>Ga0209692_10000084_pt1 | contig 328424 bp, 305 predicted proteins | sample tdDd472_FD_187129 | JGI IMG/M metagenome (GOLD analysis project Ga0209692, IMG submission 187129) | Marine sediment microbial communities from the Atlantic coast under amendment with organic carbon and nitrate - tdDd47.2 (SPAdes)... | ecosystem: Environmental > Aquatic > Marine > Coastal >... | reverse complement strand
GACAGATCTGGAGAAAAAGATTACAGATATCTCGGCCAGGGATTACGAGCCCGGGTTATTTTCCATGGAACGCTTGCTGGTTGTTCTTTCATTGCTTTATAAGGCCGGGGTGTGGCTCCGCCTGGCCATATACCGCACCGGGATTTTAAAATCTGAAAAATTGCCCTGCCCTGTGATTTCCATCGGCAATATCACGGCCGGGGGCTCCGGCAAAACCCCTATGGCCCAGTATTTGGGGGAGCTATTAACAGACATGGGCTACAGGCCCGTGGTGGTGAGTCGGGGATATGGCGGGAATTCAAGAAAATCTGCTGCAGTGGTGGGTGACGGTCGGCAGGTGTTCATGGATGCCGATATTGCCGGAGACGAACCCGTTATGATGGCCCAAGGCAAACGCTTCCCCGTTGTTGTCGGAAAACGGCGGTATGAGGCCGGTCAAATGGCTCTGGAACGATTTGATCCTGATGTTATTATTTTAGATGATGGATTTCAACACATGGCCTTGGAAAGAGACTTGAATCTGGTTCTTTTTGACCATGACAGACCTCTGGGCAACGGGCGGATGCTTCCTGCAGGAAGGCTTCGGGAAACCCTGGATATGTCCCGGGAACGGATTCACGCGATTCTCATGACCCGCTGCCCGGAGTCCGGTCCTGACAGCTCTGTCCAAAGAGAACTTTCGGGCGCCTTTCCGGGACAGTTTTCCCGAATTCCCCTGTTTCATACCCGGCATCAGCCTTTTTTATCCAGGTTCTATTTTCAAACAGAAAAAACAGATGCTGCTGAGGGGCTTGAGATTTTGAAAAATTGCAGGGCCATCCTTTTTTCAGGTATTGCCCGGAATGATTTTTTCAGGGAGACTATCACCCGATTCGGGGTAAAGGTCTTGTCCCATCTTGAATTTCAGGACCATTACAGGTATAAAAGGGATGATTATAAAGAAGTTCAGGGCCAGGCAAAGGCAATGGGTGCTGATGTGATTTTGACCACGGAAAAGGACTGGGCCAAGGTGGACAGGTCTTTTTCATGGGAAACTGATATTGCCGTGATCGGCATCCGGATAGAATTTGAAAACCCGGAATCCTTTAATGATTTTATTAAATCAACATTGAATATATGAGCAATGATCACATATATAGATTATTAAAACTGGTGGTATGGCTCTTGGGCAGGATCCCTGTTGGCGTGGCTGATTTTTGCGCAGATTTTTTGGGACTGCTCTGGTTTAAAATGGATAAACGTCATAGGCAGGTAACCCTGCAGAATATCGCCCATGCCTTTGGCGGGCAGATGAATCCGCTTCAGATTGAGATGATGGCAAAGCAGGCGTTTAAGAATATTGCCAGAATACCGTTTGAGATCACCTGGTCCTGGCGTCTCGACCTGGAAGAACTTTTATCACATGTAACCGTCAGGGGAATTGAACATGTGGAAAATGCCCATGCCAAAGGTCGCGGAGTAATTGTGGTTTCCTGCCACATGGGGAATTTCGAAATGCTGCTCCAGGCCATTTATGAGACCGGACTCAAGGGGTATGGCGTTTACCGGAGACTGGATTTTGAACCTCTGGAGCGTTTTACTAAAAAGGTCCGTCAGCGGGTGGGAGTCGGCTTGATCCCCATAATAGGCGCATCCAATAGGGTTGATACCATTCTGAGCCAGGGTGGGATTGTCGGCACCATGCTGGATCAGAGCGTAGACTGGTACAAAGGGGTGTTTGTTGATTTTTTTGGACGGCCTGCCTGCACCAATAAAGGGCTTGCCATGATTGCCTTGAGGACTAAAGCACCTGTCATCCCCCTGTATACGGTCCGGAAAAATAGGAAATACCTTATTGAGTTTCTGCCGGAAATTCCCCGGGTGGAAACCAACGATGAAATCAAGGACCTTGAGATCAATACCCAGAACTACAGCACGGCCATTGAGTCCATGGTCAGAGAATATCCGGACCAGTATTTCTGGGTCCACAATCGCTGGAAAACTAAAAATTCTTGCCCCTGGCCCCGTACCTGTGAAAATAATTAAACTTCAAGATCATACACATACCCGGATTCTCATCCGAGGAGCGAACTGGGTCGGGGACGCCATTATGACCACTCCGGTGATTCGGGCTCTGCGGAAAAATTATCCCAAGTCCCATATCACGGTCCTGGCCAAACCCTGGGTGGTACCGGTATATGAAACCAATCCCCATGTGAATGAAGTCATGGTTTATGAAAATGCCGGCCGCCATAAGATGGGATGGGGTACCCTGAGGCTGGCAAAGGATATCCGGACCCGGAAATTTGACCTGGCCGTTCTCATGCAGAATGCGTTTGAGGCGGCATTGCTTACCTTTCTGGCCGGTGTGCCCGAGCGATTGGGGTATAATACAGACGGCAGAACCCTTTTACTCAACCCTGCTGTTAAAATGGATCCGGCCCTGAAAAAAGGCCATTTGATTGATTATTATATTGCCATTCTCACCAGTGTCGGCCTTGGGGCCGACGGAAGGGAACTGGATCTTCACCTGAATTCACAGGATAAGGAATGGGCCAAAGAGTTCATTGCCGAAAATGGATTGAATGGTTACGGTCGGCCGGTTCTGGGCATCAACCCGGGGGCGACCGGGGGCACTGCCAAGCGCTGGTTTCCTGAACGGTATGCCGAACTGGCGAAATGCCTTGCCCGGAAATATGACACCCGGGTAATCATTTTCGGGGGGCCGGCAGATCATGATCTGGGTGAAAGAATTTGTTTCACGGCGCCTGGGACATGCGTTAATATGGCCGGAAAAACAAGTCTTTCAAGGGCTTTTGCCCTGATCGGTACCTGCGATCTGTTTGTGACGAACGACTCTGGACTCATGCACGCTGCAGCGGCTCTGGACGTAAACCAGGTGGCGGTTATCGGTTCAACGGATTTTATGGCCACAGCCCCGGTGAATCAAAATAGCATCATGGTCAGGGAAAAGGTGCACTGCAGCCCCTGCCTTAAAAAAGACTGCCCCACAGACCATCGATGTATGGACAGGATATCCGTGGGAAAAGTGATGGATGCCTGTGACTTGCTTTTAAATCGGGAGGGTGTCCATGCCTGAGGTTCAAAAAAGAAAATTGTTCAGCCGGGTCAAAAAGATATTGATTGTAAAACCCAGCGCCCTTGGGGATATTATTCATTCCCTTCCCTTTCTCCATGCCCTTAAAACACAATTCCCCTGGGCAAAAATTGACTGGGTCGTGGCCAATGGCCTCCATACTTTCCTGGAAGGCCATCCTCTGATAAACAGATTATGGGTAATTAAGAAAGACCAGTGGAAAGTTTTAAGTAATCTCAGGCATACCCTGACGGATATCAATCAACTCCGCAAAGAACTGGGGGCGCAGAAATACGATGTATGCATTGATCTGTCCGGCCTTTTTCGGTCAGGGCTGATCACCGGTTTTTCCAAGGCTCCTGTCCGTCTGGGGTTTAAGGAATCAGACGAGGGCAGCCCCCTTTTTTACTCCCATAAGATCCATGGCTCAATGAAGATTCACGCCATTGAGCGGTATCTGAAACTTGCAGAATTTATGGGGTGCCGGACAGATGAAATCGTTTATCCCTTTGCCCCCTATGATGTTAATCCTCCCGTCTGCCAGTCCCTGCCCAAACGCTATGCCGTCATGAGTCCGTCGGCAGGGAAACCTGCAAATCGGTGGCCTGCTGAAAAATTCGGGGAATTGTCCTCACGGCTCGACCTGCCTGTGGTGGTCATTGCTTCAGCCGCAGAGGCGGGTATTGCCGCAGAGGTTGTGGCCCGTTCACGGGGCAATGCCCTCTCAATTGCCGGAAATACCGGATTAAAAGACCTTCTGGCCGTGATCCGGAGTGCAGAATTTTTTATCTGCAACGACACGGGCCCCATGCACATGGCAGCCGCTCTGAATGTCCCTGTTTTCGCTATTTTTGGACCGGCGAACCCAATCCGGACCGGTCCCTATGGAAACATTCACACCGTGATCCAAAAAGACCTGCCCTGTTCTCCCTGCTATGCCAAGCATCCCTGCCAGGCCAACGGGTTCCGCTGTATGGCGGATTTGGGGGTGGATGAGGTGGTTAACCGTATTGAGGAGAGCAGAATATGAAGGTGTCCGTGATCGTCACCACATATAATCGTCCAGATGCCTTGAAAAAGGTGGTTGACGGACTTCTGTGCCAGACCCGCCTCCCCAGTGAGATTATTGTTGCCGATGATGGCTCGGGTCCGGAAACCGGTTCCATTCTGGCCCCTTATCTGAAAATCCAGGCTCCGGTAATTTGCCATGTCAGGCAAGAGGATAAAGGGTTCAGGGCTGCCCGGATCCGGAACAAGGCCATCCTTGAAGCCACCGGGGAGTATTTAATCCTGCTGGACGGGGATTGTATCCCTGAAACGCATTTCGTAGCAGATCATCTGGCTCTGGCTGAACACGGCTGTTTTTTCCAGGGCAAACGGGTCCTTGTCAATGAAAAGCAGGCAGGCCGGTTTGACCACAGGGATGTGGGGGCTTTGGGCAGGTTGATGGCCCTGGCCCTGGGTGGCGGAATCTCAAACAGCCACCATATTATCAGAATTCCATTTTTTCCGGCTTATAAGACGAGTAAGATTTCAGGAATACGAAGCTGCAATATGGGGATCTTCAAAGAAGATGTAACAGCGGTAAACGGATTTAACCAGGCATTTATCGGATGGGGTCGGGAAGATACCGAGTTTGTGGTCCGCCTGTTTCGATACGGTCTGAAGCGAAAAGAAAATCCGTTTAAAGCCATCTGTTACCACTTGTGGCACCGTGAAAACTCTCGGGATAAACTGGATGAAAATGACAGCCTTCTTGAACGATCAGAGCGGTCAGGATCATATTATTGTAAACAGGGGATGGATTGTTTCAAACATGCAGGCTATGCCTGTGAATCCAAGGGGGAAGGACGTTTTTGTGACTAAACTTTCGGTTTATATTATCGCATTCAATGAGGCCGATAAAATTAAAGATGCGCTAAAAAGCGTGTCATGGGCCGATGAAATTGTAGTGGCTGATTCCTTCAGTACGGATGACACCGCCAAAATTGCACAAGAATACGGTGCCCGGGTGGTTCAGATTCCATTTAATGGGTTTGGCCGTCTTCGAAATGACGCCATAGCCGCTTGTTCCCATGATTGGATTTTCAGTCTGGATTCAGATGAACGCTGTACCCGGGAGGCCAGGGAGGAGATTGAGTCCATTATCAATGATGGCTCAAGCCTTGATGCCTATTATGTTCCCAGAAGGAACTACTTCATGGGCCGATGGATTCGCCATGCCGGATTCTATCCTGATTACAGGCAGCCCCAGTTGTTTCGGAAAGGCGCCATGGTGTTTAAACCCGATGCTGTTCACGAGCGGTATCGGGTCGTCAGCGACCTTCCTTGTGGTTACTTTAAATCCCCCATTATACAGATCCCTTATAAAAATTTGGAAGAGCTGATACATAAGTCCAACCGTTATTCCACCCTTGGTGCGGAAAAGTTGATGGAATCCGGAACCCGTTCAAGCATGTTCAAGGCATTGACCCACGGATTATGGGCGGCCTTCAGCCTTTATGTTTTGAAATTAGGTGTTCTGGACGGCTGGCCGGGGTTTATTATTGCTTTAGGAAATTTCGAAGGCACCTTCTACAAATATGCCAAGTATGATTTGGAGCAAAAGGGGTTGGATTCTTTTCTGCAGATCCGTTTACCAGAAGATTGATAAATGAATAATCACAAGCAAACTTGGCTGATCCTGGCCCATTGTTTTAATATGGACGGCAGGGCTGCCAGCCAGACCATTACAGATAAAATTCCTTTTTTAATGGAAAAAGGTGTTGTGCCCATTGTTGTCTCTGCACCAACAGGCTCAAAAGACCAGCGGTTTGTTCATCATCAAGTCCTTTCCCCGGCCCCGTCTGGGATTAATTTTGAGATGCGCAAAATTATTGAACGGGATTTTCAAAACAGTAACACGGCAAAGGTGTTCAAAGCCGTGGTGACCCTGCTCTGCCTTCCTTTTTTGATCCTGGAAAAGATTGTCATCAATTTGGACAGCCATTGGTCCTGGTTTATCTCTTCAACTATTAAAAGCTATTGCCTGATTAAAAAAGATAAACCACAATTGATTTATTCAACAGCAGGACCGAGTAGCACCCATCTGTCAGGGTATATTCTGAAAAAAATGCTTCATATCCCTTGGATTGCCGAGATACACGATCCTTTGGTTCCTGAAAACGGGGAAAAAAGATACCAAAGGTATGCATTCCATAAATGGCTGGAGGAAAAAATTTTTCAGACTGCAGATGCGGTCATATATTTCACTGAGAATGCCTGTGACAATGCACGGAAAAGAACCGGAATAACAGCGAACTCCTATGTGTTGCGGCCAGGAGCAAATCCACCGGAAATAAATGGTGTCCACTATAAAAAAACAGATGAATTTCATTTCGGGCATTTTGGCTCTCTGGCAGCAGATCGTAATTTATCTTTTTTTTTGGAGGCCCTTAGTGGTGTTATTAAAGATCAGCCATGCTTAAAAGGAACATTGAAGTTGGACGTATATGGAACTGTACTTGACACAGAGTCAAAAAATGCCGTCAAAACATTTTCTTTGGACGATGTGGTTTGTGAGTATGGCCGTCTTGAATTTGATCCGTTAACGGGTAAATCCGGAAGGCAGCAGGTTTTTGAAAAAATGCATCAATGCGATGTGCTGGTTTTGCTTCACGGCAGCTCTGATATCAGCGATGAATATATTCCTTCAAAATTATATGAATATTTGCTCACCCAAAGACCCATTTTAGGGATTGCCTCAAAGCATTCTGAATTGGGCGTTATTCTTAATAAAACCGGCCATACAGTTTTTGACCCTGAGTCTTTAAACAAAATGATATCTATGATCAGAAAATATATTTATCAATGGCAAAACGATCAATTGCGTGAAGGTAAGCAGTCTGAATTCACAGTGGAAAAGACTGTGGAAAAATTGATGCAGATAGCTGAGTCGTGTTGTCATGAATAAGACTTTAGATGGGCCCTATAGAATTTTGTTAAGGTTTGGCAATCTTTTATAAACTAAAGTTTGTGAACCTGGTATCTGGGTTGAACCCCAGTAAAATAAATCTTAAGTTTGGAAATTGAAAAAAGGAAGATGTTGATGCTAAAGGAAAAAATCGTTCTGTTTTGCAAGTCATATGATAAAGATTTGTATAGAGCAAAAAGGCTTGCTGATAGTGTCGATAGATTTAATATAGATAACATCAGCTTCTATATGTCTGTCCCTCAAAAAGATTTGGGCTTGTTTCGTGATGAATTTCAAGACAATAAATGCATATTATTAACAGATGAAGAAATCATTGATAGGACCATTGAAGTTTTTGGTGAAATCCCCGGATATTTTTCTCCAAGTATTTTCCAACAATTAATAAAACTTGAATTCTGGCGTATGGGTAAAGCCAGAAATTATGCGTGGATTGATTCTGATTCTTATTTCATTAAAGACTTCAAAATATCGGACTTCATGTATGACAGTGAAACTCCATATACAATTCTTGAGGAATTTGACATAAATGAGAAAAAAAAGAAATGGAGCAATGCACCTAAAAGTGTGAGAGAGCGGAGGTTTGTTGACCGAGTTAACCATATTGAAAAATTTAAAACCTTATTCGATAAAGAAAGTAAAGAATACAATTTTGGTGTTTCAACACCAATTATATGGTCATCTGAGGTGTTGAAGCATTTGTATGAACACTATCTGGTTCCAGAGGGTAAAACCATATTCAGATTATTGTCTGATTATCCTTGTGAAACATTTTTATATGGTTATTACCTGTTTCACAGTAAATGTATCCAGATTTACCCTAAAAAGCACATGTTTAAGGCTTTTGATTATTTGGATGAATTTATTTCGTCACAGATGATAGGAGAAAATGAATATACAATTGCAAAGGACTATTTTGGCATTTGTATTCAATCCAATTGGGCCCTCATTAAAGAAAAGAAAAAAATTTCAGAACGTTTGAGAAACCGTAAACAGGAAATTTTATACATAATTTCAAAATATATCAGGTGATTTTTATCAGCATGAGAGTTAAAAAAGTTTTTATCATTATCGGGACTCGGCCTGAGGCCATTAAAATGGCCCCAATCATTAATAAATTAAAGTCATCTGCATCCCAGTTTGAGCCATTAGTTTGTGTGACGGCACAACACAGAGAGATGCTGGATCAGGTATTGCAGCATTTTCATATTATACCGGATTATGACTTTGATATAATGACAAAAGGTCAGGACATCTTTGATTTAACATCAAAGATCCTTCGCAGACTCAAGCCTGTAATGGAAAAAGAAATGCCTGCTATTGTTCTAGTTCAGGGTGATACGACAACGGCATTTGTAGGTGGACTTGCAGCATTTTATCTCCACATACCGATAGGGCATGTCGAAGCTGGACTTCGAACTTACAAAAAAGAAAGTCCTTTTCCTGAAGAGATAAACCGACACCTTATTGGTGTTCTTGCAGATTATCACTTTGCGCCGACAGAAAAGGCAAAAATGAATTTGTTATCTGAAAACATAAATAGGGATCAGGTGTGGGTGACTGGAAATCCTGTAATAGATTCTCTCCTATGGGAGTCAGACCAAGAGCGTGAGTGGGGACCTTATTTTAGGGAAAACTGGAATCTTTCAATCTCTTCCCAAGGGAAAAGAAATATTCTCGTGACCGGACATCGAAGAGAAAGTTTTGGCAGAGGATTTGAAAATATTTGTATTGCCCTTAAAAATATTGCAGAAAGGAATCCGGATGTTAATATTATTTATCCGGTCCATCTGAATCCAAATGTAAAAACTACGGTTCACGATATTCTCGGGGGTGATAAAGTTGACAATAAAAATGTGTTTTTGCTTGATCCTCTGGAATATTCACAATTTGTTTGGCTTATGAAGAAATCTTACCTCATTTTAACGGATTCCGGTGGTATACAGGAAGAAGCGCCATCTCTGGGAAAACCTGTTCTGGTCATGCGCGATACAACTGAAAGGCCTGAAGGGATTGAAGCCGGTACGTGTAAACTGGTTGGTACGAATACTGGTTGCATTGTAATGGAAACTGAAAAACTTCTTTTAGATACGACTATATATACTCAAATGGCCGGAACAACAAATCCATACGGGGACGGTAAAACCTCAGATAAAATTCTTTCTATTTTATCTCAGGTGCTTAAGTAAGCCGCCGAATTACTAAACGTAGCAAAAAATAAAACTGGAAGTTTTTTTAAAATGGTTTTGCGGAATATTCAAAATAATGATCGCTTAGCGGCAATTATTTACTATAGCCTTTTGTTCGTATTGTTTCTGAATGTTTTTCCTCATGTTAATGCACTAAAGGATACTTTTTTTTATTTGTCATTGGCTCTCTTCTTATTTACCATTTATGTGAAAAAAAATAAATTTTCAACAGACTCGCCTTTGTCTGTCCCTTTGCTGGTATTCACGATATGGGCCTTGATAACTTCTGTTTTTGCCCAGGAGGTCTGGCACAGTTTTCATTCGTTTTATTCCCATCTTATCCGGTACCTTCTATTCTATTTTTTATTAATAAATATTTTTAAAACAAAGAAGGATATAGCTGTCATATCGTGGAACCTTGTGATTGCGTCTATTCTCTTTTTTACCGGCGCCTTAATATATTTTTATATTTTTCTTGGCAATCCAATAACGGAAAGATTCGGATTTCAGTCGTTTTCCATCAATATCGTCAGTTTTTTTTCCATATTCTCTTTGGTTTTGAGTATTCGCTTGCTCTCTTTACAAAAACAGCTGCTATTAAAAATTTTTTTAGTGGCGGGGGGCATTTTGTTAATAGTAACAACCATATTAACTCAGTCCCGGGGGGCCTTTATTTCTTTGGTCATTTCATTATTGATCATGCTGAGCAGGAATAAAAAACGTATGGTTTTTTTCTTCTTTAGTATTGTTTTTCTCTCAACTGCCATGCTTCCTGTAAAAAACAGGATATCCATGGAACAAATATTTAAGGAGCCAGTACGTGTCGGCTTATTGAACTATTCATTAGAAATAGTAAAGGAAAATCCTATATTAGGTGCCGGCTTTTCCATTGATCTATTTAAAAATAAAAATTTAGTTGATCAAGAGAAAATTGAAAGACTTCTGCCTAAAAAATATCAAACATTTATTCTGCCGCACAGTTGGCCTTTAAGTATTTTGATTCGCACAGGAGTCGTCGGTTTTATGCTGTTTTTAATTGTTTTAATTTCCCTTTACCGGGTGTCTTTAAATTTATTGTATTATGGTAAAGAGGAGTCCATAAAAGAGTGGGCGCTATGCTTTACTGCCGCCTTGACAATGTTTGTCATTAGCGGACTTTTTGAACCTGTTTTTATTCATTCACTGGATACTATTTTTTATACAATTTGTGCTTTGATCACTATACTTTGGAAGATAAATAAAGAAACAGAGCCGGGCGGGTATTTACAATGACTGGGTTACGATCTGAAAAGTTGAAAATTGCCCTTGTCATCAAAAATTTTACTGCTACTGGTGGAGCAGAAAGGTATGCTGTAGAAACAGCCCGCCGGATTCTTGACAACGGACACGAGATTGACCTTTATGCCAGGGATATTGATGACCGCCTGACAACCGGTATAAGGGTGTTCAGAATTTCGGACAAAGCACGTTTTTCCAGTGTATTTTCCCTGTATGCTTTTTCCCGGGAGGTGTCAGCGGTTTTGGCCGGCAAGGCTTACGATGTGATCCACTCCCATGATAAGGGGTGTAAGGGAGATGTGTCAACCTTCCACACCTTTTCATTTAAGCGGGGAATGGACAGTATGTCTCTGCTGAAAAAAATCAACGAATTTGTTATTTCTCCCCGGGCCTGGCTCTATATTCATATGGAAACCCAGCAGGCTGCCTCAGAAAGACTGGTGGCCGTGTCCGATGTTATCAGGGATGATATTCGTGCCTGTCACAGCAGGACCCATGGGGTCTCTGTGATTCCGCCCGGTGTGGATATTGAAGTATTCTGTCCTCAAAAGACAAGGCCCCTCCGTGATGCCGCCCGGGCAGAGGCCGGGCTTGGGCCCGATGAGACTGCTGTTCTGTTTGTAGGGTCCGAGTTCAGGCGCAAGGGGCTGGATGATCTGATTCCCGCTTTGGACAAAAGAATGAAGCTCTTTGTGGTGGGCCGACAGGAGAAAATGGATCATTATAAAAGTCTTGGGGCAAAATACGGATTGGCTGACAGGTTAGTGTTTACCGGATTGATCGACAATGTCCTAAAGTATTATGCGCTGGCAGATATCCTTGTCCTGCCGTCCATTTCCGAGGCGTTTGGTATGACAGTCCTGGAGGGTATGGCCTGCGGTCTGCCCGTGATCACGTCCAAGGCGTCAGGGTGCTCTTGTATTATTGAGCCGGGTAAGAACGGGTTTGTGTTTGATGATCCCGGCCAATTGTCAGGTATGCTCAGGCGGCTTGAAGATAAAGAACTGAGGACCAAAATGGGACGTCTGGCCAGGCAGACCGCTGAAGCCCATACCTGGGATGTGACGGCCCGGCAGTATGAGCGCCTTTATTTCCAGGTTGTAGAGGAAACCGTTTAGGGTAAGGTCAGCATTTGAATTAGCCGGGAAGGAACCGTCGTTCAAGTTTGACCTGGTGAAGCCTGTATATCCGGATAATATCTCTTCCCATGGCATCCATTGTATGATGTTTCCGGATCTGGTTTTTGGCGGTGTCGACCCGTTCCAGGGTGGTGGCTTCCCTGTCCAGTGTCCGGCGTATCATTTTTGACAGTTCTTCAGGGGTGTCCGGGGAAAAAATAAGGCCTGTTTTTTCATGGTCAAGAATATCTCTGATACCGACTGAGTCTGAACCGATGATGGGGCAGCTGCTGTACATGGCTTCCAGCATTTCTATAGGTACCCCGGTGTAGGAGGCCTCTCCCTGAGGCTGGATTCCACAGTCGTATCCCCGGTATAGGGCCCAGGAATCTCCTGTTTTTTGGGGGTAAAAATGAACTTTCCCTGCCAGGTTCATCTCATTGATCAGATGGGTTAGGATTTTTTTTTCTTGGGCTTCGGTGTCACCTGAGACAATCAGGTGATGGGAGCCTGCCGGGGTTGCCAGTTTAAATTCCCGGAGTATGTCCTTTATTTTTTTTACCTCTGGCAGTCGTCCTAAAACTCCGATGAACCTTGTGTCCGGAGAAACTCCTAAGTTTTCAGCCAGTTCTTTTCTGGCCTTATTTTTAGGGGTAAGGGACTCAGGCAGGATGATTCCGTCGGGTATCGAAAAAATCTCCATATCTGAAAGGCCGAACAGGTCCTGCAGATGACGGCTGGTATCTCCGGCTGTGGTGAACACGTAGTGGTTCAGCTTTTTATACAGCTTTTTGTTGGCCCAACTGTTTTTGAGCCGCCCCCCGGTGTGACGGGATATTATCCTGCAGGACACACCGGTCTTCTGGGCGGCTTTCAGGGCAATCCGGGCATCGGCCCGGCCATGGGAATTGACCACAAAGGGCTTTTCATTGGTGAAAATCTGCTTGATTTGGCCGTATTCCCCGACCTGGGCGAGGGTTTGGAAGGAAAGGGCGTAAACGATTATTCCCTTTTCCTTTGCCTTCAGGAAAAGAGGGCTTTTTTTCGGGGCAATGATTACAACCTGGTGGCCCTGGTCTTCCATCCAAAGGGATTCGCGTAGAATTCTTTTTTCCGTGTCTCCCCATAGGGTCCGGCTGGAGGTGTGGATAATCTTATATAATGATCTCATGGAAAATCAGGACAGCCTGGCCTCGATTCTTTCAATGTCTTCGGGTAAATCTATTTCCGGGGAATCATAGGGGGAAACAACGACCTTTATAGGGAAGCCGTGTTCAAGGATTCTGAGCTGCTCCAGTTTTTCCACATCTTCGCATCTGCCTGTGTCCAGAGTGATGATTTTGTCCAGAAAATTTTTGGTGTAGGCGTAGAATCCAAGGTGTTTGTAGTAATCCACATCGGTCTGCCCGTCCCGGGGGAAGGGGATCTGGGCCCTGGAAAAATAGAGGGCAGATCCGTTTTTGTCAAACACAACCTTTACATCCTTGGGATCGGTGATTTCCCTCGGGTCTTCAATTTTAAAGGCCAAAGTGGACATGGCAAGGCCTTTGCCTGTATCAAAGGGACGGATCATGTAATCCAGGCACCTGGGATCAAAAACGGGCTGATCTCCCTGGATGTTGATCAGGATTTCATCCGGGCCCAGCCCTAAAGTATCGGCGGTTTCAGCCACCCGGTCCGTGCCGGACCGGCAGGTGTCAGAGGTCATGAGGGCTTCCCCTCCGAAGGCCTTTACGGCCTTGATGATCCGTTCATCGTCCGTGGCCACAATGGTCCGGGTGACCACGGAAGATTTTTGGGCCTGTTCGTAGACCCTCTGGATCATGGCTTTGCCTGCGATCTTGACCAAAGGTTTGCCTTCAAGTCGGCTGGACCCGTACCTGGCGGGTATGACGGCTATTGGCATGGCTTACATCTTCAGGAACAAGGAACGCGCCTTGTCCCGGGTCATGATGGTTTTCCAGTCTTTGCCCAGGCAGTTTTCCCAGAGGGGATCAAGCCCCAGGGCCACGGTGATCATGGTCTCCATCTGGTCATCACTGAGGTCGGAGGTCAGGCCCCGGGGGATATCCACCCCGGTTTTTTCCATCATGATCCTGAATTCCTTTACCCCGTCGTTGTAATACTCGTCCAGGGCGTCGAAGGTAATGCAGCAGCCCACGCCGTGGTGGGTGCCCAATACATAGGAAAGGCCATAGGAGAGGGCGTGGCAGGCCCCCACCTGGGAGTAAGCAATGCTCATGCCGCCGAAAAATGAGGCCATCATCAGCTTGTCATCTCCGTCGGGATGCTTGTCGATGAATACCTGGCGGCAGAGGTCCAGGGATTTTTCCCCGTAGGCCTTGGAAAATTCGTTGAGGTAGGTGCCTTCCAGAGATTCGATGCAGTGGATATAGCAGTCCATGCCCGTGTAGAAGTGCTGGTCCCGGGGCACGTCTTTTATGAGTTCGGGATCCAGGACCACCTGGTCAAATACCGTGTAGTCAGAATTCAGGCCCAGTTTTTTTTCAGGTCCCGTGAGCACGGCGGTTCTTGAGACTTCGGCGCCAGTACCGGATAGGGTGGGCACGGCAGCATGGTAGACGGCCGGATTCTTGATCAGGTCCCAACCCTGGTAAAGGGTTGAAGAGCCATCGTTGGTGAGCATGAGGGATACGGCCTTGGACAGGTCCATGGCAGAGCCGCCGCCAATGCCGATGACGGCACAGGGCAGGGTGGACTGAAGATTTCTTACCTCAAGGGTGAGGGCGTCCACATAGCCTGTTTTGGGTTCGTCATCCACATTCACCCAGAGAATGTGGTCTTTGCCCTGGGTCGGGATCCTTTGTTCCAGGTCTTTGCCCTTGAAAACATCATCCACCACAAATACCGCCCAACCGTCTGCCGATTGTCTCTGGCCGGCAATGATTTCATCCAGCTGGGCAAAACAGCCTCTGCCGAAGATAACATTGGGAACTAGTTTGAAATTTCTAAACATTGTCTATATTTTCCTTAATTTTGAAATGCGTTCATTATGGACTGGATACGCTTTTGGATATCATCCTGGGACCAGGAGAGCATGATCTGCATGGAAAGGGTCCGCTTCATGATATTGTCGCTAGGTTCCAATACCAGATTCTTATAGTCCGGCAGGTTTTTTGCCAGTTCAAAGGCCAGGGAAGCTGCGCCTTTGATGTTCTGCAGGTGGTGCCATTTTTTATAGTAATGCCAGTTATTGTCATACCAATAGGGGCAGGGAACACCGTTCTGTGCCAGTTTTTCGGCCATTTCCCGGGCCCGGTTTTCCGTGGGCAGAAAAAAGCTTAAGAACGTGGCGGAATCTCCCATGGGATCGGGAATATACCTGAAGGTGACCTCTGGGATATCGGCCATTGCATTCTTGATTGCTGCCTTGTTTTTTCTCTGGATCTCAACAATGTGATCCAGCTTGTTGAGCTGGGCCAGGCCAACAGCGGCATTTAGTTCGCTGATTCTGTAGTTGGTGCCGATGATGGGGTGGTCGTCAGCTCCCCGGTCCGGACCACCCAAATGGTCGTGTCCGTGGTCGGCGTACTGGTCACAGCGGCTGTAAACCTTGCCGTCACTGGTGATGATACCCCCGCCTTCCCCACAGGTCACGGTTTTGACGGCATCAAATGAAAAACATCCGGCCAGGCCGAATGTGCCCAGGTGTTTGCCCTGATAAGTGGCCCCCAGGGACTGGCATGCATCTTCCAGGAGAATCAGGCCTTTTTCATCACAGAATTTTTTGATTTCATCGATTCTGGCCATGGACCCGCACATATGAACTGGAACCACAGCTTTGGTTTTCGGTGTGATGAATTGTTCCAGACGGTCGGGGTCCAGACAGAGGGTTTCATCAATATCGGCAAACACGGGTACAGCCCCTGCATGTATCACTGCCTCAAAAGTGGCCACAAAGGTGAAGGGGGGGACAATGACCTCGTCTCCTGCCCCGATGCCGCAGGCGGCAAGGGCAGTTGACAGAGCTGCAGTGCCTGAGGAGCAAAGATGGCTGAAGCCCGCCCCTGTGAGGTCGCTCAGTTTTTTTTCAAATTCCAGTGCTTTGAAATGGCCGTTTCTGGCCCCTTCAAATCCGTACCTGAACAGGACACCTGTTTCCAGGACATCATTGACCTGTTTGCGTTCTTCATCACCGAATATTTCAAAGCCGGGCATGGCGGCCTCCTTATAATTGAATTATCTATATTTAGTCATCTATATGAATTTTAAAATGTTTCATAAAAAGCGTAAGGATAAATATCATAATACAGGTCCTGTTTTCAAGGTAGATCCAAATAAATTGAGTTTCATTGACTTTCGTTTTTTCAATGTTTATAAGACATTGTAATGAAAGAGGGAAAAAAATATTTATGAGTGAAAAGAAAAGGCCAGAAGATGAATACAAAGGCTTTGAGCAGGGTCCCATCCGTCCGCCCAGCGAGGCCTACAGCCTGCTTCTCAGGCTGACCCGGAATTGCCCCTGGAACCGCTGTGCCTTTTGCCGGGTGTATAAAAATCGGAAATTTTCCCTGAGATCCGTTGAACACGTCATAAAAGATATTAACCTTATCCATGCCTATATTGACCGGATCAGGGAGAATATCATACCGGGAATCCCCCCGGATCAAGACGTGATCAATTCCCTGTACAAAAGTTTTGAAAACAAAGACCGAGTGGCCTTTAATGCCGCCATGAACTGGTACGCATCGGGTATGGAATCCATTTTCCTCCAGGATGCAAACTCCCTGATCATGAAACCTCTGGATCTGATTCATATTCTTGATCATTTAAAAACCTGTTTTCCCTGGGTCGGGCGGATTACCTCCTATGCCAGGAGCCACACCATACTCAGAATAAAGCCCAAAGACCTTGAACATATGCGTGAATCCGGGCTGAACCGGATCCATATAGGCATGGAAAGCGGCTCGGATCTGGTTCTAAAACGGGTCAACAAGGGCATTACCAAGGCCGGGCATATCAAGGCCGGGCTCAAGGTTAAAGGGGCCGGAATGGCATTGTCTGAATATGTGATGCCCGGCCTGGGCGGCATTGACCTTTCCATCGAACATGCCCTGGAAACCGCATCCGCTCTTAATTCCATAAATCCTGAGTTTATACGAATTCGAACCCTGGCCGTGACCCCGGGCACTCTGCTGGCGGACCAAGAAAACCAGGGGCTGTTTGAAAAACCCAGCGATGTGATGATGGCAAAGGAACTGCGCCTTTTTCTGGAGAGCCTGGATAATATCCAGTCCAATATCAAAAGTGACCACATCCTCAATCTTTTTGAAACCCTTAACGGGAAGCTGCCCCGGGACAGAGAAAAACTTATTCATATTATTGACCGTTTTTTTGATCTGCCTGAAAAAGACCGGGTGCTTTACCAGGTGGGACGCCGTATGGGGTTTTTCCGGGGACCCGAAGACATGGAGACCAGCCCCCACATGGACCAGGTCCGCCAGGCCTGCCAACAGTTCGGCGTCACCCCGGACAATGTGGATGAGGTTATTAGTCAATTGATGAAACGCTTTGTCTGAACACCTCTATCTCCATATTCCCTTTTGCCTGAAAAAATGTCGGTATTGTGATTTCTATTCGGAAACCGACCTTTCCCGGGTAGACGAATATGCCTCCGCCCTTATCAGGGAAATTCAGCTTCGGTCTGAAACCAGGGATTCATGGGGCCGTGCTCCCGTAAAGACCATTTATTTTGGCGGGGGTACCCCTTCCGTCCTTCCTTTGTCCTCCCTTGAGACTGTCATGGAGACCCTGCACCAGTACTGCCGTCTCTCTGATGATGCGGAAATTACCCTTGAAGCCAATCCCGGAACCCTGGATCAGGAGTATTTAACGGGTCTGAGCAGCCTGGGAATCAACCGCCTGAGCATTGGGGTCCAGTCTTTTGATGATGAGCGCCTGGCCCTTTTGGGCCGGATACATTCCGGAGATGAGGCCGGTCGGGCCATTAAATGGGCAAGGGCTGCGGGATTTGAGAATATCGGCCTGGATCTGATTTACGGACTACCCGGAGAAACACGCCTGGATTGGGAAAAGCAAATGGATGCGGCGCTGGCATTTTGTCCTGAACACCTGTCCTGCTATATGCTGACCCTGGAGCCGGGAACTCCCCTTTACCACAGATATGAAAAAGGACTTTTTACCCCCATGGCCGGGGAAGCCCAGGTGGATCTGTTTACCTTTACATCGGAATATCTGGTAGCTGGCGGGTATGATCACTATGAAATTTCAAATTTTGCACATGGAAAAGAAAACCAGTCCCGGCACAATTGTGCTTATTGGGAAATGTTGCCCTATACCGGGTTCGGTCCTTCGGCCCATTCTTATTGGATTCAAGGGGAAAGGGGGAGGGCAGATCACCATATCCGATTCTGGAACCTGGCTGACCTGGACGCATATACAAGATCCCTGGCCGAGGGCCACCTCCCCGTTGACAGCCGTGAAATTCTCACCCCGTCCCAGCAGATGCTGGAACGGATCATGGTGGGTCTCAGGACCGGAAAAGGGCTGGATATAGATGCCTTTGACATTCTGTCCAAATCATCTTTTCAGATGGATTACAGAGAATTGGTCCTGGGTTTGGAAAAGGAAAAACTGGGACAGATAACAGAGGACGGTAAAGGGTTTATATTAACCCGTGCCGGCTGGGCCCGGCTGGACAATATCATAGAGCGTTTTGCCCGGGACCTCCCTTTGAAATTTTCCTGATAATGCCGCTTTCTTACATCTTGGGGTGCATTTTTGCGACCATCTGCTCTTTATCTTCTTCATTTGAAAGCCTTTTTTTATTGTAACTCATAGAAAACAAAGTCTTATTCCGTTTTTCTTATATTTGGTATGAAGTTTGCTATTGTATTGTGAAGATGCCAAAGGGTGTGCATCAATACAAAGTATGGATAACCTAAATTAAGGAGAAGAATATGAAAGTTGCAATAAGTGCCTATGGCACAGATCTTAATTCAGAGATTAATCCCAGGTTTGGCCGGTGTGATCATCTTCTGATTGTGGATATGGAAGATAATAGTGTTGAATCATTTGCCAATGAGAATATGAGCCTGGGAGGCGGGGCAGGCATCCAGACAGCCGGGTTCGTGGTTTCCAAGGGGGTACAGGCTGTGATTACAGGTAGCTGCGGCCCCAATGCCATGGATGTGTTCAAATCTGCCAATGTGGATGTGTTTACCGGTCAGGCCGGAACCGTGCGCCAGGTCATTGCCCGGTTTTCCCAAGGAGAGCTGAGACCTTCCGATCAGGCCAATGTCACTGAGAAGTCTGGAATGGCTTCCCCGGCACCCGCGTCTCAGGGTACTGTAGGGCCTGGAGGCGGCCGGGCATCGGGGTGCCGGGCCAATGGCGGAAAAGGCATGGGCATGGGCCGGGGTGGCGGCATGGGCCGGGGGATGGGATCCGGCATGGGCAGGCAACGGTAATACGAACAGGATGCAGGAGGTGTTTATGACCAAGGTAGCTATCATCCGTTGCGAGAAAAACGAAAACAGATGTCCGTTGACCAATTGTTTCAAGACCATGATGGAAACCAGCCAGGGCTTTGCCGGTTATGATGACTGCATGCCGGCCGGGGTTTTTACCTGCAGGTGCCCGGGGGACAATGCCCTGGCCTATGCAAAAATTCTCAAATCAAAAGGAACCCAGGCCATCCATTTTTGTACCTGCGGTTTTGCCGGCAAAACGGAAAACGGCTGGGATGAGGCCAAGGGTGGATTCTGTGATCATCTGGAATCCATTGCAGAAAATGTGGCCAGGGAAACCGGGTTACCTTGTGTCCTTGGAACCGCACATCTGCCAAAGGGGTATATCCCGAAGATTATCAAGTAGGCCGGGGCCCGGATTAAACCTTTCGCCTCAGCCGTCTGTGATCCTCCACCCGGATGGTCAGATGGATGGAATCAAAATATTCGATCAAAGGGATGACAAATTTCCTGGAAATGCCGGTCATGTCCTTGAATTCCGGGGTGGTGATTTTCTCATTGGCCTTCAAGAATTCAATGAGGTTCCCCTCAAGGCCGGCAATTGCAGAGGATTCAAAGAATAAATCATCTTTGGTCTTGATCACCTCTTTTTCGTCAATGAGCATCTGCAGCACATCCTTGGCTGTTTTTTGATCTATATTCAGATCCCGGCAGATGCTCCTGAAAAAGGGAGGGGTTAGGCCGGATTTTTTGTAGACACCAAGGATTTTTTCTTTGACTTCATGCTGGTCCACCTGTAACGCGACTTCAAAACCGGCCAGCTTGACCAGGTTTTTATCCTGAATAATGGCCTTTTCCTTTTCAAGGCGGTTGAACAATATATTAAAGAACCGGGCGTCATTCACATACTTGAATTTGGATTTGAGTTCTTGGGCGGGCATGCCTTCTTTCAAAGGATTGGCATCGTGGTAGGTTTCCAGTTTTTCCAGGGTTTTTTCCTTAAACCCGTCAAACACCCTGCCGTGGACATAAATCTGTTTTTCCTTGTCCGTCTGAATAATTTCCTGTCTGGCCAGCATCTTTTGAAGGGTAGCAACCAGTTTTTTATCCGGGAGATTGGCCATGACCCTCAGATCGGCGAGGGAAAGTCCTGAATAACTGTTGAGGGATAGGAAAAAGGAGATGGTTTTTTCATTATCACCTGAGAGCAGGTCATTGAGCCCCTGGGCTACGGACGGGTCTTTGAGTTTGTGCTTCTGGGAGGCCGGGTTCAAAATGGAACCGCCGCCAATGGTTTTGACCGGGGAATAGGACCGGATCACATAACGATCATCCTTAACGCAGCAGACCGGGGCTTCCAGGCGGAACTGTACCGGAGCGGAATCCCCGGGCAGCAACTCGTCACGGTCCAGGAGTACCATGTACCCAAGTATTTCGCTGGTTCCAGAATGAAATCTCACCCGGGTTCTGACTTTGGCTGGCTTGGCATTGCTTTTCAGGTACAGGAAGTCCGCATCCACCATATAGCTTTCAATGAGGGTGTCCGGGGAGGATAACACATCCCCCCGGACAACGGATTCCTTGTCAAGACCCTGGAAGTTGATGGCAGTCCGGGTGCCGGCAATGGTATTGTCAACAGAATTGGAGTGGACCTGGATTCCCCTTACCTTGGACGTGATTTTTTTAGGGTATACCATGATGTTGTCCCCCACATTGACCTGGCCCGAGATCAGGGTGCCGGTGATCACCGTGCCGAAACCTTTCATTGAAAAAACCCGGTCCACGGGAAGGCGGAAGATGGAAGAGTATTTGCGTTCAGGCAGTTGGCTGCAGATATCTTCAAGGGTGGCTGTGAAATCATTCAGGCCCTGGCCCGTGGCAGAGGAGACCGGAACGATAGGCATCTCTTCGAGAAAGGTGTCTTCTATGAAATCATTGATATCGTCCATGGCCAATTCAAGGAGGTCCTCATCCACAAGATCGGTTTTGGTCAGAGCGATCATGCCGTGGCGGATGCCCATGAGGTTGCAGATTTCCATATGCTCCCGGGTCTGGGGCATTACCCCTTCATCTGCCGCAATGACCATGACTACCACATCAATGCCCGAAGAACCCGCCACCATATTTTTCACAAATTTTTCATGACCCGGCATGTCCACAATGCCGATGTGCCGGCCGCTGGGAAGGTCCAGGGAGGCAAAGCCCAGTTCAATGGTGATACCCCGTTCTTTTTCCTCTTTGAGTCGGTCTGTTTCAATGCCGGTCAGGGCTTTGACCAGGCTGGTCTTTCCATGGTCGATGTGGCCTGCAGTGCCTAATATTATATTGTCCACGAATGTATTCCGTTATTCTTTGGATTTTCTGAAAAAGCTCATGCCGTATGCCAGGGCCACCAGGATTAAACCGGCTCCCACCCCATGGAAAATGCTCCACTCCGGCCTGAACAGCCGGACTATAATCATGCCAAAGGCCAAGCCCAGGATCAGGCGTACCGTGAAAATAATCAATGTATTCATAATACCTCTATGCGTATCGGGTCTGTATCATCAAATAACAAGGATAATAGTCAAACACGGGTGCCAGGTCAATCCTTAATCTAAAACCCAAAATTAATATTTTTTGAAAAAAAAGCTTGAAAATAAATACAGGTTCTGATAGCTTACTGTGGTTTTTGCGGTGGGTGTAGCTCAGTTGGTAGAGCACTAGGTTGTGGCCCTGGTGGCCGCGGGTTCAAATCCCGTCACTCACCCCATTAACTCTTTTCCTGTAAGCCTCTTTCGAATTATCCAAATTAGGACAATATTTATGGCCTCTGAGTATAAAACCTCTTCCCCCGGTGTAAAAGCGGTATGTCTGGATTTATTCCCCCAACTTTTAAAGACGTTTCTGGTCTGGTCCTGTCTGTTCTGTCTTGTTGTGGCTCCGCCTAAGGCAATGGCGGCTGATGAGCCATTGCCAGGGCCCGCGGGTCTTGACGACGGGCTTTATGCCAAAATGGATACGGACCGCGGCATTATTCTGATTAAGCTTTTTTTTGAAAAAGTGCCTATGACGGTGACCAATTTTGCAGCCCTTGCCAAGGGCACCATGGAAACCGACAGCAAAAAGGGACAAAGATTTTATGACGGCCTGAAATTCCACCGGGTGATTCCTGATTTCATGATTCAGGGGGGCGATCCCACCGGCACGGGCCGTGGCGGTCCCGGATATAAGTTTCCTGATGAGTTCCATCCCGAACTGAAACATACCGGCCCTGGCATTTTATCCATGGCCAATTCAGGTCCCGGCACCAACGGCAGTCAATTTTTTATTACCCACAAAGCAACACCCTGGCTGGATTTTAAACACACAGTTTTCGGGAAAGTTGTGAGGGGCATGGATGTGGTCAATGCCATTCAAAAAAATGACCGAATCAAAACTGTGGGAATTATTGCCAAAGGTGAGGCTGCCAAGGCCTTTCAAATAGATCAGGCCGGGTTTGATGCTATCTTGAAAGGGCGGAACGCCCATAAGGAAGTTGAAAAAAAACAGGCCATGGCCAGATTCCAAGAGGAGATGCTCAAAAAAAATCCAGATGCATTATCATTGGATTCAGGCCTCATGTACATTCCCATTCAATCCGGGGCCGGGCCAGCTGTCAGCAAGGGGGCTGTGGTTCAGGTTCACTATACCGGTGTCCTGTCCAATGGGAAAAAATTTGATTCCTCCAGAGACAGGGGACACCCTTTCAGCTTTACCCTTGGCCGGGGTGAGGTGATTCCGGGTTGGGATATCGGTATTTCCGGCATGAAAAAAGGCGAGATGCGCCGGCTGCTCATTCCCTATACACTGGCTTATGGGGAACAGGGATATCCCGGTGTTATTCCGCCCAAGGCGACGCTTCTTTTTGATGTGGAACTTGTCGATTTTAAATAAGGATCGGTGCCAAAATTATTTGGTCTTTTGTTTTTAAAATATCCTTTATAGATAAAAGTTATGTAGTAACGATTCCTAACCGTGCCGCTCAGTCATAGAACGACGGCATGGCTTTCATCTGCCTGAGTATCCGGTCCCGGCGCTGGCGTACATGGGGGCTGGGATTCTTAGCCGACCATTTGTGTGGGCTTGGCAGAATTGCTGCCATCAAAGTGGCTTGGGATCGTGTCAGTTCATCTGCATTGCATGAAAAATAAGCCCGGGCCCCGGCCTGGGCACCCACAATACCTGTCCCCCAGTCCACGGTATTTAAATATATTTCAAGAATCCGTTTTTTATCCCAGATCAGTTCAATAAGAATGGTATACCAGGCCTCCCCAAGTTTTCGCACCACAGACCTGCTGGCGGGCAGAAACAGAGACCGCGCCGCCTGCATACTGATGGTGGACGCCCCCCTCATGCCTTTCCGGGCAAAAACATCTTTGATTACATTCTTGATTTCTTTAAAATCAAATCCGTGGTGGGTTAAAAAACGCTGATCCTCAGATGCCAGAACAGCCTTTTGAAGATGGGGCGAGATTTGTTCAATATTTTTCCAGGCATAGGCCGAGGGAATATAAGGGGCTTTAAGGTACTTGCCCATGGCCCATTCATAGGCCATATTCACGGTGCCAGGCGGATTGAAAAATTTAAAGGTCAGAATTTGGAAGACCGAAAAAAGTATCAGCATCAGGCACAGCCTTATCCCTGCCCGAATCATCCTTCCCTTAATTGTTATTTTTGATTTTTTTCCCATAACAGACCTGTGTGGGTTTTCTAACTTTGAATTCGGGTTGTTGTCAAATAAAAATCCCGACTTATATTTTTTATATTGCGGTCTGACACCTGGACCGATTGAATCAGCGATCTTCTAAAAAATTAATATGATTAACAAAGAGAGGTTTTTATGACACAAATTCACCATGTGACGGAAAACCAGTCCGAAGAATATATCAACATGAATATGGATGCCCCGGACCTGGATTTTGGCACGGCTAAACAGGCGGCAAAAGACAAAGCCTTTGAAAAGTGCGACCACCCCATGATCCTGTCCTGGAAAAACGGGAAAACTGGAGAGTCCCATCCTGATTACGAATGCGGTATCAATGAAAGGCCTTTCTGGATCAGGTATGCCCAAGGCCGGGGCGCTAATCTCACCATTGACATCAATAAAGGGGAGTATGTGTTTATGGTGTTAAAAATGTGAACGGGAGTAAAGGAGAACAAAATCCATGACATATCAACTGACAACCTTCGATGATCTTGCGGTTGGCCAAAAAGCATTTTTGAAGAAGACAATAACAGATGCAGATTTATCACATTTTATTGCGATAACAGGAGATATGAACCCTCTACATGTGGATAAAATTTTTGCAGAAAAGACATTCTTCGGCCGGCGTATTGCACACGGTATGCTGTCAGCGTCCTTGTTTTCAACCCTTGTGGGCATGCATATTCCGGGTTTTGGGGCTATCTACAAATCTCAGACCCTGGAGTTTTTGCGGCCCGTGTGTATCGGAGATACCATTTGTGCCTGGTTTGAGATTATTTCCATTGATTCGGACGCCGAAGAGGTGGTGCTCAAAAGCTGGATTGAAAATCAGGATGGTGAAATAGTCATTCAGGGGAAGACTGTGGCGGGATTGCTGAGGGGGTTGAAGGAGTAACTCCCCGGGCCTATTTGAAGAGATATTCAAGGCCGCTTCTCTTGATTTCATAAACAGCCCGCAATTGTTCTCCAAGTTTTCCCTGGGGAAATCCTTTTTGGGAGAACCACACCAGATACCTCTCCGGCAGGTCCACCAGCCGTGAGTCTTTATATTTTCCAAAGGGCATCCTGGCGGTAGCAAGTTCCATAAATGCATCTTTGTCAGGTTGGACAGGTATAGCCATGGCAATTAACCCCCTATCTGTTTTAAGGCGGGGTCATTGGCTTTCAATATATTGCAGGTCTCGGAGTCCGGATCAAATACGATTATGACTTTGCCTGATTTGAGTTGGTTCAGAACCTGAGTGATCTTTGTCTCCAGAGGGATTTCATGTTCTCCGTAGTCTGTGCCTTCCCGGGTTACAAATTCTTCGATAACTCCGTTCAGGGCCTGGGCGCTCAATTGGACATAGGGGATTTTAACAGCGTTCATTATTCTCTTCTTCACTCTCATTCATGTTAACTAATTACTGTTTTGACCTCATTTATCTTAATCACGATTCACTGGATGTCATTGGGTAATCTTTTTGAAAGAGGTTTTTCTTTCCCAGCCTTATCCGGCCATGGTATATCCGGTAACCATGATGGAAATGATCTGGGCATATAAAACGGTTTTAATCTGGATATCAGGTTTGTCCCTTATCTTGTTTTTGTTCAGCCTGGCGGCTGTGCCCTGGCTTGTGGCCAGGATTCCGGCAACCTATTTCAGGGATCTTGCGTCGGTTGGAAAAGTAAAAAAAAATGAAGGGGGATCCGTATTGGTGAGGATTTTTGTAAGGGGATTGAAAAACACTGTGGGACTTGTGCTGGTGCTTGCCGGGATTGTTATGCTCTTTGTCCCCGGCCAGGGGCTGTTGACCATATTGGCCGGCATGGTGCTGGTTGAGTTTCCCGGCAAAAGACGGTTGGTGGCCTTTCTGGTCAGACACCGGTCCGTTCAAAAGGGGCTCAACTGGATCCGTAGGAAAAAAAGGGTGCCCCCCCTGGTATTTCCCCGGGGGGGGAGCGGTTGACATTCTTGTCGGCGTCGTTAGTTTATGTTTATGGACAATGGCCGGCCAGGAAAGATGGCCGGGAAACTCAGCATGACAGCCATGCGCAGCTTGGCCTTGCGCCTAATTTTATGCGCACCAAAAAATATGAAAGAATGCAGAAAGATTGCATAGTTCTTTCGTATAAAGGAGAATAATCATGACGGATTCCAAAGAGAAAAAAGACTATTGCGATGCAGCGGATCAGAAAAAAGTGGTTGAAAAAATGGTTGCCTGTGATGAAAATTCAAAGGATGACAAAGAAAAAAGCGAATGCTATGCCAAGGTGGTTAAAGAAGATGACGGCTGCATGTCTTCATGAGTCTATTCTCTGTTCCATCATCATGAATTATCACTCCCGGCCGGGGTTGTCCCGGGCCGGGAGTATTGTCTGAACCCAACAGGAGGCGACCCATGAATCCGGATTCTCCCAAGATACAGGCCTATTTGTACAAGCTTAATGAAATGACCAATGGAGATCCCGCAGCCCAGGTGTCCATGCATGAGGTGGGTGACGCACTGGGCATTGAAAACGATGAGGCAAGCCAGATGGCCGAGATCCTTTTTATGGGGGGGCAGGCAGAGCTGAAAACCCTGTCCGGCGGAATCGGGATCACTGCCATGGGCATGAAGGCCTTGGGGGTGACCCCGGCCCCTGCACTGGGCGATAAAACCCAGGCCCTGGGTAATGAGGTGGTGCTCAGTGACCGGGACCGGGAAACTGTGGAGACAATTCTGGCAGAGGTGAAATCTGTGCTGGCATCGAAAAAGGCAGCTTACCAACTCCTTGAAACCCTGGTCATGGACATCAAAACCATTGAGGTACAGATGCTTTCCCCGGCACCTAAAACAGCTGTGGTCCGAGAAGTCCTCAGCTCCATTGTCCTGACCCTGCCCAAAACGGATTTTCAGGAGATTTCCAATCGAATCGCTGGCATGGTAAAAAAAGGATGAGTATCCAAAATCGTAAAACAGAAGACCGTAAAGCCTGGGAAAAACAGCAGCGGGAAAACCGTATTGTTGATATGGCGGAACCTGTGTTTTTTAAAAACGGGTATGATGCCACCACCATTATTGAAATTGCAAAGGCATCTGGATACAACAAGCGGTCCATCTATATCTATTTTAAGGATAAGGAAGAGATTTTTCTGGCTGTGGTGCTTCGGGGACTGACCCGGCTCCATGGCATGCTGGATGGGGTATCCCTTTCCTCGGATATCCGGGATTTGGGCCAGGCGTTTTTTGATTTTTCTATTTCCTGCCCGGATTATTTAAAGCTGATCATGGTCTATGAGGCGTCGACCTGTGTGTATCAGGGTGAAAAATCCCCTGTGTCGCCGGCGGATATCAGGGCCGGATACCGGGAAAAATGCCAGGCAAAAACCGATGCCATTGCCTGGCTGATGACCCGCTGCCTTGAGCGGGCCATTGCCGAAAACCGAATAACAACCAGCCTGACCCCTGAGCAGCTCATGCTTATTCTTTGGGGCCAGGTCTTTGGGGTGATGCAAATTATCCTCATGCGCCGCAAAGGCTTTGAAAAGACCTACGGCATGTCCTATAAGGCCTTGTTTGATGCTTTTATGGATATGACTATGACCTCTTTCAGGACCGGAACCTGAGAAAAAGTCCGGCCAGTTTTTCCGCCCAGCCGCCCCCGCCCCCATCTTGTTCCCGGAGATCCAGGGAATTGCCCTGGGGGCCGTATGCCTGCTTCATGATTTCCAAGACATTTTTTTTCACCATTTTGCGCATGGGGATCTTGGACACCATGCCGTAGGTGGCGGCACTGCCGGCGGTCGCCAGTTTGGGATTTTTCCTGATAACATTCACACTGGTAGCAAGATCGTCTAAATACTGGTCCACCGCATCCTGGTGCAGGGCTGTGACCATGGCATGGAGACATTCGGGTTTCTGTTGGCGGTCTATATGCCAGCCTTTTTTCTCCATCTCATCCCCCACAGCATAGATGTTCAGTTTTTTTTCACAGGATTTATAGGCAAAGAGGGTCGCCTCTGGGTGTCCCACCACTTCCAGGCCCTCAATGGCATTGACACCCCGGATCAAGGAATGGGTGGTCCTCATGGCCTTTTTTGCATGGTCCAGGTAGCCCTGCCTGCCCGTGGCCTGCATGGCGGCCCAGGCTGCTGCAATGGCGCCGCCGGGGCGGGTGCCAAGTAGGCCCGGGGAAGCAAATACCCCGCCGGGCCATTCCGTGAACGCGAAGAGCTGGTGTTCCATATAGTCCATGTTTCGATAGATGATGGTGGAGGCGCCTTTGGCGCTGTATCCGTACTTATGAGTGTCTGCGGAAATGGAGGTGACCCCGGGTATCCTGAAATCAAATTTGGATACACAATACCCAAGTTCCTCCACAAAGGGGAGAAGGTAGCCACCCACACAGGCATCCACGTGGAGGGGGATGTTGTTGTCTTGGGCAATTTCTCCCAGGGTTTCAATATCGTCTACCACCCCGTGGGGATAGGCCGGAGCCGAGCCCAGGATCATGACGGTGTGTTTGTTCACGGCCTTTTCCACACGGCGGGTATCCATCCTGAAATCCTCTCCCAGGGGGATGCGGACCGGTTTGACGTCAAAGTATTGGGCCCCTTTTTCCCAGGCCACATGGGCCGATTCAGGGATGATCATTTCTGGTTTTTTAGTTTTTCGGGTTTTTCTGGCCATGTCCCTATAGGTTTTCACTGCCAGCAGGCAGCTTTCCGTGCCCCCTGATGTCATTATGCCGCAGGTGTTTTCGTCCCCGGAAAGCAGATCTGCAGTCATGCGCACCACCTCGGATTCAAACCGTTTCAGGCTTTTGAAGGCCATGGGGTTGAGGCCGTTGGTGGAGGCATAAAGTTTGCCCGCCTCGTTTAAGAAGTCTGAATAGGCTTCGCCCAGGTAATAGACCAGGCTCCAGGTCTTCCCGTTTTTGTAATCCGGGTCGTCTTGTCCAAAGGTTTTCAAGTCGGTAAGGACCGCGTCAAAGTCCCGCCCCTGTTCAGGCAGTCTGATGGTATTCATGTGTTCCTCAGTGGGTTAAGGATTTAACAATATAGGCCATGGTAATGCCCAGGTAATTTCCCACGGCATAGCCGATGATGCCCGTGGTCAGTCCGGACAGGATAATGGCCTTATTTTTCAGGGCCCCGGCCACCACGGGCACAAAGGGCGGTGAGCAGATGGCCGAGGCCGAGGTGATGATAAAGGTATCTGCGTCGATTTTAAAGAGTCTGCATAGCAGGGCGTGGAGGGTCATGGTGCCGAATACGCAGACCAGGACATAGGTGAGCAAAGGTGTGTTCAGCTTGGCCAGTCGCTCCAGGTTGGACATGGAAGAGACTGTGAGGCAAAAGACCATGATAAGATACATGCCCAGTTGAAATGTTTTTTCTATATTCCGTATTTTCGGGATAAACGAGGCCCCAATGCCCAGGGTGGTGATCATGAGAATGGTGACTGAAGTGGATTGGGATTTAGGAGCGAACTGGCTGATCCCAAGGGATGTTCCCACAATGAGGGCCGAGAGTCCGAATGCCATGCCCAACCCCTTGAGCACTCCGAAAGAAAGCATACCCCGGTAATTGTCGGTATCTTCATGGATTTCTCCCTGGCCCTCAAGCCCGGCGGATTCGATTTTAAAGGCCGGTAGGAAAAGGCCGCAGACTTTTTGGGCAATGGTAATGAAAAAGACAATGCAGAGCAGGCCCACAAAAATATCATAGGTGTGGAAGGTCAGAAAGAGTTCCGGATCAACTTCCAGAGCGGTTTTAATGGCTGCCAGGTTGGGGGTACCCCCGGTGTATACGCCTACAGCCATGCCCACCAGCTTCCAATTGTCCACCCCGCTGATCCAAAGATACCCGGCAGCCGACACCAGGATAATGGACAGGATGGCCAAAGCCATTGATAAAATGGTCTTCCCGGCCAGGTGGAGCCATTGTTTCATGTCCAGGGAAAAGAGGAGCAGGGGAAGAGAAAGGGCCACAGTGGCCTCGCAGACACTGTTTTGTACAGCTTCCACGCCTGCCGGAAGCACATTGATATTCCCCAGGATCAGGCCGGCGGCATAGCAGAGGATAATCATGCCGATTTTATCCAGAAGCGGAAAACGGATGCATGAATATATTATCAGTGCCGGAAATATAAGATAAAATCCAAGAGTTGGCGCCATGAAGCTTTCCTCCCCGTACTGTCGTGATTAATATTTCACCATAGTGAAATTAAAGACTGTGGCGACATATGTCAATGTTTTTTTATTCCCGGGCGATGATCACCTGAATTCCCAAGTCTTCTATCATTTTTTTGAAATCCGGTTTGATGCCGGCATCGGTGATAAGCACATCGATTTTTTTGATGGGCGCGGTGACAAAGTTGGACACCACACCGATTTTTGAATGGTCGGTGACTACCACCACCGGCCCCTGGGTCTGTTCGATCATGAGCCGGGTGACTTCAGCTTCCTGCTGAATAGGGGTGGTTAATCCGAATTTGATGCTCAGGCCGTCCACCCCGATGATGGCTTTGGAGCCGCAGACCTGGTCCAAAACCGAATGGGCGAAAAAACCGATCATGGAATTGGACTCCCGCCTGAATAATCCTCCGGTAAGGATGAGTTCGATGTTGGGATCGGTGACTTCTCTCAGGGCGTTGGCATTGGAAGTGACCACCCTGAGTTGTGTTCCCGACAGGTACCGCAGGACCTGGGAGGTAGTGGATCCGGTGTTGATGAGCAGGGTGTCACCGGCTTCCACCACCCGGTTCACAGCTTTTCCGATGAGTTCTTTTTCTTTCCGGTTGATCTGGTCTTTTTCCGTGTACAGAGGCTCTGTTTTCATGCGGTGACGGAGGATAGCCCCGCCGTGGGTCCTGTCTAAGATGCCCTGTTTTTCGAGGACATCAAGGTCCCGGCGGATGGTCAGTTCTGTGACCTTGAATTTGCGGCTCAGGTCGATAACCTTGACCACCCCTTTTTCTTCTACGATGTTACGGATCCGGTTCTGCCGTTCTGCGGGTATATATGTCTGGGTCATGGTCAATTATCCGTTTGAATAAGGAATCGTTACAAAATAACTTGATCTAAATTGTTTGCAAAGCCCCTTAAACGACGGGGTATTTTAGAAAACAAAAGTTTAAGTTATTTTGGAGCCGATCCTAAGGGGTAAAATAACAAAGGGGCATTTGTTAAAATGCCCCTTTGTCTTAGTTCATACGATGTCGTGAAGCGACATTGAGACTACTTCTGCCAGGTCTTGATCAGCTCGTCGTAATCCACGGTTATGCCCTGGGGCTTTTCATTGGCCAGTTTGGCCTTGGGAGACCCGGGTTTTTTCAGCCACTCCTCAGGATCAACTTTCTTGTTGAGTTTGGGCCCTTTGTCACCCTGGACGCCGGCACGCTCAATACGGGCCAGGATTTTGTCCTGTTCCTTGGCCAGGTTGTCCATGGCGCGGGAAACGGTAACCTCACCGGCTACGGCTTCGCCGATGTTCTGCCACCAGAGCTGGGCCAGTTTCGGATAATCAGGCACGTTGGTGCCTGTGGGGGTCCATTTGACCCGTGCCGGGCTTCTGTAAAATTCCACCAGGCCACCCAGTTTGGGTGCGCGGTCGGTGAAGGACTGGTGATTGATATCGCTGTCACGGAAGGGGGTGAGTCCTACGTGGGTTTTCTTCAGGGAGACGGATTTGGAAACAACGAACTGGGCATAGAGCCAGGCTGCTTTTCTTCTGTCAACCGGAGTGGATTTCATCAACAGCCAGGAACCGCAGTCCTGGTATCCCAGTTTCATGCCTTCTTCCCAATAGGGACCGTGGGGAGAGGGAGCCATCCGCCATTTGGGGGTACCGTCGGCATTGACAACCGGGGTGCCTTCTTTAACCATGTCGGCGGTGAATGCGGTGTACCAGAAAATCTGCTGGGCCACGTTGCCCTTGGCAAGGTAGGGCAGGGACTGGTAAAAGTCCATCCCTAAAGCGCCCGGAGGGGCATATTTTCGCAGCCATTCCATGTATTTTCTCAGGGCATATTTGGCTGCCGGAGAGTTTGTGGCACCGCCGCGTTCTACGGATGACCCCACTGGCTGATTTTTTTCATTTACACGGATACCCCATTCGTCAACGGGCTTTCCGTTTGGAAGGCCCTTGCTGCCGCAGCCGGCCATGGAGAGCCAGGCATCGGTGAACCGCCAGCCAAGATCCGGTGCTTTTTTACCATAATCCATGTGGCCGTATATGGCCTTGCCGTCAATTTCTTTGACATGGTTGCCAAAGAAATCTGCAATGTCATGATAGGCGGACCAGTTTACAGGCACGCCAAGTTCGTATCCGTAGATTTTTTTAAATTCTTTCTTGAAATCGGCACGGTTGAACCAGTCGTATCTGAACCAGTATAGATTGGCAAACTGCTGGTCGGGAAGCTGGTAGAGTTTTCCGTCCGGGCCTGTGGTGAATTCTTTGCCCATGAAATCGTCGACGTCAAGGGTGGGCAGGGTGACGTCTTTACCTTCTCCGGACATCCAGTCGGTGAGGTTGACAACCGCGCCGTACCTATAATGGGTACCCACGAGGTCGGAGTCGTTGACATAGGCGTCAAAAACGTTTTTTCCAGACTGCATCTGCACCTGGAGTTTTTCGATGACATCGCCTTCCTGGATCAAATCGTGGGTAACCTTGATCCCTGTAATCTCTTCAAAGGCTTTGGTAAGGGTTTTGGATTCGTATTCATGGGTGGGGATGGTTTCGGAAACCACCTTGATTTCCATGCCTTTGAAAGGGGCGGCAGCTTTCATGAACCACTCCATTTCCTTGATCTGTTCTGCCTTTGACAGTGTCGATGGCTGGAATTCGTTGTCGACCCATTTCTTTGCTGCATCCATTCCGGCAAAGGCCGGTGCGGACATCAGGCAAAGGGCCGTGACTGCGGCTAACATTTTTTTCATCTGACGATCCTCCCAAGGCCTTCAAGAAACGGTTTGAGGAAAAACAGCGACCCGGAAGACGGCTTGAAGGCCTTCATAAAAAAAACCGTTCCCGGGCATAAACAAAAGACCTAACCCCAGCGCATCACAATCGCCATCCAGACAATTGAGATCCCCAGGGCAAACCATATGGCCAGTTCAGTTAAGCCTATCCATGCCAGATGGATATAGGCGGTTCCTAAAAGGCCGACAAAAAGGCGGTCTCCCCTTGTGGTGGTAATGGGGAGAAATCCTTTCCGTTTAATTGTCGGGGATTTGATTTCCCAGATGGTCATTCCGATGAGCATTAAAACAATAAATGAAAAAAAGCAGGCCGTGGGTATGGTCCAGGCCATCCAATCAAGCTTCATTCCGCCTCCTTATACACGACCCAGGGCAAAGCCCTTGGCAAGATAGTTTCTGACAAAATAGATGACCAAGGCACCTGGCACGATGGTGAGGATACCGGCGGCGGCCAGCAGGCCCCAGTCCAGTCCCGACGCGGACACGGTCCTTGTCATGGTGGCGGCAATGGGTTTGGCTGCGGTGGTGGTCAGGGTCCGGGCAAAGAGCAGTTCCACCCATGAGAACATGAAACAGAAGAATGCGGCCACACCGATGCCAGAACGGATCAAAGGTACGAATACAAAGAAAAAGAACCTCGGGAACTTATATCCGTCGATGAATGCCATCTCATCAATTTCGATGGGCACCCCGGAGATAAACCCTTCCAGTATCCACACCGTCAGCGGGATATTGAACAGGCAGTGGGCCATGGCCACGGCAATATGGGTGTCAATGAGGCCGAAGGTGGAGTAAAGCTGGAAAAAAGGCAGCAGGAAAACCGCGGCCGGAGACATCCTGTTGGTGAGCAGCCAGAAAAATACATGCTTATCCCCGATAAAGGAGAACCTGGAAAAAGCATAGGCGGCCGGCAGGGCCGTGACCAGACAGATGATCGTGTTCAGGACCACATAAATAATGGAGTTGATATACCCGTTATACCAGGCCGGGTCCGTGAATATCTTCATATAATTACTGAAGGTGATGTCCGTGGGGAAGAAGACCAGCTGGGCCATGATATCTGCATTGGTCCGAAGACTCATGTTCAGCATCCAGTAGATGGGCAGCATGATGACCACCAGGTAGACGGTCAGGGTAATATATCTTTTTTTCATGATTCCTTTCCTCCTCCGACATTGAGCAGGGCCTGATAGAACAGGTAGCAAAAGAGCAGTACGATAAGAAAGTAAATAAGGGAAAATGCCCCTGCAGGCCCCAGGTCAAACTGGCCCACGGCAATCTTCACCAGGTAGATGGACAAAAATGTGGTGGTGTTTCCGGGGCCGCCACCGGTGAGTACAAAAGGTTCTGCATAGATGAGAAACGAATCCATGAATCGCAGGAGCAGGGCAATGGTGAGCACCCCCCGCATCTTGGGCAGCTGGATATACCGGAATATGGACCAGGAGGAGGCGCCGTCAATCTTGGCGGCCTGGTAATAGGCCGGTGGTATGGACTGAAGCCCTGCATAGGCCAGCAGGGCCACAAGGGGGGTCCAATGCCAGACCTCCATGAGCATGAGGGTGATCCAGGCGTGGAGTCCCGAGGCGGTATGGTCAAAGGTAAGGCCCATGGCATTGATGGCCGCGCCCATGAGCCCGATGTCGGGTCGTGTGAAAATAATCCAGATGGTGCCGATGACATTCCATGGGATGAGCAAAGGCAGGGCCAGGGTAACCAGGACCAGGGATGCGCCAAACCCTTTTTTGGCGGGCATGAGCAGGGCAATGCCGATGCCTAAGGGCATTTCAATAAGAAGCACCAGGCCGGAGAATAGCAGCTGCCGCCACAGGGCTTCGTGGAGGCGCTGGTCCCTGAGTACTTCCCTGAACCATTCCGTGCCCACAAATACACTCTGGCCGGGCCCGAAAATATCCTGGATGGAATAATTGACCACGGTCATCAGGGGCACGATGGCGCTGAAGGCAACGATTAAAAAGACCGGAAGGATGAACAGCCACCCTTTATTGTCTTGCCATTTTTTCATCTAATCTGTGCTCCTTACTTTAATAATTTTTCATCTGCAAACAGACGGATCCATTCCTTGGAAAAGCAGATCCTGGCTGTTGATTCGGGGATGGGGTCATTTTCGGCGATTCTGGCCTTTAGGGTAAATCCCTGGAAATCGACGGATATGATCCTATGACTTCCCTGATCTTCAACCCCGGTCACAGGGACGTCGAACCCTTCTTCATCAGGGGACTGGGAAACCTTAAGATAGAGGGGGCGGATGCCCATCTCCAGTTTTCCTTTGGCCGCTTTGGCAAGCGCTGCGGTCTTCTTATCCACAGGGATGAGGGCATCGCCGACTTTGATCTGGTCTCCCTCCATGGTGCAGGGGATGAAATTCATTCCCGGGCTGCCGATGAAGTATCCCACAAATTTATGGTTGGGGTATTCAAAGAGTTCCTGGGGGGTGCCTACCTGGACGATCCATCCTTCGTACATGACAATGATCTTGTCGGCAAAGGTCAGGGCTTCCACCTGGTCATGGGTGACATAGATCAGGGTGAGCTGCAGCTTTTCGTGGATTTCCTTGAGTTTACACCTCAGCTCCCACTTGAGCTGGGGATCAATCACCGTAAGGGGTTCGTCAAAGAGAATGGCCGCCACATCTTCCCGGACCAGTCCCCGACCCAGGGAAATTTTCTGCTTGGCATCGGCGCCCAGGCCTTCTGCCCTTTTATTCAAGAAGGGTTCCAGTTCAAGAATCTGGGCCACTTCCCTCACCCGTTTGTCAATATATTCCTTATCAAACCCCCTGTTTTTAAGGGGAAAGGCCAGGTTATTGAACACGGTCATCGTGTCGTAGAGCACGGGGAACTGGAATACCTGGGCAATGTTTCTTTTTTCCGGGGGCAGGTCCGTGACATCGATATCACCGAATTTCACCCGTCCGCTGCTGGGTTTGAGAAGTCCGGAAATAATGTTGAGCAATGTGGTCTTACCGCATCCCGAGGGTCCTAAGAGGGCATAGGCACCGCCGTCATCCCAGATATTGTGGATCCGTTTCAGCGCATACTCGTCTTCCTTCTGGACATCGGGAAGATAGCTATGTGCGATTTCATCTAAATTAATTTGAGCCATAGGTTCTCCTTATTGTCCCGATTCTTTGGGTGCCAGTCCATCGGCGGAACCCGTCGGGGAAACCAGCAGATCGCCTGCTTCGGAATAAACAAAGAATTTTTGGGGATTGACATAAATAGTGATTTGAGATCCTAACTTCCGGCTGTCAATGCCCACCTCATGGAGGACGGTCCGGATACCATCAAACTTAAAGTGGATAAAGGTTTCAGACCCGTTGATTTCCGAAATCTCAACCTGTGAATTGATCTGTACATCCCCATCGGTTTGGGATTTCAAGTAGAGATGATTGGGCCGGATACCGAATTTATACTGCCCCGGGGTCAGGGTGTTAAAGGGGGCCTGGTTGGGTATGGTCAGGTCCTTTCCGATTACGATCCGGTCGGTTTCTATGGTGCCGGAGAAAAAATTGATGGGTGGATCGGAAAAAAGTTTTGCAGTCTTGATGGTGGAAGGGTTCCGGTATACGGTTGCGGTGGTGCCGGTCTGCCGCACCCGGCCTTCGTCCATGACCACGATATTGCCCCCAAGCTTCAGGGCTTCCGAAGGTTCTGTGGTGGTGTAGACCACAACGGAATCCCTTTTGTCAAAAATAGCTTGTAGTTCTTCAAGCAATTCTTCCCTGAGTTTGTAGTCCAGATTGACCAGGGGTTCGTCCAGGAGGAGAAGATCCGTGTCCTTCATCAGGGCCCTGGCAATTGCCACCCGCTGCTGCTGGCCCCCGGAAAGTTCAGAGGGCAGGCGGTCAAGCATGGTTTCCAGGTGGAGCAGTTTAGCTGTTCCCATGACCCTGGATTCGATTTCATCCGCGGAAACCCCAGCCACTTTTAGGGGGGATGCAATATTCTTGTACACCGAAAAGGAGGGGTAATTGATAAATTGCTGGTAGACCATGGCAACGGACCGCTTCCGGACCGAAATCCCTGTGGCATCCTGGTCGTTGACTATGATCTTTCCCGAGGTGGGCCGGTCCAGACCGGCCATGATCCGCAAAAGGGATGTTTTGCCGGCAAGGGTCCTGCCGAGAATGACATTCCGTGATCCAGATTCAAGATCAAGGTTGATGTCGGCAAGGTGGGTTTCTCCTTCCACTACTTTGTTAATCTGTTCTAGGGTAAGCCCCATTTTTCAGACAATGCCTCCTGAAAATAATTGTATCCTGTCTATTTATGATTCCTCGGAGAGCAGTAAAAGCACCTGTGGTGATGGCTGAGGATAAGCAGACGTTAAATTTCCCATTATCACAGGTTTGTTATTAGAGATTGGTGATGAAGTCAAGAAAAAATGATAAAAAAGAATAATAAACGTTGAAATTTAAATCAAAAAAGAATAAAAAATGAACATAATGATTCTTGTTTTTTAGAAAATAGGAATAAAAACGAACAAATTTGATCTCATTTAGTTCATAAAGCACAAAAGCATAAGATCAGTAAGCATATAAGGAAATACTCGTGGAAACCGAGGTATTAATCATAGGTGGAGGAACCACAGGCACCGGCATTGCCAGGGACCTGGCCCTCAGGGGGATCTCCTGCATCCTCATTGACCAGAAGGATATCAATGCCGGGGCCTCCGGGGCCAATCACGGCCTGCTTCACTCAGGGGCCCGTTATATTTTCAAGGATGCAGAGGCGGCGGTTGAATGTCACCGGGAAAACCAATTGCTCAAAAAACTGGCCCCCCATTGCATTGAGGATACCGGCGGTCTTTTTGTGGCAATTGAACAGGACGACGATGATTATATTGCCGAGTTTCCAAGGCTTTGTGATCAGTTCGGTCTGCCCTTCAGGGCCTTGTCCCCGGATGAAGCCCGGGAAAAGGAACCCTGCCTGGCAGAGAATGTCAAGGCCGCCTTTGAGGTGGCCGATGCCGTGGTGGATCCATTCATGCTTTCCCTGGATAATGCCGCCCATGCCCAGGCCAAAGGCGCCGCTATCCTCAGGAATGTGAAGCTAAGGGGGTTTGAGGTTCATAGGGGAAATATCCGGTCTGCCCGGGTGGAAAACATGAGAACCGGGGAGTCTTTTTCCATTGAGGCCCTTGAATTCGTGAATGCCGCCGGGGCCTGGGCCGACGGCGTGGCCGCCATGGCCGGGGCTCATATTTCCATGAGTTATTCCAAGGGCTCCCTTTTGGTCACCCAGAGCCGGATCAATGACCGGGTGATAAACCGGCTGCGGCCGGCCTCTGATGCGGATATCCTGGTGCCCGGGGGCACGGTGTCCATCATTGGCACCACCTCCATTGAGATCGACAACTTAGATGACATCCGCCCCACTCCCCTGGAAGTGGATGATATTATAAGAGAAGGGGCGGACATGGTGCCCCAGCTGGCCTCAACCCGCTATATACGGGCTTATGCCGGAGTCAGACCCCTGGTCAGGACCTCAGGGGGAGACGGAAGGAACATCAGCCGGAATTATACCCTTAAATCCCATGAGGCAGATGAGATCCATAACCTGGTCACCATTACCGGGGGCAAGCTAACCACCTTCAGGCTCATGGCGGAAAAGGCCTCTGATATCGTAGCCCAACGGCTGAAAAACACAAATCCCTGCCTGACGGCAACAGAAACGCTGCCCCCCAGCGCCAAGGGGGAATGGACCGAACCGGGCAAGGCCCCCAGGGTCTGGATGAAAAATCCGGAACGGAGGGATACCCTGATCTGCGAGTGTGAAATGGTCTCGGAGTATATGGTGGATGAAATCGTCAATGATCTCAAAGCCGAAGGGGCGGTGCCCACCCTGGAAGAAGTCGGCCGCCGGAGCCGGATCGGGAAGGGCCCCTGTCAGGGGACCTTTTGTTCCTTTCGTCTGGCCGCCTATCTCTACAGGAAAGGTGACCTCTCTGATGCCCAGGGCATGGATCAGGTCAGGGATTTTGTCAATGAACGGTGGAAAGGATTCATGCCTTTGGTCCGGGATAAGGAACTCATGCGGGTGGAACTCCAGGAATCTTTTTTATGCGCCCTGTTCGGAATGGAAGAGGATTTGTATGGAAACGAATAATATAATTAATTGTCAAGTGGCCGTGATCGGGGCCGGAATGGCCGGGATGTCCGCCGCCATTTTTGCTGCAAACCGAGGGCTGTCCACGGTTTGTGTGGGAAAGGCTTCTGAAATTTCTTTTTCCAGCGGATGCCTGGACCTTTTTTCCCGTATCCCCGGGGCAGACCGGCATGCTTTTTTAAATCCTTTTACGGGCATTGACGCCCTGTCAGAGGTACAGCCCGATCACCCCTATTCAAAAGTCTCCCGGGAAGAGATTGTCCAGGGCTTTGAAGAATTCACCGGATTCATGAACAGATCAGGCATCCAATACCATTGCACCCCTGAGACCAACCAGCAGATCATCACCCCGGCCGGTACCCTCAAGTCCACCTGGTGCGTGCCCTCGGCCATGATCGCCGGGACCCGGGCCCTGGCCGAGAAGAAACGGATTCTCATCGTGGATATCCGGGGATTGAAAGGCTTTGGCGCCCGGCAGATGGCTCAGAACCTGAAAAAAGCCCACCCCAGCATGGGGAGTGTGACCATCGGATTTCCTGGAAGGGAAACCGCCGGAGATCTCATGTGCGAGCGGTTGACCTGGGATCTTGAGACCCCGGATGTATTGTCCCGGTTTATTGACGAGATCCGCCCCCATGCCAAGGATTATGATGCGGTGGGCCTGCCGGCCATCCTTGGAATCTATCGGTTTGAAGAACTGAAAACCAAGATGGAAAAAGCCCTGGGTAAAACCGTGTTTGAAATTCCCACCCTGGCCCCTTCGGTTACCGGCATGCGAACCAAAGAAGCTTTTTTGGGGCAGTTGTCCGGGATATCCGTCCGCCATTTTCCGGTTTTGGTAAATAATCTGGAAGTGGATGCATCTGGTGGTAAATCCAGTGGTTTTCGATTTGAAGTCACCGAGGGGATCTCAGTTAAAGAGGTCAGGACCCAGGCGCTTGTCCTGGCCACAGGCCGTTTTCTCGGCCGGGGCCTTGGGGTGGATGATACCGGCAGGATCAAAGAAGCTCTACTTAATCTGCCCGTTGCCCAGACCCGGGACCGGTCAGGCTGGTTCCAAAGGGATTTTTTCAATAAAAATGGTCATCCCATAAACCGGACAGGTGTTGAAACCGATGGGTTTTTCAGGCCCCTGGGCCGGGATGGAGCCGTGTTCCACCCCCAACTTTATGCCGCAGGCTCGCTACTTGCCCACCAGGACTGGAAAAGGGAAAAATCAGGGTCAGGGATTTCCATTGCCACGGCCTACAAGGCTGTATCCCATGTGGCGGAATCCCTGGGGTCAGACTAGGAAATTTTCCGTCACGGCCTGGTCCGCCAACAGGGCCAGTTCCCTGTAGTTGTCTGCCTTGTCCGGATCAGGATACCTAAGATTATACTGTCGGAAGCGCCAGAATGCGGCACCTGTGGCGGCATAGACCAGAAAGGCAGCGAATTGTTTCTTTTCGGCATCCGACAGGGGGCGCCTGGTCTGGTACCCTGTGATCAGGGCCCTGATTTTGTTCGGATCAAAGCCGTTGGCTCCTGTGCAGCAGCCTACGCAAGCCATGCCCAGGTCATAGAGCAGGAAATATTGGCATGCCTCTTCAAAATCCAGAACCGCTGCCAGATTTTCTCCGTCAAACAAGAGGTTGTCCCAGAAGATATCCCCGTGGATAAACCCCCTGGCCATGGTCAGATCCAGGCTTGATTCAAGCAAGTCTTTTTTGTCTTTTAACCAGGGTTTAAAAGGGTGGGAAATCCCTGAGCCCAGGACCTGATCAAACTGTTTCAGGCCATAGGGAAAGGCTTGGGCCAGGTCCCGGGGGGCGGGTATCTTGTGTAGCCCTGCCATGGCCTCTCCCACCTGTTGCAGCATGAATGGGGTAAGCTCCGAACAGACTTTTCCATCCAGGAATTCTTTTACATAGACAGGTTTGCCTCTGAACTCGACAAAGGCGGTTTTGATCCCTGCCCGGGGTGGGTACAGGCGTGTGGCAGGAAAATCATGGGCCTCAAGACAGGCAAGAACCCGGGTCAGGGTGCCGATCTCCTCTGAAGTCTTTTCATCACATACCGACAGGGTAAATTGCCCTTTCTCCGTGGTGAGCTTGAAGCTGGAATTGGCCTGGCCCCCTGTTAGGGGGCAGGCGTTTTCAAGCCTGCCCAGATCATAGTGTTTGAGCAGTTTTTCTAAATCATCTTTGCTTAACCGGGTATATTCAGCCATTGCATTTGCCATTCCTTGTTTGCATCCGGTTTATCAGATGGCCTTCAAGGTCCCGAAGTTCGCACACCTCCAGTTTTTGATCTGCTTTCTTGGCCTGGACAAGGCTTGCATGGGTCGCTTCCTGGGGCAGGGATTTACCGCCCAAGGCTTTGGCAATGATGTCGGGGAATTTGGCCGGATGGGCTGTGGCCAGACAGACAATGGAGGTGCCTGCCGAGTAGCGGTGGGCCATTGTTTTGGCACCTGCCACAGCCACAGCCCCGTGGGGATCCAGAAGATAGGAAGGGTCGGCTTTATAAACTGCTTTGATGGTCGCCAGGGTCTGCTGGTCGGAAACAGATGTGGAAACAAACCCGTTTTGAATGGCATTTAGGGTCTCCGGGTCTATAATGACCTGGCCTGTGGCGTGGAATTCATCCATCCATGTTCGTATTTTTACGGCATTGCGGCCCGAGGCAAAATAGAGGAAACGCCAGAAATTATAGGGCACCACAATATCGATGGCTGAAGAACAGGTGGAGATGAGGGCCTCGTTTTTGAAAACCCCTGTGGTGAATGCCCGGTAAAGGGTTTGGTTGGCATTGACAGCGCAGATGAATTCCTGCACCGGCAGTCCCATTTTTCTGGCCAGGAATCCGGCAAAAAGATTTCCGAATGCTCCCGAGGGCACCGAGAAGACCACGGGGGCGCCAATGGTCTTGCAGGCCCTGAAATAACCGTAAAAATAATGGACTGCCTGGACCATTACCCGGCACCAGTTGATGGAATTGACGCTGGACAATTGCAATTTGTTTTTCAGGTCCGGATCACTGAACAGGTTCAGGACCACCCGGTCCAGATCATCTCCGCCGTCCGGGCAGTTTTCCACCCCAACGGGATGGATGTTGGAGGCCGTAAGGCTGGTCATCTGAACTTCCTGCTCCAGGGTGATCATGCCTTTAGGGAACAGGGGCCAGCAGTCCATGGTAGACAGCCCTGCTGCAGCATGGGCCGCAGCAGGTCCGGTATCACCGGTGGTGGCCAGAACCAGGTTTAGCTTCCGGTTTCCCTTTGCCAGAAGGTAGTCCATGACCCGGACCAGGAATCCCATGGCAATATCCTTAAAAGACAAGGTAGGGCCACGGAACAGCTCCATGATCCGGAGGTCCGGACGTAACGGGCAGGGGACCAGGGGGATAATATCCGGATGGTCAAATGATGAAAAACTCTTTAGGATCAGTCGTTCTAAGTCCGTACCCGGTATGACGGCGGGGTCAATGAACCTGGACAGGATATAGACGGCCAGCTCGGTGTAGGCCATGCCTGCCATTCCTTTCAGCTCATCCAGGCTGAAGCTGGGCAGAGCCTTGGGGACAAAAAGTCCGCCGTCCAGGGCAAATCCCTGGAGAACCGCCTGGTCAAAGGAAACAGCTTTGCTGTCTCCCCGAGTGCTGGTGTAGATATGGCAGGGATTGCCTGTGAAGGGCTGAGTCATGTTGTCTTCCTTTTGTCTATATTGTCATGGAAAAGCGGGGAAACCCAGAACCAGACCAGGCAGATGAGCTGGCAGGCCAGGAGGGCTGAAAAACCGGTTCGGTATCCGGCCGGGTCATAGCTTCCGTCCGCCCCTGTTTCCCATAGGTTGATGACGGCACCCATGGCCCATTGGACAATAAAGGCCGCAATAAACACCATCATATTGATTCCGGTGGTCACCCTCCCGGACAGGGATATGGGAAAATCCAGGGTCAGGGCGGTATACGCCAGGATGCCCGAAGTGCCGAAAAAACCAAATCCAGCCATGATGACGGGGGCAGGGAGAGATGCATTAAATGCCATCAGGGTCTGGATACAGAGAAATACGGTCATGCCTGTGACAGCTGTGATCCGTACGGGAACGCCTCTGGCAGCCAGTTTTTCAGCTATAAATCCAAGGACAATGAATCCCGTGATCATGGCCATGGCTGACCAGGACAGGATCTGTGCCACCCCCTGTCTGGAGATACCTGATGTATCCCTGAGCCAGGGGCCGGCCCAGAGGCCTTGGATGGAGATATATCCGGCCTGGGACAGGGTTGTCAATGGGGCGATCCGCCAGAACACAGGGCTTTTGAACACCTGAACAATGCCGTTTATCTGGGTGGTGAGCTGTTCAGGAGGATGGCCTGATTTCGATGGGGGCACCACAAAAAATACGGTCAAGGCCGCAGTAAACGAAGCCAGGGCCAGGCCCAGGAAGACCCCACGCCAGTCCGTGAATCCAAGGGCCCATTCCACAGGGATGGTTGCAGCCAGGGCCCCCAGACCGCCTGCGGCCATCTGGAACCCGTTGACCCGGGACAGAATATGGGGGGGAAACCAGATTACATATGATTTAAATGCGGCCATGAGGCAGGCGGACACACCGAATCCAATGAGGGCCCGCCCCGCCATAACTCCGGCAAGGGAATGGGACAGGGCAAAGAGGGCTGCACCGGCCCCGGCGAAGATTAAAAGAAAGGTTTCCACAATTCTGGGGCCGAACCGGTCTAGGAGCAGTCCCAGTGGCAGCTGGGATGAGGCAAAGGCAATGAAGTAGGTTGAGGTAAGGAGGCCTAACTCCGAAGGATCAATGGCCAGGTCCACCACCAGATCCGGGGCAATCACCGCATTGACCACCCTGAACAGGTATGACAGAAAATAGCCCAAGGCAAAGGGGGTAAATATTCTGAAAATGGTCAGTGCACCAATGGGCTGTAAGGGCGGATTCTGCATGGCGGTTCCGTATTAAGAATCAGTCTAAACTCAGAAACCATAGCACAACCGCCCTTCAGGAGAAACCCATTATTTGGCTCACGGAACCTTTACATAATTATGGGACCTTGGATGTTGGGAAAAACAGATTGTCATTTCCATATGCAGAAAGGGGCCGCGGCTCATCAAAGATGTCTATATTTGTACAGTTTTTGGCAAATACGAAATGGTGGAGGTTGGCTTCAAGGGGTTTGTGCTGATAGCACTGCCTGTATTTTTCTCTGGTTTCCCTCAGGTTCAGACGCAGGGCAACGGCGGGGTTGTTGTTTACGCTGGGATAGGTTCTGACTGTGCCCGGATTTAAATCATCGAACAAGAGCAGCTCTTTGTAGACCGGGGCATGTTTTGGATGAACCGCAATCACCAGATCGTCCAGTTTTAATTGTTCCATGGCATAGTTGAGTATGATTTTGTTGCAGTACATGGGGATAATCTGGGTTCCGGTCCGGTGGTCCGGATGGGTGGCCAGGCAGCCGACCTCTCCGATTTGACGCCCGCGTGTACGAAGATTCCCCAGTTCGTTTTTATAGATGGCGTCCATGGGAAGCCCCCATGGACTGTCGGGAAACAGGCTGACGGTAAATATGATGCTTCCATTTTTTTTGCCAACAAAAACGGAAGTCTCTTTATAATAGTGGTTTTTTAAAACTCTGCAGGGGCCGGTGACCGTCTGCTTGTCTACATACCCTTCCTGAATATAGATGTCCTGTACGAGCTTTAGGGCATCGTGTATATCCTTTGGTTTTTTGGCCCGGTGAAACATATATTCCCGGGCCTCCCTCTCATCTATCCGGATTATGTCCCGAAGTTCGGATTTTTCAAATTGTCTGGTATCGTTTTGGGGGGCATGTCTTTGGGAATCAGTTTGAATCATAATTGCCTTTTTATGTAAAAAGTTGGCTGAAATCAGGCTTAGTGCTTTCTGTAATAATTCTGTGATAAACCTGCAATAAGGATACCATTGTGTTTTAGTTTCCATGTTGGAGCTGATATCAATGCGGTTCTTTGAATAAAAGTGTTGTATTATAGCAGGTTGCGTTGTGGACGGCGGTCCGCGTGAATTTTACCCTTGAAAGGGAAAATGGATTGGACTGTATTGAAATACCTTCACTTGTGAATGATTTTTAAGCTAATATGCTTGATTTATTATAACTTTAGTAGCAGTGAGCGGTGTATGAAAAAAGGTTCAGTATAGTGGCGTCCGGTCATAATTGGCAGGGAATCCTTTATTGCCCGGTGTTTTCATCTGGTGTATGAAATTCACTGCACATCCCGTCTGAAGTCCTGGGCCTTCAGTCCGCATCTTTTCATCTGGTCATAAAAGTCAGCCCGGTATTTTCCGGCCAGTTTGGCGGCCTGGCTTACATTCCCGTTGGTCAAGGAAAGCAGCTCAACCATATAATTTTTTTCAAAATCAAGCTTGGCTTCCTTAAAGGGTTTCAGGGGGTGTGATGGCAGAGGGGGGCCTTCACCAAACAGGACGAGCTCCGGCGGGATGAATTCCGTAGCGGTCATGGCCACGCAATATTCCACAACATTTTTGAGCTCCCGTATATTCCCCGGCCATGGGGCCCGGCATAATTTGGTCATGGCCTCATCTGAGAAATGGACCATTTTTTTGTTCATTTCTTGTTTGAACTGTTCCAGAAAAAAATGGGCGAGCAGAGGAATACAGGCCCGCCGTTCCCTCAGAGGGGGCAGGGTAATGGGGATGACCCTTATCCGGTAGTAAAGATCCTGACGGAATCGTTTTTGGCTGACCTCTTCTGCCAGGTTCTTATTGGTGGCTGCAATGACCCTAGCCTTGAATTTAACTTTTTCATTTCCGCCCAAGGGGTAGAATTCATTTTCCTGGACGGCCCTGAGCATTTTTGCCTGGATGGATATGGGGATCTCAGAAATTTCATCAAAGAAAAAGGTCCCGGTCCCGGCCTTTTCAAGAAAACCTTTTTTATCTTTGTCCGCGCCGGTAAATGCTCCCTTTTTTACACCGAATAATTCACTTTCAAACAAGGATTCCGGAATGGCCGCGCAATTGATGGCGATAAAGGGGGCATCCCTCCGATGACTCGCCACGTGGATGGATTTGGCCATGAGTTCCTTTCCGGTTCCGCTTTCTCCTTCAAGGAGGATATTGGAGTCTATTTTTGATGCCTGGATTACCGACTTCAACACGGCAATCATTTTCTCATCTTTTGCAACGATGTTATCAAAACCGAATTTGTCATAGAGCATATGTTTTAAGGATCTGATTTCTTCTGTGAGCCGGTTTTTTTCACATCCCAGCCTGACATGGTGGATCAGTTCTTCATCGTCAAAGGGTTTGGTCAGATAGGTATAAGCGCCTTTCTGTATGGCCTGGACTGCTTTTTCAATTGTGCCGTGGGCCGTGAGTATGATTACAGGAAGGTCTGGCTGAATCTGTTTGGCCTGTTCCATTAATTGGATCCCGTTCCCGTTGCCCAGCTGATAATCAATAATCGCCAGCTCAAATGCATGGGTTTCCATGGCCGCAATGGCTTCGGGTACGGTTTTAACGCCAATGACCCTGTGGCTCTCCAGTTCAAGCCGCATCTTTAAAATTTTCAATATGGCCGGGTCGTCATCGACTATGAGTATGGTACTCACGGTTTGTCTCCCTCAGGGTTTATTTCAGATCAATCTGCTTTATTCGTTCGATCTGTTTTTCAAGCTGGGTTGTCTGGTTCTCAAGAGTCTTGATGGTTTGATTCAGGTTTTTGATTAGTGTTTTCAGGGATTCAACGGACTGCTCTTTTTGCTTGAGCTGTATCCCGGTTTTACGGATCTGTTCAGCCAGCTCTCTTTCCCGGGTCCGGTCGGTCAGAATTTGATTCAGCAGGGCCTGTGCTGCACGGGCCTGTTTGAGGGACATGACTTCCCAATGGGTGGTTTCAGGCTTTTGGGTCGTCAAAATTTTCAATATTTCTTTGTTGGTTACTGCCGCTTTCTTAAATGCCTTTTGTTTTATCTGATTTTCATAGTTGGTTAAGTGCTGTTTCAGGCGGATATCCTCGGAGGTTTGTCGGGGGCGGGACATATCCGGCATCATACAGCCTGAAAATAAAACCGCAGTCAGGAGAGTGCCGGCAAGGTAAAGGAGACCCGGGTGCCGCCTTCTTTTGTGTTTTCCGCCCATATATCTCCTCCGTGCGCATTGATGATGTATTTTGAGATGCAAAGCCCCAATCCTGTTCCCATCCGGGTATTCAAATCATTGTCGATTTGTTTGAATTTATAAAAAATATTTTCAAGATGTTCAAGGGCAATTCCGGGCCCGTTATCGGTTATCTGTACCCGGAGCCCTCCTTTTTCCCAGGCCAGGCAGTCGACACTGACCTTTCCTTGTTCAGGGGTGAATTTGATGGCATTGCCGATAAGATTGTCCAGGATCTCAATCATCCGGTCTTCATCCCCTAATATCAAGGGAAGATCCGGCCGAGGGGGAGAAAATTCCAGAATAATCCTTTTTTTCCGGGCCAGGGGGGCAAGCTTTAATATGGATTTGCGAAGTACATCCGGCAATAGGATTTTCTCTTTTCGGTATTCCATTTTCCCGGCCTCCATTTTCGAGAAATCAAGGATTCGCATAACAGACTTCAGCAGTCGGCCGCATTCGCTATGGATCAGCTCAAAGAGCTGGTTCTGTTTTTCCGGTTGATTGGCATAATACCCTTTGGTCAGCATTAATGCGGCCTCTTTGATGGATGTCATGGGTGTCCGCAGTTCATGGGACACATGGTTGATAAAGTCCGCCTTAAGTTCATCCAGTTCCCTGAGTCGCTGGCACATGGTATTGAATTGCAGGGCCAGGTCCTGTATCTCCTTTGGCCCTTTGATAGTCCGGATCTCTTCAAATCGGCCCTGGGCAATTTTTTTTGTTTTATTTTGGAGCTGGTTTACGGAATTTTTGATGGACCGGGTATTGATCATGGTGATCACTATACCGGTGAAAAGGGTTAAGAGGGTGGTCAGAACCGTCACAAAGAATATCTGCCGTGTCATCTCCCCGGAGTGCCTGGTCTTTTGGTTAATGATCTGCCGGGTGGCTGCCTCCATGGCCGTAAACTTTGAGATGACCTTCTCTTTAAAGGGAACTCGCTGCCGGGAAAGGGCGTCAAATGCAGCATGGGGACCGGGATTATCAGGCTCTGCATTTGCATTGAACCATGCCAGGTATGCCTGGAAGGCGTTCATGGTTCCGTCAAATTTTGACTTTTGCTCAATGGTTTCCAAAAGAGGGTAAAGGGTTTTGAACTCCTGATATAAAATCTCCTTTTGGTCGTTAAACCGGTTGAAATAATCCAGGTCCCCGGCCACAAAAAATTTTTCATCAAGCCGGACCAGGAGTTCAAAAGCATCTGTCAGCCGTTCATTGCCTGCAAGGCTTTCCTGGTGTCTGGCAAGAATATCCTGGTTCACGGCCTGAAGGTCCATTAAATTATAGGAGACCAGAGCGCCCATGCACAGGATCAATATCAGGATAATGACATTGCCGATAATCAGGCGGGTGAAAATTGTCAGGGGTTTCATTTTCAAGAAATGATTTCCATGAAGTTATCACCCAGCAGGCGCTTTTGTATCCCCTGATCCGGGAAGATCTTTACCAGGCGCTGTTTGATGAACCCATTGTCAAAAACGCCGTCATCCGCCTTGGTGCCGTATGGTCCGTCCGTTCCGAAAAGGCAGCGGTCCGGCCCTAAAAAATCAACAACCTTCCGGGTGATCCTGGTGTCAACATAGGCATCTGCCGACAGATCCACCCATACATTTTTACGGTCTTTGATCAGGCCCCAGGTCTCCCTGAATTTGGGAAACCCGGTGTGGGCCAGGATGAGTTTCAGGTCCGTCACCTGGTCCAGAAGGGGTGAAAAATCTCCATGGCCGTCGAACCCTGCATGAATCAGAAGGGGCATGCCGGCGTTACAGGCCTTTCGGGCAATTGGAACAAGTGCTTGGGGGGGATATTGGTGCCAGAAAGGGTGGGCCTTTATGCCGATGAACCCCTGGATATCCTTGAATTTATCAAATTCGTCAATTGGATCATTTTTCCCCCGGGGGTTGACGAAGATCCAGCCCAGAAATCGGTCTGGATGGGCTATCAGAGCTTTTTCCACTGCCTGGTTATCCGGATCAGGGTATATTTTCAGGGGCCCCTTGGGCAGGATCACTTCACCCTGGAGGGTGAACCGGGCCACAATTTTTTTTGCCAGGCCCCGGACCGGGCCGTGGGTCAGGCAGAACCGCATGAGTTTAAGGAGAGATTCCCGGGTGTGGGGGATGGGATCGCACATTACCGGCATGAGGGCGGTTTTTTCAATTTCATATTGGTCCATTTTTAATAAAAGATTGTCCAGGGATTGAATCCTTGGGTCCAGATGATAGTGGCAGTCAATGATCATGATTATGCTCCCTGTTGAATTCGGCGAAAAGGTATAAGAGACATATAACAGAATTCTCCATTGATTCAAGGAGGAAATTGGGCCTTGACAGGGCAGGTATCGTTTGTTAACGAACGTTTGTATGCAAATGAATGATCCCCATCCCCGATATTTTGTCTGTTCTCTTGCAACCCAGGCCGTGCGCCAGATGGTGGCCTACTACAACAAGGCCCTGGCTCCCATGGGACTGACGGCCCAGCAGGTCATGGCCCTTGGTGTGCTCTGGCAGGAAGAGGGGCTTAGTCTGGGCGGATTTGCCCGGCGGGCCGGCATGCGAAAAGCCTCTGCCGTGACCATGATTCAACGGCTGGAGCGCATGGGGCTTGTGACCCGAACCCCGGATCCAGAAGATGCCCGGCTCAATGTGCTGAACCTGACACCAAAGGCAATAGACCTGGCCCCTGATGTCCTGGCCATGGGAACCATCCTTGAACAAAGTGTTGAAAGAGCAGTGGGCAAAGAAGATATGGCAGCCATGATCCGGGGGCTTGCAGTGATCCGGGATCTGGATATTTAATTTCAAATAAAGGGCAGGCGGTGTAAATGGACCCCATAGAAGCAGCATACCAAAAAGGCCAGAAGGCATTATCTGAATTTCAATCCAAACAGGTGTTAAAGGCTTGTGGCATCCCAGTTACCCGGGAATCACTGGTTCAGACCCCTGATGAAGCTGTGGCCGCAGCAGACCGGGTGGGGTATCCGGTGGTTCTCAAGCCTTGTTCCTGGGAGTTGATGCACAAAAGTGAACTAGGATGTATTGAATTGGGTGTGACAGGTCCTGAGGCAGTCCGGCAGGCTTTTGAAAGGATCAATGAAAAAATACAGATACCTCTGGAGGGGATCCTGGTCCAGGAAATGGTTGAGGGAAGCCGGGAACTGGTTGCAGGCCTGAACCGTGATCTCCAGTTCGGGGCCTGCGTCATGCTGGGCTTTGGCGGAGTGATGGCTGAAATCATAGAGGATACGGTATTCCGGGTGGCGCCCTTTGACCATACAGAAGCCATGGATATGATAAATGATTTGAAATCACGGCCCATGCTGGATTCATTCCGGGGCCAGGCCCCTGCCGATTTGGATACCCTTTGCCACATTCTCACCGGTATCGGCCGTCTGGGCCTTGAAAATAAGGCCATTTCTGAAATCGACATCAATCCTCTGATTATTTCTCCGGACGGCACCATCAAAGCCGTGGATGCCTTAATTATTTTGGAAGGAAAATAGCGCCCATGATCACTTCAATTTCCGAAAGTCCTTTACACAAGATTGCCCGTCCCCAAAGCATTGCCTTTTTCGGGGGCTCCAATAATTTTTCGTCCATGGGCTCCAGTATCTTGAACACCATTCTCACGGACGGGTTTGAGGGTGAGATTTTTCCGGTTCATCCCAGAGAAGAGTCCGTGTTGAATCTTAAAGCCTATGCCCATGTCAGTGATATACCACAGGTCCCTGACATGGCCTTTATTGTCCTGCCCACCAAAATTGTGGTCCAGACCCTGAAGGCCTGCGGGGAAAAAGGGATTCGCCATGCCGTAATCGTCACCGCCGGGTTCAACGAAGTCGGTGAAGAGGGGGCGGAAAGACAGGAGGAACTTGAGGGCATTGCCAGAAAATACAATATCCGGTTCACCGGGCCAAATTGCATTGGTGTGGTCAATTCCCATCTCAGATTCAATGCCACCTTTCTCCCGTCCCAGGGTAGACCCGGTTTCATCGGCATGGCCTCCCAGAGCGGAAGCTTTATCACCCAGATGTTCGACTACCTTGGCACCCGGTTCGGCCAGAGCTTCAGTACCGGGTTCAGCCTGGGTAATGAGGCTGATATTGATATGGTGGACTGCATTGAATATCTGGGAGCCTGCCCGGATACCCGGGTTATTGCCCTGTATATTGAGTCCATTCGCCGGGGCAGGGAATTCATTGAGGTCGCTAGAGCCGTGTCAAAAATTAAACCCATTGTGGCCTTCTACGTTGGGGGATCTGAGACGGGCAGGCGGGCTTGCCTTTCACATACCGGGTCACTGGCCGGACCGGATCGGTTGTATGAGGGAGTATTCAGGCAAAGCGGCATCATCCGGGCCTATTCTGTGGAAGAGCTGTTTGATTTTAGCTATGCATTGGGGTCCTGCCCTCTGCCCAAGGGGAACAGGGCAGTCATCCAGACCCATTCCGGGGGGCCGGGGGCCGCCGCCGCTGATGCCTGTGAACGGTCCGGTATTGATCTGCCGTCCCTGTCCTCCGCTACCCTGGAAAAGCTCGGTGAGTTTGTCCCCCATACCGGAAGTGTGAATAATCCCGTTGACCTTACCTTTACCAAGAATCCTCTGGATTTTTTTCATGCCATCCCGAAGATCCTGCTGTGCGAGAAGTCTGCAGACAGTCTGCTTGTCTATTTCCTGGCATCTTCGGCCATGGTACATCGGGCCCTGGCCGGACTGGGTGTGCCTGAAGACGAACTAGATGCCCAGGTGGAAAAAATTGTTGATGACCAGTGCCGGTCCGTGGCCTCCCTGGTGGAGGCCTATGGCAAACCGGTTCTGGGCTTTTCCTTTCTCACCCGGGAAAATCATTTTATTTCAGGGCTTCAGGATAAGGGTGTACCTGTGATGCCCAGTCCGGAACGGGCAGCCAAAGCCCTTGGAGCCCTGGTGGATTATACCCGGCTGAGGAAAAAGCTTGCACCATAATCAAAAATCAAGCGGATGTTTTGTTTCTCAATCCGGAATAACGGGTCATATACATTTGGTTGATCAGGTCTTTTGCCCCGGCCAGGAATCCTTCCATCTCCATGGGTGGAACAGGGCCTGCTGACGGGATATCATGGGACATGGGGTTCACGGGCCTTCCGTTCTTTTTCATTCGGAAACAGAGGTGGGGGCCTGTGGCATACCCTGTCATACCCACAAATCCGATAATTTCTCCCTGGAGGACTCGTCTGTTTTTTTTCATGGCTTTGCTGAATTTGCTCATGTGGTAATATCGGGTCACATACCCCTTGCAATGGCGGATGATCACATGGTTGCCCATGGATTTGCTGAATCCCATTCCCACGACTACCCCGTCTCCCACGGTTTTGATAGGGGTGCCAATGGGGGCGGCATAATCCACAGCCGGATGGGACCGGATCTTTTTTAAAATGGGATGCATTCTTTTTAAGGTGAATTTGGATGAAATTCGGGAAAACGCCAAAGGCGCTTTGAGAAAAGCTTTTTCCAGGGAGTCTCCCTTTTCGTCGTAGTATTTTGATCTTCCGTCCTGGCCTTTATGGAGAAAGGCGGTGAACCGTCTGCCCCCATTGATAAACAGGGCGGCCTGGATTTTTCCGTAACCGGCAAATTTTCCTTTTTGATATTTTTTTTCCACCATAACCCTAAACTGATCGTTGGGACGGATATCACGCATAAAATCAATATCCCAGGCAAAGATGTCCGCAAGTTTACATGCAAGGCGGCTCTCTTCTCCGGCCCGGCGCACGGCTTCGAAGAGGCTGGAGTGAATGGTTGCAGATACGGTCTCCAAGCTTACATCATAATCAATGGGGACCCGGGTAATGGAAAATGTATGATTATTTCTTTGAATTACCAGCCGGTCCTTCCGGTCTATCTCATATTCGAACCCCACCAGCCTGTTTTGGTTCAGAATGAATGTACAGGTCCGGCCGGCTCTGATCTGCCCCAGGGGGAAAATATCGGCGCTTTGTCGGGTAAGTTTGTATATGGTCTTCAAGGGAAGGTAGTTGTTGAGAAGAGATGAGGCTGAATCCCCTTTTTTTACGATGGTTTTAAGAATCTGGGTCTCCGTACTCAGCTTGTCTGCTGTGGCCCCAGATACAGTGGGTACAGCGTATGCGGTGTGGGCGATTGGTGTAAAAAAAATAAAAAACAAACCAATTGCCGTTATCCATTTTTTAATGCTCATATCCTGTCCTCTTTTCCATGTATGATGCTTATGCTGTCCCCCTGTATCCTTGAACAGCTTGTTTCAGAAGAGAAATACAACTTTTATGCCATGTTGGCGCAATATTGGGTGAAGCACCGGTATTCATAGCTCTCAGTATTTTTTACGGATGCGTTACAGGGGAGATGAATGGTTAAATTTAGTTGAGAAAGGGGGCGCCTGGTTAAAAGTCACCACTGAAAATGGAAACGTTTATGATCCTTACGTTGTGGGCAAATGACCTGTATTCGATCACCTGTATTTTCCGGCAATGATCATGCAATACCCGGTTTTTTTATGAAGGGCCGGTGTCCCCAGCTGACTGAGCAGTTTGGTATGGTCTTCAATGATATCAATTTTAAATCCTGCGCCTTCAATGGCGGACATCATCTCCATGAGGGTGCGGGCGCCGGATGCGCAGGACCGGTTCTTCCGGTCCGGTCCGGGGCCAAAATCCCGGGGCGGCATCCATTTTCTGATGTACAGGTCCGTGACCACCAGCTTTCCGTTGGTGCCCAGGAGACGATAACATTCCGTCAGCCAGGCCGAGGGATCAGAGGACAGGGAAAGGACGCATTCGCAGAAGATACCGTTCCAGGTGCCTGAGGGAAAGGGAAGGCGGGGCAGGGCGGCACGGACCAATCGGGCTGTGCCTGTGAATTTCTGTCCGGTCCTCCTGATCAGTCCGTCATCGGGATCTATGCCTGTGCAGGTGATGCCGTGGTGGTCGTGGAGATATCCAAGGGTCATGCCGTAGCCGCAGCCCACGTCCAGTATCCTGTCCGGGCCGGAGAAATCACAGAATTCAACGGCCCGCCGGGTGAGGGTGAGTCCTCCCGGGCGGAGGGTGTGGGACGATACTGAAACCAGTGATTTCTGTCTGAGCCAGAAGGGTACCCGGCCCGGGGATAACCCCGGAGCAATTGATTTGAGTGCCGGTTCTTTTCTGTCCATATATCTTCCATCCGTATTCAAATTTAAATTAAGATGGTTTTTTATGGGGGATGGGTGTTATTCGTCAAGGGCAAGATGGTATTCAGGTTTAAAGTAACCCAGATTAACCAAAAATAACTTATAAGAAGAGGCTCCAGCCGGACGGTAAGACCCGTGCCGGCCGGAGCCGAAACACTTAGGCCAGTTTTCCGATGGTCTCCATGGCCAGCTCAAAGACCTTTGGGTTGAACCTGGATTTTAATGCCGATATCAGCATTTCCCGGGTCAGTACCAATTCTTTTTTTGCCAGAATGCCCAGAGAGGCCAAAGCCCAGTCCGGTTTTCGTATTTTTAACTCCTTAAAGTCAATTTCCTCCACCCGGGCCCGGGTGGAGGGAATGGTCACGCTTTTTTCCTTGAGTACAAAGGTCTCCGGGGTCAGTTTGGCAAATATTTTCTGCCTCCGGGCCACACCTTCATCGCTGAGTGCAAGTACAACGGCCGGGGCCTCAAGGCCGGGGTATCCGATTTTTTCAGGGGTGAGCAGGATCTCGGAAACGGACTGTCCTCTGAGTACGGTGATATTGTAATCGTTTTTAATGGAGGCATTGAGACCGGCTGAGATTCCGGCATAACAGACAATGTCCCCGGCCGTGACGATGCGCATGCCGGCAGACCCTAAAATTACCACTTCCTGCCGTTTGGGATCATCGAGGTCAAAACATTTTTCAATGATCAAAGGCTCGGGAAACTTTCCCTTTTCCCTTGCCAGGGTTCGGTATTGGTCGCCGTATTCCGGTCTTATGTTTTCTTCAACCAGCCCCTCTTCTTTGGGCATATCCTCAATCATCTGATCAATGACCTTGGGGGTGAGCTTGTTCCGTTTGGTATACCGGCCCGTGCACATGCCCAGGGTTTCCACCACGGAAAACCCTTTGTGCTGTATGGCCCGGCCCAGCTCTTCGGACAGGCCCGCATCAAGGCCGGAACACCGGGATACATATGTGGCACCGGCAGATCTGGCCACCCGGCAGATGTCCATGGGGATTTCCGCCTGGTTGAGAAATTCCGATCCCACCACTGCATCCGCAGGCGTGGTGGCCGAGTACTGGCCCCCGGTCATGCCAAAGTTGAAATTGTTCAGGATGATGAGGGTTAGGTCCAGGTTTTTCCGGCAGGCCGCCAATACATGGGCGCCGCCTATCCCTAAGCCCCCGTCACCCATTGTGACGATGACCGTGAGTGAGGGATCGGCCAGTTTGAGACCGGCAGCATAGGTCAGGGCACGTCCGTGGACCCCGTGGAGGGCATGGACGTTGAAAAAGGTGTCAAAGAGGCCTGAACAGCCGATATCCGTAACAATGACGGTCTTGTCGGCATCAAGTCCCAGGTCAATCAGGGTTTTGTCCAGGCCTTTGGTGATCCGTTCGTGGGTACATCCCGGGCAGAATACCGGTGGGCGGTTTTTATTTAAGAAACTAGTCATTTTCTATGGCCTCCATAATCTTTGCCGGCGGAATCAATACCCCGTTCATCTGTCCGTAAAAGTCGATTTTTTTGCCCGGCAGTATCCTGCGAATTTCATTGACGTACTGGCCAAGGTTCATCTCTATGACGACAATGCGGGTGAATTGATCTGCCGCATCCATCAGCACCTTTTCCGGCACGGGCCAGAGGGTTTTTAGCGATAGGGTGGATACGGGACGGCCCTTTTCGGCCATGGCAATGGCGGCATCTTCAGCCGCCCTGGATGTGATGCCGTAGGAAATGACAAGGGTATTCGTACCTGGAATCAGGTTTTGTTCGTACAGGGAAATTTCATCTCTTTTGGCGTGTATCTTATTCCTCAGCCGGTCCTGGCAGTCGGCAATGGTATTGGGATCAATGGTGATGTAACCATCCGGGCCGTGGGTGGATGAGGTCTGGCGAACCAGTGTCTTTCCGCCGATGGGTAGAAATGGTGGGGCCTTGTCCGGCGCTGCCTCAAAGGGGATGAAATTTTCTCCCTCATACCGGGTCCGTTCAATGAGATCCGGCAATTGGATGCCGTCCATGTCAAAGCTTTCCTTGGTCATGCCGATTTCCTTGTTGGATGCTATGAACACAGGACAGCGAAATTCTTCTGCATAGTTAAAGGCCTGGACCGTAAGACTGTAACAATCTCTGACATCCTTGGGGGCCAGGACGATGACCGGGACCCCGGATGTGGCGCCCCACCTCAGAAACTGGATATCTGAATCCGCCCCCCGGGTGGCAGACCCGGTGGAGGGCCCCAGGCGCTGGACATCAGCGATGACCAATGGGATCTCACTGCCGATGGCAAAGGAAATATGTTCCGAATAGAGGCTGATGCCCGGGCCGGAGGTGGCGGTGAGTACTTTTTTTCCGGCCATGGCCGCGCCGATGCAATAGCCCATGGAGGCAATTTCATCTTCACCCTGGACACAGACGCCCCCCCGGGGAGGCAGCATTTTGAGCATAGAGTTGAATATGGTGGTGGCCGGGGTGATGGGATAGCCGGCAAAGAAATTACAGCCCGCTGCCATGGCTCCCCTGGCAACGGCTTCATTGCCTTCCATAAATGCTAACGCCATGAGGTTTCTCCTTGAAAAAATATCTTTGTTAATACTAATTAGTTATTTAATCAAAAATCTGATCAAATAATGTTTTGTTTATCGGGAAACCCTTGTTTTGTCAAGGTATAAGTGAATGAAATTGGGCGCTGATATTTAGTTTTTTTTCATGGGGAATATGGTGGAATACTATTGATTTTATATCGGTCTTGGTATAATGATGGCCCCATGGGAGCTAAAAAGAAAAAATCAAAAGAAGATTTTACCCAGGAAGCCTATATGGGAATCCGGCGGATGTTTTTCCTCAATGAAATAATCCCTGGTCAAAAAATTTCCTACGGTGACCTGGCTGAGCGATTGAACATGAGCACTACCCCGGTGATTCAGGCCCTGAAACGGCTGGAGTACCAGGGCCTGGTCCGCCACGAACCCAACCGGGGATATTATACGGAAAACATCAGCCTGGAAGAGATCACTGAAATTTATGAATTCAGGGAACTCATAGAGGTCTCCCTTCTGCCGTTCACCATCGGCCGGATGACCAAAACCCGGCTAAAGCGGCTGAAAAAAGCCCTGGACAGACATCTGGATGCGGTACGGGATGTTTTTCTCAAAGACCGGCTTCTCAAGGATATGGAGTTTCATCTCGCCCTGGCCCAATTATCCGGCAACCAGATTCGGATAAATACCCTGAAATCCCTGTTTGACCTGCTTTATTTAAAATACCGGGGTAATATCCTTTTCGTCACCCCCATGGACACGGTTGATGACGAGCATATCCGGTTGTACGAATATATTGCCCAGGGTAACCTGGCCGGGGCCGGGGAGGTACTGGGCCGGCACATCTCCAATGTGAAAGACCATGCCATTTTAAGTATTGAACGGATGAACCGGGAAAAAAATATCAAACAGATATGAGAGAAACCTTATGACAAAAGACGATCTTCTGGCTGAATGTTCAGATCCGGAAAAACAGAGTGTGACCATAGAGCTGCCCTGCGAACTGGCAGCCAGGGTTCAGAAACTGGCCGCCGAAAATAATACCAGCCTGTCCAATATTCTTATTGAGGCGCTGGACTATTTCCTGCGGCACCGGACCTGATAAAATGGTTCAGGCCGAGAGTTCAAGCCAGTCAAACCAGATGGGGTAGTGTTCCTTGTACCAAACCAGGACCTCCTTGAGGAATGCCTGTTCTTCAAGGGAAATGGTGGCCTGTGAGATTTTGTCAAACCTGAGTACCACCTTGGGGCCAAAATGTTCCAGGGCTTCGGTACAAAGGGTCATGAGTTCATTTCTGATCCGGCCGGAGTCGGATATTTTAACGGCCCGGGTCCTGAAGTCTTCGCCTTTGAAAAATCGGTTGAGCAGGGGGGAAAAAATTAGTTTGCTCTGGTCCAGGGGCGCTTCCAGACGCAGGGCAAAGGTGATGTGTTTGTCCCCGTACTCTGAGGTTATCCGCACCGTGACTTCCCAGGTGTCGTCTGAGATTTGGGTAACTCCTTTGGCCCCGGAATAAGGGTCCTCCAGCATATAGCCCGAGGTGGCCAGGGTCTGCCACCGTTTTTCCGCTATAAGGTCACCGGCATCTATGGTGCGGCAATCCAGAGGGATGCCGGCGTTTTGGGCCTGGATGATGCTGTCTTGGTAAATTTCCACCAGATCAGGGCCTATATCTGTCTCAAACAGATCTTCCTCCAGAATTTTTTTGAAATTATTATCTTTAGGGTCCAGTTTCATGGCGGCAGCATCCCTATGGCTGGGTAGCTTGAATTTTGAAGAGAGAACCGCAAGGGAGACATCCAGATCCAGAATCTTGGCCAGGCTTGCCGCCTGGATGGCTTCCGCCGAGGCGGCATATCCGTCCACCACCAGCACGTGGGTGGCTCCGGCCTTGTCTTTCCAGGATTTGATGGAAAAGGTGGGGGCATAGGTGCCTGAATCCGTAAACGGGGAAATGCCCGAGGGCAGGATCCATTGGTCATCCACGAGGTGGGCGCCGGCTTCAGTCCATTGATCCCAGAGCTTGCCGATGCGGATTTTCCGCTGTTCCCCGGTCAGGGTCCATACATGGACGTTCTCGGGTAGAATGCCGGGGTATGCGTCCCTGACAGCATCCATGACCATGGACCGGGGGGTAAAATAATTGATGAGCACGGATTTATCTGCGGCCTTTTCCGCTACATCCCGGGGCAGTAGCAGGCAGCCCATATAGCCTTCATACTGATCGGAGATGGTCAGGGGCTGGTCAAATAGATGGAGCACGCTCATGGGGCCTGTGGGCTCTCCCTTGGCGAACCTGGAGGTGTTCTCCAGGGTGTCGATGGCCGCCCCCCATACCGTAATTTCTTTTTTCAGGATGGCCTGCTTGAAGTCCTCCCATAGATAATCCGGATCATTGATGAGTTTGAGTACACAATTTTCCAGGTATTTGGCCACCTGGGGCCTGGCATAGATCCGGCCGAATCCCAGCAGGGGGTTGGCCCCCATTTCATCTGTTTCTCCTGCCTTGGGCATGAGGCCTTCCCCTAGGCAGACCATGACGGCATGGTTTTCCGGAAGAGTCCTGGACAGGTACCAGAGGCTTTCACTCATGGCATAGGCCGATATGGCGTCGGCATCTTTTTTGACCAGGTTCAGTTCTTTTCTGGACACTCCCCGGCCTTCCCCGTACCTGCCAAACAGCCGGGTGCCCAGGGCGGTGACCGCCGAAGTCATGGCCAGCATCTTTTCAGTCCGGTCATCGGTAAAGGAGACGGAATCCATCATGCTGTTCCGGGCTTGGGGACGTAGATCATTCTGTATCCAGTTGATGCGGATATCTTCAAGCCAGAGGTGGAATCTGCCGAGAATGGGGCGGGTGTCAAAGGCCCATTGGGAGATGAGATTTCTTTTTTTCATTTTCTGGGCGGACATCTTGTCGTGGGTATCCATGAATGCTCCCTTTTACGAATTGGCTGATGAATTCCACTTATCATTTCACAGGATTTTCTGTCAAGGCACCTGCCAAAGAAGATTGACAATGCTCAATGATTCTATAATAATTACATCCATGGAAGAATATTTCAGTGCCAGAGAATCCCAGGCTCATTTATATAAAGATCTGCCCTTATATTGTAAATCAGAAGACAATACCTTTGTCCTTTATAAAAAAGGCGGAGATGTTCTGGACACTCTCCGGCTGGATGATAAAAAACATCCCGAACTGTTTATTAAAAAAAGTGACAAGGATATTGCCGTAAAAGAACTTTTTGCCTCACTGAATAAAAACCTGGCCCAACAAAGCCTTTCCAATAATCTGACGGCGGTCAGAACCACCATGACCCTGGTTGTAAAAGAGGCCCTTGAATGTGCCCAGGCACCGGATACCGAGGTATTCAATTTAATCCCGGAAACCATTGAAGTGTTGTTTGACGGATTTTCCCAACGGACTGAACTCTTTGACACCCTTTTGAAGATCAAGACCACCTCGAGCATTGTTACCGAACATACCATCAATGTATTGATTCTGACCTTCCGTTACGGGTTTTTCCACGCACTAAAGGAAAAGGAAATCAAGCGGCTGGCCCTGTGTGCCCTTTTCCATGATATCGGCATATCAGAGGTGAACCAGAAGATACTGGATGTGGACCGAAGGCTAACGGATAAAGAGTTTGAAGACTATACCACCCATGCCTCCAAGGGATGTGATCTGCTTTTAAAACAGACTGGGTTTGACCCCCTGTCGGCCACCGTGGCCCAGGAACACCATGAACGGGTGGACGGCAGCGGCTATCCCTTCGGACGGATAGACACCTGTTATGAAAGCCAGCTCATCGGGCTGATTGATAGTTATGAACCCCTGACCTATCGGGACAGAACCCATCGGAAGGCCAAAAAGCCCTTTGACTCCCTTCAGCTGATCAAAGAGGAGGTGCTCCAGGGAAAATTCAGGCCTGATATTTTTAAGGATTTTTCCACCTGCCTGACCGTAAAGACCTGAGCCAGAGTATACGCGGATTGTCCGCCACAGAATAAAGGCATTGAAGATGAGGCTTAACCGGGTAGTTATCAGTCTGTTTTTTTTGGTCATCTGGGGGTGCGGCGAAAATGAGTCCGCAGTCAAGGTGGACCTCACCCGGACAGAACAGGTCAGGTTCACAGAGGCGCCCGGGAAGATCGCCTATGCCTATCTGCCCCAATACTCCCACACAGAATCCTATACCCGCCACCATGGCCTTGTTCAATACCTGAGAAAAGAGACCGGCCTGAACATCCAACAGGTGTTCCCTGATACATTTGATCAGCATATGAAGATGGTGGGAGAGAATAGAATAGATATCTCTTTTTCCAATCCCTTTTTCTATGTGAAAATTGCTCAGGCCTACAATGTTCAGGCCTTTGCCCGAATTGTGGAAGTGGCCGGAAAGGATAAATTCAGAGGCCAGATTATCTGCCGCAGGGACAATACCGCCATCCAGACCCCGGCAGATTGCAGGAACAAGAGGTGGATCGCCGTTGATCCCAGTTCGGCAGGTGGGTATCTTTATCCCCTGGGTTTTTTTTTGAAACAAGGGATACTTCGGTCTGATTTCAAGGAGATCGCCTTTGCTCCGGGACCCGGTGGAAAACAAGAAAAGGTCATATTTTCGGTGTATGCAGGAAAATTTGATATCGGAACCATCAGGGAAGGGGCCCTGGATGTGGTGGCCGGGAAGATTGATGTTCCCAGTATCCGGGTGATTGCCCGGACTGATCCCTTTCCCGGATGGGTATATGCCGCCAATAAAAATCTGGACCCGGATGTTGTTGAGAAAATACGTCAGGCCCTGGTCTCGCTTGATTTCAACCATCCCCTTCACCGTGACATATTGGAGGCTGCCGATTTTATCAAGGTGATTCCCTCACAGGACCATGATTTTGATCCGGTCCGGAACTTAAGCTCAGTCTTAGGGATGGAGACGGCCCAATGAAACCCGGATTCCGAGGAAAGATTTACCTGGGATTTTTTACCCTGCTTCTGGTTCAGGGATTGGTGATTTTTGTCTGGGTGAGCCATGTGATGAAATCCTCCATCCAGAATGAAATAAAGAACAGGGGAATTTCCATCGGCTCCAGCCTTTCGGTGGGCCTGGTGGAACCCATGCTGGCCATGGATTTTCTGCGGATGAAGGTGCTGGTGGATGAGACGGTTCGGCTGGACCATGATATTTTTTATACCTTTGTTCTGGACCAAGAGGATAATCCCCTGGTCCATACCTTTAAAAACGGATTCCCTGTTGAACTGAGGGCGGCCAACGGGCTCACGGACCAGGGAAAAATAGGGTTTCAGCTTCTGGATACCGGAGAGCATATCATTTATGATTATGCCCTGCCTGTGATGGTGAATGAGGATTGCGTGGGAACCCTGAGGCTGGGACTGCTCCAGACCCGGGCCGAAAATATGGTGAATCAGATCCTGGTCTCCACCATCATCATCATTGTCCTTGCTATTTTCGCGGCCGGTTTTGTGGGTGCCCTGCTGGTGAATCCGGTGACCCGAAGCATTAAAAAACTCCAGGCATCTTCGGAACAGGCCCTGAAGGGGAATCTTTCTGTACACACGGCTCCCATGCTCGCAAAAAACTGCTGGGACATCATGCAGTGCCGCAGGCGGGATTGCCCGGCCTATAAGAATTACCACCACCGGTGCTGGTATTTGGCAGGCACCCGCTGTCCCACCTGTGTGGAGGGGACCTATGCCAAAAAGATCGAATCCTGCCATCACTGCAGGGTCTACAAACAATGCTCAGGGGATGAGATCCAGAGTCTGGCCGAGAGTTTCGACGCCATGACGCTGTCCCTAAAGGGCAATCTTCTGGATTTAAAAACCGCGGAGCAGGTTTTAAATGAGCAAAAAGCCCTGCTCCAGACCATTCTGGATGCCATTCCAGATTTTATTTCCCTCCAGGACCATGGGGGCCGGTATGTGTCTGTGAACCGGGCCTTCTGCGAAATGCTGGGCAGGCCGGGAGAGCAGATTCTGGGCCGGACCAATGATGATCTCTTTCCCCCTGTCCATGCCCGGAAGTACAATGAAGAGGACCAGAATATTCTGGATACGGGAAAGCCCATGGTCAAGGAAAACCGGGTCACCGGTCCCAAGGGAACCAAATGGCTCCATGTGGTGAAAATCTGTGTGTCCGAAACCCCGGACCGGTCCAGGGGACTTGTGTGCAGCGGCCGTGACATCTCTTTGCTCAAGGACGTTCAGGATCAGCTCACCCATGCCCAGAAAATGGAATCCGTAGGACGGCTGGCCGCAGGGGTGGCCCATGAGATCAATACCCCTTTGGGCATTATCATGGGATACGGGCAGCTTTTGCTGGAGGATGTGGAAAAGGGGGGGCAGGTGTATGAGGATGTGGGAGCCATTGTCAAGCAGTCAAAGATCTGCTCCAGAATCGTGAAAGACCTGCTCAGTTTTTCCCGGTCCGGAGAGAGCGTGATCTCGGAGTTTGACATTACCAGTGCTCTTGAAGAGGTGATCGGTGTGGTGGAACATACCTTCAGCCTCAACCATGTGGATATCCTCAGGCGCTACCATGACCACCCCCTGATCATGAAGGGTGACAAGGAAAAGATCAAGCAGGTCTTTATTAATCTGCTGAACAATGCATATGATGCCATTGGAAAGAACGGCAATATTTATGTGAGTACGGGTATGGGGAGAAAAGGGAAAAAGGCAAAGGTATCGGTGCGGGATACGGGCTGCGGCATTGCCCGGGAGGAGATCCAGAAAATATTTGAACCCTTTTATACCACCAAGGGGCCGGATAAGGGAACAGGGCTGGGGTTGTCCGTGACCTTTGGCATTATCCAGGAGCACAAGGGGCTGATCAAGGCCTTTTCCCCTCCCATTTTAGAAAATAAAACCGGGCCGGGCACCCAGTTCATCGTGTCCCTGCCCGTGGAGACGGACCCGGTAAAAGGAGGGTGATATGGCGGTTATTCTGGTTTTGGACGATGTATTGGATGCAGGCAATCTTATCAAGCGGATTCTTGGGCGCAAAGGGCATAAGGTCATTCCCTTTACCGAGGAGGAGGACGCTGTTTCCTTTGTTGAAACCCAGGGGGCTGACCTGGCTATTCTGGATATCAAGCTCAAAAAAATGAGCGGGGTGGAGGTGCTGGAGGAGTTGAAGAAAAGGGCCCCGGACCTCAGGGTCATCATGCTCACAGGATACCCCACCATTGAGACGGCAAGGGAGAGCCTGAAACTGGGGGCAGCCGAGTATTGCGTCAAACCCATTGACAAAGAGGAGCTGGAGGATAAGGTGGCACAGGTATTGGCGTCCTGAGGATCGGCTCCAAAATTACTTGATCTTGTAACGATTCATAACTGGCAGATTTACGGCTTGAAGCCGGCGGCCATATGGTTGAAATAGGTCTGGACAAACCTGCCTGAAATGGTGTCTGCGCAGGAAAACCTGAATTCATCCTTTGCCAGGAACTGCCCTGAAAAGGCCAGGAACACCTCCCGGGAAAGCTCCGATAATATTTTTTCTATTTCCATTTGGTCTGTTTTAAAATCCATTATTCCGTATATCCTGCACCTCACCGGCCTGATATCGAATATGCCGCAGCCTTTTCCATTATTAAAGGGGCAAATATTCCTGTTTTTGTCGCCTGCCCTCTGGATGGCGGCCTCCCGCTGGATTGATGTCAGCCGCCTGCCTGTTGTTGAGTGGAGATAGACCACCTCCATGAACGGGATGTCAAAAGGCCGGGCACAGCAGGCATGATTTCCTTTGCCGCAGGGGGGATGATCCCCTTGCACATGGGCAAAAGTTTCCTGGTCTATCCGTTTAATCAGGGATTCATAATTTGAAAAAAAATCCATTAGATCCACCCGGGTTCGGGTTTCCAAAGAGGGTTCCCTGATTTTCAATACCCCGGATTTTTTATTGTATTTTTTGACCAGTTTCCACTGCCCATAGGTGGATGGATTGGCATTGGAGGTCTTAAGCTTTTTGGCCGCTCCCTTCAGGCCCAGGCCCCTGCGGATCATATAGGCCGTGACAAAGGTGCCGGTCCGGCCCATGCCGTGGCGGCAGTGGATCAACACTTTCTTTCCCAAATAGAGGGCTTCGTCCAGCCAGGCCAGGGCTGCTTCCATCTCTTTAATCCCGGGTACATCCTCATCCCACACTGGAAGGTAATAGACCTCAAATCCGGCCGAGGCCTCCAGTTCATGGAGGTCGGAGAATTCCGCGCATAGATTGACAATGGCATCAATGCCTTTTGCCTTTATGGTGTCCAGCTGTGCAAAGGACATGGGGGCCGGGCCCGCGCCGATGTCAGGGGTGATCCATGTCAGGTCATAGTCGGCCATGATCTATCCTTTTTCTCCGGCGTTTTCGTCAAAACCTTTGGCGGGCCGTTGGGCCTGAAGTCATAGCGGCCGTTCATGAATTCATCTATTTTGTATTTAAGGTTGTTTCCATCCTTAAGATACATATCCATGAGCTTGGTGGCCCCCATGAGTCGTCCCAGCATGTTAAGCCTGTTTTCCATCTTTTCTTGTCCTGCCCGGGCTGTTCGGGCGTCAATGAGATCGGATTTGATATCCACCATGAATTCAAGCCGCTCCAGAATCCCGGCAATGAACCTGGCCCTCAGCCATCTTCCTTCCGGGCTTCCCCCGCCCCCTGAAAACCGGAACGAAATATAATTGTCTTCCCGGGAAGGCGACCAGATGGCGTCTATGATGACAAAATGGTAGCCAAACCTTAGATTGATATTGGCATAGGTCCGGGCCACCACGGCATAACTGCCGAACTGGGGATTGTCCGGAGATATGATGCCCCCGGCCATGACGGTTCTGTCATAGGATTCCCAGTCAAAGTGGCGGGTTTCATCCCAGCAGATGTCCGGGTGGGAGAGGCCATCTAAAACCGCTTTCATGGGCAGGGAGCGGATGTCACCGGGGGAAATCTCTTTTTTTTCTGCCGCCCCCCGGTCAATTCCTGATTCATTTCCCCTTCCAGCATCCAGAATATAGAAGAGCAAGGGGAGTTTTGATTTCAGCTGCCTGGCCCCTTTTTTTCGGTTGGTTTTGCGCTGTCCCAGCAAAAACATTTCTTTCATGGCGGTCTCGTGGATAAACCGGATAATATCGTGAAGGGACCTACAGCCTTCCGGCTTGAATGAGGGGGCAGCCGGATCTGTGAGCCTCAGTTCCGCGCAGAATTTCATGGCAAATCCCAATTTGGCCATGACATTGCTTTGTGAAAATATATCCTCTTTTGGCCGGGGAGCTGCCGCCTTAATGGATGGACTGCCGTCATAGACCCGGCAGTTTCCTGCATCCACAGTGATGGTCCGGCCGGGGGGAAGATCGTTTAGTTCTTTATTTGAAGCAATCATGGCCGGGAGTCCGAATTCCCGGGCAATGGAGGCGAAATGACCTGCAGTGCTCCCGGCTTTAATGATGATTCCCGCCATTTTATGGATATCAGTGATAAACCCGGGCAGACCGTGGGCGGCCAGGACAATGGCCCCCTTTGGGAGATCCTTTAACCGGTTCAGTCTTGTCAGTTTGAATATCGGGCCTGTAACCATGCCGGGACAGATGGTTTCTCCACCCGAACAAAAGGGGATCAGGGCCGGGTCCGGGGGGGCTGTCTCTTCCGGCAGAGCCGGGGGCGCCTGGGAATGGGAAATCAACGGCCTGGACTGGAGCAGGAAAAGACGGCCTGCCTTGTCCTTGCACCATTCAATATCCTGGGGGGATTTGAAATGAGTTTCAATCTCGGCCCCCCACCGGGCAAGGGTGAGGATGTCGGTGTCATCCAGGGAAAGCCTGTTTTGTTTTTCGGGATCTGTGTTACGTATCCAGGTGCCGGTGTCCCGGTCCAGCCCCATCTCCTTTCCCTTGACCCCGGGGACGGCCTCAATGGCCTGATCATTTTTATTGACCCGAATCCGGTCCGGAGAGACCCGGCCGTCAACCAATAATCCCCCCTGTCCCCATACCGAATGAATCATGAGCCGTCCGGCGTCCTCGGCCTCAAGTTCCCGGGTATACATGACCCCGGCCGCCCTGGCATCCTTCATCTCAAGAACCAGGACCGCCATGGGGGTGTCATGGTCGGCAATACCGGTGCAGATCCGGTAAAACAGGGCTGATGCCCCGTATTTTCCAGCCAGAATTTCTTTGTACCCGTTCAGGATCTGCGTCTCTTTCATGTTCATCAGGCTCAGGTACTGGCCTGCAAAAGAGGCTTTACCGTCCTCTTTTACGGCAGAACTTCTCATGGCCAGCCGGATATCGCCGGGGACACTTTGTTTCAGATTATTTAAGGCATCTATGATTTCTGCTTTAATCTCCCCTGGCACCGTGGCTTCAATGATCATCTCCCGGATGGCAGTCGCCGTTTTTTCCAGCAATGCCCCGTCATGGATGTCCAGGCCGGCCAGTTTTTTATTTATGGGGTCTCGCAGGGCATTGGCTTCCAGGAAATACTGGAATGCATTGGTGGTGATGACGAATCCTCTGGGCACAGGCAGGTGAAATTTCCGGTTGAGCCGGGCCAGGACCGCAGCTTTTTTTCCGGCCACAGACTCATCCGGCAATCCGGGATCATCCAGACCAATGGTAAATGGAGGCGTACAATCAAATTCCGGGGGAGCCAGCATGAACCGGACATAAAAGTCGAATTTTTTAAAATACGCTTTCAGGTCCCAATACCGGGATGGGCACATGATCAAAAGTTCGTCAACCATATTGGATACACAGGAGGCAAATTGGCCGTAGACCACCGCAATGGCCTGGAAATCTTTTTTTCTCCGGTTGTAATAGAGATCCTCCAGCACCGCCAGATGGTCATGGGCCTGTTTGTCGTATTCGAGCAGGCGCTTAAAGGATTCGTATTTCTCCCGCAGCAGGGTCCCCGGAGAAAAGACCTGGAATGTCCAGTATCTGAACAGGTTTTTAATGGGCATGACAGGGCTCGCTTTTCAGTGGTTGTCTCCCTCTGCCGGCATATGGGTGACTGGTTTTTTTTGCCTGTTTCAATACATAATCCACCCCTGCTGGTTTTTCAATGTTTTATGTGTTCAAGATATGGTAAAAGGTCGCTTCAATACGAATATTATAAATGGAGAGATCGATATGAGAACATTGAGGGGCCGGGTCATCCATGCTTTGGCCTTTGAACTGGTGCTCTTGTGCATATTTACCCCGGTGGCCGCATTGGTCTTTGATAAGGGAATGGGTCATACCGGGGCCATGGGCATCGGCCTGAGCACCATTGCCATGGTCTGCAACGGCATTTACAATTATGTTTTTGACAGAATCCTGCTCCGGCTCAACCGCGCCCTTTATCCCAGGTCCTTTATGTTAAGGTGCTTTCATTCGGTTCTGTTTGAGCTCTGCCTCCTGGTTTTTGCTTTGCCCTGGGTGATGTGGTGCCTGGACCTGACTTTTTTTGAGGCCTTTGCTTTGGATGTCTCCTTTTCCATCTTTGTTCCCGTCTATGCTTTGGGGTTTAACTGGGTTTATGACCTGGTGGTGCCCGTGTCCGGTGCCCCATGCGCCGGTGGTGAGCCGTCTGCCTGACAGTTTTAACCTTGCCGGCATAAATGTTTTCAGTGGGTTTGTCCTAGGTAAGTAATCACGTAATTAAACCCTGTAAACAGCATAACTATTCAAAATTTTATAGATAAAAAACGTGCCGGGTTCACATGCGATTACCCCGGGTCAAAATAATAATTTTCTTGAAAATTTTTTACCGTAATGATTAGCTCCAATGAAGTTAATCGTTCACTGGTAAAAAATTTATCGTGACCAATTTATCCCTGAGAATAGCCAAAAAATATTACTATCAGGGAAAATAGACCTGATAATCAATGATTTGCAATCAAAAAGGCCTGGAATGAAAACAGAATTCACAGTAGCCGTATCAGTGTTATTTGGAACCGTCATTTTGCTTTCACTACTCAGGCTTTTTTTTTCATCTGCCAGAAAAAAACTGGAACATCATATTCAAGAGAACTTCGACATTCGTGAGATCGTTGGCGCAACAACTAGGGCAAATTTCTTCGGTAAACAATCCAAAGGTGGAAAACAAATCCGTGGAAATGGTGCCTTGGTTTTAACAAAAAATGAAATTTATTTTATTAGAGCAGTACCCTTTAAAGAATATAAAATTCCATTAAAATCAATATTGGAGGTATCTTTGCCGAACTCTTTTAATGGTAAATCAGTATTCTCTAAACTTCTCTGTATTCAATACAAAATTGGTTCTGAATTAGATGTTGTAGCTTGGGCTGTTAAAAATCCAGAGTCTTGGAAGAAATCAATCGAAAAATTGGTGGATGTTGCTTGCTGATAAAGCATTGAGAGGTACCAAAAGCACTTCTCTTATACGAGGCTGACAGCGGAAACAATACTGATGCTGGCGCAGGGCAATCTCATGTGGATTTTCAGGATGAATAATTTCAGTGACTTGGCAATGAAGGTAAACGTTTCCGAAACTAGTCGATTGCCTATGTCACCGTAATTAAAGTGATAAAAAATCATGCCAAGTTTACATGCGTTTACCCTGGCTGCTGGCGACTTCCGGATTGACATCCAAAGTATACCTGGTATATTTGAAGGCATACTCTTTTTCTCCCCTTGGAATAATACATACTTTTTGACACTGTCTTCTTACGATTTTCGTAACCCCAACCTTTAAATAAGGAGGCGTATTATGGTATCTGTCAAACATTTGGCCCTGCTTATCCTGCTCGGCCTGGCCATTGTCTCTACCGGTTCGGTCCGGGCTGAAACATGGAAACTGACCTCTCTGAACTGGCAGCCCTATTCAGGGGCGGAAATGAGCAGCCAAGGTAATTCCATTCAAAAATTACGGCTGTTGCTGGAAGAGCACGGGATTACCCTGGTGGTGGAGTTTTATCCCTGGAAGCGGGCCCAGCATCTGGCCGGAAAACCGGAATATGTTGGGTATTTTCCGGCCTGGCCCGAGGAGGTGGGCAAAGGGTTTACGGCGTCCCCGCCCGTGGACACATCAGTCATCGGTTATATCAAGCGTAAAGACGAACCCGTTGATTTTGACACCGTGAAAGGGCTGTTTGAAAATTACAAGGTGGGTATTATCTCCACCTATGTGTATCCGGCATCTGTGCAGGCGGCAATAAAAGCAAATCCTAAAAATACAGACAAGAGCAAGGATGAGGTGTCCCTGCTCAAAAAACTGTCTGGTAATCGGTTTCAGGTGGCCATTACCGATCCCAATGTCATGATGTACCTGGCCGAAAAAGAAGGCATTTCCAATGTGGAGCCCCTGGAAAAAATTCTGGAGGACAAGTCCCTGGTCATATCCTTCCGCAAGGGGGAGGATAATCAGAAACGGATTGAGTTTCTAAAAAAAATATTAACCAAATAAGACAGACATCACCCGGTGCCAGGGCAGAATATCCGAACCCAGGCGCCGGGCGATTTCCCCCAGTCTCACCATCTGCTGGCAGTAAAGGGGAAAGGTCAGTATGGTTTCGATAAAACCGAATACATATATGATAAATTGGGTTATCGCGAGAACAGGAGTACCCAGTTCCCCAGATTCAATACCATTTTTTCGTATAACAGCCATGCGCAGCCTGGCCTTCGAGTCGTTTGGGCAAACAAAATATGAAAGAGTTTACCGAATTTCTATACTTTTTGCGTATATATAAAGGGTTGGGAGAACAGGTAAGATGCCCGTCAAAAATGCCGTTGTCTAAATATTCGGGGTTCGATATGATAAGCGGCTATGAACCAGACCGATAACAATCCATACCCGTCCGGCCATATACCCGAAACCCTCAAGGGTGTGGTGGACCGGATAACCTTTCATAACCAGGATAACGGGTGGGCTGTCCTCAGGGTTCTGCCCTTTGGCTCCCCCAATACCAGGGAAACCGTGGTGGTCCACCAGACAAAGGTCTTTGCCGGGGCCACCATGGAATTTACCGGGGCCTGGACCGTGCACCCCAAATTTGGCCGGCAGTTCAAGGCGGTCCAGGCCAGGGAGACCAAACCGGCCACGGCATCTGCCCTGGAAAAATATATCGGCTCCGGGTTGATCAAAGGGGTGGGGCCCAAGACTGCCAAAAAGATTGTCCGTCATTTCAAGGATCAGACCCTGGATGTGTTTGAGGGGGAAATCCACCGCCTTACCGAGGTGCCTGGAATCGCCCAGAAAAAGCTGACCATGATATCAGATGCCTGGAAGGAACACCGGGCCATCCGGGACGTGATGATGTTTCTCCAGTCCCACGGCATCTCCACACTATTTGCCGTGCGCATTTACAAGGAATACGGTGATAATGCCATAGCCTGGACCACCCAGGATCCCTACCGCCTGGCCAATGATTTCTACGGTATTGGATTTTTTTCTGCCGACAAGGTGGCCCTGAGCATCGGCCTTGAGCCGGACAGCCCCCAAAGAATTTCTGCCGGCATCCGCCATGTACTCTCTGCCGCCAGGGATTTCGGCCATTGCTATCTCACAGCCCCCCAGATCCGGGAGCAGGTGAAAGACCTGCTGGCATTGGATCTGTCCGGTAAATTGGATGAATTGCTTAAACAGATGGAAAAAGACCGGCTGCTGATGAGAAGGGATCTGCCGGATTCCGCTGGTATGGTGGTGGCCTGTTATTATGCCCGGTCCCTCTATTTTGACGAAGCCTATGTGGCCCGGCGGGTGATTGATCCCGGCCCGGCCCGGGATATTGATGAAAACAGGGTGATCAGATGGATCAGCCTTTATTCCCAGGCACAGCAGATGCAGCTTAGCCCTGAGCAGGCAGAGGCGGTAAAAGGGGTGGCCATGGAGCAGTTCTCAGTGCTCACCGGTGGTCCCGGGTGCGGGAAAACAACAGCCACCCGGGTCATGGTTAAGCTTCTGGAGGCCATGGGCCGCCAGGTGCTCCTGGCGGCGCCCACGGGCAGGGCAGCCCAGCGCATGACCGAGGTCATCGGCAGGGAGGCCAAGACCATCCACCGCCTCCTGGGCTGGAAAGGGGGGCAGTTCAAGAAAAATGAAAAGACCCCGTTGAAAACCGATTTCCTGGTGGTGGACGAATGCTCCATGCTGGATATCAATCTCACGGCTTCTCTGCTAAAGGCGGTTCCCCCGGCAGCCCAGGTGGTCTTTATCGGGGACTATGACCAGCTGCCTTCGGTGGGGGCCGGAAATGTACTCAAGGATGTCATCGGATCGGGCCGGATCCCCTGTTTTCGGCTCACCCAGGTTTTCCGCCAGGCAAAGGAATCTTTGATCATCAAATACGCCCACCAGATCAATAAAGGGGAGATGCCCTGGATAAAGTCCCCATTCAAGCATCCGGTCGTGTGGCAGGACAATACCGACTGCCTGTTTATAGATTCGGACCAGGCCACCAAAGAGCAGCTCACCTTTATCAGCCGGGTGAAGCGGCTATATGGAATCACAGGGGAGGAGGCCGCTACGCAGGTATCGGGATCCGATTATTTTTATGAATTCAGAGTGAATGAAGAGGCCTCCCCCTATGAGACCGAAATCCAGGTGCCTAAAAAATTTGATCATGTGAATCTGGACCGCCTGGCCGGAACTGAAAACAGCATCCAGGAACTCAAAGCTGTGGTGAAAAAGGTCCATCCCTGGTCCTCCCTCCACTACGGCCTCTCCGCCCTGGATGTGGTGAAAAAACTCTATATGGACTGGATTCCAAAATATGTGTGCATAAATGCCGAAATCCAGATCCTCTCCCCCATGACAAGGGGGAGTCTGGGTACCATCTCCTTGAACCGGGAGATCCAGGAAACCGCCAATCCCTTTGAAAAGGGCAAGCAGCAGCTTTCAGTGGGCCAGAGAGTCTTCAGGACCGGGGACCGGGTGATCCACAGGAAAAATAACTATGACCTGGGCGTGTTCAACGGGGACATCGGCGTAATTGTCGAGATCAACACCATGGATGTGACCTGTGCGGTGAGCTTTTTTCCGGATAACAGGGTGGTGAACTACAAGCAGACCGACATCATGGAACTGGACCTGGCATACGCCATCACCATCCATAAATCCCAGGGCAGTGAGTTCGAGGTGGTGATCATCCCGGTGCTCACCCAGCATTTTAAGATGCTTTTCCGGAATCTGATTTATACCGGGATTACCAGGGCCCGGCGCCTGGTCGTATTCGTGGGCACCCGCAGGGCCCTGGGCATGGCGGTCCAAAACCAGGATATCAGCATGCGGCAGACGGCATTACAGACGCTGTTGATTCAGGGCCGTGATTAGGATATAACGGCCCACAACGAAGATTGAAAGTTACCCCTGGTTTGCCGGGGACTTTCTTATAAAAAAACAGATCATCAAAACCGCCTGGAAAACCAGGGCGATCACACAAAAGAAAGGAAAATTGATATGAGATTTGTCTGTTGGCTGATTACCGGTATTCTATGCGCAGCTTTGTTTTTTGGATGTTCTAAAGTCACCCGGGATAATTTTGATAAGATAAAAATGGGCATGGATTATGTGGCGGTCGTCGATATTATCGGTGAGCCCGATTCCTGTGATGGAGCCCTGGGAGCAAAGCAGTGCGTCTGGGGTAATGAGACAAAAAATATTACCATCGGTTTTATGGGGGAAAAGGTTATCCTGCCCTCCATGACCGGCCTGTAACCTCATTTTTGGGAGAAACAAATATGCAGTTTATCGTAATCGGACGTGACGGAACAGATGAAAATGCCCTGGACAGACGGATGGCGGCCAGGGAGGCCCATCTTGAAACCGCAAAGAAAATGTATGAATCCGGCAAATGGCTCTATGCCGCCGCCATCCTCAACGATGAGAGCAAGATGGCCGGCTCAATGATTGTCTGTGATTTTGAATCCAGGGAGGCCCTGGACAGAGAATGGCTGGACAATGAGGCCTATGTACGGGGCAATGTCTGGGAGACCATTGAAATTAAAGAGGCAGCTGTTGCCCCCTTCTGGGCGCCGAAATAAGCATCAACGGCTCTGCCGAAAAACGGGCTGACCATAAGTGACTGCTCTGTCTGATCGAGTTGTACTCGCTTTACGCTTTCGGCTTTCCCGGCTTTTTTAAACAATACCGCACAAAGTCCGGAATATCACTGGCCTTTGTAAAGCGCAGGTGGACCATGGCCCGGGTCATGGACACGTATATAAGGTTGAATTCATCCGGGTCCGTCCCTTCAGGGGCAACGGGCACCCCGTCCTTGATCAGGGCAATAAAATCATCCATGATATAGACCTGTGGCCATTCAAGGCCTTTGGCCTTGTGGGCCGTGGTCAGCAGAATTCCGGGTTTGCCTTTTTCCGGATTCCCGGCCTTTTCCAGAACCCGGTCCACCAGGGCCGGGATTCTGGATCTGTATTTTTCCACAATCTTGCACCGGCTCAGAATGTCAAAATCTTCCACCGTCCTTCCATAGGATTTAAATTCGTCAAAGCTTTTAAACCCCCTGACATAGGGATCTGCAATTTTCCCTTTTTCTCTGTCATAGAGGTAGAATACATCCTTGAGCCCGGACAGGCGGTAACCGCCCACCCCGCCTACAAATATGATCCTCTGTTTCTCCATCAGGGAAACGGCCCTGTCAAATAGTGTGGCATTGGTCCGGGCGATAATGGTGTATGATTCCGGATCCCAGGGGGCTTTTCGGGGAACCGGGGTGCCGGTGAGGGCCTGGGATTCTTTTTTAAAGGTGCGCAGCACCATGTTGGCAACCCGGGCCACATTGTTGTCAAACCTGAAGCTTTGGGTCAGGTAGAGGGTTTTGGCCGCCTCAAACCGTTTGAGACTGTCCTTTGCCCCCCTGAAGCTGTATATCTGCTGGTGGTTGTCCCCCACCAGGATGAGGGCGGCCGGGGGGCTGCCCCCTGGTGATTGCCGGGTCTGGGAAAAGACAATGGCCGCGGTGACCGGGTTGATATCCTGGGCCTCGTCCAGGAGGATGCAGTCGTAATCCAGCATTGGCTGGGACAATTGATATAGCTTGAGATATCCGTCATGGAGCATGCCGATGTCCGGGTGGGTCCCTTCGCACATGATCCTGCCCAGCCGGTTGGCCAGGGTGACCAGGTCTGGCATGGCCTTCTTATTTTTCCGGTAAAAGGCCCGGGCCGCGACCGGAATATGGCGGAACGCTACTTTGGGATCCGAAGATATCAGATAGGCATTCAGGGTATCCATGGCAAACCTTGCATCTTCGTACCGATCCAGTACCAGGGCCGCCATGACCTGGTTGGCCTTGAATCCAGGCACAAGTCTGTCTTTGTATTTGAACCCCTTTGACCGGAAGGCCAGGGCGTGGGTGGTCCTGGCCGTGACATTGGCGGGAAACCGCTTTGCCGCTTCGGTCTGGACATTTTTATTAAAGGCGATGTATAAGAAACGCTGGTCCGGGCGTTTCAGGGTATAGGCCTTAAGGGTGGTTGTCTTTCCAGTACCTGCAAAGGCCATGATTTTAAGGGTTTCTCCGGCCTTAAGATCGCAGTTCACAATTGTCTGCTGTTCCCGGGTCAGGTTCATGGGTTTTTTTACGGCAGTTTTTTTCAGTGGGGGCTTTTGTTGGGTATCCGGTGGGATATCCGGAGACATCAACGGGTTTATTTCGGCCATGGGGGCACTCCTTGCTTCTCTGGTTAATCAAGGGGAGAAATATCATATGAGATCGTTTGTGTGCAAGATTATTCTGTCTGGAGTACTCATCCTGAGCATGGGATGCGGCGTGTCTGAAATAGGTATAGGAGAGAAGGGTCTGAGACCCTGCCCTTCCAGCCCCAATTGCGTGATCAGCACGGGCGGTGATGCAGATCACCTCATAGCTCCGATTCCATACCTGGGTGACCGAGAAACCTCCGGGGAGAGGATCCGGCGCATTGTGTCCGGAATGGACAGAGCCAGGATCATCACGGACCGGCCGGATTATCTCCATGTGGAAATCAGGAGCCGGGTCATGAAGTTTGTGGATGATGTGGAATTCTGGTTTCCGGAAAAAGGGAAAATGATTCATGTCCGGTCGGCTGCCCGGCTGGGATATTCCGATTTCGGGGTGAACCGTGCCCGGATTGAACAGATTCGAGCCCTGTACGGCAAAGGGGATGGCAGTGAATAAGACGCTCAAGTTTACCGAAGCCGCGGCCATTATCGCCGGATACGGCATTGGCGGCGGTGTGATGACCATTCCCTACCTTAGTTCCCATACCGGGTGGCTCCCTTTGCTGGTCTATCTTCCCCTGGGATTCGGGGTTTCCGTCCTCATGCATCTGCTGGTGGCAGATATGATGATCCGGGACGGAGAGGCAAGACAGCTCATCGAGGTGATTCGGAAAAGTCTTGGCCAGGGTAGGCTCTCCTTTCTGGTATGGCTCTTTCTCGGTGGGACCCTGTTTGCCTTTATGACCAGTCTCTCTGCCTATATTGCAGGGGGCGGAAAAATTCTGGCCGAACTTCTGCCCCTTCCGGGATGGGCCGGCAACCTGGTTTTTTATCTGGCAGCCGCAGGCGTGGTGGCCTTCGGGCTCAAGGCCATTGGATTGTCTGAAAAATATGCCGTGGCCGGTATCGGATTCTTTGTCCTGGTTTTTACCATTGGGGCATTTTTTAAGCCCTTTGACTTGCCCGGGGGAATATCCGGAGGAATAGCAGACCATCTGGCATTGTTCGGCATGATCATGTTCAGCTTTTTTGCCCTGTTTTCAGTTCCCCAGGTGGTGGAGGGGCTAAAGGCTGACCCCCATCTCATTCCCCGGGCAATTCTAACGGGGATCGGCATCAACGGCTTCATAATTCTGGTCCTCACCCTTTTGACCCTGGGCCTGGCCCCGGGATTGGGCCAGGGGGTGGATGAAGTGGCCATCATCACCCTGGGAAAAGCTCTGGGAAACTGGGCCCATGTCCTGGGCAGCCTCTTCATTATTCTGGCCATGCTTTCCAGCTATTGGGCCATCTCCCTGGCCCTGGCCGATATCATCCAGGAGCAGTTTAAATGGCAGCACCTGATCTGCTGGGGCCTTGCCACCCTGCCGGGCCTGGCCATCGTCTATCTGGGAACAGACAGTTTTTTAAAGCTCATGGAACTGGCCGGCGGGGCCATCGGCCTGGTGATCGGTATGGGGATTGTTCCGGTGTACCGGACCGTGGTAAAAAATAATCCTGATTCCCTGGCAAACCTGGACTTTATCTCTCATCCCGTCTGCCAGGCGATTATTGCATCGGGGTTCCTGCTCATGGCCGCCGGTGCCCTGATATGACAGACCCAATGATCCGATTCGTCAACGCCCGGATTTACACCATGGAAAAAGAGGAAGAGGTGTTCTCCTCCATGGATTGCCTTGGTGGCAGGATCATTTCCCTGGGCCATGAAAGGGGGGGCAGGGCGGTTGATCTGGGGGGAAGGACTGTAATTCCGGGGTTTACCGACGCCCACTGCCATTTCATGCCTTCGGCGGTGATGACCCAGTTCGGCACGTCCATTTCCCAGGTCCGAAACAACAGGCTGGAACCCCGTGATCTGGCAGGGGTGGGGGCGGTACTCAAAGTCTCCGGGAAAAAGAAAAAAACCGTTCTGGGATTCAATCTGGTTACAGCAGGGCTCAGGGAAAAGCGGATGCCCACAAAAGGAGAGCTGGACAGATGGCTGCCCGGTAAAACGACCATTGTCTTTGACAGCGGGGGCCATTCAAGTTCCTATTCCAGTGCGGCCATTGCCGCTCTGAGCCTGGAGGGTCTCCACGATGACGGCCTGCTCACCGGCGAGCACCATGAGTTCAACATGGGCCGGGTGAACCGGTTGGTCATGAAAGAGCTCAATCCCATGATTCTGGCCAAAGGCATCTGTAATTTCGTTAATCGCCTCCACAGTTACGGCATTACAGGGGTGCACTGCATGGAGGGATTTGATGATGATCCCAGGGACTGGTCCACCCGTATTTTTGTTTTTCTGGCACCTATACTCCCCCTTCATATCCGCCTTTATTGCCAATACAAGGACCCGGAAAGGGTGATGCCTTTTGTAAAGAAAATGTCCCGGCTCAGACTGGGGGGATGCGGGACCTGGGAAATGGACGGGGCGGTTTCCGCAGGCACGGCCGCCTTTTACAGCAATTATAAACATCCAGTCGATACCCGGGGCCGGTGTTATTATTCAGACCGGGAGGTGGCATCCATGGTGGCAGAGGCGGATGCCAGAGGTTTCCAGATTTCTTCCCATGCCATTGGCCCCAGGGCAATAGAGCCTCTGCTGACGGCCCTGGAAAAGACCGGAACAGGCAATACCCGGGGCCACCGCATTGAGCATTTTGAATTTCCCACCCCGGATCAGGCCAGACGGGCCGTGGATGCCGGGATTTTTCTGGTGCCCCAGCCCGGGTGGACCTGGATGGATCATCAATATCAAAAGTCCTATGAATACCGGCTGACCCGGGAGCAGATCCTGGGTCAGATTCCCCTCAGGGATATCGTGTCCAAGGGCGGCATCATCTGCGGCGGCTCGGACAGCCCTGTTCAGGATCCAAATCCCTTAACCCAGATCCGGGGCATGTGCGATTTTCCGGTGCCGGGCCAGTCCATCTCCCGGTTCCAGGCGGTCCGGGCCTATACCCTCAACAGCGCCCGGGCCGGGTTTGACGGTGATGACAGAGGAAGCCTGGTTCTCGGGAAAACAGCGGATTTTCTGGTGCTGAGCAGGGATATAATGGATGGGGCGGTATCCATTGATGATATCCGTGTGGATCAGGTGTATATGGGAGGCCGACTGGTTCCTGAAACCGGCCTGGCCCCATCATCCCTGTTGAAACGGATACTGTTCAGTCGCCGGGAAAAAATATGATTCCGCCGGACTCAGTTAACCCCTGACTTTTTTGAAATAAAATACTGGACCTGGATGGATTCCCTGTCTTTTATTTTCAGGGTCGGGGAACTCAGCACCAACTCCACGGTGGCGACCCCGGACTCCTTGAGGGTGTTCAGAGAAATTTTCTCCGTGAAAATTGTGGATATCTCCTTTAGGGCGATTTCTCCTCCCATGACCCGGACATCGGGCGGGATTGTCCGAGTCCCTTTCATGACATACCCTTGGGGCAGTCTTCCGGTCCAGTTGGGCTGAACCGGCAATTGTTTTTCCATGAGAGCGTCCAGGGTGATCTCCACCTGGGCAGGATCAATGCTTTTAAGCCGGATGCCCGGGGGGAGCTTGACGTCCTTCCGGGTGACGGACAGGGTGTTTATGCCCACCCGGTAATCTGCCAGGGTCAGCTTTACGGTAATCTGTTCGGGTTTCAGGGCGTTGATCAGGGGTTTTGCACCGCTGATCAGGAGCTTGACATCAGAAGCCGAGGCCCTGGTGATTCTCATTTTTGGATCCCGATTGGTGAATTCAATGGGGATTTCCTGGGTGGCCAGGGTTTCCATGCCCCTGGAAAAATAATACCAGAGTCCTGAGGTGAAGATGAGGCAGGCCGAGGCCGCAATGATCAGTTCCCTTGTCTGCCGCCGTAATCCTTTTTTTTGTGCTTCATTTCCTGCATGCCGTGCCAGAATGGATTTAAGGTCCTTTGTCTGGAGGATGGGGTGGATCTCTTTATCCTTAACCAGGGAAATTTGTCCCCGCTCCTCGGATACCACCAGGACGAGTGCATCGGATAATTCCGTCAATCCCAGGGCTGCACGGTGCCGGGTGCCGTAGGCCGAGGCCAGGTCACGTTTGTGGGACAGAGGCAGGATGGCGCCGGCCCGGGTGATCTGATTGCCCTGGATCACGACCGCCCCGTCATGGAGCGGGTTATCCGGCCAGAAAATAGAGGTGAGCATCTCCCTGGACAGGCTGGCATGGATGGGGACGCCCTCCTTTATAACGGAGTCCACGCCCTGTTTCAGGGGAAGGATAATCAGGGCCCCGATTTTTTTTTCAGCCAACTCAAGGGTGCTGTCGATTATGATATCCAGAGGGGTGTTGAGCTGGTGCCTGGGAATCCCCCAGAAAAAGGACTTAAGGTTCCTGGGCTGGATCACGGCAGAAATTTCGTTTCTGAAAACAATGATGATGATAAAGGTGGCCGCGGTGATCACGCCCTGCATGGCCCAGTTGGTGATCACCAGCCCCATGGATCCGGCGCTGCGGTGAAGCACCCAGAGCAGGCAGACCGCCATGAGTACACGGAAGACATTGGTGCCCCTGAACAATACGTAGAGCCTGAACAGGATATAAGCGTTCAGGAAAATATCCAGGGCGTCCTGCCAGCGGAATCCGGGGAGTGAATATAAAACCTGTTCCATATTAATCCGATATGCTGAATCGAAGGGTTTTGAGAATTTTTTCGTTTGGGTCCCGGATTTCCACCCGCCAGGGTCCCTTGTCCGCATCCCTGAGCTGGATCCTGCTGAAAGAAGACCACTTGGGCGGTGAAAGGGTCAGGCGCATGGTGAAGATCAGTCTGTCCTGTTTAAACCACTTATGAAAAATATGGGTTTTGGAACGGACCTGGTCGAATTCAGAAAAACAGAACAGCTCACCCCGGGAGATGGAAAAGACCACGGCTGGATTCACGGGTTGGTAGTTTTCAATGGATTCGCACATCTCGGCCTGGCCCAGAACGATGTCCGGGGCGGCAGGCGGAGCGCAGAAAACCTGTGCCGGAAGGGTTATCAAGCCCGCACAAAAGATGATTGCCATAACCCTTTGGTATGTATCTCGTATTTTCATAAGGTTTACTATAATGGATGGGTGATTGTTTTCAAGGGGGAATCCAGATGGGGCTGTTTATTTTTTGGGGATGTGGTATCTTTTTCCGGATTTGTCAATTCTGGATATGAGAAGGTGAAATGAAGATATGGCGTCTGATGGTGTTGTTGGCTCTTCTGGGAGCCGGGGCGGGGTGTTACGGATATTTCAGTCATTTCGATACCCTGGTCCAAAACCGCTTCCAGGGACGGTTATGGGAATTGCCGGCCCGGGTCTATGCCCGTCCTCTGGAAATTTATCCGGGCATGAATTTGAGTCCGGATCTCTTTGAAAAAGAACTGGGCCTCAGCGGATACCAGCAAAAAAAAGTAAAATCAGTCGAAAATCCCGGGACCTATTCCCGCCGGGGAAATCAATTTGTGGTTTTTTTGAGGGCCTTTGATTTCGGTGATGAAACCCTTGGCCCCCGTCGGATCAGCATCAAAATTAAGGACAACACCATTGTTGGGCTCAGGCGGCCGGATACATTTTCGAACAGGGAAATGGAACGGCTGGACCCCGTGGTCATGGGCAGCTTTTATCCCGATTCCAGGGAAGACCGGGTCCTGGTCTCCCTTGACCGAATTCCCCTGACTTTGGGGAAAACCATTGTTGCTGTGGAAGACCGGAATTTTTATACCCATTACGGCATTGATCCCAAATCCATACTCAGGGCTGTTGCCGTGAATCTGAAGAACCAGAGCCTGTCCCAGGGGGCCTCCACCCTGACCCAGCAGCTGGCAAAAAATTTTTTTCTGACCCGGGAAAAAACCCTGATCCGCAAGGTCAATGAGGCTTTTACAGCCCTTGCCCTGGAACGGCGGTTTTCAAAAGATGAGATTCTTGAGGCCTATATCAACGAAGTCTACCTGGGCCAGGACGGCAAACGGGCCATCCATGGATTCGGCCTGGCAGCGGAGTTTTATTTCGGCAGGTCCCTCTCCGATTTGAAACCTCATGAGATTGCCCTTTTGGTGGGCATGCTCAAGGGTCCATCGGCCTATAATCCCAGGCAATATCCTAAGCGTGCCCTGTCCAGGCGGAATCTGGCCCTGGAGCTAATGGCGGACCAGGGGATGATTTCAGCCTCAGTTTTAAAGCGGTCCATGGCAGCGCCCCTGGGTGTGATTGTAAAACCGGCCCAAGGCCACTCTCCTTTTCCCTATTACCTGGACCTGGTCAAGCGGCGGCTGATGAAAGAATACAGGGAAGCAGACTTAAAGACCATGGGGCTGCGGATTTTTACGGCCCTGAATCCCCAGGTGCAGTTGGCCGCAGAACAGGGCACGGCAGAATTTTTAAAGACAAAGAACAGCCGCCTTGATGCCGGGGTGGTGGTCACGGCCCTGGCCACCAATGAGATCCTGGCAGTTGTGGGGGGAAAGAATTTCAGATACAAAGGATTCAACAGGGCCCTGGATGCCCGCAGACCCATCGGCTCTCTGGTCAAGCCTGCGGTTTTTCTAACCGCCCTCCTTAATCCCGGGACTTATACCATGATCACACCGGTGGATGACGGTCCTGTCAGGGTTAAAAACCCTGATGGCAGTATCTGGGCGCCCCAGAATTTTGATAGAAAATCCCATGAAGGGGTCCGGCTTTATCAGGCCCTGGTCCATTCCTATAATAGATCCACGGTGAGGCTGGGCATGGATGTCGGACTTGATGCGGTCGGGGACGTCCTCTCCAAGATGGGGCATCCCCTTACAGATACGCTTTTACCCTCCATGCTCTTGGGCAGCCTGGAAATGTCTCCGGTTCACGTGGCCCAGCTCTATCATACCCTGGCGTCGGAAGGGTTTTATATACCGGCCAAATCCATCCGTACAGTATACACCCCAGAGGGTACTCCCCTCAGCAGGTATCCTTTGACCATTGAACAGCGGCTGGATCCGGGAGCTGTTTTTTTATTAAATAAAATCCTCCAGGCCGCTGTCTCCCAGGGAACGGGCCGCGCCCTGGAAGAATGGATTCCCCGGAATATGGCCTTTGCCGGAAAAACAGGGACCACCAACAATCTTCGGGACAGCTGGTTTGCCGGATTTTCAGGCAATCATCTGGCCGTGGCCTGGGTGGGCCGGGACGATAATAAACCTGCCGGCCTTACCGGTTCAACCGGTGCCCTCCAGGTGTTCGGCCGCATCATGGCAAAAATTCCCAATATCCCTTTGGCACTTGCTGCACCAGGGAATGTGGAATGGGGTGTTATTGATCCACAAACCGGTGCCCTCACGGATGAAAATTGTCCCAATGCCATGGCTGTACCTTTCCTAAAGGGGTCTGCCCCTGATGAATTTCATCCCTGTACGCAGGAATCCTATCTACTGCCCGGACCCGGAAAAGAAAGATCCGGCAATCTGATTGACTGGTTAAAGGATATTTTTAAATGAGAATACCACAAGCTTTTTGTCGGCTGTTCCTTCTTTTTGCCGCCTGTCTGACCTTTTCCTGTGCGCAGCCCCGGCCGGTACCCATTCCCAGCACCCATCTGCCGCCTGAAAATCTGCCCCAGATCGGAAGCACCTATTCTCCGTCTTCCACGGAACACCACCGGCCGGTCATTATTGAATCCATGATTTCCCGGGCAAAGATACAATTGGGCCAAAACCGTCCCCAAGAGGCGTTCCAAACCCTGGAAAGGGCCCTGGCCGTTGACGGCAGGGACCCCATGCTCTGGCACCTGATGTCAAAAATCCGCCTGATACAAAGGCAATACGCCCAGGCAGAATCCCTGGCCCGTAAATCAAACACCCTGGCCGGACCAAACCTCTCGCTCAGGGAAAAAAACCAGCGGATAATTGAAGATGTGCAGGAAAGGCAGGGCCGGGTTCAAAGAACCGACAACCACAATCCTTCCAAAAATTGAGATGAAAGGAGGCTTATTGAAAGTATCAATCCGCGGGGTGATTATCACCGGAATCATTGTCCTTATCTGGGGAACACTTCTGATCAGCACTCCTTTTTCCTATATTTCCAACAAAAAAGTGATGCTGGTCCATACCATGGACGTCATGGAAAATATTTCCGATCTGACAGTAAAACAGACCCGTAATTTTTTTTCCACCGCCCGGGGGGCTGCCAGGCTGACAAAGCGCCTTATTTCCTCAAAGGTTGTTCACACAGACAAAGCCCACATTGAAAAGCTGGAGAAATATTTTTTTGACCAGCTTGAAATTTATCCCCAGTTTGCCGGTATTTATTTTGCCAATCCTGACGGAGAATTTTATTTTGTCAGCCGGGATTCCAAATTCGAGCCCAACGGATACCGGACAAAATTTATCCAGATGCTGCCCCAGGGCCGAAGGGCGAATTTCATCTGGCGGGACCGGGAGATGAACATCCAGGGTCAGGCCCTGGCTTTGGATGACACCTATGATCCCAGAACCCGGCCCTGGTATAAAAAAGCAATTAAAGAAAAACAGGTGATCTGGACCGATCCGTATATCTTTTTTACCTCCAAGAAACCCGGTATCACCACTGCGGGCCCCATCTATGAAAATGGGAAGCTCATCGGCGTTGTGGGCATTGATATCGAGCTGGATGTGCTCTCGGATTTTATCGGCAGCCTCAGGGTGGGCAAAACAGGTGTGGCTTTCATGATCGACCAGGATAACAATGTAATTGCCTACCCGGATATGGAACAATTAAAATTTCGGGCCGGGAATACAAGTGAAGATATACGGCTGCCTAAGATTTGGGAGCTGTCCAACCCGGTCTGCAAACTGGCTTTTGAGGCCATTGAAGGGGCTAAAAACTCAAACAGATCCATCATCCCTGAAAAGGAATCGGTTTATGCGGGGTTTACAGATGATTCTGAAAAATATTACACCATGTTTACCCCGGTGAGAGAATCGAAAATCTCCTGGAAAATCGGCGTATATATCCCTGAAAAAGATTATTTCGGCAAGTTGATTTTTAACCACAGAATCAATCTGCTGATCGTATTTATTCTTTCTTGTATTGCAACGGCAATCGGCCTTTATGTGGCCCAAAAAATCATCCGACCCATTGCTGAACTGGACAGTGAGGCCTCGCTTCTGACCAATCATAATTACCGTCCCAGGAAAAAAATAAAAACATCTTTCGTTGAAATTCAGCGGACTGCCGATAGTTTTCATGAAATGAAAGAGGCTGTCATTGCTTATAAAACACAGCTTAAAAAAGAGGAGCAGATTCACCGGACCATTACCGAGACCGCCAATGAAGCCATTTTGATGATCAATGGAAATGATATGGTAACATACTGGAACACGGCTGCCGGCATTATTTTCGGTTACACCGGTCATGAGGCCATCGGAAAAAATATTTATGATCTAACGCCGTTTCATGAAGATTCGTCCGGAGAATACCCAAGCCTTGACCGGGTACTCAGGGAAGGTTCGGAAAATCCTTATCCCCAGAATACCGAATTGTATATACGGCACAGGCATGGCGAGTGCCACTTTGTCGAAGTATCCATCGTTAATATAAAAATAGAAGAACAACGATATACCATCTCAGTCATCCATGACATCTCGAAACGAAAAAAGCTTGAAGATGACAGAATTCAAACCCTTAAACAGCTCCAGCAGGCCCAGAAAATGGAAGCCCTGGGGCTTTTGGCGGGCGGGGTGGCCCATGATTTGAATAATGTTCTGTCCGGCCTTGTCAGTTATCCGGAACTTTTGCTACTTGATCTGCCAAAAGACAGCCCGTTCAGAGACGCGATCCTGACCATCAAAGATTCGGGGAAAAAGGCGGCTTTCATTGTTGATGATCTTTTGATGCTGGCCCGGCGCGGGGTGCCCAGCATTAAAATCATTAATTTGAACAATATTATCAACGATTATTTAAGGTCCCCCGAATATCAAGCCCTGATCCGGTTTCATGGTAATGCCGTCATCCAGACCCGCCTGGCCCCCGATCTTTTCAACATAAAGGGCTCGGCGATCCATTTGAACAAAACGATGATGAACCTGGTATCCAACGCTGTGGAAGCCATGATAAACAGCGGCTCCATTATCATTACCACCCAGAATATTCATGTTGAAACGCCCATTAACGGATATGACACCATCCGTGAAGGGGATTTTGTTCTTCTGACGGTTCAGGATACCGGGACAGGCATAGCTCCCGAAGACCTCAAACGGATTTTTGAACCCTTTTATACCAGCAAGGTCATGGGCAGGAGCGGTACCGGTCTTGGAATGTCTGTGGTATGGGGCACGGTTCAGGATCATGAGGGCTATATTGATGTGGACAGCAAACCGGGGCGGGGCACCACCTTTAAACTCTACTTCCCGGTCACAGAGCAAAGTCTCCCCGCACCGGAACCGGAAGTTCAAATTAAAGAATACAGCGGCAATGGAGAAAGGGTCCTGGTGATTGATGATGCAAAAGAACAGCGGAAGATCGCTTCAATCCTGATGACCCGACTCAATTATGAGGTGAAAACAGTGCCCAGCGGAGAATCTGCCGTAGAATTTCTGGCCAAAGAAAAGGCCGATATTCTGGTGATCGATATGATCATGGCCCCGGGCATGGATGGGCTTGATACCTATAAAGAAATATTAAAACGTCATCCCGGGCAGAAGGCTATTATTGTCAGCGGGTTCTCCGATGATGAACGGGTCAGGGAAGCCCAGCGTCTGGGGGCGGGTGAATATGTCAAAAAACCCTATGTCATAGAAGACATCGGCCTTGCCTTAAAAAATGAATTGGAGAAAACCTGATTCTTTAGAAGAATATCCGGCAGACTTGAACAAACCGGGGCATCTGAGGATACCCAGCCCTGAATAAACCGGATTATAAAGGCTGCCAGAGCTGCTACACCTGCAATGGAAAAATTTTAATCTCATGATCGGTTTGTCTAAATTTCTATAGGTTTACACAGGCGTTTTGATTTTACCGACAAACGGCCGCATTTTTTGCACGCATATCTCAATTTTTGGAGTTTGGGTTTGCAAATATGTCCGGCATCGGTTGAGGATGCACCGCAATCCTGACAGACAAATGCTTTTGTGACTTCAGACGGATTGCACAGATGACCTTTTCCCTCTACTTTCTTTCCACACGTTTTGCAGGCACGAAGTTTTTTCCCCATACAACACCTCTTTAAAATAAGTAGAATCCTCAGATGATACCAATATCAGAAAAAGATAGGGCCAATTTTCCAAAGTTCAAATCCCCGGGGTGATTTTACCCATTAGATAGGGATTTGAATTTATCGTGTTGATCTCTGTAAATCCGAGTAAAAGTATATTAAGGATACAAAAATTATATTCGATTAATTTCATTGCAGGAAAATATTTTATAGATGCACGAATACATGCCTGTCAGGCAGATCTAAAAACGACTACCGGTAGAAGAAGTCATGGGGTGAAAAATCGGTTCTCTTACCCCACTTTCAAATCCATCCAACTTCAAGACTAATTCTGGGGCAGATCAACTTCGTTGGAAGATAGATGAAGTATATCGTTATCTTTTTTTACATACAGTAATGGGCATTCCATTATTTTGGCTTGTTTGTTCAAGTTATTGAATTCAAACAGAAAAGAACAAGTCTATAAATGTATTTTTTATGGTAAAACTAAAATGAAGCAGAAATGGGCACAGTCTTGACAGGATTGTGTATGGTCATATTCTGGAAACGTCTTAAAATATTCCCATAATGATTCAAAAAAAGAATCCAACCTTAATAAACGATAAATGGAGAAAATATGCTTAATTTTGATTTTTATAACCCCACCCACATTGTTTTCGGAAAAGATCGGCTTAACGAATTGGACTCATTGGTACCCAAGGATGCCCGGGTACTGATTACATATGGTGGTGGCAGTGTTAAAAAATATGGAACCCTTGAAAAAGTCTCCCAAGCCTTGGGAAGCAGGCAGATTTTTGAATTCGGCAATATTGAGCCCAATCCTAGATTTAACACCCTGATGAAGGCTGTGGATGTCGTTAAAAAAGAAAATATCGATTTCCTCTTGGCAGTGGGCGGGGGGTCTGTCATGGATGGGACAAAGTTTATCACCCTGGCTTCTAATTACAAAGGAGACGCAAAGGATCTTCTGACTCATGGATTTAATCCGGTTCCTGTAAAAAAAGCCTTTCCCATCGGAACCGTGGTGACCCTTCCGGCCACCGGGTCTGAAATGAATTCCGGCGGAGTCATCAGTCATGACGGCGGCAAATTTCCTGTTTTCAGCCCTTTGTCATTTCCCAAATTTTCCATCCTGGACCCTGAACTGACCTACTCCTTGCCCTCAAAGCAGGTGGCAAACGGTATCGTAGACACCTTTATCCATACGGTGGAACAATACGTCACCTATCCCGTTGATGCCAGGTTCCAGGACCGGACTTCGGAAGGTATTCTCCAGACCCTGGTTGAAATAGGAGAGGCCACTATTGACAATCCAGAGGACTATAATGCCAGGGCAAATTTGGTCTGGTGTGCCACTATGGCCCTGAATGGCCTTATCGGTGCCGGTGTCCCTCAGGACTGGGAAACCCATATGATCGGTCATGAATTGACCGCCATGTTTGGTCTGGATCATGGTTTGACGCTGGCCATTCTCCAGCCGGCCGTTTGGAAGGTAAGGCGGGAACAGAAAAAAGCTAAATTGCTCCAATATGCCCAACGGGTGTGGGGGATCACAGCTGACAAATTTGGTGGCAGCGATGAAAAGATCATTGAGCAGGCCATTGACAGGACCGAAACGTTTTTCCAGAGCCTGGGCATGAAAACTCGACTGACCGATCATGGAATAGATGAAACCAAAATTCCAGATATTATTAGTGCTCTTGAAAAACACGGGATGACAGCCCTGTCCGAAACAGGTGATGTGACCCTTGAGGTATCGGCCCAAATCCTTAAAGCAGCGCTTTAAAACTATTGGTCCTGTTCCGGGATTATTCTGGAACAGGACCCTTGTAATTCCTTGTGTTCCCCCTGTATACTTGCCCAAAAGGAGAATCCCATGGATACCATTCCGATTATTATGAACCGCCTGGCCCGGGTAGAAGGGGTCAACATGACCAGGCTGAGTAAAGTCCGGATATACAAGGCCACTCAATTTCAACCCAGGCAGCCGCTGTGCTATGATCAAGGGGTCATCATTGTGGGGCAGGGTACCAAACAGGTCTTTATCGGAGACAAATCTTATGAATACAACCCGGACAACTACTTAGTCCTGCCCGTACCCTTGCCGGCAGAATGTGAAACCCGGGCAACACCTGAGTCACCCTTGCTTTCCCTTATTCTGGATCTGGATATTCCCTTGATCAAAGATCTCATCAGCCAAATCCCGGAACCACCCTTGAATCAATCCTCTGGAATCAAGACCCAGGGGCTGTTTCTGGCAAAGGCTACCCTGGAAATAAAAGATACGACCTTTCGGCTGCTTCAGGCCCTTGAATCCCCTCTTGAGGCAAAGGTCATGGGCCCTTCCATTTTTCGTGAACTCATGTTCAGAATTGTTTGTGGTGAAAACGGAGCGGCACTATCGGAGCTATCCATGAAAAACACCAAAATTTCACGAGTCGACAAAGCATTGAAACAGATTCACGGTAATTATGATCGGCCCATGGATGTGAATGAACTGGCTTGTCTGGTCCACATGAGCCCATCTGCTTTTCACCGGGCTTTCAAAGAGGTGACAGCATCCTCTCCCATACAATACATCAAAAAAATCCGCCTGGACAAAGCCAGGGATCTGCTTACAGCCCAAGGCCTAAGGGTTAATGAAGCTGCTACCCGTGTGGGTTATGAGAGTCCCAACCAGTTCAGTCGTGAATTCAAACGCTATTTCGGAGCCAGCCCAATGTCTTTTATTCCAGTCCAGACCTGATTATTGATTGAAAAGCAGCTGTTACGAATAATACAAACCTCACCGATTAGACATCACAGGGTCCGGGTTTGGGGCCGGGGCCGTGGGAGGCCAGCAGGGTGCCAATATTCCATCTGCCCGTTGTAAGATGGAGCGCAGCAAAAAGGAATAGATTTGAAGCCGACAATATCGACTATGTGGACTATTGATGAGATGGGGCCTGTATTCAAGGCCTATTTGGAATATGTGGAACCGTTCTATGATATATATGATTTTGATTGCTGGTGTGACCGGGCCATGAAAAATTTGAGCGCCTATGCCCTTGCCGAGGACCGCCGGGGATACGTCCTGAGGCAATCCAATGCCATCATCGGCTTTGCCCTGGTCAATGAACACCTCAGGTTCAGGGACGAGGGCAAAGCCGTTGCTGAATTTTATATCCAGGAGGGCTATCGCCGAAAAGGATATGGCCGAATGCTGGCCGAGCATGTATTTGCCCAGGCCCCTGGAAACTGGGAAGTGGCTGTGTCGGCAAAGAATCATCCGGCCCTGGTGTTCTGGGAACAGGTGATTTCATCCCACACCAACGGCCTTTTCCTCCGTAAAAATGACCCTTCTTTTGTTGGGTCTGGTTTTCTTTTTACAATATAGATCAAGTAATTTTGTAACGATTTCTTACCAGGGCACCTGGGTGAAAAATTTGTCCCTGTAAGCCCTGGGGGATATCTGGGTATGCTGCTTGAAGAGGCGGCAAAAGGAACTGACATCCTTGTATCCCACGGCCCAGGTGATTTTATCAATGCTGTCCCGGGTGGTTTCCAGCTTTTCCTTTGCCGCATCAATCCTTACCCGCTGGAGGTATTTGAGGGGTAGCTCCCCTGTGGCTTTTTTGAATCTGCGTTTAAAATGGCGGGGGCTGATGCCCACATCCCTGGCAATGTCGTCAATGGTATCAAGGTCCGTGAATTGTTTTTCAATGATGGTCTGGGCCCGGCGCACCTGGTCATCCCCGTGGTGGCGCAGGGGAGAGGACATGGCATAGGGGGCCTGGCTGATCCGGTTGGGATCTACCAGCAGGGCCTTGGAACAGACTGCGGCAAGGTTCTGGGAACCGAATTTTTTGATCAGGTGAATGGCCAGGTTGTAGACGGCCGTGGCCGCTCCGGTGCAGATGATATTATCGTCCTCGGTGATCATATAAGTGGGTTGAAGGTCCACCAGGGGATATCGTTTCTTAAACAGCCGGGCATAGGTCCAGTTGGTTGTGGCTTTTTTGCCGTTCAGCAGCCCCATTTCCGCCAGCACAAAGGTGCCGGTGCACACCGTTGCCAGGGTGGTCCCTTTTTCCCGCAGCCGGGTCAGGTGGCGGGAAAGCTTTGGCAGGTTGTCCGGGATGGGGGTGATATTTGGGAGGATGGGGGATATCACCAGACAGTCGGTTTCCTTTACATCGGTTGCCGATCGGTCCGCTTGAATGCACAGATTGCCGTAGGCCTTGATGGGGCCCCCGTCCGTGGTGATGATTTCCGTATCAAACAATGGGCCGCAGGCGTCCGCTACCAGTGACCTATGCCAGAGGTCTGCAATGGAAAAGGCATCCATAAGTGTTGTGATGCTTGAGGCAAGACACCCCTCTCCCACCCATAAACTGACCTTTGTCATGGTCCCTCCTTTTATTGAAAAGTCTTTTTTTGCACAATATTTGTCATTTATGACACTTCCATTTTTAAACCGCAACCCGTATTGTCCAATTATCAAAAAATAGAAACAGGCAGATTGAAATGTATAAACCTTAAGGAGGCAGGCATGGCAGAAGCTTTTGAACGGCTGGCAAAACATTTGGACACTCTTCCGGCAGGATATCCGGCAACTGAATCCGGGGTGGAACTTCGTATTCTCAAACGCTTGTTTACCGAGGAGGAGGCCCGGATCGCTTTGGGGCTGAATATGCTGCCCGAGCCTGTGGCAGCCATTGCCGGCCGCCTTGACATGGATGAGGATATACTTGGGCCAAAGCTGGAGGCCATGTCCAAAAAAGGGCTGCTTTACCGGTCAGGCAAGGGCGGGGTTAATTCCTATGCCGCTGCCCAGTTTGTGGTGGGCATCTGGGAGTATAGTCTTAACAATCTGGATGAGGACCTGATCCGGGAGGTGAATGAATATCTGCCACAGTTTATGCATAAGAGCTGGATCAAGCACGACACCAAACAGCTCCGGGTTATCCCGGTGTCCAAAAAAATTACCGCCGACAATGCGGTTCTACCCTATGAGGCGGCTGAGGAGATCATAAAGGCCCAGTCCAAGATCGTGGTGTCCGACTGCATCTGCAGAAAAGAGCATGAGATCGTGGGGAAGAGGTGCGATTATCCCATGGAGGTCTGCCTTTCGTTTGGGTCCGGTGCCTATTATTATGAAGAAAACGGCCTGGGCCGTTCCATTGGTAAAGAAGAAGCTCTCGGGATTCTGGCAAAGGGACAGAAAGCTGGGCTTGTGCTCCAGCCGGGCAACTCCAAAAAACCCATGAATATCTGCATGTGCTGCGGATGCTGCTGTCAGGTATTGGTCAACCTTAAAACCCTTGATAAACCGGCAAAGGCCGTGCATACCAATTATTATGCCCAAGTGAATGAAGATGAATGCATCGGGTGCGGGACCTGTGCAGAACGCTGCCATATGGACGCCATTGAGGTGGAGGATACCGCCCGGATCAATATCGACCGGTGTATCGGCTGCGGGGTCTGTGTGCCTGAATGTCCGGTGGAGGCCATGGCCGTTTTGCAAAAAGATGCGGCAGACCAGTATGATCCCCCGGCCAATGTGTTTGAGACGTACATGAGTATGGCCAAGGAAAGAGGCAATATTTAGGAGATCAGGTTATGGGAGAATGGAAAACAACAGGATGTGTGCTCTGTGCCCAGAATTGCGGGCTTATGGCCTTTGTTGAAGATGGAAAAATCACCAAGGTTAAACCGGACAAGGATAATCCCAGGTCAAAGGGATATGCCTGCCGCAAGGGGTTGAAAGTCCCATTTCACCAATATCCGGCCGACCGGATCACCCATCCCCTGAAACGGGTTGACAAGCAATTTGTCCAGGTGTCCTGGGACCAGGCTCTGGATGAAATTGCGGACAAGATGAAATCCATCGTGGGGGCACACGGCCCAAGGTCCCTGGCCTATATGGGCGGCGGCTCCCAGGGCGGCCACATGGAAACGGCCTTCGGCCTGAGTCTGCTCCGGGGTATGGGCTCCAAGTATTACTATTCTTCGGCCGGCCAGGAATTTTCCGGTCACTGGTGGGTCACGGGCCGTGTCATGGGCAAGCAATATAATATTTCCGGCCCTGATGAACATAACACACAGATGCTGGTGGCCTGGGGGTGGAACGGTATGGAAAGCCATCAGATGCCCCGGGCCCCCTTAGTGCTGAAAGAAATTTCAAAGGATCCGGATCGGATACTGGTCTCCATTGACCCCAGAAAGAGCGAGACCGCCGCAATTGCCGACATCCATCTGCCCCTGCGGCCGGGAACCGATTCTTTGCTCATCAAGGCCATGATTGCCATTATCCTGGAAAAGGGGGGTGAAGATGAAGCCTACCTGGATCAATTCGTGGATGGGTGGGATAAGGTCCGGGCCTGGTTTGATAATTTTGATGCAGGACGGGCCATTGAGGTCTGCGGGCTGGCGTATGGGGCCGTAGAGGAACTTTGCCGTCTTATGGTCACAAAACACTGGGGCTTTCACCAGGATCTGGGAATTTACATGGGCCGGCATTCTGTCCTGAATTCTTATTTTCTGCATATCCTCGGGGCGGTTTGCGGGGTGTTCCAGACCCGGGGCGGTAATATGATTCCAGGTATGGTGATGCCCATGGGCTTTCATTCGGATGAAAGAAATCCCAAAACCTGGAAAACCATGGCCACACAAATGCCCCCGGCAGCGGCAGGCTCTTTTCCGCCTTCGGTCATGCCCGAAGAGATTATGTCTGATCATCCAAAACGGCTCAGGGCGGTGTATGTATCTGCCTGCAATCCTTTGAGGGCCTATCCGGACACCAGTGCCTATGAAAAAGCATTCGGCAGCCTGGATCTTCTGGTGGTCAATGATATCGTCATGAGCGAGACGGCCCGGTTGGCGGACTATGTCCTGCCCTGCAGGAGTTTTTACGAAGCCTGGGATACCACGTTTTTTCCCTGGACCTATCCTGAAATTTATATGCAGTTGAGACGGCCCGTGGTCCAGCCCCCCGGGGAATGCCTTGAGGCCGCCCAGATCCATACCCGGCTGGCGGACCGGCTGGGGCTGATTCCGGACATTCCGGATGCCCTGTATGAGGCCGCCAAGGGGGACCGCCTGACATTCGGCGGAGAGCTCATGACCTGGGCCTCAAAAGAGCCACGTGCCTTTAAAGCCATGCCTTTTGTTCTGGCCAAAACCCTGGGAAAGGAATGGGACAGTGCTGCCAAGGCCGCGCTTTGGGGACTGCTCATGACGGCCCCGGAGAAGTTCAGGCAGAATGGGTCCAGGGCCGGGTTTGAGCCGGATATTTTCCAGGGAGACAAAATTTTCCAGGCGGCCATAGACATTCCCCAGGGGCTCTGGGTGGGTAAGGCCGATACGGACAATCCCATGGGTGAGATTAAGACCCCTTCCGGCAAACTGGAAATTTACATCCCGGAACTGGCAGACCAGGCAAGGGATCTGAATCCTGAAGATGAGGCCCAAGATCTTGAACTGCCCGAAGAATACCCCCTGGTTCTCAATGCCGGTCGCCATTCCCGGTTTACCATGAATACCCTGATGCGGAATCCGGAATGGAACAAGGGGAAACGGGACTGCACCATTGCCATTTGTGCCGAGGATGCAGACGCCCTGGGACTTGAGGATGGAAGTCAGGCCAGGGTGACCACTGCTGCGGGAACTGAAATCGGTGAAATCCAGATCAGTGACCAGGTGCGGCAGGGAATGGTGCTCATTCCCCACGGGTTCGGCCTTGACTACCAGGGCCGGAGCCACGGCATCAATGTGAACCGGCTCACCCTGAATACCAACAGGGACCAGCTGGGTACTCCCATGCACCGGTTCGTTCCCTGCCGGGTGGAAGCGGCTGGTTAAAGCAGGTAACACAAGAAAAGGCTAAATTGATAAAATCACTCCCCGGGGCACGGGCTCCGGGGAGGTGCCTTATTTTTAGGAGGTTTGATGAAAACGCCGAATCCCGAGTATATCCGTGAATTGAAAGATGTGGTTAAAAACAGCCCCTATCCCAGCCACATGAAAATGGCCCTCACGGAAATTTCCTTTGACCAGTCAATCGTGATCATGGAGCTTGACCGCTGCCACCTCCAGCCTTACGGCATTGTTCACGGCGGTGTAATCGCCACCCTCATTGATACGGCCACCTTTTGGGCCGGATTCCTGCGGTTGCCGGGGGATGCCGGGCTGGTGAATGTGGATTTGAAACTCAATTACCTGAAATCCGTGGTCAAAGGAAGGCTTAGGGCTGAAGGGTATTGCATGCGCCCGGGCAAGACCATTTCCTATGCCGAAGCCAGGGTGGTGGATGAAGAGGGACAGCTCATAGCTCACGGGACCTCATCTCTCATGGCCCTGCCGGGTAAGGGCATTGACATGGCGATTCCCAAATTCCTGTGAACGGGTAAACAATTGCCTTTTCTCAACCCTTGATTTTCCGACTGATCTGACATATAGAGAACAACTTAGTTCTTATAATTCGTTCTTTAACTTCCTCTAAAAAGGAAACATGTCATGAAAAAAATTGTGTCTTTTGCCTTGGTTCTGTTGTTTGCCGGTTCCGCTTTTGCTGTTGAAAATCCCTGGATAAAAAAACTTCCCTTTAAATCCGCTACCGTGACCTACAAAGTCGCAGGCACCATGAACGGCTCAAAAACCTTATATGTTAAGGATTACGGTCGGACCACTGCAGAATATTCGACTCTGACCATGAAAATGTTTGGTATGGCCCAGGAGCAGAAGGAGATAATCATTACTACCCCTGACTGGGTATACACAGCAGATCTGGTGGAAGGAACCGGTACCAAGCATGTTAATATGAACAAGTACATGCAAGAAGAGTTTAATAAACTGTCTTCCGGTGATAAGAAAAAAGTGCTTAAGAACGTTGAAGCCATGGGCATTTCAACCATTGAAGGGATGAACGGAACCCTTGAGAAAAAAGCCGAAACCATTCTGGGATATGATTGCGATAAGGTCAGTCTTATGGGGACTACGGCATATAATATCAGCGGCAGTGAATTGCCGTTGAAAATTCAAGGCGATACCATGGGCTTTAAAATTTCCCAGGAGGCTGTAAATCTGTCCACTTCCGGTGTTTCCGTATCAAAGTTCAGCCTGCCACAGGGTATTGCCTTTAGTTATGATGCGTCCGGGGACCGGATGATGAGAGACCAGGCCAGAACGGCTATTCAGAATCTTGTGGAGGGAAAGCCTGTCATGGCCGGTGCTGCCCAGCAGGCTGCCGCAAATGATTATTCCCAGGCCCGTCAGGCTGCGGAAAATCAGCCCTCGGGCAGTTCAGATTCGGGCCGGTTTGCCGGCCAGGAAACAAATGATCCTGCTGTTGATGAGGTTAAAGAAGGGGTTCAGAATCTGTTCAAAAGCATTTTTGATTAATCCGGCAATGGCTGGACCGGTGGCCTGAAATAAAGATTCCGGGCTGTTGTTCAAAAAAACGGTCCGGATTTTTTTATCCTTAATTCGGGGTGGTATTCATCCGGTCTTTGAGTTTACCCGCACATTTGAAGGTGACTACCCGCCGTTTTTCCAGAAGCATTGATTCTCCAGTAGCCGGATTTCGACCTTTCCGGGGAGATTTGTCAATGACCTGGAATTTCCCGAAACCGGAGATCATGATGTCTTCCCCTGATGCCAGGGTGGACTTGATGATTTCGATAAGGGCTTCCACGGTCTCTTTGGATTGAGTTGGATTTTGATTGAATGAGTCTGAGATCTTTTCAATGAGTGTGGTTTTGGTACAGGTCAAAATAGATACCTTCTTGTTAATGTTATGAGCCGCTGGGATTATATTAATAGGTTTTTAAAAAGAGTCAAGTAAATAGATAAATAATTGGTAATTGTCTGAATTTAAACATATTTTCAAAATATAGATAAAGATCATACTGAAAATATGATTTTTTTCATAATGTCTTCCATTCTTCTGCTCTGCATGGCATTTTTATCAAATGAAAAATTTCCAGGACAGTCCGGGATCCGTTTTTTTCTGAATTCATCCATAGCGCTGATGACGGCTTTGTCGGGTTCAGCAGTTTCAAGGACCTCAATCACCATGTGCCGGATGGTGAAAAGAACCGGGTTCGCTTCCAGAAGCAGTTTGTTCGTAAAGTTGATGAACCCAGTTTTTTGTAAACAGGTCCTTTCTGCGGCCTGGCGGTCTGCGGCCCGATGATTAAGAAAATCATCTGGTTACACCTTGACCGACAGGGTGGAGTGGGAGTATAATATTGTTTTTATTTTTTTACTGACTTATTAATTTGGAACGATTATGAAACCCAAAATAGATAAAATTAGTTTTTTTTCAATATTGTTTATCCTTTTTCTGATATCAATACCCGGCTTCTATGCCTATCATTTCACTGACTGGAAAAATGAAGCTCTTTCCCGGGACATCAGTCAAAGAAACGCCTATCCCGAATTTCAGGAAGACTCTAGGATCTTTGATAAGCGGATTATGTTAAGAAAAGACAAAAGTGTCACTTTGAACAAAAGTAAACTGGTGTTTAAAGGGATAAAGGATAAAATGATCCATCTGGATGTCTATCTGCTTGAACTTGATCCGGAAGCTGCCTATCCCCACTATATTTCAAAGGCTGATGCCCTTAAAGGTATCCGTCTCGGAGATTCAAGGTTCCAGCTTTTAAAAGTAAGCAAGAAAACATTGCAGTTGAAAATCGTTGATCTGTATAAATCGTGAAGGCCTGCCCTGGATAAACCATATCATCAATTCAAAAGGCCTCTTTTTTAACCCGTTATTTCAAAGCCCCGTTGAGTTTGTCTAACGGTACTGTGTCGTTATAAATCTCTGAGGTGAGCAGGGGGGATTGGGACCGCACGGCCAAGGTAGCCTTTCTGAAAACTTTGTCTTTGGGCTTTCCAGGATTGAATCACCAGTATTCAATCCATCTGCCCTGGGGGTTTTTAGGCACTTTGCACATCTGTCACAGCCTGTGGCCCCGTGTTGATTCGTATGATATGGGCCTGTTCCAAGATCAGGGACTCCAGCCGGGCAATGACATCCTTCCGGCTCACCCCGGACGGGTATTCGGTCATTTCCGATACAACATCCAGAAGGGCAAAGGCCAGCCAGATGATATCCAGGTGATGGTTTCCTTCCTGGTTCAGCATATGCCGGCTATCAAGTTCAAAAATAGGGCGCATGATCAGTCCTGAAAGCACCACCCGTTTGACATCTGTTTCAGCACTCTGGAGCTCAATATCTTTTTGGTGTCTGGGGCCAATTTTCCCGATCGGGAAAAAAAGAGAGCCGGAGGAAAGGATGCCCCTGATTTCTGTGCACAAGCGGTCCTGTAATTAAATGAATTTAATCTGTAGGCGGTTTTTGAAATTCGCGGGAGTGTTTTTATCTGTTGTCACGTGGTTTCCAAATGGGTGTGAACTTAAATAATTTTTGTTTACAGGCATGAAATTCCTTTCTTTTTTTGGCGATTGAAAGGTGTTGATGCGGGTTGCTATCGGCCATGGGAAATGTCAAATACCGGTAAATTTAAAACCATGATAAGAGAATGGTGCACAATAATTTTAGTATTATTTTCCCTCTTCTTTCTCTGTCAGGTTTTCCAATTGTCTGACCGGGATTTCAAATGTTTTTCTGTATTGATCCAGTTCTTCCCTGCTGATCCATTTCCCTTTTGTCTCTTTGTTCATCAAAATTTCCTGGCCGTTTTCTTTTACAAGGCATTCTCCCAGAACATGCTGACATCCGTCATCGGTTTCAAAGGCTTTCCATCCATTGCCGAAAATTAAAACATCAGAGATTGTTTTCTTGTGGTAGGACCCATCATTCCCACATACAAAAACCGTTCTGCCGGACACTGCATCTTCAGGTTGAATCTGACGAAAGAAAAAATCGTAACGATTCCTTACCATTCTCTGGCCGATGACCATCCCGATTAATCCACTTAAAAGGACAAGAAAACTTATGATTGCAGGCATTGTTACCTCCTGAATTTGCGGTTCTAAAGCATTGAAAAAGAGTCTGGTCATTCTTTTATCATAAATCAAACCGTTTTGATTCAATCAAATTCCTATATCCCAAGCCGGGCCGGTTTGCAAGTTTATGACCAATGACTTCGTTTTTACAGATTTATTGAGGTCTTCAATGATCTTTATCGTCTTTTAAGCTGTCTACTAATTCAAATAATTTTTTGAGTTCTTCTTTTTTTAATGATTGTGATTGAAACTTAGAAAGTTCAGCTAAGTAATCTGGTTCTAAGTTAGACGGTAAACTGGTAGATAAAATATCTTGAGCTTTCTTCACTTCATGGGAGGTCAACAAGTCTCGAATTTTTTCTGTTTCTGGTGGGAATAAAAGATTACGAATTCTTTCCGCCTCAGGGGATGCTATACTGTCCATGTCATGGTTGAGGGATAAGGCTTTTATCACCTCATCTGTCAAAGAGGTATTGTGGAGGCTTGATTCAACAATTTCATTGTAGGCTTTGTTACGCAACTCGTTCTTTTTCTTCTTATTACTAAAAAGAGTGTGATTAATAAATTTATCACTTGCTTCATTTATGACTATCTTTTTCTACGGTAATGAGTTTGAATCAATGCGTTAAGCAATACTTCTGAATTAATACATTCAAATTCCATCTGTTCTGGCAGGTCAGCAAATAAAGGAGTACCACCGCCGAGAAGGACCGGGATAACCGTAATAATTATTTCATCAACCAAATCTTCTTTTAGAAAATTTTGGATAGTAACACCACCATCAATATAAAGGTTTTTGTATCCTTTATTTTTAATGGTTTGTATCACATCTGTAAGAGGACCCTCTATTATTTCTACTTTGTTTTCATATTCTTTAGAAAGTGACTTCAGAGAACTGCTAAGGACAAAAACCGGCTTCTTATAAGGCCAGTCACAATCAAAGCTGCAAACTTTTTCAAAAGTTTTTCGCCCCATTATTAGAGCATCAATTCGGTTCATAAAATCTGCCCATCCGAAATCTGATTCGTTTGGATTTGGGACGATATCCAACCAATCCAGGCCATCATTCCTGTCTGAGATATAACCATCAATGCTTGTTGCAATGTATACAATATTTGACATATTCACCTCTCATAAAAATTCAAAGCTGTAGTTCATCGTTACATTAAGTTTAAAACAGCTTGCTAAATTTAATAATATAGATTAAAAATTCTACAATGTAGAATTTAATAGGCGCTTTTTATACAGGAGGTTAAATTGAGTGTCAATATAAAAAAAAGAGGGCGACCCAAGGGGTCTAAAAACAAACTAACACCCTCTAACATATTAAATCGTGTAAAAAAACTTATGCGTTCAGAAGGTAAAATCCCAAGCATCCGCAAACTTGCCGGAGTCCTTAATGTAGATGCAATGGCCATCTATTATTATTTTCCGAGCAAGGGGGTTCTGCTTGAAGCCGTTACAATCTCACTGATAAAAGATATTTATGAGCCTATTGGCAAAGATCATTGGTGTAATGAGCTAAAATTACTATGTAAAAGCTATCTTAATCTACTAAAGGAGCATCCCGGATTGTTAGAAACTTTATTGAGAATGAAATCCGAGGGGCCTTCGGAAGTTTTTATACAGCGATTTCAATTCGCATTAAAACCACTGAATCTGGATGAGGATATACTTAAAAATGCAATGGATTTGCTTGTAGACTACTTGCATGGTTTTGCCCTTGCCATGAACTGTAGCCCTGAAAATGAACAACTCGACATTGAATTAAGTGATGGTCCTCTTAATTTTTACATTAAAGCAATCATATCTGAAGGTGCGCAATGATGGTATTATCGGTCGTAAGGCCACGCTTGAAAAGCGTATTGAATACCAGAAGTATTGTGTATGCGGCCGCAAAATTTTAGAACTTTCAGATTCTTGCATTATCCTGGTTCCAAGGTTTATTGGAAATCAATTCTGATTTTTATCGGTATCATTCATATTTGTCAGTGCTGATTATATCAAAAAAGAAAATCCCCTGACACTGAATTTAAAAGTTTACCATCCTAAGCCCCTAAAAAGTAAGAACTGATACTCAATATTTATTCTTGTCTGATCTTTTTAAAATTTTTTCCAAATCATCTATAGTCTTTGAGCTGTTGATGATTGGTATTGGTTAAGAGCAAGATGTCTCTGAGTTGAGAATGGTATGGGCAAATTCTAAAAAGTTTATTGTTTTAGTATATGTTTTTTAAGCTACTCAAGAATGATTTTTTTGATATACGTAAATCATAAATGATGGACAAATATCCCAGACGCAAAAAAGGCTTTCAAGAGAAATTCTTGAAAGCCTTTTAAATTCGGTGGCTGGCTGATAAGGATTCGAACCTTAATTGACGGAGTCAGAGTCCGTTTTTTACACTTTCATGCGCCATCATGAAATTTCACAAAAACTATCAAATAGGCTTGAGAGATTGGGCTCTTGGGTGTATTCATATTCACAAAGCTTCACAAGGGATATTTCTCTTTCATTGAAAAATGATGGACAAATGATGGACAACTTTTTTGAAAGGGTAAAATGATGGCAAAATGGATAAATACAAAAAGGCCGGGAATCAGATACCGTGAACATGCAACTCGGAAACATGGTGCAAGGAAAGATAGATATTTTGTCATTTATTATAGGGTAGATGGGAAACGCAAAGAAGAGGCCATAGGATGGGCCTCAAAAGGATGGACAGAAAAAAAAGCTAATATCATTTTGTCTGAACTGGAAGAGAATCAAAGGACAGGGCAGGGCCCGCAAACCCTTAAAGAAATGAGAGCAATAGAAAACGCTAAAAGAGAAGAATTAAAGGCAGCAGCTCGGGAAAAAGAAAAAAAGGCCCTGACTCTCAATGAATTTTTTCATCAAATCTATTACCCTCAAATTCAGAAAGAAAAGAAGCCCAAAACATATGAGCGGGAAGAATCTCTATTTCGATTATGGATTGATAAAAACATCGGCAAACTCACCTTCTGGGAGAGCAGCAAAGGAGATCTCGAAAGCGTTTTCTATGACATGGTTGATTCAGGGAAAAGCGTCCGGACGGCTGAATATGCTATGACTACGTTAAAGCAGATCTGGCGTGAAGCCAAGGAGGGGGAGTATGCCCCGGAAATGCCTATGCTTTCAAAAACTATGAAAAAAAAAATCAGCCAGAATAATAATTCAAGGATCCGGTTTCTTTCCCGTGCTGAAGCCCATTTACTTTTGGAGGAACTGCTGAAGGTAAGTATTCCACTTTATGAAAAAACTTTGATTAGTCTGCATTGTGGATTAAGGGCTGCCGAAATATTCAATCTGACTTGGTCCCAGGTTGACCTTGAACATGGTATTTTCAATATTATTGATTCCAAAGGCATGGACCGGGCCGTGAACATGACAAAGGATGTCCTGAATTTAATGAAAGGAAAAGAGAAAGGACAATTGAACGAACTTGTGTTTCCAGGCCGGCAAGGGAAGCCTTCCACACAGATTAGCCAGAAATTCAGAGAGGTCGTCAGCAAATTATTCAATAAGGGGGTGACAGACCGCAGGGAGCGGGTGACTTTTCACACATGCCGGCATACTTGCGCTTCCTGGATGGTTAAACAGGGAATTAGCCTTTACCTGGTGCAAAAGGTTTTGGGGCATTCAACAATCCAGGTCACGGAAAGATATGCCCACCTTGCACCGGATCAACTGAAGCTGGCCGCCAATGCCATTGATCGGGCAGTGGGGGAACATCGGGAACAGAACATTGTTCCATTAAAGAAAAAGGCATAAAATCATGAAAAATGCATCGGATATCCTGATCTATGAGGGGGAAAAAGGCGAGGTGAATATTGATGTCCGGCTACAGGATGAAACCATCTGGCTAAACCAGACCCAAATGTCGGAATTATTTGCAACAGAAAGAAGTGTTATTACCAAACATCTTGGCAATATTTTTAAAACCGGAGAGCTTGTGAAAGAATCAGTATGTGCAAAATTTGCACATACTGCCAGTGATGGGAAGCGTTATCAAACTCAGTTTTATAATCTGGATGCTATTATATCGGTGGGGTACCGGGTAAAAAGTACCGTTGCAACCAAGTTTCGTATTTGGGCCACTCAGCGATTGAGAGAGTACCTTGTCAAAGGATACACCATAAACCGGCAACGGTTTAAACAGAATGCCGCCGAACTCAAACAGGCTCTGGCTTTGATTCAGAAAACCGCCCATTCGCCCTCCTTGGCAACAGATATGGGCCGGGGCCTGGTTGATATTATGGGGCGATATACTCAAACTTTTCTTTGGTTGCAACAATATGATGAAGGGCTTTTGGAGTCACCAGAAGGGCAGACCGGGGGCATATTGCCATCACCTGAGGGGGCCATGACATCTCTGCTGGAATTGAAATCTCAATTGATGGGCCGGGGAGAGGCTTCTGATTTGTTTGCCCGTTCTTCAAAAGTTGACAGCCTTGGCGGGATATTCGGCAACCTGGATCAAACTGTTTTTGGTGAGCCCGCTTATCCGACCATAGAAAGCAAGGCTGCTCATTTACTTTATTTTGTGGTGAAGAATCATCCGTTCATTGACGGGAATAAACGGAGCGGGGCTTTTCTATTTGTGGATTTTCTTCACCGCAATGGTCGGTTAGTGATTCCCGATGGGCAACCCATCATCAATGATACCGGTTTGGCCGCCCTGACTCTTTTAGTGGCAGAATCAACAGCAAACCAGAAAGACACTTTGATCAAATTGATTATGAATTTGCTTTGTATCACAGAGTCGTAGGAAGAACTGAAGCAGAAAGCCGATGAACGCTTCGAAGTGGTGTCCTCTGTTCTGTACAAACTCCTGGAATATGATGGCCAACAAAAACGGGAAATCGGATTTTAAATATTACATTTTCCTGGGATAGATCCGGGTGCGTTCCCCGGGTTGAAAAGGTGGTAATCCTGAACTGCCTTTTCTTGGGATTTTAATCAGGGCCTTGTAGGGGGCATGCATGAATAAACCTGGCGCACTTTTTAAGTTCAAAACCTGGTTAACTATTTCTGAATCAGCGGAGTATCTTTCAAAAATTTTTAATGATGATGTAACAAAGGCAGATGTTTTGCGTTTGAGTTTAGATGGGCATTTGAAACTGTCAGTTCGATTTGCAAATGACACATATGCAAAACGTGGAAGGCGCTTGATGGAGTTTCACCCTTATGAGCTTGAAAAAGATCCCTTGCCGATCCAAATGGTTGAAAGCGTAGAAACCATTCTCGATCCACCGTATATTGATGAGGAAAGAGTTTTTCGCTTTACCATGAATGACTCGGATATTCCAGATAGAGAAACCATGGACAATTCCCATGATATTTCTATTGATGAGGTAAAAAAAGGTTTTAAGGCCTTTAAAAAGAAAATACAAGAGGCTGCAGACGATAATCGTAATTGGGTAGCAGGACAAGGTCTTGGTTTTGCTCATGAAAGAAATACCCTTCTTAAAGGGGTTTATGACCTGGTTATGGTTGAGGCGGGGGTATTGCATGTCGAGCACAAATGGCAACAATTCATTGATGGATCAGACGTGGTAGAACGGACATCGTCAAATGGTTTTTTTGTGGAAGATACCAATGGTACGATTTACGCACTTCAAGAATGCAAGAAAGCTGATAATTATATCCCAGCCAGAACCCTTCCTGACAATAGCGTATTAGTTATCCGAACTCAATCACTGATTGATCTGCAAAATAGAGTTGCTGGGAATAAAAATGAACTGAAAAAGGATTTGGACCATAGAAAAGAAAAAACATATTTGAACATTATTGGGGCCCTTCTGGAGTGTATCACCGGCCAATTTAAAGACGAGGTATTTACAAGCGAAACACAACTGCGAGAGTTTATTGACGAAAAGTTTGATGACCTTAATGGGGTTAGATCAAGGACATTAATTGAAAAATTTTCACAGGCCAAAAAAGCCCTTAGGGGCGAACTTTAAACAATAAGGATAGTATAGCAATTGCTGTGAATAACGCAGCAATACGTCATGCAATTCCATAAGCCTTCATTTATCTTTAGGTGAAATTGAAACACTCACAAAGATAGATGGAGGTTTTTTTATGTCCCTTTTAATCCATTACCCCAGAAGAGCAGTAAAGGCTTTTCTTGAAAAACGGTTCCCCGGCACTGACTGGACCCCAGTCATCGATGAGTTACCCCCCATCGTATGGCGCTGCAAGTGGAACAATTACGCAGAAAAACACGGTCTGCCTTATAGGAAAGGCTATATCCAGAACCTGGATTCAAACGGCTGCGGCCCCGCCTCCTTTGTTTAATAAAAGGCCTAAGAAGATGTTATCCCTAAAGAATTCTGCCCCGATGATTCAGCTGTCAAAAACATTGGCGCAGAGGAATAGTTAAAAATGGGTAAAGGTATTCCAGGACCTCAAAAGGAAAATGGCTTTACGCCCATTGCCAATGAAATCATGGAGGCTCTGGTGCGATTTCATATTCCTGGTTCAGAGATGCGGTGCTTATTATTTATCCTTCGAAAAACCTATGGTTACCACAAAAAGACGGATGCAATCAGTCTTTCACAGTTTGAACGCGCAACAGGAATTGATCGAAAAAGTATTTGCCGCGCACTCAATGGCCTGGCAGATAAAAATATCGTCCTTATAAAAAAAGGTGGTGGCAAATTTGCCACTACTTCAATATCAAAATACAGATTTAATAAGCACTTCAACACTTGGCGTAATAGTGTCAAAAAAGCCACTGGTAGTGGCAAAACTGTTACTCAGGTAGTGGCAAAAAAGCCACATACAAAAGATATTATTACAAAAGATAGAGAGATATATACATATCTCTCCCGTCAACTCTGTGATTTTGTCTTAGGGTTTGTAAAATTTATATCTAAAAACAAAGGCAACCTGGCTCCCAAATCCAAGAATCTTGTCAAGGACAGTGCGGAAGCCGTAGATAAACTCATTCGCCTGGATGGATTCGACCTTGAATACATCACCGAAGTAGTGAGGTGGGCGGTTAAAGATGATTTTTGGGCTAATAACGTACTTTCCCTAGTCGGCCTTCGTCGGAAAAATAAAGAAGGAATTACAAAGTTTCAGAACATTGCCAACAAATACGAGTCCGGAAAGAAAAAACAGGGGCGATCCTATACAGGCCCGAATGGTTCCGGCAGATCAGAGGAGAATGCTCAGGTCTGCCAAGATTTTATTAACGAGATGATGCAGGAGTGTGAAAATGAATAATACCCCCGAAGAGTTCACTAAATTCTCCACTGTTATGTGGGGTGTCGCCGAAGATTTTGGTGGAAAGTTAAGCAAGGATGGGCTGAAAATGAAATTTAGAGCCTTGCAGGAATTTTCCATTGACCAGATTACGGCCGCCGGTACTTGGCTTTTGAAGAACCGGGAAAGGGTTTTTCCACCGCTTCCGACCACAAAGGAATTTATAGCCGCCATTCAGAATATTGACGGAGGTATGTCCACGAAAAACAAAGCAGAGATTGAGGTCGACAAAGTTTTTAAAGCACTCCGGGTGTGGGGGCGGGAAGCACAGCCGCTGTTTCATGATAAGATCACAACGTATCTTATGACCCATCGGTGGAATTTCCAGCAGCTGGACGGAATGCATGTTAGAGATCCGGGTTTCGGCTGGTTTCGGAGAAGGTTTGTTGAAGCTTATCAGGATTTATCAAAGGATTCTCCAGCAATCGAAAATTTGTTAGTCCCTTCCTATGATGATGCCAAAAAGGTAAGCGCGAATCGGCTGAAATTACTTGTTCCGAGCAAGTCAATGGAGGGGTAGCGATTAAAATCGAGTCTAAAAAACTCTAAAATGGTGATTTCCGGTGTAAGTAGTTCCCGGATAAGGAGATACCATGGGCAAACAGCTCACAGATAAACAGACACTTTTTTGTGAAGAATACCTCATTGATTTCAATGGCAGTCGTGCCTATAGAGCTGCTTATCCCAATGTGAAAAAAGACTCATCGGCCGCTTCTTCCGCGTATAAATTGCTTAGAAAAGCTGAGATTCAGGCGTATTTGGGAAACAGGACATCAAAGGTTGCTGCCAGGCTGGAAATTACCCTTGAACGTACATTAAGGGCCTATGCCAGAAGGGCTTATTTCGACCCCCGGAGTTTGTTGGATCAGGATGGCAATATCAAGCCACTTCACCGCATGGATCGGGATACTGCGGCAGCGATTACTGATATCAAGGTTAAGGCACTTAAACCGATTATAACAGAGGATGAAAAAACCGGAAAAGAAGTCATATTTGAACAGAGCTTGATAGAAGTAAAGTTTGATAACGGGAATGCCGCCCGGGATGCTTTGGCTAAATATTTGGGATTGTTTGAAAGTGACAATCATCAAAAGCAGAACAACGTGGATATTTACTCACAGGTTCGTGCTGAAATAGAACTGGAAATGATTGAGGAGGTATTTGATCTGATTGATGAAGAAAATATGGAACGGGATCCCGATATTCCGGATTTGACATAGAACGGGGGATTTTTGGATAAGTGGCTTTCACCCTTACAACGTTATATTTTGTCCGAAACATACAGCACCGGTTTTATCACTAATTCAACGGTTCTTGTCGATTGGTATGGTTTTGAAACTGTAACTTCAGGAAAGAAGAAATTTCATCGGAATAAGATCGGTATTCGAAAATATCTGTCTGCCAGTGCTGCAACGGCTCGGGCATTAAAAAGGCTCCGTGTTCGGGGTTTGTTAAAGAGAACTTTGGGTGGTGGAAATTGTTTGACATCAAAAGGCGTTGATGTTGCAAAAATGAATTCGTTTAATTTTTAGCCTCCGTTTAAAGGACTTTTCAGAAATAGAAAAAATATCTAAACTACTTCAAATATAACCGTGCTGCTGAGAACGATAAAATTTGTTTTTTTATCTCATTTTAGATGATCTTCCTCCCACTTGCTAAGCGTTGTGGCCACGAACTTGTTAGGTAAAAATTCTTGTTCCAATCGATTTTTATTTAAGGGAAGCAATGTGTTGTAAAGAATCATTTCTTCGTTTGTAAGTCCTTCTGGTGGAGTAAGGAAGGCTGGTGTCTTTTCTTCAACCGCATGGTCATTCCTGTATTTATTGAAAATATCTTTTGTCATCAGTAATGGTGTCAAATTGGGTTGGAGGCATCGGGCTTTGGCTAACATGGCCAAGCCCCAAGTGTCGATGTCTCCCCAGTATCCTATATTTTTTTGAGAAAAATTAGGACCTTGAAGCCAAGACAGATTTAAGCCGGCCCCCAGTATGGCTAGTGTCTCTTTCAGGGACGGGAGATGATACAGGCACTTTTCATTTTCAACAATGAGTAGTTGTTTTCCTGGCAGGGCGGTTTGAAGAAGTTCTTTTGCCCGCACCCGTTGCAGATCAAAAGGTAAAAGGCTACTGTCCAGGTCTGCAAGTAAAAGCCAGTGGTCATTTTCATCCAATGCTCCGAGAAAGGCTTCAAGGCCCAGGTCTCCAGCCATATTGTCAAAGCGAACATCCAATAATTTTGATATCAGGGTGCGGTGCCGTTCAAAAAACTTACTGTCAATGCTGGCTAAAGACAGAGCTCTCAAGGGTTTTCCCCTGGCGCAACCGGGTTCTAACTTCATTGCCAGCCTGGCTGCCTGAATGATTTCTTTTTCTGGCTTATTGCTGATCAAGTGCCGTTGCCGGATCAATAGCCTATGGAAAATGCGGGGGCAGGCTTCGGCCAACTCTTCAAGTCGTTTGAATTCGTATTTTATTTCGGTACTGCCAGTTGCGGTGATCCATTGAGAAGGGGTTTTTAATTCCCAAGATATCGGAAGCAAAACCGGTTCGCCGGTGGTTCTGAAAGTAATGGCTTCCCAATGGACTTTGCCGATATTGATTTTGCGCCATCTCTCCAAGTGTGCTTGCACTTTATTGATGTGTTCGGACAAAAGTTTGTTGGTCGGCTTTCCTATGGGGAGCCTAATCGGCCAGCTATCCGGGTTGAGCAGCCTCACTTCCCTTGTGTTGGGATTCTGCCACTGCCGAGCCAGTTTCCGGGCCAGTTCGTCTGGAGAATTCATTGCTATCTTTAATCCTTTTTTGGGCATGGGTATCCAGTTCTTCCCAGCTTAATGATGTCATTGTTGCCTGCATGCCTTTTCTGTGGATGAGAACCGCCGACCGTGTATGGGACCGCAGCAGTCTCATTTCTTTATTGGGGGTTACAAATAAAGGGTGGAGGCCAAACTCCCTTAGAGCCGAAATGATTCGTCCGGCTGTGGATTGTGAGCTTTTAGAAAATGCTTCATCCAGAACAATGGTGGCAAATAAAGGACTGGATGCACCATCCGGGCACAAGGCATAGCTCAGGGAAGCCGTCAGAATATAACTGGCAATGATTTCTTTTTCACCGCCGCTGCCCCCTTGGGACCCAGAGCGTGTATCAATAATCCTTCCTGTCTGGCGATCAATTTCAGAGACTTTGAAGGTTAATCGATACCGAGGGTCCAGAAGGGCCCGGGCATCTACTGTATGCCGCCTTTCCGATGCATCACTGAGAAGCTGAACCATGTGCTTCAGGGCACGGTAGTGGCTTTCTCCCTCATCATCTTTCAAGGCAGCTGATTTTAACCGACGTTGGGAGGCAAGCAGGGTTTTTAGGCTGTTGGCTGATACGGGAATGGGTACCAGTTTTAGGTAGTGACCCGATTTGAAATCTACTCGTTCCAAGGTATGGTTCAGCGCGTCTATTCGTTCTTCAATGATTGCTACTTCATTCTGGATATAGGTCAATAACTGCGTCACGCCCTGGTCTGAGGATTGGGTCAGGTAGGCCATGAACCGGTTTCGTTTTTCCGGCAGAGCTTCTCGGGTAAGAGTGTCCAGGCGCTCCAGGTAGTGGGGAATGTCGATGATCTCTGTACCAACTTCGGTTAGGGCACCTGTATCTGTATTTTTGGATTTCCCCATGAGGCGGATCAGATCCTGGCCCATATTTCTGTGCTTTGTTCCTAAATTATCTCGATTCATTTCAATACGGCTTCGTTCATCCCTTTCCATCTGTCCCAACAGAGCCAAATGGGATTCTTCAAGAAGGGGGAGATGGTGTTTACCTATGTCCCGATCCTTCTTGGTTAAGCCTTCCCCTATCTGCGCGACTGCTGTTTCTTTATTTTTAATTGCCGTTTCAAGACTATTTTTTAAGCCCCCGCGGTTTTCGTTCAACTGATGGATTTCATCCTGTGCTTTTTTGGCCTGCAGGGAGACTTGGTTATATTCTTTAAAGGCTTTTCCTACATCGGATTCCGGATCGGTGAGGTCGTCAAGATCCTTTTCAAGGCTTTCAAGTATACAGGTGGCTCCGTCAAAGTCTATGGTGTCAAATGTGATCCCGAGTATGCTTGATAGGGCTGCCACGTTGTTTTGGATTTGGCTTGATTTATTTTTAACTTTTTCAAATGCCTGCTGCTTTTCTCTAATCTGCGGTTGGAGTTGGGCAATTTGCTGGTCCAGGTATAGAAGCCGGTCTTTATTTGAGAAGCCGGTCATCCACTCCTGGTTAAGCGGTTTCTGGTCCTGTTTTTCATAAAACCCCGAGCCGCCTGACATCATCCCCTGGGGAGTCATGCCATATGGGGTCACGGCAAGTTCTTTTGCCGTTTCCACACAGTGCCGGTCTATTTTTGCCAAAAAATGTTTGATGAGTTCCCGCTGGGAATGTTTTTTGAATTTTAGTTTTCGGGTGAATCCGTCATGTTTAAACTGGGGCTGTTTTTCAGGGGTGGCAGTACTTAGCAACCTGATATGCAGCCGGTTATCCCGGTTGTTTATCCATTCCAGGGCGATTTTTTTGTGGGGCAGGGGGACCAGAATACGGAGCCGGTTGCCGCCGATGGCACGTTCAATCGCACCCCGCCATCGGGCTTCATCAGGTTTTATTTCCACCATTTCCGCCACAAAGGGAAGCTGATTTTCCTGCAGGTTCAATTCCTGGGCAAGTGTTGCCCTGAATTTTTGGAATTGCGTGGGCATATTTGATCCGGGGCGGTTTTGTATCGCTGCCTTTTCTTCCTCTAACCCTTCCTGTTTCTGCTTGTCCTGTTCTAAAATGAGCCCCAGTCGGTAAGTTTCGTTTTCCAGGGATTCCTTTTTTTCTTCAAGTTCCTTTATCAGGGCAGAAGCAGTTTGTTGGTTTTTTATCAGGGCATCCTTGGTCAGGCTGGCATCTAAATCCATGGCACGGGTTAACTGCAGATAATTCTGCGCATCCCTTTTTACTCTTGTAATGTCGTCTTTTTTTTCTTCAATACGTGCTCTGAGTTGTTTCACTCCGGCGCCGCCGGCCTTCAGATAGATTTCTTTCAGTCTATCTGCCTGCTCCCCGAGGGCGTCTGCCCGCCGGGTTTCAGTTTCGATTTCCTTTGTTATGGCCTCGATTTGAATTTCAAGCTGTTTTACCTGGTTGTCCCACATCCGGTGGCCGGCAACTGCAAACCAGACAGGCAAAATTTTCAGGAGGTACTGATGTTCTTGTAATTTTTGCCCACAGGACAGGTATTGCCGATTCTTTTTTTCGATGGGAATAAGGGACCTTTGCTGTTCAAGAGCTATTTCCAGTTCCTGGCGGATTCCTTTCAGGTTATCAAATTCCTTTGCAACCTCGCTAGCACGTTGAAAACCTGACCGGTCATTTAGAACCAGTTCCCTGAAAATTTCATCAATACTGTTCAACTGTTTCAGTCCGGCAGCTCGATTCAATAGAGCAAAGGCGTTTTCCCCCACTTCAAAAAAACGGCGGAGATGGGCTATGTATTGTTTTTTTCGGTCAAATATCTGAAAGCCGGCGGTTTCCCTGGCCACTTGTTTTAATGCCCGAAGCCCACCCTCATGGTGTATTGTAAGCCAGTCTTCCATCCCAGGGGCATTTGAATCAGAAAAAAACCATGCGCGGCGCAGATCTTTGTGAGAAGAGCTTGTTCCATCAATCCAAAATAATGCGCCGATAATAACCTTTGTTTTACCATCACTGAAAATTGCACTGATGGCCGTGGTGGTTTTACCTGGCCGGGCAATATGGCTGTTATCACCTGTGTTGTTTCCGGCCCCTGACACGCCCCGGACATATGAAATCAAGTCCCGGTCGCTTTCATGGCCGCCGGTTGATGCCAGGTTGTATTTAGGAGCTGGAGTGATAAGGGTCATGAAGGCATCTACCAGGGTTGTTTTCCCACTTCCGGTGGGCCCCACGAGAGCTGTACCCAAAGCGTCTATTTCCAGGGGTTCGGGTCGGTCAAAGGGCCCCCAGTTGTATACTTCCAGCTGTTTTAAAATAAAGGCGGGTGAACAAACCCTGCCGGGATGTATACTGGGCGTCTTATCAGGATTCACTTGGTTAATTTCCATCCTGGTCTCCATGGGTATGTGATGTTTGGTTTTTCCGGCTCAGTTTCTTAAATTGATGCAGCAGGGCGGTAAGGGATTCTGGATTGGCAAGATGGGCGATGAGAGGTTTTATAGTCACCCGGTTTTTGTTATCTATTTCGGAAACAATACCGTGGACTTTCAGCTTTTCCAACAGGTTGCGGAGTCGCTTTTCTTCTTTTGCATCATTACCGAGGTCTCCTAGGAAATCCTGAAGCCGGGGCAACAACTCATCAATATGCAGGCTTGCCCCTTCCGCACCGATGCCTGCGTCTTCTTCGTGGGCGATAAATGACTGTCTTAAAATGGCCACCAGAAGAGATTGTTCCAATGTAAACCTTTGTCTTCTGACAAGGGGGTGGGACCATTCATCTTCATGGTCAAATAATTGGCTGGCCACTTTTAATAAAGCGATGCCCCTTATTTCATCCAATTCCAACCAAAGTTCAATCGGTTCCAGTATCTCTTTGATTTTTTTTTGATGGACCTGGGCCGTTTTGTAGATGGCTGGTTTGCGGCTTGCTTCTATAACGCCATATCGTAATATCTCTTGGACAGCCGATTTTATGGCTGCAGGTGTATAACGCCCCGACATTTCATCTTTTGGGGACGGTTCACTGTTCTGTTCAATGGGAGAAACCGTCGGTTTTGACGCATCAGGACGGTCCTCTTTAGCTGTGATCCGGTCAAATATGCCAGTCATCCCAGGTTCTCCATATTAATTGATTTTAATGCTTCTCCGGTCAATCTCATTTTGGGAACGTTAAACCGGAACCACTGTCCCGAACGGGTTTCATAATCTATGGGTTCACTTCCTTCAAGGACGGGGAGGCCTGCTTCCCTTGCCATATTGATCCAGAAAGCCAGGGTTTCAAGATCATGATCCGACAATAATATATCGGCCAAATCTGGTATGCTGAATTTTTTACCAGAGGAATTCAACAAGTCCATGGTTTTTTGAATTAATTCACCTTGATCCAGTTCGTCAAATGCTTCCCAAAATTCATCTTCGATCTCATCCAGATGGACCTGTTGTTTATCTAAGAGCAAGTCTGCAGGATCATCCATGTTTACGGATTTGAACCGGAACCGTTCAACAAGCGGGAGATTGGACACTGTCACTGCTACAGGGGGAAGGGAGGACGGCAATCTTCTGAATGCGGCCTTATCCCAATCCAGGTTTTCATTTGCGGCAAGGTCAAAAATTTCATTGAGGAGCTCTCCCACACGGTGGTTATCAGAGGCGATGCTGGTCTTCAGAAAATTTTTTACATCCTTTTCACTGATTGCTCTCGCCCGGATGATATTTAGAGATTCACTCACCAACCTAGTTACCAGCAGGCGCAAATCTGACTGCTGCCCATGTGCGAGTGCTTTACCTGCAGCAGGATTATTAAGAATTGTCTTAAGCCGCTGTTTCATAAGATCCAGTTCTGCAGATTGGTTTAATTGCTCATAAAATCCGTGAAAGACTTTCCCTTCCGGCGTTTCCAGTAGGCTTTCATGTCCGTCCAGCAGTTTATCGACAATCTCACCACGGTTATGCCTGGCTTTGGAGATGGACCGTCGAAGGGTTTTGTCAGCAACCCGGTAGGAATCTTCCACCCGGCGGAAATCAGATCGAAGGCTCATGGCAAGGGAATATATTTCCTGGATCCCTTCAATGGCTTGTGAGCCTTCCAATACTTCAAACTGGCCTGCTTCCACCTTTTTAAGCTCCTGTTGCAATGAATGGATTCTATTTTTTATATGGGTTGCCCGACTGTGTCGATCTGGATTTAATTTGGCTTCAAGGTTCTCTATTTCTCTTTGGACTGTTGCCAGCCTTGAGGCCGTGGATGTCATCATGCGGTCATCAAGGCCATCCATAAACAACAATGCTTTTTCAAGCCCATCGGTGGCCAAAAGACGCCCTTTGCGTTGAACCAGTAATTCTCTGCTGATCCATTCCCGAAGTTCCTTGTCTGCAAATGCAGGAAGGTCATCTGTTTTAATATCAAATTGTTCGTAATTGACATTGAGTTCAAGGATTTGGGCCAGCAATTGAACAGCATCTTCATAGACGATGCCGTCCTGTTGGTTTTCGAATAATTGTTTTAGACAGCTTAGAACCAATGGCGCTCGGCGTGCCGCCAGCAAGCGCCAGGCAGGATTTCGACGGCGGGCCAAGATATAGGATTGGCAAAGCTCTTTGCTTTTTGAGTCCATCTATACTTTCCCATGAGCGGTTTAAGAAAGAACGTCAGGGTGATTGTATTGGATTTACCCTGATTAAAAATATCAATATCATCGCACGGGGCGTTAGGCCAGCAGTAAAAAGTGAAAAGTTTTATTTTATAATTCGATTCAATGTTCTTGGTACAAGATTTTTGTCTTAGTCTTTTTGAGCACAGAATCATCAGTTGAATGTATACTGATTGCCTTAACTTACTTATTCAATAACCTTTATATCCACATCTTCAGAAACCACGTAATCCTGCAGCTTGTTGTCCATGTCATCATCGCTTGACCACCATCCTTCCTTCATGTCTGTACTTTGTATCATGGAGCGGAAAGTGAAATCACAGTATGTATCTTCATATTTCAAAACTGTAATCCCATCCTCATGCTCTACAATTTCCCAAGTATCTGGTATTTCCAACTCAGTATCGATGGTAATGCTCACAGTTTTCATGGTATTTACCTCTATTTGTTGAATTTTATAAAAGGTCCTGTAGTTTCAGGCTCAGAACCATCCTCAGTTTCTTCATCGGCCCAGCCGTAGCAAGCCATATCATCGGGAGCGTCGGCCAAATCCAAGCTTATTTCACCCCAGCCCATATCGTCGAAATGACCAGACTTGAAATTCATGATTACCGGATTATCAGGGGCCTTATCCATCTCTATGAGTGAATCAAAATAGATTTCTTCGATATCATCGAACATACCCCCATTAGCCCCTTTTTTTGCATTCTTAAGAATCTTTTTCTTGAATTTCTCAACAGCATCATCTGGATCCGGTGCAGAGGCTACCATGGAAAAAGATCCATGTTCATTTTTACTTTCGATATCAAAACTAAAATTTGCAATATACTTCATTGAGGTCCTCCTATTCAGTTAGTATTTGTCAATCTAAAGGTACGATCTTTTATTGGCATTCTCGATCAACATAAGCCATCCATCCATCACAACTCTGGTATTCTTTGGCCATGCCGTCTAAAAGAATCTGCCTTTGTTTTTCGCTTAGTTGCTGCGGCAGCATCATGAGGAAGAAAGCTTGTCTTTTATGGTTAGAATCCGACATGACCAGATCATAGACATCCGCATACCCGTCTTGTTTTGCAGACCGGTTATCTCTTGAGCTTGTAATGCATGCCAAGCCATAGGCTTTTCCTTTAAGGTTTGAATACAGGTTACTCATTTTCCTCCTGGTAGAATTTGGGTTTGTTGAAATACAGAAGCCTATTAAGCATGAAGGGTGCCAAACGGCTAACTCATGATGGGAGAAGTTTGTTGGTAAAAAGTTAGTGTCTTGATATTAAATGATTTTATTTCCTGATTTTTTTTGGGTGAATGGATGATCGTAATGCGTTAAGAGGTGTAGGGTAAAATATTTTGTGTGCATATAAATTAATTTATATGGTTGAATATGACGAATTTTTTGACATGCTGAATCGGCTCTGCCGATCTCAATGCTTGCAATGGTAATGAAAAAGCTGGCTCTGACCCGATATGTTTGGAAAATATTTCTCGTAATCATTCCGCCAGCATCATGAAGATTTTTTTGAATAATGTTAGTTTTTAAAGATACAGAGTATTTCTTCAGTTTGCTGTTACTCCTCACCATCCGAGCACAATCAGAGGATAGGAGTAACAGCGGCAACCATTCGAATCCATATGGCTGCACGGTAAATCATCTTTCTTTAGAGTAAAACAGCAAAGTATTCTTCTGGTCATCCATTAGCCAATCTATCCCGCCGGAAAGATCATAAATATGTTTGGCGGACTCTCCCTGTTCGTCAATCGTGGTAATTATGACACTCCTGTCATGGAATGCTTTGCCCTGGGGGAAAGGGATTACCTGGACAATTGGCTTCATTTCAATTGCCAGGGATATTTTCTTAATTACAGCGTTTCTCATTAAATTGGGGGCTTTATAATTATAGGCTTTAAAACTTTGTTCCTTACATTTTATATGTACTTTTTTTATTGTATTAGCATACTTATTCAAGAATTTTAAAAACGTTGTCAGAAGGTTGATTTGTCTATTATCCGCTCCGCAATAGGGGTCTTTGATCTCAATCGTCTCGACATAAGCATCATGAACTTGGCTAAAATATTTGTTCAAATCTCTTTTCTGCCCTGAAGCCAATTCCCAACGTTTAAATTTTTGTTCAGGGGGGAACAATTCGTTCGCTGAATAGTGCTGTCCTGCCTCTAATGTTTCTTGAAGCTTCGCAGCCCTTTCTTCATCTATAGTCAATTCATATGCTGGATGAGGTACGATTTCATCCATAACTGACGAGAGCGGGAAATCCGAGTACCAGGCGGGGCTGCCTATTATCGGATCCGCAGCAATGCTGGGCAGTATACATTCTTCATTTGAATGAATGCCGTACAGGCTTAGCTGTCCAGTTTCTATATATGGTTTCAGGTAGTTCATAACCTCTCTTTGCCTGAAGACTTTCTTATCCTGAATATTTGAGGCATTGGTAAAGAAAATTTTAATCTGCTTTCCGGCATTCATTTGTTCCAAGGTCCATTTGACGCAAGGGTTGTCAAAATTTGTTTTTGAACTGTAAAAATTTTGCCCAATTAAAGCAATATTCTGATATGGGGCTAATTTTTCAGAAAGCGCCTTCAAACTTGGCTTTTCCCAAATCAGGCCGCCGGCCTTGATTATAGGATGGTCAACTTTTCCTTTGTTTATGGCTTTCAGCCATGGGATGACCGGAATTCTATCAAAGTAATCCCAAATTCGTTGATTTGAATAATCACATAGGCATCTGCGGCATCCCGAAGAGCATTCATTGGGACAATTAAGCCTGTCAATGGCAGCACTCAACAGCTGATCCATTTTAATTTCCCGGAATAATCTCACAGAGTATCCGGCGCCGCCTGGCACAGAGTCATAAATAATAACGGATATTTTTTTTGCACTTATCTTATAGGTTGTCCGAACGGCATTAATTTGCAAATCCATTACCGCGGCCGCTGCAAAACGAATGGACTCGCTTAAAGTCGCGGCAAAAGAATCTATGTGTCGCCTTCTCTCTGAAGTGCTTAACTGGTTTTCGGGTTCCGGTATAGGATTAGAAAACCGTAAAATGGTGACATCAGTGTTGAAAATGTGTGATATATCCACTGGCCAGGACAAGTTATCATTTACGCACCGCTGGTCGCCAAGCAGATCGGTATGTTTTAATTTTTTGGTTCCCGCTTTTTTTGCCGGAACCATATGGTTACATAAATTACACCTGTGATACCCCATACCAAAAGGTCCTCGGTTTACAATAAAAAGAGTGCCGACGGGATCATTTTTATTGATGGCATGGCTTCGCAATAATGCTTTGGTAATCACCGGATTGTCGGAGGGCTTAAACTGCTCTTCTCTTGCCATGGAGATTAATCGAGCTTCATCAGCATATTGTTTCCGGATTCTATGCAAAGAAAGATCTTTACCCTTCCGGTCTTTATATGCTGTGACAAATCCCTTTGGTTCTATGAAATTTCTTTTCAGTCCTATACTTTTACTCCCGCAGAACATACAGCTTCCAGACAGGTCATCTCTATCAACCTGCACTTCGACATGGTGGCACTCCCGGCACAAGGTATAGTAATTAGTGGGCATAAAGTCTTTCGGATAATATGCCAGCCCCTGGCTGGTCCAAATTCGTCCATTCGCTACGACTTCAGCTCCTGGCGCATATTCTGAAATCCCCAAAAGAGCATCCCGGTTCAGAGAAATATCTTTATCCCATGAAAACCGGGCTTTTCTGCCATATTCTTTAGTTACATCGAGACTTAAAGAATTCACTGGGAAGCTGTAGGTCGGGATCATGCCATTCAACGATAATTGAGTTACCAAGAATTGCGTCATGTATGACTTTCTTAAATTTTCCCAATGCAATGCTTTGTTGAGTTTATCTTCTTCAAGCAGTGCTTTCCTTTTTTCGCTGTAGACCCGCCAGCGCCCATTAACATCCTGGGCAAGTTTTAAGATCAACTCAGAGAATTTCCCGGTTAATGCCTTTCCAGATAGGCCGATAAAATTCTGAAGGTCTTTTGGCAGAGATGACGCAAGCCGTGATGCCTCATTTTCAAAGGCTGCAGCTTCTTCACTTTCAAGCCAAGCGTTAAGGTCATCCTTAAATTCATTTAACTTTTCATCATCAAACCTGTCTCCAAAAAAATCTGAAAGTGAAGGAGCGTTTATTGACGTGTCTGGAATGCGATTTCTCAAAAAGCCGGATAGGACAATGGAATTCTGATGCCTCTGAAACAGTTTCGCGTTTTCAAGATGTATTCTTGGGATGGGTGCAGGTTGCATAAGATATTCTCGAAAATTTGAAAAGACCATCTGATCATATTGGCTGTTCCTTGCAACGGTAACACAAAAAGGGGAGGCCTGGGCCCGGCGGCCTGCCCGACCTGTTCTCTGTTGATAATTAGATATTCCAGGAGGTATATTCAAACAAACCACAGCCTCAAGATCACCTAAGTCAACCCCCATTTCCATGGTTGTTGTACAGCTCAGTAGATTTATCTTACGTTCACTGAAATCCTGTTCTATCTGTTGGCGAAGTTCTGTGGACAATGACGCTGTGTGCTCGTTTGCTTTTGTGGTTAAGGCAGCCCCCTGATCGTAGATGGAAACATAATGATTACGCTCAATTATTTTTTTTCTTTCTTTTTCGGGAACCGGCTTAGTCTCGCCTTTACATAAAAATGATGAGCAGCAAGAAGAAACCGTATCGAATGTTGATAATCCGCAATCTTCACAACGGTGAAGGGTATGGTCGTTACCGTTTTCGAATCGAATTAGCTTGGCGTCCAGTCCGTATCCAGGTCTGGCGGGCCTCAGAAATTTTAGAAATATTAGGCTTTCCCAAAAATTTAAAAGAAATGTTCGGGTTTGCTCCCAAGACCATCCAAGGCGTTCAACAAGCAGCCATGTTCTTCTGTTGTTTTGTTTTCTACCCTCGGCAGGGATCCAGCCTGTAGTATATCCGGGACTGGTTTTATGAAGTTCAAAAGATCTTTTTTGTGAGTATATTTCACCCCAGATAAATGGATCGGTGAGATCTATATCATAAAGATTGACAATGGCTTTACCCCGGCGGATGGTTTCCAGTAAAAATAGGGCAATACTCTTTGCCTCTTTTCTATCGTGTTCCGGAATAAAAGGGGTAATCGTTTTTACCAGCCTTTTAAACCGTTTTGATTCATATGTCACATGGATAAGGCCCAGAGCCTCAAGAGAATTTCTCCGTCCCCCAGGTGTACAGAATTCGGCCGCTGCCTTACCCATGATATGGTCTGTTCGGCGCTCCCTGTTTTCTATCCGTTTACCCGCACTGTCAATAACGATTGGCTCGCCGTTTTTTTTCCAAAATTTAAAGATGAGGTAGGCAAGGTCGTCTATGGACATCAACTCATCTTCTTTTTTTAATACCTGATAAATGGCTGTCCTGAGAGCCAGTTCGTCACTGGTTCGTTCAAAATAGGGTGCAAAATACGCTGCATTTTGCCGGTTATCTGAAAAGGTCAGCAGAGACCGGCCTTGCATCGGTGTGTCATGATCAATGTTTTTTGCCGGAGGAAGGTTTTCAAGTACCTTCTGGCAGACCACGGCACTAAAAGCCTCGTTGCCTGAATTCATAGGAGATATGATTTCGGCAGACGCCCCTGATGCCCTGCTGCCACATGCGTTGCATTTTCGTACATAATCATTTTTTTCAATTTCATCCCGCATGGTTTCTACTTCATATAGCCGAATATACAGCCCACCCTCATCTTCCTGTTTCAAGTCTCCGTTTTCGGGATTCAGATAGGTGGGGCTTTTCTTTTTGTCTTTTTTGGCTTTCACGGGGATCTCGTCGTCTAATTCATCCAGAGCACTGGATTTGGTCGGTTGTCCCAGCCAGAATACTTTTCGGATGTATTGTTTGTCAGATTGATCAATCCCTTTGAGGGAGTTTAATAATTTTGTTCCATCGGTAAACCCTTCAATGTATGGCTGGCCGCACCGCCGACAAACAAAGAGCGGATAATATGGCCGCCCTTCTGTATCAGTGAAGTTGCGGAACGACTTGATATCAGACCATCCTTCTTTGGCCTCTGCTGTCAGGCGGATGCAGGCACCTTCAATGCTGTTTGTGGCAATATGATAGCGGCTGGGCAATAGGGGGAAGACATTCATGGATTTCCTTGAAATAATCCCCATGTGTACAACGGAGCTCAGCGCCTGTCGTTTTTCTTCTGTTTTTATGTGGTCACCCGGGAATAATTTTTCGGCCAGATCCTGGAATGCAATGATGGGTTCTTGATCCAATGTTTTTGCAATATATCGGATCTCCTTATTTGCAGAAAATAATTTTTCCAAACCGGCAGAAAATTTTTGTTTTTTATTCAATAAGAGATGGTCTTTAACCTTTGTGCCCAGTTTTCCCTCAACCATTTCATTCCAATCAAAAACATCATAGTCATCCACAACATTCTCATTAAGAAATTTACCAATTTGGATCCAGGTCTCAATGGAGAGGCTGAAATACTTTTTCTTTTCCAAAAGTGTGTGATGAGGGATCCGCTTGCCCCGGATTACTTGATGAACCTTCTCCCCGAACAACTGATCGGCAAAATTCAACAGGGCGTCATCTGCCCCTGGCCCTTCTGCAAGGCTTGCACTGGTTCCGAAAACTTGCAACGGCGCTGTTAATCCTATTCTGTGTTTTAGTTTTCTTAACAAAAAAGCCACTTCTGTAGCCTGTGCGCCACTGTATGTATGAATTTCGTCCAATACCAGGGTGTTTAGGGTCGTTTGGGCAAATAAAGGAGCATTCCGCGGCAATAAAAGCAGATGCTCCAACATTGCATAGTTGGTAATCAGAATTTTGGGAGGGTTTTCTATCATCTCTTCCCGTGTAAGCAGCCAGTTATCCGGTATGGTATGGCCGAGGGCCTCCATAAGCTTATCGTTTTCCCTGAGCTTTTCTCGTTCTTCGTTTTTGTCTGCATTGGCACGGATTTGACCGGTATACCTGCCGAATGTAATCCCATATTCATTTAATTCCCTGCCGAACATGGGGGCAATGCGGTAGAAAAGTTGATCGTTGGCCAGGGCATTCATGGGATATATTAGCAGCACCCGGACGCCGGGCTGTTCAGGATGCGGATCCGTTAGCAGTTTTTGAGCAATTGGGTAAAGAAATGCTTCGGTTTTACCGCTGCCTGTTCCGGTTGCCACGATAAGGCTTCGATCATTTTGGCAGGCCGCTGTCAGGGCTTTTTCCTGATGAAGATGCAGCGGACGGTCAAGTATCTGATCTGTAAAATTTGCAAATCCCTTATGGAGAAACCCTCCATTCGTTTCCAATAGCGACTTGAGAGCCTCCCCCTTTTCAAAGTCCGGCAGGGCTTCAACATAAGGTCCTTTAACCAGTTCCTGTTGATCGACCAGGTTGAAAAAAGCCTGCTGCAGGGTCGGATAACGGCTGTTAATGGGCAGGGATGTGGAAATATACCGCTTTAGGGTCGTCTTCAGATTTTCAACAAGATGGATTGGATTGGATTCAAACATAGCGCCTCCTTGGCTGATCGCAATCAACAGAAAAAACAAGCTCCCATAACAGAAGATAAAAACAAAAAAGATCCTCTGAAAGGTATAGAAGATAGCCTAAATACTTATTAATGCCGTTGGCGGGTAAGCTATGGGTTTTAAATGCTTTTTTCTTGAAATTGTCCATGATGCCCGCCTCTCTTGATTCCCAGCGGCAGACCTGTGCAAACAATGAGATGAACCGGATAATATTTTTTTGGTTTTCAATGGCCACAGCAGCCTCGTCATCCAGCCATTCTGGCTGGGGATGAAATCGGTTGAACAGCATCACAGGGTCCGAGTCTGTATCCAACCGTGAAATGGCTTTGCCGTCAGCTAAATTTGATATGGATACATTTGCCATCTGTTTTGACAATGCGAGCGCGTGCCCCAGCCTTTTTGATCCCATGGACATGGCATTTGAAAATTCACCTTGGAAGCGATCAATTGCGTAGCGATAGTGCATGGGACCGAGGATATCTCCTTTGGCGGGCATCCATTGATCATCATTCAGGTAACGCCATTTTTCAGGAAGATCTCTGGCCGATAGAGAGTCCATGTACGCCGATGTTGTGAATTTTTGTGGAGCGCATTCAGTTTGGACAACCGCCATGGCATTTTGAAACCCGAACAGTGCGGCAACATCAAGATATCTATGTGAGAAGGCATGGCATGGATTATTGATCTTTGACATAAACCTGAGGCAGCTGTGAAAGCTGGAAGCGGTCAGCCTTTTTTCCGGATATACGTTTTTCCCCTGGCAGAACATGGCTGGGACCGCGGTGCCGGGATGTAGTTTGGGTATTGCGTCCCCCTCTTCAGTGATGGAGTTGCGCTCCCCGACCAGTGAAAGAAGCTTGAGACAATCCTCAGTTCGCGCATCATAGGAAAGATTTTTCCCCAGTTTGATCCAAAAGCTTTCAAGCCATGACAAGTTTTTCCAGCAGCCCAAGGCGTATTTTATTCTCAAGGCTTCATCCAGGCGACTGAATATTTGTGCATATGTACCTGGATCGTGGTTGCTTGAAAACCACCACCATAAATCCTCAAAACTCTGGCCTATCTGGCTTGGTGTTGAAAGAAGGCCATCGGCAAATACAGCACCATTTGAATCCGTCAGTGCCCCCCATCTGTTTTCGGCCTTTACTATAAACGAGGTCAGCCATAGCCCAGAGGGCCATCCGGTTTCAGGGTAATGAATTGTACATTCCTTGTCATCGCCTTTAAAAAAAGTGGCGTAAATGTCCGGCAGGATTTCGTGGCGGTATGTCTGCCCCATTTGCTCAAGATCAACATTGATTTCATAAGAGGTGTCGTCTATAAAATTTTTTATGGAAAACCTCAAAGACTGTATGGACGCCCGGATTGACAACTCTATCTTTCTTGATTCAACATCAGATTCAGCTGAGTATGACTTTGCTTCAAAGGGCGATACAAAGCGTAAGAGCGGCAATGCCGAAGGGTATTTTTCACTGTAAAATAATAGGGTGTCATGCCCGGGTTCCAGATAGTCAACCATACCCGAAAGTGGTATTTTTTTTGACCCTACCCGGTTGAAATCAACCTGGGTTTCATATTGGCCGATTTTCAGGAGGCTTGGTTCTGAGGCAAATACGGTCAACACTTTTCTGCTTGAAGTGTTGATTGAGATCGTTTCCCCGAGCTTTAGGCCTTTTTCAGCATGGTCGGCCCTCCCGTAATCTTTTAAACTAAGGAAGACTCCGGGGACTGCCCAGGTAAAATACAGGGTTCTGACCCCATCTTTAAAGGCCATTTTAAAAAAACGGTTTGTTTCATCACTAAAAGTGATGGAGTTGGTCTCAAGGTCAACTTGAAGGTTTTCACAATCATCTTGAACAAGGTTGGCCGGCAGCTGGGTGCAGGTAAACCTGTCCCGGTTTTTCATCTGGGACAGACCGCTCCAGATCACGGCGGATTTCCTTACCAATGCCCGTTTAATATCCTCCCGGTAGACGGCAAATAGCACTCTGCTGACCCCTGGGCCCCAATACCGTTCCATCAATTTTCCGATATTTAAAACAAACTGATTGTCTTCCTGGGCCGGAAAAGGCAGTACAATCTCTTCTCCAAGAGTGTTTGAGGTAACTTTGACAACGAATTTTTCATCTGACATCATCATCTCTTTGGGAATAATGATGTCAATCTTGAGATTGTCGGCTGGATAGAGTTCGTTCCCTCTGACCCCCCGCAATGGTTCCTGTGTGAAATAGAGCGCTGGTTTTTCTTCTGCTTTTATTTGAAGTTTGGCTGGCCCTCGCTGCAATACATATGTTTCCCCCGGGACCAGGGAAACCCGCTGACTATAAATCTCTGGATTATCGGAGAATAATTCAAATTCCTCTTCATTTTCTGGGGGGAATCGGGTCAGAAATAGATAGTTGCCGGGGTCGAGGAAAATTTCTTTTTCGGCAAGTGATGAGCCTGTTACAAATCTACCGTCGGGCATAGAGAATATCAGAAGACGATTGTTTTTTTGATTCTCCCACAACGTGTAACTGCATCTGAATCCTTCGTCGTTTATGACAACGGCATCGGGAGGGAGTGACATATCAAAGGAGAGGAAGCGGTCGTCATTTCTGGAGGTAAATTTTCTGGTTTCATCACCTGTAATGATTTCCCACTGCACCGACTCTTTGCTGCCGGGTAGCAAAATTCCGTATTCAGATTCTCTGAGGATAACCCTTGGAATGCCAGCCTGCTTGGCTTTTCTGATTTTTGGGCCAGCTTCAATGGCTTTAAGAATGGCAGCCTCTATTCTCGATTTGCCTGTAAAGGAATTTTCACCTATTTGTAGACAGCTGATGAACAATTGGGAATGATAGCAGATATCATCCCGCTGTATGGCTTCTTTGACTGTCTTCGGTGTCAGCCTGTCAACCAGGCCTTCTTGCCACAGCTTAAGCAGTTCCGGGTCATCAAGGTCGGGAATCCCTGCCTGATCAGTATATCGGAGAGCTTTAAGTGTAAATTGATCCACATACCTAAGCGGCAGGCCGACCTGGCGGAGATATTCCCTTACCATGTAATGGGGACCGGACCGCCGCGGAGATACCGAGATGCCGAGATGAAACACACAGGCAATTCGAAAAGCTCGCCACAGGACTTCCTTTTGGTGCTGGGTTAAGGTCTGGTTAAAAATTTTTTCAAAGAAGGGATATACCTCAAAATGGCCGTGTTTTCCGAAATCTTCGAGTAACTGAACCACGAGTAGAGTTGAGAATATCGCAGGATACTCATCCAGAAGATCAATGAACTTATCAAAAGGATCGTATTGTTTTTGAATGAAGGAGATAATGTTCTGACGCAGTTTACTGCCAATTTGATCTTCAAACAGTCCCAAAAAGGGGGACTCACTGTTTTTGATATTGGTTAGCAGTTTGTCTTCAAAATCCCGGAAGCCTTGATTCATGGCGGATTTCTCCTCGAATGTTGATTACTTAGAATATTGGAAATTTAGAATATGATATTTGATGATTCCTGTTTTGAAATTAATTAAAGATGAGTGAATTTCGTCCGCTTATGACCGGGCTGCACCCTACCAAAGGAAAGGCAGATGCAACAGTCAGAATCAAAACCAACTCAAACCAAATCTCCGCGCAGAGATCCTACAATTGTAGTTGATAATAATCAAGTTGAATATCAGCTAAGAATTAATGACCCCAATTCGTTTCGGCCTGTGTTGGATAGGCTTAGAATTCTTCACCCCGAATTTTTTGGGGGGGATTTAGAGGAGCGGGGGAGAATAGTTTTTTTCCTCCCCCCAACTCTATTCAAGGCACAGATTCAGGTTAAGATGTATGGCAAGCATAAGAACAATAATAACAGCCATTAGATCTGGCGTAGTGTCTTTTGGCCTGCTGTACCGCCGAATGGCAACTGATATGTTCCCCTAAGTGGATCCTGTTTTCAGGATCTGGCATGTGTGTGCAGCCTTGTTTGTGTACTTCATGATCGCCATTGGGTTGCTGGTTTTTGTTTAGATAGTAAGAAGCCATTGTTTCTTGTCCTTTTTTTAAAGTTCTGGGTTTGTTGAAACTCAGTAACCTGATAGAGCATGAAGGATGCCAACCGGGTAACTCGTGCCAGATATATTTTGTTTGTAAAATTAATATGTTGAAATTATAGAGTTTTTTTCACTTGGTGTTTTTTTGGGTTGAACAGATATTCGCAATGCGTTAAGTGGGAAGAGATAAAATATTTTGTGTGCACATAAATTAATTTATATGGTTGAATATGAAGAATATTTTGACATGCTGGATCGGCTCTGCTGATCTCAATGCTTGCAATGGTAATGAAAAAGCTGGTTCAGGGCCCATCGGCCAAGCAGTCGCTTCACGGAAGTATGATGAAGTCTGCTTGATCAGTGATTGGCCGCCTGAAAAAACAAACGCCTATAAAAAATGGATAGAAACCGCAGGCAACATCCCGGTCCGGGTTTACCCTCAAAATTTGTCCGGACCTACTGCATTTTCTGAAATTTATGAATCCGTGGTAAAGGTGGTAACCGATATTTTGGACCGGCACGGTAAAGATACGGATCTTACCTTTCATATAAGCCCCGGGACTTCCCAGATGGCCGCAGTATGGATAATCCTCTCTAAAACGCTTTTCCCAAACGCAGAGCTGATTGAATCCTCCATTGAGCAAGGAGTAAATACAGTATCATTCCCCTTTGAACTATCTGCTGAATTCATACCTGATTTGCTGAGACCTGCAGATAAGCGCTTGGAGCTCCTGAGTAGAGGTCTGCCGCCTGAATCACCGGAATTTTCACAAATCATTCATAAAAGCCGTATTATGCAGCGTGTCATTGCCAAGGCCCAGCATGTGGCAATACGCTCGGTCCCCGTATTAATTGAGGGGGAGTCCGGCACAGGTAAAGAATTATTTGCCCGGGCAATTCATAGTGCGAGTCCAAGAAAAAATAAATCATTTATTACTGTAAATTGCGGTGCAATCCCGGCAGACCTTCTTGAATCCCAACTTTTTGGCCATGTTAAAGGGGCCTTTACCGGGGCGGACAAAACTCAAAAAGGGTATTTTGAGGAAGCCGATGGTGGCACATTGTTCCTGGATGAAATCGGAGAGCTCCCTTTATTAAGCCAGGTGAAGCTGTTGCGGACACTTCAGGAAAGTGAAGTGGTTCGAGTCGGAACGGCTAAACCGATTAAAATTGATGTCAGGATTATCGCTGCAACCAACAGGAGCCTGATCGATGAAATACAGGAGGGCCGTTTCAGGGCCGATCTTTTCTATCGGTTGGCAGTGGCCATTTTGAAAATTCCTCCTCTCAGGGAAAGAACTGGGGATTTAAGTTTTCTTGTCGATCATTTTATGGCGCAGGTCAATGCAGACAGTAAAAATGAACCCGGCTACAAAGATAAAAAAATTTCTCCTGATGCAAAAAATCTTATGCTTCAGCATTCATGGCCGGGCAATGTCCGGGAATTGTTAAACACGATCCAGAGGGCAGCCATCTGGTCCTTTGATTCAACCATAACCCGCGAGGATATTGACGATGCACTGATTCCCCTTGGGTCTTCAAATCCGTCAGATATTTTAAACCGGCCTGTGGGAGGAGAGTTTAGAATTGAATCTGTGATGGAGGTTGTGGCAAAGCATTATATTGGCAAAGCATTAAAGGAAGCCAATGGCAAAAAAGCTAAAGCGGCTGAACTGATTGGGCTTTCAAGCTACCAGACCCTTGGGAACTGGATGAAAAAATACAATGTCAATTAATGTTGGCATTAGTATTGCTCTTAAACTCTTGCAATGGATAATCTGATTATGAAATCAATGAACTTTGAAATCCTTCGCGATAAATGGCCGGAGCTGGCCAGTCTTGGCGGTTTTGCCGAATTATATTCCTACACAGACCCCTCAAGCGCTCTTGTTAAACTGCGAACTTTTGTAGAGTCATTTGTTGATCAAATTTATCGGTTTTACGGATTACCAACACCTTATTATTCATCGTTGAATGATCTGTTGAGTAATCATGCATTCAAGGCGGCTGTGCCTACCGTCATCGTAAATACGCTGCATATCATAAGAAAATCAGGCAATAAAGCTGCCCATGGTGCTGATGTTACTCAATATGAAGCACTGAGGTTAGTTAAAGATGCTTATAATCTCTCAAGGTGGTTTTATGTTTTTACCGGTGGCTCCCAGGAAGACTGTAACGACTTTCAGGAGCCTGATAAGCCTGAAACGGTATCATTAACAAACAAAAAACGGGATCTCGAAGAGCTTGCTGTAAAAGAAGCCCAATTGCAGGCGGCCCTTGAAGAGCTAAAAACTTCAACAGCCAAAATTGAAGCCGCAGAGAAAAAAGCTCAAGAACTTAAGAATCTCATGGCTAAAGGTCAGAAAACCGCTGATGCCCTTGAATTTGATGAAGAGATGACCCGTCAGCGGCTCATTGACTGTCAGCTGGTGGATGCCGGCTGGGATGTCGGCCCGGACGGTAAGGATACTGAAGAGGTCACCCAGGAAGAAGAGGTTAAGGGGCAGCCAACAAAAACAGGGGTTGGGTATGCAGATTATGTCCTTTGGGATAATAACGGAAAGCCCCTTGCTGTTATTGAAGCCAAAAAAACCGCTGTAAGTGCAGAAATGGGGCGGAAACAGGCCCAGCTGTATGCCGACGGTCTGGAAGCTGCTTATGATCAGCGGCCCGTCATTTTTTATACCAATGGATTTGAAATATTTATCTGGGATGATGCCCAGAATTACCCGCCACGGAAACTTTTTGGTTTCTATTCAAAGGACAGTCTCCAATATTTGATTTTTCAGCGAAAATACAAAAAGGAGTTGGATACCCTTGATTCTTCTGCTGACATTGCAGGGCGACTTTACCAGCTTGAAGCCATAAAACGGGTCTGTGAAAGATTCTCTGAAAAACACAGAAGAGCCTTGATTGTCCAGGCAACAGGGACCGGTAAAACAAGAGTCTCCATAGCGTTGACGGATTTGTTGATCCGTGCCGGTTGGGTGAAACGGGTGCTTTTCCTTTGTGACCGAAAAGAGTTGAGACGCCAGGCTAAAAATGCGTTTAATGATTTTATCTCAGAGCCCATGACCATCGTTTCCGCCCGGACAGCCAAGGACAGGAATAAACGGATTTATCTTGGTACTTATCCTGCTGTCAGCAAGATTTTTCAAACCTTTGACCCGGGCTTTTTTGATCTGATCATTGCCGATGAATCCCACAGGAGTATCTATAACCGTTACAGGGATATCTTTACATATTTTGATGCCCTTCAGGTTGGGTTGACTGCCACCCCTGTTGACTACATCAGCCGAAACACATTCAAGCTGTTCGGCTGCAGTGAACAAAACCCCACGGCTTACTATTCCCTGGGCAAAGGTGTGGAGGAGGGTTATCTGGCCCCCTATGAAGTGTATACCCATACCACAAAGTTTCTCAGGTCAGGCATAAAATACAGAGATTTAAGTGAGGAACAGCGGGAGCAGCTGGAAGACGATGGTGAGGATCCCAAAGCATTTAATTTTGATGCCGCCCAGGTAGACAAACAGGTCTTTAATAAAGAGACCAACCGGATGATCCTGAGAAATCTCATGGAAAACGGGATCAAGGAAGAGACCGGGCAATTCCCCGGAAAAACCATCCTTTTTGCCAGAAGCCATGACCATGCAGTCCTTCTGGCTGAGCTTTTTGACGAGGTGTATCCCCAATACGGCGGGAAATTCTGCCAGGTCATTGATAACTATGATCCGAGGGCAGAGCAGCTTATTGATGACTTTAAGGAGGGGACGGGTCAAAAAGACGATTTAACCATTGCCATATCCGTGGATATGCTGGATACGGGAATTGATATTCCCCAAATCGTAAACCTTGTATTTGCAAAGCCGGTGAAGTCCAAAGTAAAGTTCTGGCAGATGATCGGCCGGGGCACCCGGCTGTCTCCCGATCTTTTCGGGCCTGGAAAGGATAAGACAGTCTTCAGGATTTTTGATCATTGGGGCAATTTTGAATACTTCGAAGAAAAATTCAAAGAGTCGGAACCAGGGGGGGCAAAATCCTTAATGCAGCAAGTCTTTGAAACCCGGGTCAGCCTGGCGGACAAGGCGCTTAAAGAATCTGAAATCGCATTTTTTGATGTCATGATACATCTGATCCGGAAGGATATTTTTTCCCTGCCTGAAAAAACAATTGCTGTAAAGGAAAAATGGCGTGAGAAAAAAAAGATGGAGAATATGGATACACTTAAAGGGTTTTCCCCTGCCACATTTGTATCCTTAAAAAAAGATCTGGCCCCCCTGATGCAGTGGGTGGATATCCGGGGGCATGCCGATGCCTGCAGGTTTGACCAGCTCATTGCACAATTGCAGATTGAAAAGCTTAGACAAAGTGCCTTATTCGATAATCTGAAAGGAGAGCTGTTAAACCGCATCGGGCAGCTTCGGATGAATCTGAACCAGGTGAAGGAGAAGGCCGAAGTCATCAAAAGGGTAAAGGATAAAGTGTTCTGGGACACAATAACCCTGAAGGAACTTGAAGAGATACGCATAGATCTTAGAGATATCATGCAGTTCCGGGATAAAGGTCCGGTTCAGCCCAAACCGGAACCCTATCTCATTGATATTGAAGATAGTGACGAGGTCAAGGAAGAGAAAACGCCTTACCTTGCCGAAGTTGAGATGGCGGCCTATAAGAAACGGGTTGAAGAAGCACTGCTTGGAATTTTCGATAAAAATAATACCCTGCAGAAAATTAAATCCGGACAATCTGTGAGCAAGCAAGATCTTGATTCTCTAATATCTTTGGTGCTTACACAGAACCCGGATGTGGATTTCAAACTTCTGGCCGAATTTTATCCTGAAAATGCCAGGTCTCTGGACTTTATTATTCGGTCAATTATTGGTATGGAAGCCGGGGCTGTTCAACAGCGTTTTGAAGAGTTTGCCATGAAAAATTCCGGATTGAGCGCCCGGCAGGTCAGTTTTTTAAGAATGCTTCAGAACCATATTGCAAAATATGGATCCATAGAAATAGACAACCTCTATGAAGCGCCGTTTACCACCCTGGCCAGTGACGGCATTGACGGTGTATTTGAAGATGACAGCCAGGTGGATGACATTATCAGTATTCTTGAAACCTTTCAGCCCCAGGTGCAGGATGCTCCTGGAGATGAAAACAGGCCCAATTAACATTCATAAAAAAGAAATGACAATAAGTAATCAGGTCAAAGAAGCAAAGGTGAATGAAGTATATGATAACCGGTGATTTAAAGTGTAAAATTGATAAATTGTGGGAAGAATTCTGGACGGGTGGCATTACCAATCCTCTTACCGTAATTGAGCAGATTTCTTTCCTGATGTTCTCCCGCCTCCTTGATGAGACAGAAAGAAGAAATGAGAAAAAAGCCAAAAGGACCAAAAAAGAATTCAAACGCGTGTTCAAAACTGATGAACAGGAACTTCGCTGGGCAAATTATTTTCACTTGGGTGCAAAAGAAATGCTGCCCCTTGTTAGAGATAGGGTATTCCCACACTTTAAGAATGCGGCCATGGGTAATACCGCATTCGGAGAATATATGAAGGATGCCCAGTTAATGATCCAGAAGCCTCAGTTACTGGCTTCCGCTGTGACACTTATCGGTGATCTCCCCATGGACAGGGGGGATACAAAAGGGGACCTGTATGAATACCTGCTGGGGAAACTGACCACCGCCGGAATAAATGGGCAGTTCAGAACACCCCGTCATATCATCCGCATGATGGTCGAAATCCTTGATCCCAAGCCGGATGAAACCGTTGCCGACCCGGCCTGCGGTACCGCCGGTTTTCTTGTGTCCGTCATGGAGTATCTGCTTGAAAAATATAGCTCTAAAGAGGCGGTTATTACACATGATACCGGTGAAAAAACATTTCCAGGGGATAAACTTGAAGCCCACCAGTGGAAACATATCTCCCACGGCATGTTCCATGGTTTTGATTTTGATATCACCATGCTTCGGATTTCTGTGATGAATCTTCTGCTCCATGGTATTGATTCCCCCACTATCCATTACCAGGATACCTTGAGCAATAATTTCCCTGAGAAATTTCCGGAATTTGCCGAAGAAGGATTTGACGTCATCCTCGCCAATCCCCCGTTTAAGGGGAGCCTGGACTATGAGGATGTGCACCCCTCCCTTCTTTCAAAGGTCAAAACCAAGAAGACAGAACTGCTGTTTGTTACCCTGATTTTAAAAATGCTGAAATTGGGTGGGCGGTCAGCCACCATTGTGCCCGATGGGGTTCTTTTTGGTTCATCCAAAGCCCATGTGGCTCTGAGAAAAGCGTTGGTTGAAGAGAATCAGCTGGAAGGTGTTATATCACTGCCGTCAGGTGTTTTTAAACCTTATGCGGGTGTTTCCACAGCTATTCTGATTTTTACTAAAGGCGGGAAAACAGATGATGTTTTTTATTATGATCTTACTGCAGATGGATTTTCCCTGGATGATAAAAGGGTAAAAATTGAAGACAACGATATTCCGGATGTAATTGAACGTTGGCGAAATAAAGATCCCAAAAAGGATACAGATAAAACCCAAAAATTTTTCTTTGTTTCAAAAAATGAAATCAAGGCCAATAAATATGACCTTTCTATCAACCGATATAAAGAAATTGTTTATGAGGAAGAGGAGTTTGATCCGCCTAAGGATATCCTTGTCAGGATGAAGGATCTTGAAAAAGAGATTCTGGCAGATATGGATGAGTTGGAAGGAATGTTGTAATGGTAAATGAGGTCGCACTTAAAGACGCAGTTTCATATATCAGAGGAATAACCTTCAAACCCTCAGATCTCGTAACAAATGGTACAAAACATTCTGTTGTATGCATGCGTACAAAAAATATTCAGTTAAGTCTTGATGAGACAGATTTGATCTCTGTTCCAGAATCGTTTGTAAAACGTGAAGAGCAAAAATTAAGGTATGGAGATATTTTAATATCAAGTGCAAATAGCTGGAATTTAGTTGGAAAGTGCGTTTTCGTGCATGAATTACCATACAATGCAACAGCAGGAGGGTTTATCTCCATTGTTAGAAGCAAGAAAGAGAAACTATACGACAGATATTTATACCACTGGTTGGCTTCTTCTAAAACACAGCATTACATAAGATATTGTGGGCGACAAACAACTAATATTTCAAATCTTTCAAAGGATAGATTTTTAGATTTGAAAATACCCCTTCCTTCAATAGGAGAGCAAAAACGCATTGCAGCAATTCTTGATAAAGCCGATGCCATCCGTCGAAAACGGGAAAAAGCAATAGAACTGGCTGATGAGTTTTTAAAGTCCGTCTTTCTGGATATGTTTGGTGATATACCAGCAAAAAAATCTCGCTACACATTTAAACATATTCGGCCTTACGTGAAAGCACGAAGTGGGAAGTCCAGCAAGAATGTAATATCCGCAAAGAAAACGGAGATACCCATTTGGGGGGGGAATGGTGTTAATGGCTGGGCTTTAGAGCCTTTATATCATGAACCGGTAATCGTTGTTGGGCGTGTAGGGCAAAGATGTGGAATAACATATCTTACTGAAGGGCCTTCATGGGTTACAGATAACGCTATTGTTATAGAAATAGAAGATTTGAATCTTTTGCATCCTACTTATTTAGAAGCCGCATTTAGAAACTCACCAATTAGGGAACAAGTTAAACATTTGGATTTGCCATTTGTTAACCAATCAATGTTATTAGATTCTCCTATTCCGATACCCCCACTTTCAGAACAGAAAAAATATGCGCTGATAAAGAAAAAAGTTCTGTGTATGCAGAAAATGCAAAGAAGATATGCTTCCAAAACGAATAGGCTTTTTAGTGCACTATCACAACAAGCTTTCCGAGGAGACCTATAAATGAAACTTACCGGTATGACCATAGAAAATTTTAAAGGGATCAGTAAGCCTTTTCATATCGATTTCAAACCGGTCACTCTCTTATTTGGTCCCAACAGTGCCGGTAAAAGTACAATTGTCCAGGCACTGCATTACGCCCGGGAAATCTTTGAGCGAGGAAATGTCGATTCGGATAGGACCTTGACCGGCGGTGACAATCTGGATCTCGGGGGATTTAAAAATCTGGTGCACAATCATGAGCTTTCCCGCTCTGTTGTAATGAAATTTGAGCTTGATATTGAAGCGGATCAGCTCCCTGAATACCGGGATTGGGTGGAGGATGATACCGGGGCTGTCCACTATTTTGAGTCTGGTTTTTATGAAATTCCGGCCCGGGTGAACAACTGCTGGGTGGAAATTGCAATCAAATGGAGTGCGGTGGCCGAAAGGCCCATCTTGAAGTCTTATTGTGTTGGTATCTCAGGCAAGGAACTTGCGAAAATAGAAACTTCGGAAGATGGGCGACAAATTAGTCTTTCAAATTTCAATATGCTTCATCCGGTGTTTCATGATCCGGAGACATCAAACGATGAGATCATAAGAACATTAAAAGAGTTGTTTGAAGGGGAAGGTGATCCAGAGGTTGAGAAGCTTGGCCCCATGTTCCCGCTTTTTCTTGAGTTTAGCCGGGATGAAGAGGGGGAGTATGATCTGCATCAGCCCATTGGTATCACTACGGTGGTCCCCAAAATTCGGACAATATGCTAAGCTCCAACCTGTAACGAAAAAAAGGAGAGCAGCATGAGTAACAAAAGGAAAAAGTATAATCCGGAATTCAAAGCCAAAGTCGCCTTAGCAGCAATAAAAAATGAAGAAACAGTTTCAGAACTGGCAGCCAGGTTTGGGGTGCATCCAACTATGATTCACAATTGGAAGCGGTCTCTTCTTGAAAGCGCCTCTGATGTTTTCGATAAAAATCAGAAATCAAAAAAGCAGAACGAAACCAAAGTTGATGAACTGTATCGACAGATCGGAAAATTAAAGGTGGAACGCGATTTTTTGTCGGAAAAGCTCAATTTCTAAGCCAAAAACAAAGAAAACAAATGATAGATTTCAAACGCTCTAAAATAAGTGTTTCATCCCAGTGTCATCTTCTGAGCATCAGCAGATCCTCGGTATACTATGTGCCAAAACAGACTGCCCAACGGGATCTCGACCTGATGCGCATTATAGATGAACAATATTTAGAAACACCCTTCTACGGAAGCAGATCAATGCGAAATCATATCAGGAGATTGGGCTGGACAATCAATCGAAAACCTATACAGCGACTAATGAGGCTCATGGGAATACAAGCTATATATCCCAAACCCAAGACCACCAAACCACACCCTCAGAATAAGGTATACCCATACCTGCTGAGAAACTTAAAGATAAACCGTCCTGATCAAGTGTGGGCGACCGATATAACTTATGTACCAATGTCACGTGGTTTCATGTATCTTGTGGCAATCATGGATTGGCATAGCCGGAAAGTTCTATCCTGGCGCATCTCCAATTCAATGGATGCAGATTTTTGTATCGACGCATTAGAGGATGCCATTGAAAAATATGGCTGCCCTGAAATCTTTAATACGGATCAGGGAAGCCAATTCACAAGTGAAGCGTTTACAGATGTCTTAAAGGATAACAACATTCAAATTAGTATGGATGGCCGAGGGCGTTATCAAGACAACATTTTTATAGAAAGATTGTGGTGGACGGTAAAGTATCAATACCTTTATTTACGGGCATTTGATAATGGTAAGGACTTACGATGTGGACTTCGAAAATGGTTTAAATTTTATAATCATAAACGTTCTCATCAGAGCCTTAACGATTGTACACCGGATGAAGTTTATAACGGGTTGCCACATCCGTATGCAAAGGCAGCCTGAAAGGTATGAGGGTTAAAACGCAGAAAAAATTTCAAATGCTCCGACGGGTGATTGGAGCCCATTCTCACATTTAAAAGTTTTTCTGCTCACGTTGTACAAGTATTTATGATAATAGGATGAATAAAATCAGAGCTTAACTCGCATATTTGACTGTCCAAGCAGTGGGGTCCACCGTACACCGGCCAAAATCAATCGGCAATGCCGGTATGGGGGAGGTCTCTGAAATTTAGTTCAAATAATCTTTCGTTGAATATTGACTGGGAAGATCAAACGGTATTCACGGCGATCGCAAGCTCGCTTATCGTTGGGCCCGGTGAGATGGTAAGGGATGTTTTAAGGAAATTTAAATACATCGGTCCGATCCGGGAAATTCCAAAAAGAAATTTTCAACCCTCGATAACATATGATGAATCCCGCTGGTCAAATGGCCTTGCGGCTTGGGACCTTTTGTATAAGTCTGAGCAGACGTTTATTGCAGAGTTGAACAAATGGATTTCAAGGGAAGATAAGATCAATACCGGTTACCGAGTTGAATTAAAAAAAACATATGAATTGGATCTAAAAAGTCCGCTTGCAATGAGCCTTCAAAGTGGTGACATCATTGAAGCGGATCCTGTAGAAAATGAACTCAACCGCCTCCCTGTGAAAACTCAACTGGTATTAAAGGAAGAACTCAGCCGGATTGAGGTTCATCCCCAGGATATCGGTGTCGGCATCTCCCAGGTTCTTCCCGTCATTGTCGCATCTCTTGCTTCACATGAGGGGATCATTGCAATGGAACAGCCGGAACTTCATATCCACCCGGCCCTTCAGGTGGCTTTGGGAGATCTGTTTATTACCCGGGCCAATGAAAGCGATGCCTGTTTTTTAATAGAAACCCATAGTGAGCATTTAATTCTTAGGTTGCTGCGCCGGATACGCGAGACAACCGAGAATGAATTGGAACCAGGCATTGATGGTTTTTTACCTGATCAGTTGGCCGTTAATTTCATTGAAAATGAAGGGAATGGGGCAACCATTACCTCAATTTCTGTTAATGAAGACGGTGACTTTGAGAGCAAATGGCCAAAAGGTTTTTTTAAAGAGCGTGCCCGGGAGTTGTTCTAATAATGATACATGAATTCGCTGTTGATCCTGATCTTGTAATCGGTTGGTGCAAAGATAAATACGCATACAGGCATTTTATAACGCAATTTGGACTTGGAACGCCTCGAATTGTATCTGGTTTCCCTAAAAAAAAGAAAATTCGGAGAATATTCAGAGACGTTCAGTCAGGTTTAGGTGAAATTGAACGTGTACGGCTGATGGAGCTGTTCACTGCCTTAACCGAAACGCTTGTTACAAGAGATTATGAGGAGTATGATGGTGCCATTCCTTGGAGTCAGAATGCAATTATAGAAAATGCAAAATTACCGTTTCATGCTATTCTTACCCAATCCAATCCTCGTAGACATGATTTTGTTTTAAAAGAGTCAGAGGCCATGATCGGTGACTGTAAATGGGATTTACCCCTAGGTAAAATTGTTAATCGTACAGCTTCGGAGATGGCTAAAAACGTGTCCTGTCTCTTACAAAATTCAAGGAAAATCATTTTGATTGATCCATATTTTCTTGAATATAAAACTCTAAAAAGATGGCTGAATACATTAGAAAATTTTTGTACAAAAATACCTAAAGCAAACTATTGTTCCGACAAATTTCATATGGAATATATCTGCTCTGCCGATTTATACGATCGTACAGATTTTAAAGTATTTAAAAAAAGATGTGAAGATGAACTGCCGTCGATTCTGCCAAAAGATTTAAAATTAACCGTCAAAAGATATTCCCAAGGTCGTTCAGGCCAAAAACTTCACAACAGATACATCTTAACCGACATTGGCGGTGTCTTATTTCAGCATGGATTTGACGGGTGCGAGATTGATGATGGCCAGACGGATGATCTAAATTTGTTGGAGAAAGGTCAATATATAAAACGCTGGGAAGAGTATGTTAATAATCCCATTTTTGATATAGATGGCTCATCGATTCATATTGTCGGGGAAAAAAGTTAAGCGCATCAGACTGCGGGTAATAAATCTTACGTTTGGATAAAAAAATTATTTTCATTGTTGTCCACTTCTAATAATCATAACCTTTCTTAAATTTGCTCTTATGTAAAGCTTCCTGAAATCAATAGCTTATCTTTAAAATCTATTTCCCTCCCCAAAAAGTGTTTACCCTGGCACACTCCTGGCAATATCTCCTTTTAGAAAATAAATTACGAAAGGAGGTGATTGGATATGAGCAAGAATCAGCATGTAGTTCCCCATGGAGATCAATGGGCAGTCAAAGGGGCCGGGAATTCCCGGGCCACTTCTGTACACCCCACCCAGCAGGGTGCCATTGATGCCGGAAGGCAGATTGCCCAGAACCAGCAGGGGGAGCTTTTAATTCATGGGAGAAACGGCCAGATAAGAGAAAAGAACTCTTATGGCAACGACCCCTTCCCGCCTAAAGGGTAGAAGTGGAATACATCAAAGGGGGGGGCTGTATTATTCCTTTGGTGTATTTTCAACCGGTTGTCACAACAAGGCTGCTGTGGATGTTTTAAAGCCTTCGATGCAGTGGTCAAGCCACAGGTATAAATGTTCTGAGAAATGTTGACATAGGTGTTTTAACCTCATAATATCCGCGGTTGTAAAAAGAAGGTTCGATGTCTGCATCCTCCCGTACTCTGCCACGGGTTCATGCCGAAGCCGTGGCATACGATCTAATTCTAATTTCTTTGAGGGTATCTTCTTCGATCACGTCAAATGAAATTCCATTCAAATATAAAGGACTCAAAATGAAAAAATTTGCTGCTAAAACAGCCCGGCCTATTCCTGTAATAATTCTTGCGGATACCAGCGGAAGCATGAGCGTTGATGGGAAAATTGATGCCATGAATCAAGCGCTCAGGGACCTGATTGACACCTTTTCCGGTGAAAGCCGGCTGAATGCAGAAATTCAATTGTCTGTCATTACATTCGGTGGAGAGGGTGCAAAAGAGCATTTGCCGCTGACCGGTGCCCATGCCATTTCCGGGTTTTCAGATTTGCAGGCCGACGGAATGACACCCATGGGCAGTGCCTTTAGAATTGCCAAAGAGTTGATCGAAGATAAAGAAAAAATTCCTTCAAGAGCTTACCGCCCAGTGATTGTACTGGTGTCTGACGGTTATCCCAACGATGACTGGCAAAGTGCTTTTTCTGCACTCTGCGGCTCTGAACGGGCGCAGAAAGCGACCCGGATGGCCATGGCCATCGGCAGTGATGCAGACGAGAACATGCTCAAAGATTTTATTAATGATCTTGAAACCCCGGTTTTCAGGGCTGACGGTGCAAGGGATATCATCCGGTTTTTCCGGGCGGTGAGTATGAGTGTCACCAGCCGTTCCCGCAGCTCGGCTCCGAATCAACCGATCCAGATCGCCTATGAAGAAATTCCTGACGATGATTTGGATCTGGATTTTTAAATGGGAATACGGATTTTTTCTGCATCTGTAAGGGGGGCAGGGCATATTGCTAACAATACCCCCAACCAGGATGCGGTGTTGACCCGACAATGGGAACATGGCTGGCTGGCAGTGGTCAGTGACGGCATGGGGTCCCGGAAAAGATCGGACATCGGCTCTCAATGCGTGTGCCGGGCTGCATTTCATGTCTTGAAAGACGCCTCTTTAGACACGCCGGGCCGGGATATTGTCCTTATGATTTATCAACGGTGGCTGGATGAGTTGGGATCTGTCAAACCCAATGATGCCGTGGCAACCTGCTTGATTGCCTGGGGGCAGCATTCCGGGCAGATACGGTTATTCCAACTGGGAGACGGTGCTCTTATGTACCATGGTCAGGAACATGGGCAACTATCCTGCCGTCAAGGCGCTGCTTTTTCCAATGAAACAACTGGTCTGGGGATTTCCAGAAGATACAGCGACTGGATCGCCAAGGATATTTCCCTGGGGAAGAAAGGGCAGGGGCTGGCACTGATGACCGACGGTATCAGTGATGATCTGGTTCTGGCCGATCAATTTGTTCCTTATCTGATTCAGACACTGAAAAGAATGAGCCGCAGGCGGGGAAAGAAATGGCTCCGGGCACAATTGGAAAACTGGCCGACGCCGGGACACACGGACGATAAAACCTTAGCATTAATCTTTTGGAAATAAACATGACACTTGCAACTGATGAAACTGAAAATAAAGAGGCCCAAAAGAAAAAGCCGGGAAACCGGAAGGTGCAGGATCGAAAAGGCACTGTCTATACCCTGACTGACAAGGTGGGAGAAGGGGGGCAGGGGATGGTTTGCTCCACAGATCTTCCCGGGGTGTTGATAAAAATTCAAACAGATAAAAATCCATCAAAAAGGAAAGAATGGGCCCGGCATATCAAATGGCTGATGCGGCAGGATTTTACCGGTTTGAACATCGCCCGGCCTTTGGAAATCGTTGCCCGGCCGCCCAGTGTAAACGGTTATATCATGGAACTGATGGACGGGCTTGAATCTTTGGAACAATCCCTGGAGAATTCTTTCATTCAATTGTCAGAGAATGAAGATGAACCCCTCCAAGGCTTTCAAAGTACCGGCGGCTTGAAACGGAGGCTCAAGCTTTTGGCCGAGCTGGCCCGGACACTGGCCGGGCTCCATGCAAAGGGGCTTGCCTATGGGGATTTGTCGCCGGCAAATATTTTTGTTTCCCAGTCTGTAGAGCACCACCAGATCTGGCTCATCGACTGTGATAATATCTGCATCAGTGAGCGGGCAGGATATGGAGATGTACATACCCTCGGATATGCTGCTCCGGAGATCGCCCGGGGGGAATCCGGAGTGAATATGTCTACGGACTGCTGGAGTTTTGCTGTGATTGCAATGAAGTTTCTTTCCCATACTCATCCTTTTGAATCCGGTATTGCTGTGGAGGATGGGGACCCTGATGTTGAGATGAAACGGGCCTTGGAAGGAGAATTGCCCTGGATATATGATGAAGATGATGAGAGTAATGAATGGGCCGGTTCCGGGCTGCCCCTTGATATTTTAACCACAAAACAGATCCGGGGATTGTTTAATCAATGTTTCGGTCCTGGAAAAGATGACTTGTCAGCCCGCCCGTCAATGGCTGCATGGGCCGATGCTCTGGATGCTGCATGTGCCTTGATTCATGGATGCTGTAATCCTGACTGCGGGATATCCTTTATCTTTAATTCGGATCAAACGTGCCCGTTTTGCGATACCGTACAACCCAGGCAAAATAGTGTATTGCTGAAGCATTATCTCATTAATGATACTGGCAGCCCTGATGAGCCTCGCTGGATTAAGACCAATGAGGTTCAAGTAATAAATGCCGGGCAACGCGTAGATTTTCATATCGGTGCTGTGGGTACCGCGCTTTACCGTGAATCTGAGAAAATCTGCACCCTTGAGCTGGGTCATGACGGTTTGATTCTAAAACCCTCAAAGCAGGGACTTATCTCTCTCCAAAAGACCGGAGACAAAAAGCTTCTTCAAATCAAAAGACAGCACACTTTGAAATCGGATACCCGTTCGGGTAATGCCTTTGGCTTGCATTTGCGCATGGAGGATCATTCTGATTTTCTTTCTCACCCTGTATGGACATTCATCTGGTAGGAAGGCTTATGAAACTTGGAAAATTTATTGGCTTGTCAAAACAGACAGTCCTATTGAAAGACTTGGGTGGGGAGCCCATTGAAAAAGATGCCTGGAATATTGGGGAAGAGGTGTCACTCATAGAGGATTCCGGTACTTTTTACCTCCAACAGGGCGATGCTATCACAACAGTCACACCGGCCGAAGCACGCCAGAACTTGTCTTTAAAATTAGGCCGGGACCAGGCGCTCTGGTCACTTACCTCCATTCGAAAAGATCAGTTTTTTGTCCGGAGCGTGGATGTTTCAGATTCGCCTATCATAATTAATCTTGATATTGGCGTGAGTGATAACATTGCCCAACAGCTTTACGGGTCCTCTCAAATCAAAGAGGATTCCATAGATGCTGCCCGGCGGTGGCTTGAAGACGAGTTTTTCCTGGAAGGCCGTGAACAGCCCCGTGTTTTTGTTTCTTCATATGCCGGCAAGAGAACGGATGCGCTTGAGATCCGCGGCCGTGAATGGGTCGCTTCATTAAATGAGATAGACAACTATTGGCAGATGAATGGATTGACTCGGCGTCGGCGCAGCAATGCCGGCCTGCAGCTTTTTCAGGGTGAAATACGGTTTGTTGACATCTCTGTGGCCGGCCAGTTGACTAATCCCGTTCATCGACATGCCTTGGATGAAGCGATCCGCAGCCATGGTGGGTACATGGATCTTTGGGAAAAATACAGCAACATGGAGTGGGAACTCAGCTTGAATGCTGCCCGACAACTTGGGGCATTGAGATTTAAACTGGTTGAAAAGGGAAGTAAATCAGACGAATGGGAATTCTTGGTAGAGCCTGCTTCCGGAAAAGATTTTTCCACAAAGCTGCATGAATTGAAAAAACAGGGGGCCGGTAACACCGGCAGCGGGGTGCTGGAAGTCATGCGGACCATTCCGGACTGGTTGGATGGCAGTAAAAGCATTGAAGACACCGGATTGGAGGGGGATAAAGGTAAACCCTGGTTATGCGAATGGGTAAAGATAGATAATGATATTGTCACTCTTCGCATAGAGGCCCAGCGGTATAAAAATCCTTGTAAAAAAGGCATTATCTGCATGTCCATGCATGGGAACAGGAAGATAAGGGAAAGGCGGCATCAGGCGGTTACAAATATCCGGCAGCGCAGTAATCCCATGCCCCAGCTTCATTATCTGCTTGAAGGGGTGGTAACACCATTTGAACGACCAAAAAAGCTTCGAAAATTAAGTGCTGCGGCTCGTAAAACCTTTAAAGGCGAACCGACCTTCAAACAGTTTCGGGCTATAAAAACGGCCTTTGAGACCCCGGATGTAGCTATTATTATCGGCCCGCCAGGCACGGGCAAAACCCAGGTGATCACTGCATTGCAGAAGGAACAGGCCCTGGCCATGAAAGGGATGGACATACAGCACCAGGTGCTTCTTTCAAGTTTTCAGCATGATGCCGTGGATAATGTTACAGCCAGAACCCGGGTGTTTGGGCTGCCGGCCATTAAAATAGGGGGCAAAAACCGAAAAGAAGGAGAACAGGACACCGATCCCATTGAAGACTGGTGCAAAGAAAAATCTGATATTCTGTCCGTAAGCCTAAAGGAAAAAATAGACCGGGAACCGGTTTTCAGCATACTCAAAGAGTTAAAAAAAGAGATGACCACTCTGCGGGTGACCCGGCCCGATTATTCCGAAAAACATGAACTTTTGTCTCGGATAAAAAAGTGGCTGGAAGAATTGTCTGTGTTTCAAATCCGCCTGTCTCCGGAGGTGGATCAGTCCTGGAAAGAGTTTCTCCTTGAGCACCATAGCGATTCAGACTGTGAACGAGTCAGCCATGGAGATGAAAGATTGGTTAAACGTGTTCGGGCGTTGAGAACAACACAGGCCGCCTTTCTGGATGATGGACCTGATCAATGCCTGCGTCTGCTTGATTGGGCTCAACGCGGGAACGCAATCGTTGAACCTTCTGAATTGGACCTTTTGAATCATTGCTCCCGGGAATCGTCTGTAAGTGATACCCGTCTCAAAAAGCTTGGCAAATTTAAAGCCGCCATGCTGGACCGTTTGATCCCTGACTATCGCCCCCGCCATATCAGGACGGTTTTACCCAAAGACGCCTGTGAGTTGCTGGATAATATTCAGGAGGAGATTGAACAGCAGATTAAAAGTTCCCGTACTCTGGGACACCTTCTTGTGCTGGACGATTATCTTAAGACCTTAAATACGTCTCCCAATGCAATTAAAAGAGCTGCTTTGGAATACACCAGCGTGTTAGGTGCGACCTGTCAGCAGGCAGCTTCCCATAAGATAACTGATTTAAAAAATGTTGAGCATCAGAGTTCTATCAGTTTTGACACTGTGATTGTCGATGAGGCGGCCAGGGCCAATCCTTTGGACCTGATGGTGCCCATGGCCATGGCAAAACGCCGTATTGTCCTGGTTGGGGATCATCGCCAGCTGCCCCATTTGCTGGAGCCTAAAGTGGAAGATGAGCTGGCCGAAAAATTTGAGTTTGAAACAACACAGCTGAAATTACTCAAAGACAGCCTGTTTCAACGGATGATGGAAATTTTAAAGGAAATGGAAAAGAAGCCGAACCAGCCAAAACGTGTGGTGATGCTGGATAAACAATTTCGTATGCATTCTGTTTTGGGACGGTTTGTCAGCAGATTGTTTTATGAGCCCTATGGACTTTCGGAAGTCCAACCGGGGTTTGATGATGATTCAAGATTTGCCCATAAGGTGCCCGGATATGAAGGAAAGGTCTGCGGCTGGATCGATATACCCGGCAGGGAGGGAAAGCATCATCGGAGAAGCGGCAGTTTGGTACGGGATGTTGAAGCTTTCCGGATTGCAAAAGAAGCCCGGACAATCATGGATGCCTGCCCAGATTTGAGTGTGGGTGTCATTACTTTTTACCGGGCCCAGGTGGATACCATAATGGGGGCGATGGTTAAAGAAGAACTCACGGAAAAGGGGCCGGACGGAATACGGATTAAACTCAATGGTGATGATAATACCCGGGAGCGGCTGAGGGTCGGGACCGTTGATGCGTTTCAGGGAAAGGAGTTTGATGTGGTTCTGCTTTCTCTGGTTCGGACCAGTAATGGCTCTGTGGATGAAACGGACGATGATGCCCTTACAAAGGCCTATGGTTTTCTGCGGTTGGACAACCGGCTGAATGTCGCCATGAGCCGACAGCAGCGCTTATTGATTATGGTTGGGGATGCTGCCATGGCCACGGTACAGGGGGCCGAAGCGGCGGTACCTGCGTTGCCGGCATTCTACCAGTTGTGCGGAGGAGAAGATGGAACAATACGCTAATCGTTATCTTAATTTTCTGGAAGGCAGAAAGTCCCCATATAAAAGCCAGTCTTTTCTCTGGCCGGTCCGGATATGGCAGGTGTTGGCACCTGGGATGGATAGCTCGGTGTTAAATATTTTCCAGCGGACTATTCTTGGGCTGATGGAGGCACACCAGACAGATCCAGCAGATATGGCAGAGTGGTTGGGGGTGGATAAAGAGTTGGTTCAATATATCCTTGCCACCCAATTGATGCCAAATGACTGGGTTGATTCCCGGGGACGTCTAACTCGTGAAGGTGTGGAGAGGCTGGAGCAAGATGTACAGGCGAGGCAGGATTTAAAACCGGGTTATGTATTTCAGGATGCATTCAGCGGTAATCTATGGCCCCGTGTCGTAGATTCCTTGCCATATGTTGAACCGTCTTCGATTTCAGGGAATGGGCGCCTTAGGTTTAGGCAGCGCCGGGAAAGTGATTGGGAGGAAGAACCGTTTATTATAAAAGGAGGCGGTTTTGATTCGAGGCGACCGGAAATTAATGGGCTGAGGGAATCCATTCAGTTGGGTAATAATGCCATCCACAATCAAAAGGTCAGGGATGAACTGTGGACGGGTGAGCTTCGTGAATATCAAATAGATGAAATCGAACTAATTGATCCTGAACCGATACCAGCATATATCTTTTGCTGGGCAATCTCCGACCCCGTTCATTCCTGGGCAATTTCAGATCCTTGCGCCATTACCCGTTCCGCTGATTGGATGCGAAAAAATGTGTATTCCCTGGCGGGGAAGAATACTGGATTTGCCGGTTACTTAAGCTCATATCTGGGCGAATCTGATGAGAAGGAAACCTGGGAAGAGATGAATGCAAGGCTGGAATATGAAGTTGAATTCGATGTGTATGCACATTATCCCAATGCTAAGAATGTTCCGAATCTTACAGCCTATTTGGGCGCTTTGTTACGCCGTAAATATAAGTTGGAAGAGCTCGAAGACGGCCGTGAAAATTTTGAGGATTGTGATGACATAGTGACCCAAGCGCAAAAGGTTTTGGAGTGTTGTTGTCAATGGATGCTTACTGAATGGCCCTGCAATCCAGCTCGAATCAATAAAAAATGGGGAAATGAAGACCTGTTTATAGCCTTTGATTTGATTTTTAGGGGCAGCCTTTCTGTGGATGAAGTTAAAGCTTTCTCCAATAAAACAAGGGCGTGGGAGCTAAAGAACGCTGCAAGAGATAAGAAAAAAGCACGTCAATCCTTACGTGCTCTTTTTGCTACAGTTATTCTTTCCATAGAAGAACATCCGGATCATCCGGTTCTTCATTGTCCTTCAAGTTCGTTTTTTTCAGGTATTGCACAGCTGGCTGACAACCGCAATCCAATCGCACATGCTTCCGGCAAGTTTACAAAAAAACAGAATGCACTTTATTGGGCTGATTTTTCAATACAATGGGTTGAGTTATTAACAAGGAGTCTGAAGTAAAAATGGGAAAAAATAAAAAAAACAAACAGAAAGTAAAAACAAAGAAAGAGTCAGTTAACCTGCCTAAGAATGAATCTTTAAAAGAGAAAATTACCAAAGCCATAGGCGCGGGCAGTTTCTTAGCACCGGATTCCAATTTTAAGCCCGGTAGTATTGATATTAATTCACTTCAAAAGGATGAAAGCCGGCTGCCGAAAGCCGAAAAGTTATTGGATGAAATTATTCAATTACATGATGACCTGAAATTGAAGTCCGACGAGCTTGATAAGTCAAAGGAGGGCATAGAGGCCCTGAATAAAACCCTTGGCCAGGAGAAAGAAACGCTTTTAGTTCAGCAGAAAAAAAATGAAGAGATTAAAGTTGAGTTGGCTGAGAAAAAGGAACAATTAGCTCAGACAGAATCAAAGCTTATAGAATGGGAAGATGACCTGAGTGAGCGGGAAACCGATGCAAAGGCCGGATTCTTGTCGGAAAAACAGAAGGCCTGCCTTGAAAAGAGAAATGCCCTGGATTTGATTGATAAAGAATATAAAGAAAGGGCTGAGAAAAAGTGGGCTGAAATTTTTCAAAGAGAAAAGCAGCTCGATGACCGGAACATGGAATTAACCAGCCGGGAAGCCAGCGCCAAAGCAGGGTTTATCGATGAAAAAAGAAAAGTTGAAAAAACGTTTCAAAAACAGCTGGATGATAAACAGGAAGAGCTAAAACGCCTCAAGCTGGAAATAGCATCAGAAAAAGCCGAGCATGATGAAAAGCTTTCCAAGGATAAGGGGCGACTTCTCCAAGAAATAAATAAGATTAGAGATGAACATCAAGAAAAAGTGGAGCAGGAGAGGGCGTTGGTTGAAACCGAACGGTGTCGGCTTGAGGTACGTCAAAAAGAGCTTGAGCGGCATACCCATCAGCTTGAGATTCGAAGAAGTTCTCAGAGTGATTTTGAGCAAAGCGTAAAAGAAGATCTGGAAGAAAAATTCAGGTCTCAAATTATCAGCATTGAAACTCAGCTCGAGCAGCTGAAGAACTATCGCAATAAAGACCAGGAGGTCATCAGGGAACTGAATCGTGAATTGATTCAGTACGCCGATTTGAAAAAGTCTCTGGATGGAGCCGGAATAGAAGATGTTCAGGTCCGGTTGGAAGAAGACCACAAAGAGATAAAAAAAATGAAAGCCGAGCTTGCCGCTGCTCCCCGGGATGATTTGGAAGAGGAAAATACCAGGATTCTGGAGCAGATAGATGACCTGTCCGAGCAAAATACTGATCTTAAAACTGAGCTTTGGGAAGCAAAAAGCGAATTGGATAAAAACAGGCTAAGTGTGATGGCCAAGCATAACCTGGTGAGAGAGAAAAAAGTACTGGAACTCCATAATAAGACTTTGGGTTCAGCGATTAAAGAGCTCCGAGTACAGGTAGATGACCTTGTTGAAAAACAGCAGGGCAATAACGCATTTCCGGCATTGTGCAAGTTGGATAAAGATCATGGTCGAGATGGTGTGAATCTCCAGGTTGTTCCAAATCTGAAAGCGTTTGCAGAACAGATGCGAATGGGAATGGCCTGTATTTATCCCGAAACGCCGCTTTATTACCGCAGTGAAGATGTGCGCTTGTTCCTTGGCGGGCTGGCCATGAGTAATCTCCATATTCTTCATGGTATGTCTGGTACAGGTAAAACGAGTCTTGCTAAAGCATTCACAAAGGTCGTTGGCGGTTATTGTACTGATATTGCCGTACAGGCTGGATGGCGGGACAAAGATGATCTTCTGGGCCATTTTAATGCTTTCGAGAAAAAATTTTATGAGCGGGAGGCGCTTCAGGCGCTTTACAGAGCTCAATTGCCTGAATTCAAGGATAAAATAAATGTCATTTTGCTGGACGAAATGAATCTTTCCCGGCCTGAACAATATTTTGCTGAGTTTCTGTCCGCCATGGAAAAGCAGCCTGATCAACGTGAGGTCGTTCTACTTGAAAGCGAACTTCAAAATGCGCCAATGTATTTTGAGGAGGGGCGCAAAATAAAAATACCTGAAAATGTATGGTTCATAGGGACTGCCAACCATGACGAAACCACAAATGAATTTGCAGATAAGACCTATGATCGTGCCCATGTAATGGAATTGGGTCGTAGTGACGAAAAAATCGGTAAAGATGATTATGAACAGACAACCTATCGTTTTTCATCCTTAATTGAACAGTTCCACGCCGCTGCCGGAAAGCATGGAAAAGAGGTTGATTCAATATTTAAAAAGTTTGAATCAAGTGATTTGGCTGAAGTTTTGAAGGATAGTTTTACTGTACAGTGGGGGAACAGGCTCAGGGATCATGCAAAAAAGTTTATCCCGGTTGTTAAAGAGGCCGGAGGATCTTTTGAAGAAGGGTTGGATCACTTACTGGCTTCCAAGGTGTTCAGGGATGGGAAGGTTACCGGCCGTTTTGATACAGTTTTAAAAGACCTTGATGATGTAGAGGCTGCATTGATCGAAACATGGACAGGTATTGGATTAAAACATGATCCTGTTAAAACTCTGGCCTGTATTGAGAAAGACCGGAGGAGGATGGAGCGTGGCGCATGATGTTGTATGATCGATTGACAGACAGAACGATTTCAGTTGACGATTTAATGGAACATGTTCTGTCCGGAAGATACCAATTTACCGGTGAGGCATTGATTAATGGTCATACGCAGATGGGTGCCGATGATGTTCTGGTATCGGATGGCACCCATAAGCTTTCATTTAATGGCCATATCGTTTCTTTTTTTGAAGCAGTGGAAGATAAAGAGGAGCAAGTTAGATTTGAAATAGTTGTTAAGGCTCTGCGCCAAATCGATAAAGTACTGAATGGGCCTGAGGATGTTTCCGACATGTTGCCGTCACCGCTTGTCCCCAGTCAGGTATTTGATGATGATGGTGAGTTTAACTCACTTGAGATTTTACTTGGTCTCGTATTGAAGAAGGGCCATCTTCATGAAATAAATCGTCGGCCCCGTATTGATATGCGGTATGATGACAGGGTGTTGCCAGTGAGCCGGGCTAAGCGCTTGGCCCCATCAGCCCATCGGCACCTTGCTGCCCACTCAGAATGCTGGCAGAGAAGAACTTTGACCGGAATCCATCCGAAAAAAATCATGGGTCAGATTAGTGAAGATGAATATGGCCTTTATGAAAACAGGATGTATGCCCGGCTATTGGATAGGCTTGATCGATCATTAAACAAAAGGCTGCAAGAGTTAAGTGAACTGCTTGAAAATTTTGATGAGGGACTCAAGTTGGAGAGTGCCGACTCATTGAATTATCGGTTAAGAAACAGCCTTTTTTCGGTATGGGGAGAAACATTTACCTCCATGGAAGCTGTTGCACTTGTCCGGCGTAAGATTGAAAGAGTTCAAAAGCGCCTTAAAGAATATTCAAAATCCATCAGGGGGTTGATTCAGGGGGATTTGTATAATCGGATACCTCGAAATGCGCAGGTTGCAACCAAAATTCAACTTACAAATATTCTTGCCCATGATCAGCATTACCGATTTATAGTCAAACTATGGAATTCATCCCTTGAGGGTAATGATAAGAATATATTACCGGAGGAAAAGTACCAAAAAAATATGGCGTTACAATTCGCCTATGTCAATTATTGTAAATTATTGATCGTAAGATCTTTAAAAGAATTGGGGTATTCTTCCAAAAGTAAAGGGATCCATGGTTGTCGGTTTTTATTTAAAGGGCATGAATTAATAGTGACTTTAAAAAAAGAAAATTGGTGGATAGAAAACAAAAGAAGTGGTCAGACACTGATTCTTGTCCCAATTGCCTCCTGGAATTCTGAAGGATTAGAAACAATAAAAGAGGGCGACAAACTTATAATTCCATGTTGCTTAAATAGCGTAGAAAAGCCTTTTTTGACCCCATCCGAGTGGATAACCGGGAAATCTGACGGCCCACTTGTTCTTTCTCCCCTGGATTTTTATGTTCAAGAGCGTTTGGTAAGTCTTCTTAAAAGCTGGATTTTGATGAAACCGTTTCAGGCATATGGCCAATTGATCAATAAGCTTCCAAGAACTGTCATGCCCCAATTTAAGAACCTAAAAGAATGCAAGGTGGAAGGCGAATATTCGCTACGCTTACTGCAGCCAGTATCTAAGAATGCATCTGAACTTATAACGAATGCTCTGAAAGCGGCCAATGCCAATGGGAGTCGAGAGCAGTTTGATACAGCTATGGTATTCATGGACCAAATTGCAAGGTGTCCTTTTTGTCAGGAAAAAGCGAATCTTACAATATGGGAAGAGAGGCTGGCTTTTAAAGCTGTTTGCAACCGCAGTGGTTGTCAGCTTGAGTGGGGTATTTTTTATGGCAATAATGAGAAGCCTGAAGTGCTTTTTTCCACAAAAGATCAAAAGAAGGGTGGGTTCAAAACAAATGGCCGTTGGTTTGATCAATATGAGTTAATCCGGCCTCCAAGAAATTAAACTGAATATGAGCAAAGAATTCAACCTTGAAAAGGTTAATACCTGAATCACTGTCGCCTGGAGATCAATTTTCACAAACTATCACATTGTGTAATTCAAAAATGATGGACAGATGATGGACAAAACCACATAAACGCAAAAAAGGCTTTCAAGAGAAACTCTTGAAAGCCTTTTAAATTCGGTGGCTGGCTGATAAGGATTCGAACCTTAATTGACGGAGTCAGAGTCCGTAGTCCTGCCGTTGGACGATCAGCCAGCAGAATCAACGTTGGGGGTTATATACCAAACCCTTTGCCAAAGTCAAGAATTTTATTCGTTGAAAATTTGATAATTGTCAGGCTAATATGGTAGAAGGTTGAAAAAAAATATAATCCCGGGGGTAGGCATGGCTGTTGCGGTATTGATCAGGCGTAAGGTGTCGGCGGGCAAGGGGTATCTTCTGGAGAAACTTTATAGGGAATTGGTAGCTCTGGCCGTGAGTCAGAAGGGATATGTCAGGGCAAAGACCCTGAGGCGGGCGGATATACCGGATGAGTATCTGGGAATTTCCAAATGGGAGACTGTGGAAGACTGGTCAAGGTGGTTGATTTCTGATGTGCGCCGGGCGTATCAGGAGCGGATTGATGATTTGACCTGCGCAAAAATCAGGTTTGAAATTTATGAGCATTAATGAAGATGGGTTGCCGCCTGAATCCAGAGAAAAATTTGAGCAGCTGAAATGTATATTAAAAGGGTATGGAGAGCTGGCTCTGGCATTTTCAGGGGGGGTAGATTCTTCGTTTCTCCTGGCTGCGGCAATGGCAGCGGATATTGGCAGGGTTCTGGCTGTTACCAGTGTTTCCCGGTTTTTTACCCAAAAAGAAAAGCAGCGGGCCCGGAAGCTGTCCGGTGAACTGGGGGCAGAACACATCTTTCAGGATCTGGATATTCTGGGTAATGCCGATGTGGTTCGAAATGATGTTCGGCGCTGTTATTTTTGTAAGCACCATTCCTTTTCATTGATAAAAAACCTGGCTGAGGGGTATGGGATTTCCTGTCTCGTTCATGGTATCAATATGGATGACCTCGGGGAGTACCGGCCAGGCATTGAGGCGGCTCGTGAACTTGGGTTTAAAGCGCCACTGGTGGAAGCTGGTTTTTCAAAAATGGAAATTCGCCGCTTTTCCAGGGGGCTGGGGCTTGAAATCTGGGATCTGCCCTCCCAGTCTTGCCTGGCGACCCGTATCCCGGTGGGAGAGCCCATTGTCTCTGAAAAACTGGCTATGGTGGAACGGGCTGAGGATATACTCGCTGAAATGGGACTGACGCATGTTCGGGTCCGGTGTCACGGGATGCTGGCGCGGATTGAAATCCCCTTGGATGAGTTTTCCATAATTCTGGAAAATGATATCCGGGAAAGGGTGTGCAATGCTTTGGCCGGTATTGGGTTCTCCTTTATCTCCCTGGATCTGGGCGGCTATGAATCCGGAAAAATGAATATGACGAAGAAGAAGGCAGGGCGGTAATGAAGTATTCACAGGCAAAGCCGGGACGGATTTTTGTGGTCCGGTTGGAAGACGGTGATGTGGTCCATGAAACCATTGAGCAGTTTGCAAAGGACCAGGGTATTACGGCGGCGTCATTGATTGTTCTCGGTGGTGCTGATAAGGGCAGTGTGCTGGTGGTTGGTCCGGAACAGGGCAGGGCCCAAACCATTGAACCGAAAACCAAGGTGCTGGATAATGTTCATGAGGTGGCCGGAACAGGCACTTTGTTTCCCGATGAAAAAGGGGAGCCTGTACTTCATATGCACATGGCCTGCGGCCGGGGTTTTTCAACTGTAACCGGGTGCGCCAGAAACGGGGTGAAAGTGTGGCAGGTGATGGAGGTGATTCTCCAAGAGCTTGTTGGCTCCACCGGGGTTCGAAGGCCGGACCCGGTGACGGGGTTTGACCTTCTCATTCCCTGATTCAGGAAATAAAAAAGCCCTTTGCAGTCCGCCAGATCTGCAAAAGGCTTTTCTAATTCATTTGTCTGCGGTGTTTTTAACGGGCCTGGATTTCCAGGTCGTTGAAAAAATAACCGATTTCAAATGCGGCGGTTTCAGGTGCGTCGGAGCCGTGAACCACATTCTGTTCAATATCTGTGGCATATTCCTTACGGATGGTGCCCTCTTCGGCCTCTTTAAAGTTGGTGGCGCCCATGAGTTTCCTGTTTTTGGCAATGACGCCCTCTCCTTCAAGTGCCATGACCACGATGGGGCCGGAGGTCATGAAGTCGGTCAGGCTGCCGAAAAAGGGGCGTTCTTTATGGACGGCATAAAACCCTTCGGCCTGGGGTTTGGTCAGGTGGATCATTTTCATGGCAGCAATTTTGATACCGTTGGTTTCAAAACGTTTGATCACTTCACCGATGACGTTTTTCCGGACGCCGTCCGGTTTGATGATGGATAATGTTCTTTCCATGTATGTTTTCCTTATGTTGTGGGGTTTAGGGTGAAAAAACGGATTGAAAAATAGCATAGGACCATATTATAAGTCAAACGCTATGGCTAGAACCTGTGTTGAAAAAAAAGAATAATTTATGGTGAATTCAATACTTAAAATCGGGGTGACAGGATCTGCCGGGTCCGGCAAAAGCCTTGTCTGCAGTGCGTTTAAACGATTGGGGCTTGAAACCCTGGATTGTGACCAAATTGCAAGGCAGGTGGTGGAACCCGGGCAGGGGGCATATAATAAGGTGGTGTCGGTGTTCGGGCCGGAGGTGGTGAGGGAGGATCAAACCCTGGACCGGGCTGGGCTGCGAAAAATGATTGTGAGCAGGCCTGAATTGCGAAAACAATTGGAAGATATTCTCCATCCCGTTATTATAAAGGAGATGGTCGGGCAGATGGAAACGGCCGGGTATGGGGCGGAACAGGCCTGTGCCGTGGAGGTGCCTTTGCTGTTTGAGCTGGGGATGGAACGATATTTTGATGTCATCATTGTGGTGACGGCGGAGGATGACCGTCTGGCGGAGCGCATCTCCGTCCGGGATGGTGTGGACCGCGGCAGTGCTGAAAAAATGCTGGCGCTTCAGATGTCCCAGGATGAAAAAATAAAGCGGGCAGATCATGTGATCCCCAACCGAGGCAACATAAACGCTCTGTTTAGTGCGGTTTCACTTTTGTATAAAAAAATTAAAGACAGCAAAAATCAGCGCTTGACAAAAAAAAGGTAATGCTTTATTTAGCTCTTTGTATTAAAGTACATCAATATCTATCTTTTTTTCCGCAGGCCGCTTAATGCCTCCACATTGTCAAAAAGGTATCCCCTTAACCAGAATTGTCTTACACAACACATAATAATGATACAAATCGGGAGATTGAATGAATCTTGTAGAACTCAATAAGATGAAAATCAGTGAGCTGACCAAACTTGCCAAAAAGTACAATATCCAGGGCATTGGCGGGCTGAAAAAGCAGGAATTGATTTTTGCCCTGCTCCAGGCCAATATTGAGGAAAGCGGTCAGATTTACGGGGAGGGTACCCTGGAAATTCTTCCGGATGGTTTTGGTTTTTTGAGGGCTGCCGGGTATAATTATCTGCCCGGTCCCGATGATATTTATGTCTCTCCCTCCCAGATCCGGCGGTTTAACCTGAGAACAGGAGATACCATCTCCGGGCAGGTTCGCCAGCCCAAAGATTCAGAGCGGTATTTTGCACTGCTCAAGGTTGAGGCCGTGAATTTCTTGAATCCTGAAATGGCTGCAGAAACTATTCTTTTTGACAATCTTCTGCCTCTGTATCCGGACCGGAAGATAAACCTTGAAGCAGAGTCTGATAATTATTCAACCCGGGTCATTGACATGATGTCTCCCATCGGATTCGGCCAGCGCGGACTGATCGTGTCCCCGCCTAAGGCTGGTAAGACCATGCTGCTTCAGAATATTGCCAACTCCATGATCAAGAACCATAAAAATATTATTCCCATGATCGTTCTCATTGACGAACGGCCCGAGGAAGTGACAGACATGGCAAGGTCCGTGGATGCGGAAGTAATTTCATCCACCTTTGACGAGCCTTCCGAACGTCATGTTCAGGTCGCGGAAATGGTCATTGAAAAAGCCAAGAGAATTGTGGAGCAGGGTCATGATGTGGTTATCCTTCTGGACAGCATCACCCGTCTGGCCCGGGCCTATAACTCCGTCATGCCGCCTTCCGGAAAGATTCTTTCCGGTGGTGTGGACTCCAATGCCCTGGATCGGCCCAAACGTTTTTTCGGGGCAGCCCGTAATATCGAAGAGGGCGGTAGTCTGACGATCATTGCAACGGCGCTTGTGGATACCGGGTCCAGAATGGATGAAGTTATCTTTGAAGAGTTCAAGGGGACCGGTAATATGGAGCTTGTTCTGGACAGAAAGCTGGCAGACAAAAGAGTTTATCCTGCCATTGATATGAACAAGTCCGGCACCCGAAAAGAAGAATTGCTGCTGGATCCAACGGTTTTGAATAGGGTCTGGATCCTGAGAAAATTATTGTCCAGTTTAAATTCTGTAGACTCAATGCAGTTTTTACTTGATAAAATGCAAGGAACAAAGGATAATAAAGAGTTTCTTGATTTGATGAATTCTTAAGAGAGAAACTTGAGCATATTTGTATTAGGAATCGTTACAAAATAACTTGATCTAAATTGTTTTGAAAACAAAAGGTCAAGTGATTTTGGAGCCGATCCTTAGGTATTATTTATAAACAGGCCTTTTATGACGAAGGCGCCAAGGAGTTGTGTGTAACATGAAAAAAGACATCCACCCGAACTACACAAGAACAACCGCATCCTGCGCATGCGGTGCAAGCTTTGACGTTGGATCCACCAAAGAGAACATCAAGGTTGAAATCTGTGCCAAGTGCCACCCCTTCTTCACCGGGAAGCAGAAACTGGTTGACTCTGCAGGTAGAATTGACCGGTTCAAGAAAAAATACGCAGGGTTTGACGCAAGCAAGCTGGTTTAAGTTTTATCGCTTCAATCACTCAAAGGGGGGCTTTTTTTAAAGCGCCCCTTTCGAATTTCTGCACCGGATTCCTGTATTGGGAGGGGATCGTATCATGTTTGAAAAATTAAAAGGCATTGAAGAACGGTTTATTAAAATTGAGCAGTTGTTGAGTGACCCTTCGGTTATTGCCGATCAAAAAAAATATCAGGAATATCTCAAAGAACACGGGGAACTCAATAAGGTTGTGCCGGTGTTCCGGGCGTATGAAGGGGCATTGGGGGAGCTGGGAGAGGCCAAAGAACTTCTCAAGGACGATGATCCGGATATGCGGGCCATGGCCAAGGAAGAGATTCCTGCGCTTGAGTCCAGGATTGAGGCCTTGAATGCCGATCTGAATCTTCTTTTGATGCCCAAGGATCCCAGGGATCAGAAAAATGTTATTCTTGAGATCCGTGCCGGAACCGGGGGGGAAGAGGCCGGTCTTTTTGCCGGGAACCTTTTTCGTATGTATTCCAGGTTTGCCGAAGCCAAGAATTGGAAGATAGAAATCGTGGAGAAGAATGATTCTGCTGCCGGCGGATTCAAGGAGGTTGTATCCATGATCCGGGGTAAGGGCGCCTATTCCGAATTCAAGTATGAAAGCGGCACCCACAGGGTGCAGCGGGTGCCTGAAACCGAGACCCAGGGCCGGGTACATACCTCCGCCGTTACCGTGGCGGTTCTGCCCGAGGCCGAAGATGTGGATCTTGATATCAATCCTGCTGATCTGAAAATTGATGTGTTCAGGTCCTCGGGGCCCGGCGGTCAGTCCGTTAATACCACGGACTCTGCGGTGCGCATCACCCATGTGCCCACCGGTGTGACAGCCACCTGTCAGGATGAAAAGTCCCAGCATAAGAACAAGGCTAAGGCCATGAATGTCCTTAAGTCCCGTATTCTGGATGCCAAGATCCGTGAAGAAGAAGCAAAAAGGGCTGCCGAACGTAAGGGTCAGGTAGGTACCGGTGACCGTTCAGGCCGTATCCGGACCTATAACTATCCCCAGGGGCGTATGACCGATCACCGTATCGGGCTTACCCTGTATAAGCTGGATAATATTCTGGAGGGTGATATACAAGAAATTATTGATGCCCTGAGAACTCACAACCAGGCCGAATCCCTCAAAGAGATGGGTTGATTCCGGTTTTGGGTGATTCCATGGCTGACTGGACCATAAAAAAACTCCTGGACTGGACAGCGTCCTATTTTGGGGATCACCAGATTGACAGTCCCAGGCTGACCGCCGAGATTCTTCTGGCAAATACCCTTGATTTGCGGCGGCTGGATCTATATCTCCAGCATGACCGCCCCCTGGAATCCCGGGAATTGTCCGAGTTTAAGGGGCTTATAAAACGTCGGATTGGCAGGGAGCCCGTGGCCTACATCACAGGTGAAAAAGGGTTTTATGATGACCGCTTTACCGTGGGTAAAGGGGTTCTGATTCCGCGGCCGGATACCGAGGTTCTGGTGGAGACGGCCATGGCCGTTCTCAAATGCCCTGAGTGGTCCGGGAAAAAAGCCCGGGTGATTGAATTGGGGGTGGGATCCGGGGCAATCATCGTATCCCTGGCCAAGGCCTGTCCGGATCATCATTATTTCGGTTCCGATCTGTCGTGCCCGGCTCTCTTGACGGCCACTGGAAATGCTGCTGCTCTCACTGAAACCCCGATTTCATTTTTCCGGGGATGCTGGATGGATGCGGTAAAACCCCGGGCAGGTTTTGATATGATTCTGTCCAATCCCCCCTACATCCCCAGGGCCGATATTGAGACCCTGGCCCCTGAAATTAAGGATCATGAGCCCATGCTGGCTCTGGATGGCGGTCCTGACGGGCTGGATGCCATCGGCATTATTCTTGACCAGGCCGGGAGCCGGCTAAATCCAGGCGGCCAGGTGATTCTGGAAATGGGGTTTGATCAGAAACCCGGGGTAACAGCGTTGTCAAAGCGTTTTTCCTGGGTGGCCGGCCTGGAGTTTATCAAAGATCTCGCCGGGCACAATCGTCTGGCGGTCCTTAAAAAATAATTGATTCTTGATTATTCTCTTTGTTTTTGATATATAAATTTGGATTTTGCTTTTGTATGCAAATAAGACACACCCGTGGACCTGGGGTCTGGTGCTTTTCGTAAAGTCGACTCCGGGGAGGAAGCGGGTGGAAGCGTTTAAAAACCATTTATAATTTTTGGAGAAAAAATGGCTTACATTTCTATTAGAGAGTTACTGGAAGCAGGCGTCCATTTCGGACATCAGACCAAACGCTGGAACCCCAAGATGAAAAAATACATCTTTGGTGCCAGGAACGGGATTTACATTATTGACCTTCAGCAGACCGTTAAGCTGTTCAGAACTGCCCATGATTTTATCAAAAGTGTGGCTGCCAACGGACAGGACGTGCTTTTCGTGGGGACTAAAAAACAGGCCTCAGAAGCGATCTATGAAGAAGCCAACAAGGCAGAGTCCTTCTACGTTGAGAATAGATGGCTGGGCGGGATGCTTACCAACTTCCAGACCATTAAAAATAATATCACCCGGTTTCATTTCCTCAATTCCATTGAGAATGACGGCACCCTTGAGAATTATCCTAAAAAAGAGCAGGCAAAAATGCTCAAGGATAAGGCCAAGCTTGAATTTGCCATCGGCGGTATTTCCAACATGAAAAGACTGCCAGGCGCCCTGTTCATCATTGATCCCAAAAATGAAGCCATTGCGGTAAAAGAGGCCAAACGCCTGGGTATCCCTGTGGTGGCCGTTGTTGATACCAATTGTGATCCCGATGATATTGATTATGTCATCCCCGGTAATGACGATGCTATCCGTTCCATCCGTCTTTTTGCCTCAAGAATTTCTGATGCCGTCATCGAAGGCAACCAGATCTGGGAAGAAAAACAGAGGGCCAAGTCCGACAAAGACGGCGGTGAAGCCAAAGTCAGTGAAAAAGTGGGTGAGCAGGTCGGCATTGAAATGGTATCCGATGGCACTGACGGTCCGGTAGTTGAGAAGATTAAAAGAAAAACTGCAGCTCCTGAGGTAAATCAGGAAGCCGCTGCCCCAGTGACTGAATAACGACTATTAAGGAGCAAGATAAAAATGGCTGAAATTTCTGCAGCAATGGTGAAAGAGCTTCGGGAAGCGACCGGATCCGGCATTATGGATTGTAAACGGGTTCTTGCCGAAGCAGAAGGTGATATGCAAACAGCAATTGACCTTCTGAGAAAAAAAGGGCTGGCCAAGGCCGCTAAACGGGCCGGGCGTTCCACCAGTGAAGGGATTATTTATCCCTATATTCATACCGGTGCAAAACTGGGCGTTCTGGTTGAAATCAACTGTGAGTCTGATTTTGTCGCAAAGACTGACGATTTTATCTCCTTTGCCAAAGACATTGCCATGCATATTGCAGCGGCAAACCCTGCCGGTCTGACCTCCGACGACGTGGATGCGTCTGTTGTTGAAAAAGAACGGGAGATCTACAGGGCCCAGATGCTGGAAGAGGGCAAGCCCGAAAACATCATCGACAAAATTGTAGACGGCAAGGTGGAAAAATTCTACAAAGACGTCTGCCTCATGAGCCAGCAGTATGTGAAAGATCCCCAGAAAACCATTGAAGAAGTCCTAAAAGAAACAATCGGCAAGATCGGTGAAAATATTCAGATCAAAAGATTTGCACGTTTCCAGATAGGAGAATAAGTCTTGGATAAAAAACCTGAGTTTCAACGGGTTCTAATCAAGCTGAGCGGCGAAGCCCTGATGGGAAATCAGGGCTTCGGCATCACCCCTGAAATGATTCACTATGTGGCCGGGGAAGTGGCCAAGGTGTATCAGTTGGGGGTGGAGATTTCAATCGTTGTGGGCGGTGGTAACATCTTCAGGGGAGTTGCCGGTTCTTCCGCGGGTATGGACAGAACTTCTGCCGACAATATGGGGATGCTGGCTACGGTGATCAACAGTCTGGCCCTCTGCGACGCCCTGGAAAAATGCGATGTGCCCACCCGGGTGCAGACCGCAATTGGCATGGACAAAATCGCCGAGCCCTTTATCCGGAGGAAAGCCATCCGCCACCTTGAAAAAGGACGGGTGGTTATTTTTGCTGCCGGTACGGGTAATCCGTATTTTACAACGGATACGGCAGCTGTGCTTCGGGCCAATGAGGTACGGGCACAGATTTTGTTCAAGGCTACCCAGGTGGACGGCGTTTATGACAAGGATCCCATTGTTCATGACGATGCGGTCATGTTTGATGAATTGTCCTATATGCGGGTGATTGAAAAACAGCTCCATGTAATGGATATGACTGCCATTTCCCTGGCCATGGAACATGATTTGCCCCTGCAGGTTTTTGATCTTCACAAAGCTGACAATATTTATAAAGCGGTGCTTGGCGAAGATATCGGTACCAGGATTTATAATAAATAGTTAACAATAGTTGACAGTGGTTAACACTGAGAACAGTTAACAGCGGGAACAGCCGACTATACCCTAGTCAGCTGTTTTTGCTGCTGGCTGTTGATCTATTTTAAGGATGTGTTGTTATGATTAATGAAGTGCTCGAAGAAACCAAAGAACGGATGGCTAAGTCTGAGAAAGCCTTTGAAAGTGAACTGACCAAGGTTCGTACCGGAAGAGCATCTCAGGCCATACTTGACGGTGTCAAGGTCGATTATTACGGCACTCAGACCCCCCTTCCCCAGATGGCAACCGTATCCATCCCCGAAAGCCGGTTGATTACAGTGAAACCCTGGGATATCTCCGTGATCAACGAGGTGGAAAAAGCCATTCATAAGGCCAACCTTGGACTCACCCCCTCCAACGATGGGAAACTGATTCGCATTGCCATTCCCCCTCTCACCGAGGACCGGAGAAAGGAAATCGCCAAAACAGTGGCCAAGACCTGTGAAGATTTCAAGGTGGCGGTACGAAACATCCGGCGGGATTCCAACGAGATGATCAAGGACCTCCAGAAGGAAGGCGATATTTCCGAAGACGACAGCTTCAAATCCCAGAAACAGGTTCAGGACCTTACCGACCTGTCCATCAAACGGCTGGATGCCATCTATGCGGCCAAGGAAAAAGAGATACTTGAAGTCTGATATGTCTTTTGCAGAATTAAACAGGGCCCTGCTGCCCGCCCATGTGGCCATGATCATGGACGGCAACGGACGCTGGGCCAAGAAACGTCTCATGAACCGGGTCCGGGGCCATGAGCAGGGCTCTCAGACTGTACGGGATATTGTCTCAGCCTGCCGCGAACTGGGTATTGGGATTTTAACCCTTTATGCCTTTTCCACGGAAAACTGGGCCCGCCCCAGAGCCGAAGTCAAGGCCCTGATGTCCCTGCTCAAACGGTTTCTGGTTTCCGAGCGGGATGAGATGAATGAAAAGGGGATCCGGCTGAATATTCTGGGCCAGATTGAAAGACTGCCCGAGGATATCCGGGAAGAAGCGCTTTCGACCATGGCCCTGACCCGGAAAAATACAGACATGACTCTGAACCTGGCCTTGAGTTACGGGGCTAGGGAAGAAATCACCCAAGCGGTTCAGGTTATCGCCCGTAAGGTTAAATCCGGGGATCTAAAGGATGAGGAGATTACAGATAAGGTAATTTCCGATCATCTTTATACTGCGGGCATGGCTGATCCGGATCTGATCATCAGGACCTCCGGGGAATACCGGCTTTCCAATTTCATGATGTGGCAGGCCGCTTATTCAGAACTTTTTATTACGTCCACCCTATGGCCTGATTTTTCAAAACAGGAGTTTCACGACATCCTGATTAATTTTCAGCAAAGGGACCGACGGTTCGGGAAGGTAAAATGCAGCACCTCCAACGATGGCTCACCGCAGTAGTACTGGCACCCCTCGTACTTTGGATTATCATTAAAGGGTCTACCCTTCTTGTGGCCGCACTGGTATCAGTGGTGGCCATTTTTGCTGTCAGGGAGTACCTTCGCATTATCTGCGGCAATGATAAGGGGCCGGCCTCCCAGGCCATAAAGATAATTTCCTATACCATATCCATGGTCCTTGTGATGGGGGCCTGCCTCCAGTCATGGCAGATTATGTTTCTGGTGCTTGCCCTGAACCTCATGACCCTTTGTGTGTTTGTGTTGTTTCGGTTCGCCTCAAACCCCCAGGTCTTTGACCTGATTTCCCGCCAGGTTCTGGGGATCGTCTATATTCCGGTTTCCCTGGCCCTTCTGGTATTTATCCATGCCGGAGAACAGGGCACACTATGGATCGTTTGGGCGCTTATTGTCTGCTTTGCCAACGATACCGGTGCCTTTTATACTGGCACTTTCTTTGGAAAACACAAACTGGCGCCCAATATCAGCCCCAACAAAACCATTGAAGGGTCTGTGGGGGGGGCAGCCACCTCGGTTCTTGCAGGATTTATTTTCTGCCTCATCTTTTTTTCAGACCTCTCCCTTGCATTTTTTACTATTCCCTGTGCCCTGTGCATGGCCATTGCCGGACAGATCGGTGATCTGTTCGAGTCCGCCATGAAGCGGGTCAACCAGGTTAAGGATTCCGGCCGGATACTTCCCGGCCACGGCGGGATGCTGGACCGTATTGACGGACTTCTCCTGGCCATCCCCGTTTTATACATGTTCCTGGCTTTTATCCGATGAGCGCCCTGTCCTCCCTTTCTATTTTAGGGGCCACCGGCTCCATCGGCACCTCGGCCCTGAAAATTGTACGCATGCATCCGGACCGGTTTGATGTGAACTGCCTCACCGGGGCTACCAATGTTGAACTCCTGGCCGAACAGATTCAAGAGTTTAAACCGGCCATGGCAGCCGTTCTTGACGGGGATCATGCGGATAAGCTGGCAAAATTGCTTAGGGGTGGCTATTGCCCCGAAATTTTCTGTGGAGAAGAGGGCTTCATTTCCGCTGCTCAATGGGCGGACACCGACATGGTGCTCCTGGCCATGGTGGGTTCGGCCGGCCTTAAACCAGCCCTGGCTGCCATTGAGGCTGGAAAGAAAATCGCCCTGGCCAACAAGGAAACCCTGGTCATGGCCGGGGATCTTGTCATGGCTGCAGCAAAAGCCAGGGGGGTTACGATCCTGCCCGTGGATTCCGAGCATTCCGCCATATTTCAATGCCTGCAGGGCAACCGCGCCCGGGATTTGGAAAAAATTTTCCTCACGGCTTCGGGAGGGCCTTTTAGAAATCGGCCCGCTGACACCTTTAAGGATATTACCCTGGCAGACGCCCTGAATCATCCCACCTGGAGCATGGGGGCCAAGATTACTATTGATTCAGCCACCCTGATGAACAAAGGCCTTGAGGTGGTTGAGGCGGTTCACCTTTTTGATGTTTCCCATGACCGGATTGACGTGTTGGTCCATCCCCAGAGTATTGTCCACTCCATGGTGGGATTCAGGGACGGGGCCGTCATGGCCCAGATGGGGGTGCCGGATATGATGGAGGCGATATCTTACGCCTTTTCCCTGCCCGACCGGCTGGATCTGGGTACGGGTTTCCCGGATTTTGCAGCCATTGGATCCTTGAATTTTGAGGCCCCTGACACAAAAAAATTCCCCTCCCTTGAATTTGCCTTTGAGGCCTGCCGGAAAAGGGGTACCCTTCCGGCTGTCATGAATGCGGCCAATGAAGTTGCCGTGGCGGCGTTCCTAAAAGAAGAGATCAAATTTACAGATATTTTCAAACTCATTTCCAAGGTTATGGGAGAGCATACCTGCATTGACAATCCTGATCTTTCAGGTATTATTGAGGCCGATTACCTGGCCCGGGAAAAAACAGCTTCTCTGGTCTGCCGGATTTCCAAAATAAATTAGTGAGGTTGTATGGGGCACTCTGCCGTTGCATTTATTATTGTTATCGGTGTTCTTGTTTTTGTTCATGAACTAGGCCATTTCCTTGTGGCCCGTCTCTGTGGGGTTGGGGTGGATGTCTTTTCCCTGGGGTTCGGCCCAAAAATCCTGAAGCGGCGTCACGGCCGTACAGAATACTGTATTTCAGCCATTCCACTTGGGGGGTACGTGAAGATGGTGGGGGAGGAGGCCGGAATAGATATTGATCCGGCGGATAAACCCTTATCTTTTTCCCATAAAAATTTGTCCCGGCGTGCAGCCATTGTCGCTGCAGGACCAGCCTTTAATTTTCTTCTCGCCATTTTTATCTTTTACCTGCTCTATCAAATTTCCGGTGTTTTTATGGGTAAGCCCAATGTGGGCCGTGTGGTTGAAAACAGCCCGGCCCTGTCCGCGGGTATCCGGGCCGGGGATGTGATCAGGGAGGTCAACCGGATTCCGGTATTGTCTTTTGAGGATATTCCTAAAATTATCATGGAAAGCTTGGGTAATCCTGTGGATATCCTTGTTGAGCGGGAAGGGGAAGTCCTGGCTTTTACAATCACCCCTGAAACCCGGGAGGGTAAAAATATTTTCGGCGAATCTGAAAACCGGTATGTCATCGGTATCGTTGGATCCGGAGAGACCTTCCACCAGAAACTGAATCCTATCCAGGCCATGGGAAAGTCGGTTTCCGACACCTACGGCCTGGTGAAACTGACCATCCAGTCTGTGGTCAAAATGATAAGCGGCACCGTATCTGCCGATAACCTGGGCGGTCCCATCATGATTGCCCAGATGGCCGGGGAACAGGCCAAGGCGGGTGCGGTTAATTTTGTATGGTTTATTGCACTGCTGTCTGTGAACCTTGGGATCATCAACCTGTTCCCCATTCCGGTGCTGGACGGGGGGCATCTGCTGTTTTTCGGTATTGAAGCCCTCATGGGACGGCCGGTGAGTGATAAGCTGCGCGAAAAGCTGATTCAATTCGGTGCAGCAGTGCTTGTGACATTAATGATTTTTGTCTTTTACAATGACATTGCCAGAATATTTAATGGTGGGTAAAATGATTTCCAATATCGAGATTGCATTAAAGCAAGACCTGAGGGATGCCGAAGGCTCGGCACTGGTTAAAAAGGCGGATTCCTATTTTGGGATCAGGATTGAAAAGGCCCGGTGTATTCACATTGTGACCATTGAATCCGATATCAACGGACAAGGACTGGAAAAGGCCAGGGAAGAGATATTTACAAATCCTGTGACCCAGATTTCAGGCCTTTTACCTCTGGACATAGAATTTGACTGGTGTATCTGGGTGGGATTCAGGCCCGGGGTCAAGGACAATGCCGGTGCCACAGCCATGGAAGCGGTTCGGGATGTCCTGGGTAAGACCTTTACCGTGGATGAGGGAATCTATACCTCTAAACGGTATTGCCTGAAAGGTGAAAGCCTGACCCGGGAAGATGTGGATAAAATTGCTGCAGAAATTCTGTCCAACGCCATTATTCAGCAGTTCAGGGTCTTTCACAAATCTGACTGGGACAAGGCTGTGGGTGCAGATGTCAGACCTGCCAAGGTGATTCTCAACCACCAGCCCTGCTTTGATATTGTCAACATTGATACCAACGAGATGCTGGCACAGATTTCCGATGAACGGAATCTGGCCCTGAACCCAAGAGACATTCCCGTGATTCGGGAATATTTTTTGGATGCAAAGGTGTTGGCGGACCGGGCCGAAGTGGGCCTTTCCAAACCCACTGACCTGGAACTTGAGTATATTTCCCAGGCCAGATCTGACCATTGCAATCATAATACATTCCAGGGGATTTTCCAGTATACCGATGCCGGAACAGGCGAGACCGTGGAAGAAAACTCCCTGTTCAAGACCTATATAAAGGACCCCACCCTGGAACTCAAGGAGAGAAAAGACTGGGTGGTTTCCGTGCTCTGGGACAATGCAGGGGTGGGCACCTTTGATGAAGAGAACAATTATGTGGTCACCGGCGAAACCCACAACTCTCCTTCCAATATGGAAGCCTACGGCGGGGCCATCACCGGCATTGTAGGCGTCTACCGTGACCCCATGGGAACGGGGCTGGGTTCCAAGCTTTTCATGGGCAGTTTCGGATACTGCGTTGGGGATATCAATTATGAGGGCCCACTGAAACCGCCCCTGCATCCAAGGCGCCTTCTGGACGGGGTCATTGAAGGGGTAAAAGACGGAGGAAACAAGAGCGGGGTTCCCACTACATTTGGCCAGACTCTCTTTGATCACGGATACATGGGAAAGAGCCTGGTCTTTGTTACGGCATTGGGCATCATGCCCAAAACCGTGGACGGCCGGCCCAGCCATGAGAAAACCACTTCCCCGGGCGAGTTCATAATCATGAGCGGGGGCCGGGTGGGCAAGGACGGCATCCACGGGGTGACTGCCTCTTCTGAAAGCTATTCCGCAAATACGCCGGCCGGTCATGTCCAGATCGGCGATCCCTATACCCAGAAAAAAATGCATGATTTCCTGCTGGTCTGCCGGGATGAAGGATTGTTCACCTTTATCACGGACAACGGCGGGGGAGGGCTTTCTTCTTCCGTGGGCGAGTCCGCCATGCTCTCCAACGGCTGCGAGGTCTGGCTGGACAGGGTGCCTCTCAAGTATGAAGGCCTGGATATGTGGGAAATCTGGATTTCAGAATCCCAGGAGCGGATGACCATTTCCGTTACACCCGAACATCTGGACCGGTTTATGGAACTCTCTGATCTCCATGAGGTGGAATCCACGGTGATCGGCAAATATACGGATACGGGCAAACTCCATATCAAATATAAGGAAGAGACCTGCGCCTATGTGGACATGGATCTTCTGGACAAGGGGTTTCCCGCCTGGGAGTTTGACGCAGTCTGGATTCCCCCAGAAACCCGGGGCCTGACAGAACCTGTGATTTCAGAACCCACAAATTTCAACGGCATTCTTGAGCAGATACTGGCCCGGCCAAATATCTGTTCCAAGGAATGGATCATCCGCCAATACGACCATGAGGTCCAGGGCGGATCCGTGGTAAAACCCCTTGTGGGCGTTAACAATAACATCCCCTCGGATGCCTCGGTGACCCGGCCGGTACTGACCTCTGAAAAGGGCCTTGCCTTTTCCCAGAGTCTGCTGCCCTGGTATTCAAAGATCGATGCCTACCACATGATGGCCTGCACCATTGATGAGGCGGTGCGCCGCCTCATGGCAGTGGGCGGCTCCTTTGATCACATCGGCGGCCTGGACAATTTCTGCTGGCCCAATATCGGGTATGATGAAAAGACCAATCCCGACGGAAAATTTAAGGCGGCCCAGCTTGTCCGCTCCTGCAGGGCTTTGAAAGATACCTGCATGGCTTATGAAATTCCTCTACTCTCGGGCAAGGATTCCATGTATGTGGACGGCCACCTGGAAGGGGAATTCGGTGAACGGACCAAGGTTTCAGCACTGGAAACTGTTCAGGTCTCTGCCACCTCCGTTATCGATGATGTGACCAAATGTGTAACCCTGGATCCCAAGTTCAGCGGGGACCTGGTCTATGTACTGGGGGCCTCGGGTGATGAACTGGGGGCATCTGAATATTATGATATGTTCGGCAAAACCGGGCTCAATGTACCTCAAGTGGATTTTTCAGGATTCAAAGTGGTGTACAAAGCCCTGGAAAAAGCCATTGATAAAGAACTGGTTGCCTCCTGCCATGCCGTGGCCAGAGGGGGACTTGGTGTCCATCTTGCAATGAAGGCCATGGCTGGCGGGTTGGGCCTGGATATTGATCTGGCAAAGATTCCGGTCAAAGGGGGAGGCGGCGGGAAAGAATTGGCAAATACGGCTGCCTTGTTCAGTGAGTCTGCAGGACGGTTTATCCTGACCATTGCCCCGGAAAATTCAGAAATATTTGAGAAATTATGCAAAGGCCTGCCCTGTGCCTGTGTGGGATCGGTGTCCAGCCATGACCGCCTGGCCATTAAGGGGCGGGGGGGCGACACCCTGGTGGACCTGTCCGTCACAGCCCTTGATACAGCATTTACCAAGACCTTTGGAGAGATGATATGAACGAGGTGAAGGCACTTATATTAACCGGATTCGGTTTAAATTGTGACAACGAAACGGCCCTGGCCTTTGAAAAGGCCGGTGCCCGGGCCCACAAGGTGCACATCAATACCCTGATTTCCGGGGAAGAACGGCTGGAAGATTACCATATCCTGGCATTCGGCGGGGGCTTTTCCTGGGGAGACGACCACGGAGCCGGTGTGATCCAGGCCCTGAAGCTTAAGAACAATATCGGCCAGGACCTCCTGGATTTTGTGGCTGCCGGCAAATTGGTTATCGGCATCTGCAACGGGTTCCAGGCCCTGGTCAATCTGGGATTGCTCCCCGGCCTTGAAAATGATTATACCCAGCGCTCGGTGGCCATCACCTTTAACGACTGCGGCAATTTCAGGGACCACTGGGTGAGGCTGGCTGCTGATGGGAAAAGCCCTTGCGTATTTACCAAAGGCCTTTCAACTGTGGATTATCCCATTCGCCATGGTGAGGGGAAATTTGTGGCAGACCCGACCGTGGTTGACCGGCTCATTGCCGGGAATCAGGTGGTGTTCCAGTATGCCATGGCCGACGGCCGTCCTGCCGGCGGCGCATTTCCGGAAAATCCCAACGGTGCCATGGCCGACATTGCCGGCATCTGTGATCCCACGGGACGTGTTTTCGGACTTATGCCCCACCCGGAAGCCTACAACCATTTTACCAACCATCCGGACTGGCCCCGGCAGAAAGAAAGGGCCAAACGCCAGGGAAAAACACCCGGTGAGGGTATCACAACCGGTATCCGCCTCTTTGAAAATGGAGTTGAGTACATCAAAAATACGCTGTTGTAACCATAGGCTGTGATTTTATCATGCTGGGAACCTTTGTAAACTGTCTGGCCATTATGGCCGGTACAACCGTGGGGATGCTGTTCAAAAACGGCATCCCCGAGCGGTATAATCAAACCGTGATGCAGGCCATTGCCCTGTCCGTCATGCTCATAGGCATCAAAAGTGCGCTGGGCTGCCCTGACCTGCTCATTATCATCATCAGTCTGGCTGCAGGTGCACTGATGGGGGAATTCATAGGTATTGAAGCGTATCTGAAAAAGCTGGGGGATTTTCTGGAACGAAAATTTTCAAAGCCCTCTTCCGGAAGTTCTTCACTTTCAATCGCCTTTGTAACGGCCTCTTTGTTGTATTGTGTCGGCTCCATGGCAATTGTGGGCTCCCTGGAAAGCGGGCTCACCGGCACCCATGACACCCTGTTCGCCAAATCTTTTCTGGACGGAATTACCTCGATTATCCTCACGGCATCCCTTGGGATCGGAGTGGGGCTTTCAGTGGTTCCGGTATTAATTTACCAGGGGGCCATCACTTTGGCCGCCGGTTTCATGAAGCCATATCTGGTGCCGGCCGTGGTAAGCCAGATGTCGGCCACAGGCGGATTGCTCATCCTGGCCATCGGTCTGAATATGATCAGGGAAAAAAAGATTGCCGTGGGCAATATGCTGCCAGCCATTTTCCTGCCCCTGGTCTATTATCTGGTTACCAGTCTCTTTGCCTGATTATGGCTGTAGATATCTCCCATTTTTTAAAGGTGCTCAAAAAAGAGGTGGCCGGATATACGGTGCCTGTTGTCGACCTTATTGCCGTTCAGACTCGGTCACCATTCAAGGTGTTGGTGGCCACCATTTTGTCTGCACGGACCAAGGACGAGGTAACGGCAAAGGCCTCTCAAAGACTGTTTGGTGAGGCTGAAAATGTCGATGCATTGGCCCTGCTTCCGGAAGCACGCATACAAAAGCTGATTTTTCCGGTGGGGTTTTACAAATCTAAAGCCGGATACCTGGCAAAACTTCCCAAAGCACTGGCGGCCTTTGGTGGGCTTGTTCCCGAGGCGATCGACGATTTGGTCACCCTGCCCGGGGTGGGTCGGAAAACCGCCAATCTGGTAAGGGCGGTGGCCTTTGACAAAGATGCCATCTGTGTGGATACCCATGTGCACCGGATTATGAACATCTGGGGATATGTCAGGACCAAAGATCCCCTGCAAACCGAAACAGCCCTTCGGAAAAAATTGCCCAGGAAATATTGGAAAGAGGTGAACAGCATTCTTGTGGCATTTGGTCAGGGCACCTGCCGTCCTGTGGGTCCCCATTGTGATACATGTGTGATAGGCGCAGACTGCCCTAAAAAAGGGGTTACACCCAGGAAAAAAAGTAATTAAAATTCTAAGGGACCGCGCAAAAATAACTTGACATAGTCGGTTTGCAAACACCCCTAAAACATAGGGTTTTTTGCAAACAGAACGTGAGCTAATTATCGCGTGCTCCCTAAGGGCCACCGTTCAGCACTGACCGGATGGCAGTCCCCATTTCCTTCATGCCCACGGGTTTTGCCAGATAAAGACGGATACCTGCCCTTTGGATAATTTCCGGGGTAAGTCCTTCGCTGTATCCGGAACACAAGATAACGGGAGTGTCGGGTCTGATTTTGAGAATTTCCTCTGCGAGTGATTTACCGGACATCCCCGGCATGACCATATCGGTCATCACCAAATCTATCTCTTCCATTTTTTGTGAAAAAATATCCAGGGCATGGGCACCGCTGTTAGAGGTGATGACCCGGTATCCCATCCGGGTCAGAAGATCACGGGACATATCCGTCTGAAAGGCTTCGTCATCCACATAGAGGATCAATTCACCATTGCCGCCGGCTGGCACCATTGGGCTCCCCTCTGGCTTGGGCCGGGTCTCGTAAACAGGGAAATAGACTGAAAATTCACTTCCCTTTCCAGGCTTGCTTTCCACGGTGACACATCCTTTTGATTTGTTGACGATACCGTGGACCACGGAGAGGCCGAGGCCGGTTCCGTCTTCCTTGCCCTTGGTGGTGAAATAGGGATCAAAAATTTTGTCCTTCATATCTTCGGGAATACCGCATCCATTGTCTTTTATACTCATCTTCAGATACCTGCCTTCACAAAGATCGGGCAGGGCAGCCAGGTCATCCAGGGTGACCCGAATTTTTTTGATACTGACCTCCAGGCAGCCGCCTTTCTCTTTCATGGCATGCCAGGCATTGGTACACAGATTCATGGTGACCTGGTGCATCTGGGTCTGGTCGGCCAGGATATGACCGTCGCTTTCCAGGTCCAGTCGGATATCGATGTCAGGGGGCAAAGAGGCCTTAAGAAGGGCCATGGCCTCTTTTACCACCGTTTTGAGTTGAACCGGCGTCTGCTCCAGTTCGGTCTGGTGGCTGAAGGTCAGTATCTGCCGCACCAGGTCCCTGGCCCGGTTGGAGGCATTCAGAACCTTTTCAAGCCTTGATTTGAGTTCGGTTGTGCCCGAGAGTTCTGAAATGGACAGTTCAGTGAATCCGATGATTCCGGCCAGGATATTATTAAAATCATGGGCCACACCGCCGGCCAGGGTGCCGATGGCCTCCATTTTCTGAGCCTGGCGAAGCTGACGGGCAATCTGGGCCCTCTCTTTTTCCATGGCCTTTCGTTTTTTTAATTCATCTGCCAGTTGCCGGTTGACCCGCTCCAGGTCCAGGGTCCGTTCCCTGACCCTGACCTCCAGTTCATCGTGCATGGATTTGAGTTCCCGGCCGGACCGCTGAAGGCTATGGTAGTGCAGGGCCAGGTTGCGCCCCTTCTGTATAATGGCCTGGCGTTCATCTGGGTTGCACACTTCATTGGAAATGACCAGCAGTTGTCTGCCCCGTATATTCAGGGCCGTTGCTTCAAATAGTAATTCTTTGGCCATATGGTCTTTTTCAATCCAGAGCCCGGATTTCAGGATACCCTGTCTGCCGGCAGCCCATCCTTGTTTTACTTCCTGGATAAAATTACCCAGAAAAGAGAATTCATCTTCTTCATGGGCGATTCCGGATCGCAGACTTTTGGCCTGGGGAATGAGGTCAAACCAGGCCGGGGGAATGCCGAAAAGCTTGAAATACCCTTGGCTGTCCATCTCCAAAACTGCAAAATTCAAGGCCTTGAAAAATTCAGACAGATAAAGGTTAAATTCATTGGTGCCTCCGGTCGGCCCGCAGGGGAGGGTGGTGTCCATCCGGGATTCCATGAGCAGGCTCATTTCATTGCACCTTTGCTGGGTCTGGGCCAGCAATTGGTTTTTTTGTGCGGAATCCCACAGGATCAATCCGTATCCCCCGGGGAGCTTCATGACCAGGGCATCCACACAGGTGTCATGCGGCAGATGGATGCAGGAAAAATCCATGGTTTCTCTTTCCAGGGGAAGGATTCCTTCCATGAAAATAAGGGTGTCCGAGACCGGGGTTTCCCGCTGGGGGATGGATAGATTCAGCCCGTCAATATTCCCCCCCCATTGGGTGAGCATACCTGTTTCATCCATGAGGAAATATGCCGGCAGATTTTCTTTGAACACCTGGGTACACAATGTTTCTAAAATCAGGGTTGTATCCTGCATGGGTCAGATTCCATTCTATTGTGTTTACATGAAATTACCGAGTCAAGGCCTCGGTGACCGTGGGCCTCAGTTGGACATCATTTCACGGGTTAAAAGTTGAAACACCTCTTCCACACCCACACACTCTTTGGCACTGGTCTCAACCACAATGATGCCTTTTTCTTCAAGGTCCAGTTTTACCTGTGAAGAGATTTCCCATCTCTCTTTTAAATCAGCTTTATTGATCACCAGGACAAAAGGAATTGGGCCAAGGGTATTGCCGGCAATATCCATGAGGTTCAGGGCGGTTGCCAGGGTGGCTTCCCGGGTGCCGTCGGCCACGCAGATGCAGCCGGCAGATCCTTTTAAATAGGAGAGGCGGACATGCTGAAAGTCGTCTTCTCCGTGGAGATCCCAGATAATCAGGTCAACCTGTTGGTCTTCAAAGGGGACACTTGTTTTTTCAATTTTCACCCCCACTGTTGTATGATACTTATCCGAAAAAATGCTGTGGACATATTGTCTGACAAGACTGGTCTTTCCCACGGCAAAAGCCCCCAGCATACAGATCTTTTTTTTAATCATTTTTTATCCTGAATCTTTTGATTGCCTTTTTTTTGATTATCTGCCGCCGGTTGCCGGCGCCTGATAAAAGGTTTTAAAAGTGACGGCCCGGTTGAACTGTCTGTTTTCGGTATTGCCTTCCACCTTTAAGGGGATCTTGGTGGATACACCGGAAAGGGTTATAAACGAAGGGTTTACCCCTTGAACAATGAGGTGGCTCAAGACAGTTTCAGCCCTGTCTCTGCTCAATTTGAGATTATGTTTTTCGCTTCCGGAAGAATCCGTATGTCCCATAAGCAGGATTTGCACCGGCCGCTCAGCCCGGGTCTGGAGATCTTGGATCCGCTTAACAGCATTGGACATGGCCGTGAGCACATCTTCCTGGCCCTTGACCAGGCGGATGGAATTGGAGTCAAAATAAAGGGTCAACTGCTCAAGCTGTTTCAATGCCCTTTCTAGATTTTTCCGGTCCAGGTTGACCAGGCCGCTGAGGTCAAGGGAGGACACCCCGGGAATTGCCGCGGCCCTGTTCGTGAACATTCGTATCCATGCCTGGAAGGCTTCTCCCCGGGCAGCCAGGGTGGTGCCGGATAATTCCAAGGTAACCGCGGCCGGTGGGTTTAGAATTTTAAGACTCCGTTTGTGTACAAATTCCCTGTCAAGGCTGTAAAACGGTGTCCAGTCTCCCTTGACCCGGATCACTTGCTTATCCTCTTTTGTTAAAAGCCTGTCCGGGGAAGGGGCAAGGGGGTCTGCAAGTCCTTTTATCCGGTATATGCCGTCTTTTTTTGCCGAGGAAAGGACGATAATTCCCTTTTGGGCCTCAAGGCGGTCAAGATACCCGGACCAGGCCCTGTGGGATTCAAAGACCTGATATCCCAGGAAACTTGATAAAACGATTATGACGGTGAAAATCAGCCAGAGAAGGGGAGAGGTCTTCTTTTTTTCTTGTTTTTCCCTTGAGATAAGCCGGTCTTTTAAGGATTCTCTGAAAATGGCAAAGGGAAAGGGGTCTCCGTTAAAATTTTCCAGAGCTGGCCCGGCTTTGAGGTGGATTTCCTCAATGAGTTCATTGAAGCCTGCACGCAGTTCCATTGGGGGGCGGCCCTTGATCACGGCCGCAATAAAGGCATGGTCCCCTTTTTCAATCCAGACACTGCGGTCGGAACCGATTCTAAGGGTTTCAATCTCATCCCCGGTTTCTGTATCAAAGGAGTCCTTTACAAAGTCCTGAATCGCTGTGAGCATGCCGGACACCAGGTCAGGATCCTGGATAATTACATTTTGGGCCACCACATGTTCCAGAACAATACCGGTATCCCTGTGAATGAGAAAAAGCTGTTCCACCTGGAAAATCAGGGTGTGGAGCAGTACGATTTCCGCAAATTGCCTGCCGGTTCTAAAGGCCTCAAAACGCCATTTAAGGCCCTGGAATGAAAAACTGTTGTTCAGAAGATGGTTCAGTGACTGAATCATGCCCATGATGGTGGCGGAAATGGCCTTTCTGATACCCGGACCAAGAGCTGGGAAGATTGCGTCTGCAATGGCCTTGGGATTATTTTTAACGGAAACGCTCAGCGCCTCGTCAATCACCGGCTGGATGGTTCTGGATAGTTTGCCGCCGCTCATAACGGACAGGGAAATGGCTTCCGGCAATGCCCGGCTGATCTCCTTTGCCCGTTCCATGGGATTGTCCAGGCGGTTTTCAATGGCCCGGATCTGCTCCTTTTCAGGGGATAGGAGTACCTCCTTCAATGCGAAAAGACTATTTTTTTCAACGGGTTTTAAGCCCATGAACGTCCCTTGTCAGTTGATCTGAATTTTGCTTCAGCCGTTTAACCGGCTTTGTGACCGTCGTCCCCGGACAGGCGCATGGCAAGTTCAAGAAAAAAACCGGAAAGGTCTGACCGGTTAACCTTGGCATCGTCAAGGTCCTGGGCCGCCTTTTTAAGATTGGTAGCGTTTTGGTCGTATTTGGCCGATATTTCGACGGATAACTGCTTGGATTGATCCAGGATCTGGTCCCTCAGTTCGGTGGATTTTTTGACCAGATTTTCCTCTTCCTTGGTCAGCTTTTTCGTCAGGGTATCCACAGCATCTTTTAAATCCTGGTTCAGCCTGGTATCAGCATCTGAACGTGCAGAGGATTCGGAATTTATCCGGTCATTGATATCCCTGATTTCCTGTTTTACATAGGTCTCCAGGGTGTCGATCCGTTTGATCAGTTCGATTTTGAGTTCTGCCGCTTCCTGGGTGAGCTGGTTTTCAAGGCCGGCAAACCGTTTTTCATAATCCCTGGCCTGGTGGCCGAAAAGAATATCGCGGATTTTATCCATATTTCCGGCATCAGCCATGTCCATGCTGACGGCTGGGGGATCTGCGGGTTCAACGGGTTCGGCGGGTTTGCTTTTCTGAGGAGCGTTCATCATACTCTTCCTTTTTATGAATACATTGGACGAAAATACAACGAATTAAAACCTAGCTTCTGTTGTATTCAAACATCGCTATTAAGTCAAGCATAGAAAGCGTTATGCATACTGGATTCATGGGATTAGGTCGGTGTGATAAAATGTACGAATTGAGAAAATTTAAGTGAGGCGAAAATTTCCCCCGGACACTGTCCGGGGGAGTATCAAAGGGGCTGTTTACTGCAGCTGCTCTTTCATGGTGATATCGTGTCTGAGCTCCTGAATGGTTTTTTTGCCCAGTTTCCGGTCATGGTCTTCGGAATAGGGGGAGGTGCATACTTTTCTCAGTTTGTCTGCATTTCCTTCAATTCCATCCCGCGTGTCACTGGAAAGGCCCTGGATGCAGCTATTATATTGTTTGTTCAGTTTACGTCTGACTTTGATCTCCTGGTGCCGTCTTTCTGCTCTGTCTCTCATAGCAGGCTCCTTATATATAATCTGTAAACAGTTTAAACAAAGACCCCTTTTGTATTACAAGGGCTATCATGATTAAAATCTAAACAGTATTTTTGCCTTTGGCAAGAGATGAAATGAAAAAAGTTTGATTAAGCTAAAAAAAAAAGGGCAGGATAATTTTGAAGATCATTCAAAATTATCCTGCCCGCTAATTTAGAAGCCCAGAAGTTTTTTTAAGAATTACCCTCTACCTAACATGGCTTTGAGAATATGGTTCACCATGGCTGGATTTTCTTTGAGGCGGCGTGTTGAATAGCCGAACCAATGCTCTCCGAAGGGGACGTAAACCCGGACGGGATGCCCTGCATCTGCAAGGGATTTTCGTTGTTTGGGAGTGACCCCGTAGAGCATCTGGAATTCGTATTTGTTTTTGGGCACATTATATTTATTGATCAATGCCAGGGCCCCTTCTATCAGGGGCTTGTCATGGGTGGCAATGGCTGGATAGACATTATTCTGAAACATGAATTCAAGGTCTTCCAGGTAGTGGGCGTTGATCTCATGGTAATCCTTGTAGGCAATGGAGGGGGATTCTACGTATATTCCCTTGCAGAGTCTGAAATTGAGGTCTGCATCATCGGATTTTAGATCCAGCATGGCCTCAATATCCCCGCGGGTCCTTTTCAGATAGGCCTGGACCACAAGTCCCACATTCTTTGGGAATTCTTTTTTGAGCCGTCTGAAGATATCTATTGTATCATCCACACAGGGAGAGTTTTCCATATCGATGCGGATAAAATTATCGTGGGAGGCCGCTTTGGCAACCATGTCTCTCATGTATTCAAAGCAGGCTTCTTTGTCCAGAAGAAGGCCGAACATGGATGGTTTGACGGAGTAGTTACCGATTACGTCCGTGTGCTCAATGGTCTCAATAAGATCAATGTATTCATCCCTGTTGTCTTTGGCCTGGTTCATATTTTCGATGAATTCCCCAAGGATATCCAGGGTGACCATAGTTTTTTCCCGGTTCAGGGCCTTGGATGCGTCAATGGCTTCACTGGTGCTTTCTCCGGCAATATAATTTTTGGAAAACTGCCAGATGAACTTTTGGGGGAAATAGGGAAGGGTTTGACTGATAATTTTATTTAGCATGATATTCTCCTCAATTTTCAATGGTTAAACCATTACTATTTAATTTGAATATGATGGTATTTTAATGAGTTGTCAAGGATTTATTGGTTTGTTTATTATAGTCCTTTCTTTTTGTACTCAGCATGTATCAGTCTGCCCAGCAGAGCCAGCCCTTTTTCAAGATCTGTATCCCACTTGATGCCGCAATTTAGCCTGAGGCAGTGGTTGTACCGGTCCGAGGATGAGCAGATCCGGCCGGGAAGAATTGAGATTTTGTGTTGCCGGGCCTTTTGGTAGACCTCCATGGTATCCACAGCCCTGTTCAATTCAACCCATATCATCATGCCGCCCCTGGGAAACGTGACCCGTGTATCCAGAGGAAAATGGTTGGCAATGGCAATGGCAATGGATGATGCCTGATTTTTGATCTGGTTTCTCAGCCGCCGCAGGTGTCGGTCATAGGCCCCGGTTTCCAGGAATCGGGCCGCCACCCGGTGGGCGATTCCCGGGCAGGCCAGATGGGTATTGAGCTTGAGACGGATCACCTTTTCTCTGAACCGGCCAGGGAGGGTCCATCCGGCCCTCAGACCTGGTGCCAGGGTTTTTGAAAATGAGGCGCAATAGAGTACGGATCCTTTTGAATCCAGGCTTTTAAATGTTGATGGCCGCCGGGTGCCAAAGTAAAGATCACCGTAAATATCATCTTCGATAATGGGCAGGCCGTTGGCATCGGCAATGTCCAGAACCGATTTTTTGGCCTGTCTGGACATCACAGACCCCAGTGGGTTGTGGAAATTGGTGTTGAGCAGGCATGCTTTGATATTATTATGCCTGACAATGGTTTCAAAGGTTTTTGGATCCATACCCCTGTCAGGGCAGCCGGGCATTTCCAGTACATAGAGATTCAGATCCTCAATGAGCTGGAGAAAACAGTGGAACACCGGGGATTCTACCAGAATGGTGTCTCCGGGGGCGGCCACGGCCCTTAAACAGAGGCTTACCGCCTCAAGGCACCCATTGGTGGTGACGATGTCCCTGGGAAAAACCTTGGATGAATGGCCCAGCATATGCCTGGCCAGGGCCCTCCGGAGTTCGGGGGACCCTGCAGGATGGTCATAGGTGCCCATGTCGGCTTCCAGCTCCTCCATTGACATGGACTTCATGATCCTGGCCAGTTGCTTCACCGGCATGAGGTCCCTGGCTGGCACTGCGGCACCCAGCTGCAGTATGTCCGGGGCCTTTATATCGGCCTGAATCGTTTCAGCCAGTTCGTTTATATTTACCTTGCTGGGCAGGGAACTGCCTTCAGCCTTTCGGGGCAGGGGCAGGGGATTGGTGCGCAGGGGGCTGACGTAGAATCCGGATTTCTCCCTGGCCTCAACACGGCCCCGCTTTTCAAGTTCTATATAAGCCTGGTGGACGGTGGTGACGCTGAGCCCCAACCGGTTGTGGAGTTGCCGCAAAGAGGGAAGTTTATCGCCGGGCCTGTACCGGCCGGCCATGATGCTGTCCTGGATTTCATCTGCCAGGGCCACATATCTGAAGTTTGTCTGGGTGGTCATGGGAACTCATCTGTTATGGTTTAAATGCGCATAGCTGTCAACTGTTCTTAATATACGGTGAAACCTGCAGAATTTTCAAGAGATTTCGCGTTGCATAATAAGGGGAATCTATGTTAATTAGATTTCCTATGAAACAATATGTAATCGACGGATTGACGCTCAAGGATTATACGGCATTAAAAGACTATCTGGATACCCATCTGGACACTGCCCCCATCGGGGGGATTTATTGGCTTGAACTGGACCGGGATTGCCTTACCACCACCCAGGCCGACCACCGGGACTGCGGTCCCCATGTCTTTGCACTGATGCTGGAAGAATCCTATTTGTCCTGTGAACTGCTGGTGAGAATTAAAACCAATATCAAATGCGACTGCATGGGGTATGCAACAAAAGAGCAGCGTGACTGGCTGGTGGAATGGACCGAGGCGGTTCTGGAACGTTTGTCCATCAGCACCTGATATAGGGCCTGGAATATACGACTGGAAAAATAAAAAAAATGTTAAAGATAATACCCCTGGGCGGGTTGGGTGAAATCGGCCTGAACATGATGGTAGTGGAGTACGGCAATGTCATGTTCATCATTGATGCCGGACTCATGTTTCCCGAGGACTATATGCTGGGGGTGGATATTGTGATCCCGGCCATGGATTATCTGAGGGAAAACCGGGAAAAGATAGAAGGGATTATCCTTACCCATGCCCACGAAGACCATATCGGGGCCTTGCCCTATCTGCTTAAAGAGATCCGGTTGCCGGTATACGGCACTCCCTTTACTCTGGAAATCGTCAGAAATAAGCTGGTGGAGTTTGACCTTAACACCCATGTGGATCTGAATTTGGTTCATCCTGGGGAGGTACTTTCCATTGAACCTTTTGAAATCGAGTTCATCCGGGTCAGCCATTCCACCATCGACGGGGTGGGCCTGGCCATCACCACGCCTGAAGGGGTGATTGTTCATACCGGGGATTTCAGGATCAGCCATTCGGCAGATAAGATGAAGAATACAGATATTTCCAGCTTTGCCAGGGTAGGGGAAAAAGGGGTTCTGGCGTTGATGTCCGATTCCACCAATGTGGAGGTGGAGGGGTATACCATGTCCGAGCAGGAGGTGGCCAAAAACCTGGGCAAAATCATCACCGCAGCCACAGGGCGGGTCATTGTAGCCCTGTTTGCCTCCAATGTGTTCCGGATTCAGCAGGTCATTGACATTGCCCGGCGCAACAACCGGAAAGTCATTTTCAACGGCCGGAGCATGGAACAGATCACCTCAGTGGCCATCCGCCTGGGGTATATCACCTGTCCGCCTGGCATGATCGTGGACATCAAGCAGATCCACAAACTGCCCCCCGAAGAGGTGACCATCATCACCACGGGCAGTCAGGGAGAACCTATGTCCGCTTTGGCCAGAATGGCTTCAGGGGTGCACAAGCATATCAATATACGTAAAAGGGATACGGTTATCCTTTCGTCCAAATATATTCCGGGCAATGAAAAGGCCATTGCCGCCATCATAAACAAGCTCTACCGCAGGGGTGCGGAAGTGGTCTACTCCAAGATCGCCCAGATTCATGCTTCGGGACATGCCCACCAGGAAGAGCTAAAACTCATGATTAACCTGACCCGGCCCGAGTATTTTATTCCCATCCACGGGGAATACCGGCACCTGGTGGTCCATGCCAGACTGGCGGAAAAGCTTGGTCTGGACCGGGACAATGTCATCGTGGCCGAAGACGGCCAGGTCATTGCCTTTGACCGGGCCAACGGGGGCCGCCTGGACGGCAGGGTGCAAACCGGCCGGATTCTTGTGGACGGCAAAGGGATCGGCGACGTGGGTAGGTCAGTGCTCAAGGAACGTCGGGAGCTGTCTGAAGGGGGGTTGGTGGTGGTGACCATGATCATTGACGAGGAAACCGGGGTGGTGCTTTACGGACCGGAACTGATCTCCAAGGGGTTTGTTTTTGATTCGGCTACCGGATATCTGGTGGATGATGCCCAGTGCGTGATCCTTGAGATTGTGGAAGAGATCGAGGCCGGCCTGGAATCCCGGGTGGAACTCATCCGGAGAAAACTCCAGCGGGCCCTGAAGCAGTATTTTGCCTTTGCCATTAACCGCAGACCCCTTATCGTTCCCATTATCATAGAAGTATGAAAAGAGAATTATACGGCATTTTTCTTTTCTTTTTTATTGTCCTTACAGCGGTCAGCCTCTTTTCTTTTCACGGGGCCGATCCCTGTGTGGGCAATGATTTTTTTGCTGTTCCGGACAGGGTACACAACCTGTTTGGCCTGGTGGGCGCTCATACGGCCGGACTCTTTGTTTTCCTTTTCGGCATTGGTTCTCTCTGGATTCCTCTGGTCCTTTCCCTTCTCGGGATCTGGTATCTCAAGGAAAAGCCGGCAAAGGTGATCTGCCTGACCCTTGCAGGCGGCCTCATGCTTATGATTTCCACGGGCAGTATCTTTTTTCTGTTCAGGGATGCCTATCATTTTTCAAACACTGTTATGCCGGCAGGCGGTGTCATCGGCAGTGCGTTTACCGGATTTCTTTTAAAGTATGCCAATATCACCGGATGTGTGATTGTTCTCTCCTTTCTGGTGGTCATCGGGTTTATTCTGGCCACGGGTATTTCCGTCAAAGACCTGGGACGGATTTTTTGGGGGAAGGCCGTCGGACTTGCCAGGACCATAGGCCGGGATCTGGGTGAGGGTGCAAACTACATGAAAACCCGGATCTCCAGCTTCCGGGAAGCCAGGAACGCCGCCCGGATTGACAAGGCCCGGGCCCTGGAGGAAATGCCCGAAGTCCTGCCGCCAAAGACAAAATCCAATAAAAAAGAAAGATCCAGGGCCATGGTGCCGGTGGTTATTCCCACATCGGTTCCCGAACCGGGAGACCTCTCGGCTGACGATCTTTTCGCCTCCGCTGCCCCCACCATCGTGGAAGTGGAGACCGACGACAGGGAATACCTGACAGATTCCAGGCTCAGTGATATCCGTGAAGAGCCGGACTTTATCCTACCCAAGCTCTCTTTTCTGGAGGAAAAAGTCAAGGTCCGCCGACAGATTGATACTGAAGCACTCCAGGCCAAAGCCAGGATACTTGAGGCCAAGCTCAATGACTTCAACGTCAAGGGAGATGTGGTAGAGATCCTGCCCGGACCTGTGATCACCACCTTTGAATACCGGCCTGCACCGGGCATCAAGCTTTCCAAAATCGTGGGGCTCTCCGATGATCTGGCCCTGGCCCTGTCCGCCATTTCCATCCGTATTGTGGCCCCCATCCCGGGCCGGGATGTGGTGGGCATTGAAATTCCCAATGATGAACGGGAGCTGGTCAATCTGCGGGAGATGGTTGCATCCAAAGAGTTTGTCTCCTCGGATTCCCTGCTGACCCTGGGGCTGGGCAAAGATCTCCAGGGCCAGCCCGTTGCCACTAAAATGGATAAGATGCCCCATCTTCTCATTGCAGGGGCCACGGGTACGGGAAAGAGTGTGGGGCTTAACTCCATTATCATCAGCCTGCTGTACAAGGCCTCCCCGGACGAGGTTAAGCTCATCATGGTGGATCCCAAGCGGATTGAACTCTCCGTATACAATGATATTCCCCATCTAATCACCCCGGTGGTCACGGATATGAAAAAGGCCACCAATGCACTGTTCTGGGCGGTGAGAGAGATGGAGCGGCGGTATGAACTCCTGGAAATGTCCGGGCTGCGGAATATCGGCCAGTATAACGAAATGGTCAAAGAAAAATTCGGGATCGGCGATCCGGGAGAGACAGAAGTCCCCGGGTCGCTTCCCCTGGAAAAACTGCCCTATATCGTGGTTATCGTGGATGAGCTGGGGGATCTTATGATGGTGGCGTCCAAGGATGTGGAATATGCCCTGACCCGCCTGGCCCAGATGGCCAGGGCCGCGGGCATCCATCTCATTATCGCCACCCAGCGGCCTTCGGCCGATGTGCTCACCGGCACCATAAAGGCCAATTTTCCCACACGGATATCCTTCCAGGTCTCCTCCAAAATAGACGGAAGGATTATCATAGACCAAGGCGGCGCCGAAAGCCTGCTGGGTAACGGGGACATGCTCTTTTGCCCGCCGGGAACGGGTAAGCTCATGCGGATCCAAGGGGCCTATATTTCGGAAAAAGAAATCAGCCGGGTGACCGGCTTCCTGAAAGAGCAGCGTCAACCCGACTATAACGAGTCGGTGACCAAAGGTGATGGCCCGGATGAGGAAAAGAGTTTTGATGATTCTGAATACGATGCCAAGTATGATGAGGCAGTCGCCCTGGTAACCAAAGACAGGCAGGCATCAATTTCCTATGTCCAGCGCAGGCTGCGTATCGGGTACAACCGGGCCGCCCGGCTTATTGAAATGATGGAGCACGAGGGGATTGTCGGCCCCCAGATGGGCTCCAAACCCCGTGAAATTCTGGTGAAAAGCTATGACGAAAACTAAAATTGATTTTGCATTTTTAAATACCATCAAAGGCTTCATGGAGGATGAAGAGGCACTACGGCTTTTTGAGCTCTCCCTTGAGGCGTCTGCCATGGGGCCCCTGCTTGAAATCGGCTCCTACTGCGGCAGGTCCGCAGCCGTCATCGGCCCGGCCTGCAGGGAACGTGAGAGTATCCTCTACTCCATAGACCACCACACGGGCTCTGAAGAACAGCAGCCCGGAGAAGAGTATTTTGATCCGGATCTTTATGACGGATCAATTGCAGGGGTGAACACCTTTCCTCTGTTCAGGCAGACATTGAAACGGGCCGGGCTGGAGGAGACGGTGGTGCCCATTGTGTCTTCTTCCACAACCGCAGGACGGATGTGGTCCACCCCCCTTGCCATGGTTTTTATTGACGGGGGCCATTCATTTGAGGCGGCCCACGGGGATTTTCTTACCTGGGCCCCCCATCTCATGACCGGAGGATTTCTGGTGATCCATGATATTTTTTTCAACCCAGAAGAAGGGGGGCAGCCTCCCAGGCAGGTCTATGAGACTGCCATTGCCACTGGCCGTTACGAGGAACTTGAGATGACCAGGACCCTTGGGGTGCTTAAGGTGAAATAGGGGCCCAGATTCAGGCCCTCTTTTTTATTCCTGAACCACTCCGGTGCCCTTGCAGTCCGGGCATTTTTGGTCCGGTTCGCAGATACAGTCGTCGGTCCGGTCCTCCGGGTCATTGGTCCGCCATTCAGCATTACATTCACAGTTTCCAACAAGAATCTTTTTGCCTTTGCAGGTGGGGCATACTTTTTCTGAGGCCATTATTTTCTCCTGGTTTATGGGGTGAATTCGTAAATCGGATACAGGTTATAGAATAACTATTTTCCCGGGTTTGTAAAGACTAAATATGATCTCTACTGTATTGTAATTCTGCACCGTAATCTATATGATATTATACTTTTGATTTATGATTTGGAGAAGGACGATATGCCTTTGATTCAATGGACGGAAGACTTCTGTCTGGGCCATCAGGAGCTTGATGCCCAGCATAAAAAATGGGTGGACATATACAATAATGCCCATGACAGAATGATGGACCCTGAATGCGGCGATTTTGCCTCCACCGGTATTGATATGCTCAGAGAAATGCTAGAATACAGTGAAACGCATTTTGCCAGAGAAGAAGAGATTATGGCGGATTTTGGAGGGCCCGAACTCACCCGGCACAAAAAAATACACCAGGCGTTTGCCGGCGAAATCAAATGCATGATCCGGGATATGACATCCGGCACCCTTGTCCTGAATTCAGAAATCATTAAACGGATCGAAAATTGGTTGTGCCATCATATTCTCAAGGAAGACCGGGTTCTGACAAAATTTCTGGTTCAGGAATGTGATCCTGAGTGACCGGAGCCGGATTAATCCTCTGTTTTCGTTCTTTTTAGACCCTTCATTTTCTTTAAAGCCGCTTTGAATTTCAGGCAGGGATCTTCATAGGATACCCGCTGGGTGAACCAGAGGTAATCCGCCGGCGGGGAAGGAGGGTAGCCTTCAAGATCCAGAGGCCGGAGGTAGGATTCAAGGTCTGACGGCTCCTTGTAAATCTCAGTCATGGCCAGATTGACCTGTGATATTTCCGGGTTCAGATGCTGCACCCGGTCCACCACCCCCAGGCCGTATTCGGTATGGCCGTTCCCCATGATGATCACCACAGGGCCTTGTTCGTCCTGCTTTGTTTCATGGAGACGGACAATGGATAAGGCCATCCTGTCGTTTCTTGCCCGCCAGGTGTCATAGAGCAGGTCTGCCATTCTGCCGTGATTCATTCCGCAGTGTACCTCCTTGAAAATAGCTGTCATATGGGCTTTGTAAACCGGGTCAGTCAGGTCTGTGGAGAAGAGTTCTTCTTTTTCGATGGATGAGATGCCGGCAAGGCCTTTCCGGGTGATTCGCTGCTTCTGAGACGACCCCAGGTCCAGTCCGGCCGCGGTCAACCCCTTTTCCCTGGCCAGAACCAGCAGGTCCCAGTAATAGGACCACATGGCATCGGACTGGTCTTCCCACCCCAGTTTCTTTCGCATACGGGTTTTCACGGTAGCTTCCATTCTTGGGGTATGTTTTGCTTTTTTTGAATCCATGAGGCTCAGGAGCAAAGGCGTATGGTAGGTGGGGAAAAATTCAAATCCTATGATAGGAGAGCGGCCTGCGGCGGCCAGGGCTGTTATGATACGGCGCTGTACGGCATGGTGCATGGGATTATCGTGTTTTTCAGACAGATAGATCACATCATGGGCGCCCAGCTCTTTTATCAAATCAGAATAGGATCTCTGTTCTGAGGTTGATGCCTTAATGATTTTACCGATCAGGGGATCTTTTTGCTTCATGATTTTGGGGGCAGTGGCGCAGGCGCAAACCAAAGGGCTCAGGACGGCCAGGATAATCAAAGAACGCATAACTCTCCTCATTAATTAAGGGTATGGAGAGAATATAATACCTTTTTCAGCCTGAACAACAACCCTCAGTGTTTTTTAAAATAGAGAACCACGCTTTTACCCAGAATAGGGTTGAGGAGCCGGTCGACCCAGGTGGTGAGCCTGGGTTTTTTCATCAGATCCCAGACCAGGAGCCTGTGATAAAGGTTCACGGCCAGGGAATCAGTCCGGTTGGGGCCCACCAGGCATTTGAGCCACCAATAGGGGCTGTGGATGCTGTGGGCAAAATGATACCCCAGGAATGTGAAGCCTGTGTCCCGGATTTTACCGATGAGGCTTTCTCTGTTGTAAATCCGTACATGGCCCATGTTGGCATTGAAATATTCATCAGAGAGCTGCCAGCATATTTTTTCCGGCCACGCCCGGGGCACACTCACAGCCAGGGTTTTACCTGGTTTGACAATTCGGGCCAGTTCTGAAATGGCCTTGCCGTCATCGGGGATGTGTTCCAGCACCTCGGAGCAGAGCACCACGTCAAAGCTCTGCGTATCAAAGGGCATGGCCGTGATATCCATGCAAGAGAGATTCCAGTCCCGGCAGGCCAGGTCGTCAATGGCCTGGTGAAATTCGAGTTTGCCTTTGGTGGTGACCAGATTGTCATAGCCGTAATCCGCTCCCGTACAGACTCCACCCTGTTCCTGGCAGGCTCGAACCGTGTGGCGGCCTTCGCCGCATCCGATATCCAGCACCCTGTCCCCCGGCTGAATATTCAGCCGCCTAAAGTCCATGGTAATCATCAATCACCTCCTGATATACAGCTGCGGTTCTCATGGCGGTCTTTTCCCAGGTGAATTCCGAGGTGACCCGTTCATATCCTTTTTGGGCAAGTCGTTCCCGCTCTTTGGGATCATCCAGCAGTTGGATTATGGCCTTTTCAAGTGCCCCGGCATCTCCAGGGGGGACCAGCTTTGCCGCATCCCCGGCCACTTCGGGCAGGGCGCCTCCTGTGGTGGAGATCACCGGAATCCTGCAGGCCATGGCCTCGCCCACGGGCAGGCCGAACCCCTCATACATGGAAGGGACCACGGCAATCTGCGCCCTGGCATATTCCCGGACAAAGCGGTGGTGGTCGATCCTTCCGGTAAATTCGATATGGCGGCCAAGGTCCAGTTTTTTTACCAGTTTTTCAATGCCCCCGTCCTTCTTGGGACTGCCAATAACCGTGAGGGATACCTCCCGTTTTTTTATGATCCGGCTCAGGGCGTGGAGAAGATGATACAGCCCCTTGAGGGGAGTATCGGCACTGTTGGTGACAATGAGGCGTCCAGGTATTTTTTTAATATGATCCAGGGGATAGAAATTTTCCATGTCAATGCCGATGGGAATGGTCCTGAATTTTGATTCCGGAATTTTAAATTCCCGTGAAATATCAATTTTCGAGCTTTCCGATACCGTGATAATAGCCGGCATCCTGCGGGCCACCATTTTCTGCATCCCGATGAATGAATACCACCTCAGGGCCTTTACCTTTTTGATAAAGGACCGGGTGCTCTGGACAGCCAGCCTGCGGTCCACGGTCATGGGGTGGTGGATAGTGGTGGTGACAGGCATTTCCCGGGCCAGGGAGAGCAGCCCAAAGGCCAGGCACTGGTTGTCGTGAATGATATCCAGGGATTTGGTTCTTCCCTTCATATACCGCTTCACCCGCATGCCGAATGTCATGGGTTCGGAATACCCCATGGCGGAAATGTCCAGCCACTCCAGAAGATTCACCGGATCTTTAAGTTCTTCTATGCTGGGGGTTCTGAACAGGTCTTCTGGGTTGTACAGGTCCAGGGTTTCCAGCATGGTAAGTTTGATGTTATTGTTGACCTGGGGATCAGGGGGGCCGGCAATGACTTCCACCCGGTGTCCCAGGTCTGAAAGGGCATGGCTGAGGTGGCGTATATAAACACCTTGCCCCCCGCAGTGAGGGTTGGACCGATAACTGACAAGTCCGATGCGTAAGCCTGTTTTAAGGAATGTATTCATAGGAGAGAGTGTTGAATGGTGCGCCCGGCTGGAATCGAACCAGCGATCTTCAGCTTCGGAGGCTGACGCCTTATCCACTGGGCTACGAGCGCACAAAATTCACGCGTGTTATACCATATTATAAAATAAAATCCAGATTAAATTTCTCTTTTGCCTCGCCTGCCACATATAGAGATCCGGCTATGCAGACGGCATCATCCTTGGAAGATGTTGAAATCGCATGGGATACCGCCTTTTTCACATCTTCGATAATGGTGATCTCTCCTGTGAAATATTTTTTCACGGCCTCTTCCAGAACACCGGTCTCAAGGCTTCTGTCTATTTTGGCCTTGGTGATGATCACCCTGTGAGCCAGGGGGACCAGTTGGCTGAGCATCTCTTCATGGGGTTTGTCATCCAGGATGCCAACCACCAGGGTCAGTTTTTTCTCACCCAGTCGGCCTGCCAGATATTTGCCCAGCACCTGTGCGGCCTTGAGGTTATGTGCCCCGTCCAGGATTACCAGGGGCTCATCCATGATTTTTTCCAGGCGGCCGGGCCACCGGGCATAGGACAGCCCTTTTTGGACCAGATCCGGGGTCAGTGCATACCGCTTATCCTTGCCCGCGTTGGCCTTGAATATGAGTTCACAGGCGGCTAGGGCAAGGGAAAGGTTTTCCCTCTGATGGTCACCGGGCAGGGGTTTGACAATATCTTTATAGGTCTTGTGAATCCCTTGGAAAGTATAGGTGTTCTGGTTTGGGGTTTTCCGGATGGAAAAATCTTTTTTAAACCTGAACAGGGGTGCGTTTTTTTCTTTTGCAATCCCCTGGAGCCTCTCCATACCCGAGGGCTGGGATACCGCCGTCACCACAGGTGCTTTTGGCTTGATGATGCCGCCCTTTTCCCGGGCCAGATCCTTGATTGTGGATCCCAGGTATTCGGTATGCTCAATGGAAAGATTGGTAATCACACTGGCCTGGGGCTGAACAATATTGGTGGCATCAAAGCGCCCGCCCATGCCGGTCTCGATCACGGCCCAGTCCACATTTTCCTTTGAAAAGTGGTAAAAGGCCATGGCTGTAGCAATTTCAAAAAAGGTGGCCCGCCGCTTTCCGATGTCAACGGCATTCACCGCTTTATACGCTTTGACCACATCTTCATCGCAAATCTCTTTACCGTCCACGGCAATGCGTTCGTTGAACCGGATCAGGTGAGGGCTTGTGTATACGCCGGTCTTGAATCCGGCCTGCCTTAAAATAGATGAGATATAGGTGGCGGTTGACCCCTTGCCGTTGGTGCCGGCCACATGGACTATTTTATAGTTTTTCTGGGGATCATTGAGGAATCTTAGAATGTTTTGGATGGTGTCAAGCTCAAGCTTGATGCCGAAGCGGCCCAGTCTGTATATTTTGTCCAGGCACTGGTCATAGGTGATATTTGGCATTGTGTGTATCCATAAAAAAACCCGGCAAATCAGACCATTCTGATTTGCCGGGCAATTTTCAGTGCTTTAGCTACGTCTTCTGCGAGTTCGGGAGGCAGCAATTCTTTGTCTTCTCATTGCCTCTCTCATTTTACGTCTTCTGTACTGACACGGTTTTTCATAGTGCTTTTTAACCTTGAGACGTTTGAAAAGTCCGTCGTTCTGGATCTTTTTCTTCAGAATTCTTAAGGCCTTTTCAACGTCATTATCAATAACGGTGACCGTAATTTCTTTCAAGCAGCATCGCCCCTTTCATTGTGGATTTAAATATTAAATATTTATAACCGGATGGAATAACAAATCCAGGCCCATAAAGCAAGCAAAAAAGCTGGCACCCAAGGCAAACACATATACACCCGGCAGGTTACTTTATCCCTTATCGTCCCGGATGCTTATGCAGGTGGCCGTTTTCATGGGTGAATTGGGCTGTGGTTTTCCCAAAAACCAAAAAAGGCTGCCTGGTTACCCTGGCAGCCTTTTTCGGAAAAGGAAAAAAAGATGAAAAAATTAATCTTGAAAAATTAGATATGCATCTTGTATGCCAAAGGGGTGGTATGAATGGTAACTACTTGTTTTTAAAAAACAAAAAAAAATATCACAAAAAAAAATTTTTTCCCTGAGGTGCCGTAAAGTTCATAATTTTGAACCTCTCATTACCAGGTGTTTGCATAAGCTGCTGATTTTGAAGAAAAATATAGGGTTCATGTTTAGGGTTCTCTATTCTGTCTCAGGGTTCAAAATTTTAAACCCACCACCTCTGGAATATGGGATAGATATTGTTTGAACGATCTATTAGTGGAAATAAGGCTCAATGGTTCCCAGGCGCTTGTCATTACCTGCGATGTCTATATATAAATTGTGGGCGGATGTGGTCTGAAAAACTGCAAATACTTATGGGGATTGGTGCTGCCGTACTTAATGTCTGCGATGGTAAAAACCCTCCGCCCTATGTCATGACAACTTTTAAAAACAGGCCTTGTTTTTCCAGTCTGGGAATGATTATCTTCTCAAGAAGATTGCTCACAACCGAAACAAGGATGATTATATGAAACCCGTCCCGGTTAAAGAAACCGTATCGTTTGAGGATTTTGAAAAGCTTGATATCCGAGTTGGTACCATTGTGTCTGTCTTGCCTGTTGAAAAATCAAATAAATTAATGAAACTAAAGGTTGATTTTGGTGACCATGTTCGTACGATTCTTGCGGGCATAAAATACGAGCGTGAAGATCCAAAGGAGATTGAAGGGAAGCAGGCGCTTTTTGTACTGAATTTACCTGAAAAGAAAATGGCTGGTGAATTGTCACAAGGAATGCTTTTTGATATTGGGTATGCAGACAAAATTAAACCTTGTCTTGCAATGCCGGAAATGGCTGTCCCAAACGGTTCAAGAGCAGGGTGATTGAATATATGGGAACTTGATCCGCCTTATTTTAAATACTGGTCGAAAAAATAACAGAGAGGATTTATGACAAGACGTAAAGCTAAACCTGAACGGGATCTGGAAAAAGCATACTCCCCAAAAGAATTTGTTGATAAATTAAGGCGGCTTGCTGATTCCATTGAGCAGAATAAAAGATTCCGGATACAAATTTTTGGAGAAAGAATTTCTGTTCCCCCGGATGCTGTTTTTAATATCGAGCATGAAAGAGAGGGGAATAATGAAGAAGTTGAATTTCAGTTGAAATGGGTTGTGCCTGAAAAATGATATTAAATGGCGCTCAACATACGGCCTTGTTTGAAAAATAATTTTCTATTGTACCAGCACTTTTTTTGCTTGGTGAATCAGATTTCGGGTCAGCTTTTCCAATACATCTGATTTTAGATTCCAGCAATGCCAATAAAGCTTCACCGGTACATGGATCCCGGGTAATAAATCCACCATCCGTCCGGATTGTATCAGAGGGGTGCCTTGCTGATCCGGCAAGGTGCCATAGGCATGGCCCAGGCAGATGAATTCTGCGTATTTTTCAACAGATGGTACATAGTGAGTCGGGATGGCGGCAGGCACTTTGCCAATGGCTTGATAGAGGAGTTTGTAAAGCAGCTCGTCGTGTCGATCAAAGATCAGGGCCGGTGCCCGTAATACATCTTTTATCTGAAGCCCATCAGGAAACCATCTGGCCGCAAATTCCGGCGTAGCCAGCATGCGATAATTCATGCGCCCGATATACTCGATTCTGCACCCTTGCATGGGCTGTTCCTGAATGCTGATACACCCCATTACCTCACCGTCTTTGAGCATCCGGTGGGTCTGTTCCTGGTCGTCCACCCGGATGTCGAGCAATACCTTTTCTTCAAGTAAAAAGGGGTGGATGGCTTCGAAAAGCCAAAACGCAAGGCTGTCAGCGTTTACACCCACTGCTATGGGGGTAAAGTCTTTGCCCTCCGGTGCGTTCATTTTTCCCATGAGATCATCCTCAAGTCGCTTGACCTGGAGGTAGTGCTTTAGAAATTTTTGACCGGCTAATGTTGCCTGGGGTGGTGTCGTGCGCACGATCAACACCTGTCCCGTGAGTTCTTCCAATAATTTCACCCGTTGGGAGACCGCCGATTGAGTGATGCACAATACCTTGGCAGCCTTGTCGAAACCGCCTTCCTGAGCAACCCGGGCCAAGGCTTCAATGAGTTTATAATCAAGCATAATTAATTAATTAGCAAAATTAATTAATTATTAAAACAATTAAATTTACTATATCTTAAGGCGGGGGCTGAGATCGAATACCCCCTTCCCGGTGCTGGGGTAATATTGAATGGTGTCTTGTACGGTCCGGGTGGATCTTTCAAAATTTTGATCTGCTGACTTTTAATGGTTGATTTGATATACCCATCAAGAGGGTTTCAGGTATCAATGATTACGTTCCGGTCTGCCTGAAAATTCTATGGGGAATGGGTATCGAATAAGCAGGAGATCTAAAGTGAATATAGTTTATGTGAATAAAAAGCATCAGTGCAGAATGGTAACGTTTGATGAAACTGAAAATCGGTTATGGGTAAAGCCGAACCTCAGGGAACGGCTGGTTGAGAAAAGAATGGTTGGTTTTGATTTAGATCAGCTTGAATCGATAAAAGAAATGCCGGCTATTGCTGAAAAAATATCTTCAGCCCTTCCCCTGGTTTATCTGTTAATGGTTTTTAAAGATAAAAGACAGGTGGTGGTGGGCGTAGATGAAAAAGGCCTGTATGCTGTTACGGCTGCGTTAAAAATAGCAGGGCAGAGAAGCTGCGATGCGTCTGATTCTCTGGTTTACACATCTCTCTAAAAAGGGGTGTGCAGGGCGTTGCTAAAACAGTCACCCCCCTCACATGGCAGGGAATGTTTTGCATTTAAAACACCTATCCAAAGGGAAATAAAATGGTAGAAATACAATTGATTAATCCTAAGGGAAGTGAACCTATTTATCAATCCATGCAGTTTTCCCAGGCAGTAAAGTGTGGGAATACGATCTGGGTATCAGGTCAGGTTGGTGTGGATGAAAATTTTAAAGTTGGAAACGGTATTGAAGAACAGGCCAGAATGGCATTTCAAAATCTTGAAAAAGTATTAACAGAAGCCGGAAGCGGACTTAAAGAGATCGTGGAGCTTGTAACCTACCATACTTCCATGAAAGAAATCGGTGGATTTTCAAAGGTAAAAGCCAAATATATCCCGGAGAACTATCCCGCCTGGACGGCCATAGGGGTAACCGAACTGGTGTTGCCCGATTTGCGTTTGGAAATCAGGGCCACTGCAATCATCGGTTAAAAACTGCACATTAAAATAGGAACAGGTCACGGCTGTCGTTGAATTATAGTGTCTTTAGAGATTGGCATGGTCTTTTCCGCCTTGGTCTTCGAACAGGTATCTATGCCCAAGCCACCAAAACAGACATAATACCTAAGTCTGCAGGAAATTTGAAGATTATTTTGATCGGCCACGGTACTCTTATGTTTGCTTGTGAGGGAAACATAATCCATGTCGATTCATGGACCAATGTTGGAAGCTATGGAACCCTCCCAAAAGCCGATCATTTCCTTATTACGCATCATCACAGGGATTATTAGGATCTAGCTGCTTTAGAGCAAATCATAAAAGATACCACCATTGTTGTGATGACCCCAAAATGCGCAGAACAAATCGAAGACATAAAATGGTCTCCGATACCTATGACCAGTGGCGGTAAAAGGACATTGGACGGGTATTGATTCGGCCTTTATTTCAATTAACCTGCCGAGTACCATGGATTCAGCAATGGCTGCCGATGCTGTCAGGGCATTTAAATCCAGATTGGTTTATCCTTATCATACCAGACGTAAAGAGGGTGACCAAGGTCGCCGGGTTCATGGAATTGATGCAAGGATTTAATGACGTTAACATCCGAATTTCAAAACAACATCTGCATCCAGCGGGCATTGATTTGAATTCGAATAATTGACTGATTTTCAAATAGTAAAACTGCCCTGCAGGCGCGATGGTCTGCAGGGCAGTTTTAGATCACAAAGATTTGGAAACCGGGAAACTCTCCAGCGGGAAACTCTCCAGCGGGGAAATCCCAGGCCGGATCTTACAATTTGCTGACGAGTTCAGCTGTGACGTCTGGCAGGGCGGCTTCACCCTTTAAAGTGATATATTTAATAGAATCGTCTTTTTCCGCCAGGTCTTTGAAGTAGTAGGAAGATGCCAGGGTGCCGGTATCTGTGTCATAGTAGATGGAGTGGCGTTTGTCGATGGCGCCTTCGTCCTGGTCGTCGTCACGGGCGCTCAGGGCACCGCCGCATACCCGGCATTTGTCTCCGTCGGGTTTGATGGCGTCGATGAAGATGTTGTTGGGATGGTTGTTGTCTTTTTCACAAAGACGGCGGCCCATGATTCTGTTTTTCGCAATTTCACGGTCCAGAAGCATTTCGATGACATAGCTCAGTTTGATGCCTTCCTCTTCCAGGGATGCGTGGAGTTTTTCAGCCTGGACTTTGTTTCTGGGGAAGCCGTCAAGCAGCCATCCGTTTTTGCAATCGTCTTTTTTAATGCGGTCGATCATCATGGGGATGGTGATGTCATCGGGTACCAGATCTCCCTTGTCGATATATTCTTTGGCTTTTTTACCAAGCTCGGTGCCGCCTTTGATGTTGTCGCGGAAGATCGCGCCGGATTCAACATGGGCTATATTGTATTTATCTTTCAGAATTTTTCCCTGGGTGCCTTTACCACTGCCGTTGGGGCCGAAAAAAAGAATGTTCATCTTAACTCCTTAAAGGTTTGTTTATATTCATGTCACATCGGGACATACTGCCGATCATAAAAAATACTTCATACACTCATAAGAATTTCTTAATATAAGACTGTCTTTTCTTTGTCAAGGCCAAGCCAAATTAGATCTTGAATGTAGGAACGGGAATTGATATTAATGTACGGATTTGGAAATCGAAACGATCTAGTACTTTAACTTAATTTATCTGTACATATAAGGTAAGGGGGAAACATGACGGAACTGATTGATGTCAGGGCAAGGGAAATTATTGATTCCAGGGGTAACCCCACCGTGGAAGTGGATGTTACACTTGCCTGCGGGGCCCGGGGCCGGGCCGCGGTACCATCAGGAGCCTCTACAGGCACAAGAGAAGCTCTGGAGCTGAGGGACAAAGCTGAAAACAGGTATATGGGCAAGGGGGTTCTCAACGCCGTTGCCAATGTCAATGAGGTGATTGCACCGGAAATTATCGGGTATGATGCAATGGATCAGGCCGGTCTGGACCGGACCATGATCGACATTGACGGGACTGAAAATAAATCCAGACTGGGCGCCAATGCCATTCTCGGTGTGTCCATGGCTGCGGCCAGGGCCGCTGCAGATGCCTGCGACATTCCCCTTTACCGACACCTGGGCGGGATTAATGCCCGGGTAATGCCCGTTCCCATGATGAACATCATCAACGGCGGGGCCCATGCTGCCAACAACCTGGATATCCAGGAGTTCATGATCCTCCCCTTTGGTGCCCAGGGGATGCTGGAAGCCATCCGTATGGGAGCTGAAACCTTTCATAACCTCAAGAAGATCCTCAAGGGCCAGGGCCTGAGCACAGCCGTGGGTGACGAAGGCGGGTTTGCCCCCAACCTTAAGTCCAACGAAGAGGCCATCGAGTATATCATTAACGCCATTGAGGCGGCAGGCTACAGACCGGGCAAAGATATCGGAATTGCACTGGATGCGGCGGCCTCGGAATTCTTCAAGGATGGAAAATACGTATTCGTGTCCGAGGGCAGGGAATTGTCCGCCGAAGAGATGATTGATTATTACGAAGGTTTGGTGGATAAATATCCGCTGTTCTCCATTGAAGACGGCCTTGCAGAAGGCGACTGGGACAACTGGGAACTCATGACCCAGCGGCTGGGCAATAGGATTCAGATTGTGGGGGACGATATCTTTGTCACCAACCCGGATATCTTCAAACAGGGAATTGCCAGAGGGGTGGGTAATTCCATCCTCATCAAGCTTAACCAGATCGGGACGGTCACCGAGACCCTGGACACCATCCAGATGGCCAAGGAGTCCGGGTACACCACAGTGGTGTCCCACAGGTCCGGTGAGACCGAAGATACCTTTATTGCTGACCTGGCCGTGGGCGTGAATTCCGGCCAGATCAAGACCGGCTCCATGTCCAGAAGCGACCGGGTGTCCAAGTATAACCAATTGATCCGCATCGAGGAACTACTGGGCGATTCTGCCGTGTTCCCGGAGGATCTGTTTATTTAACCAGATACGGTAGATGCAAAAAAAATATTTTATTTCTTTTTTGGTATTGATTGTATTCCTTGCGTCAGGAAACAGGGGTGAGGCCTTTGTACCCCAAACGCCTCACCTCTTGCATTTGATGGTGAATAAGATCCGTGTTCCTGCCGGAATGACAGTGGTCCAGACTAGGAAAATAGCCGGAACAGCACTGGCGGATGAATCGGAGACTCCTGACGATACGGTTCCCAAGGCACCGGCCTTGAGGGAAACGCTGACCTATTTATTTCCGGAAAGCCTCAGGTCCGATCTCAGGCTTTCCTCGGGCAATCAGTTTTACGTGACCTCGGGAAAAGGGTTTGTAAAGGTGCTCAACGGCGAGGTCACAGACCTGGAAAAATCTCCGGGCGAGTATTATACGGATCCCCTTTTGTACCGGAACCATGAAATCCTTGCCAGGGTTCTGGCAGATGCCGGGATCAATGTGGAGAAGGTAAGTCTCCAGCGTTTGGAAGGCAGGATCTGCTGGTTTGTCGGAGAACTGCCCCCTTATAAGGGCGACGGCGGCCAAGACCCCGCAGGGCTTTGGATCGGAAAAGACAGTTTTTTCCCCTTGCGTTATCTTGTCCGGAAATCCGGGCGGACCATGGATATCCGTTATGACAACTGGCACAAGGTGTCACGGTCCTGGTACCCAAAAGAGACCCGTATTTTTGTAGACGGAGAGCTTTTTGTACAGATTCTTGTGGACCAGATGGAACTGGCGCCTGGACTCTCCCGGGATATGTTTGATATGGGAACAATTCTGAGCCGGTATCCCCGGAAAGCAGAAGAGGGGCATGGGAGTATAGGCCGTGACCTGGATAATGAAATTGACACATTTAATAAATTATATGATTAATTCAAAAGAAGTGGGGGATTGATGGCTGAAAACACCAAATATATTTTTGTGACGGGTGGGGTATTATCATCTTTGGGCAAAGGACTTGCGTCCGCCGCCATTGGGATGCTCCTGGAGAGCCGCGGGCTTTCAGTGACCATTCAGAAACTGGACCCTTACATCAATGTGGACCCCGGCACCATGAATCCCTTTCAGCACGGTGAGGTCTTTGTGACCGACGACGGTGCCGAGACTGATCTTGATCTGGGCCATTACGAGCGGTTTACCAATGCCAAGCTGGGGAAAAATAATAATTTCACCACCGGCAAGATTTACAACCAGGTTATTACCAAGGAAAGAAAAGGCGAATACCTGGGCGGCACGGTTCAGGTGATCCCCCATATCACAGATGAGATCAAGAAGTCCATCACCCTGGTCTCCAATGATACCGATGTGGTGATCGTGGAAATCGGCGGCACCATTGGTGACATCGAATCTCTCCCCTTTCTTGAGGCCATCCGCCAGTTTAAGTCTTATGTGGGGGCTTCCAACGTGATTTATATTCACCTGACCCTGGTGCCCTATATCAAAACCGCCTGTGAGGTGAAGACAAAACCCACCCAGCACAGTGTCAAGGAGTTGAGAAGCATCGGGATTCAGCCGGATATTCTGCTTTGCCGCACAGAAAGCTATCTGTCCCAGGAGATTAAAGAAAAGATTGCATTGTTCTGCAACGTGGATACCGATGCCGTGTTCACGGCCAAAGATGTGGATTGCATCTATGATGTCCCTCTGGTGTACAATAAAGAGGGGCTGGGAGATAAGATCTTAAAAAAACTGAACATCTGGGCCCGGTCGCCCCGATTGGACGACTGGCGTGAAATGGTGGAACGGCTTAAAAATCCCCGGGACAAGGTCAATATTGCCATTGTGGGCAAATATGTGGATCTGACTGAAAGCTATAAGAGCCTGAACGAGGCTCTGACCCACGGGGGTATTTCCAACGATACTGCCGTTTCCCTTCAGTTTGTGGACTCCACCACCTTGAATAAGGATAATGTGGCGGAAATTTTATCCCAGAGCGACGGGGTGCTGGTGCCCGGCGGATTCGGTGCCAGGGGCATTGAAGGTAAGATTCTGGCCGCCCAGTACGCCCGTGAGAACAAGGTGCCCTTTTTCGGGATCTGTCTGGGGATGCAGATGGCGGTCATTGAAGTGGCAAGGAACCTGGCCGGCATGGAAGATGCCAACAGCGAAGAGTTTGATCCCTACACTCCCTTCCCGGTAATTTACCTGATGAAAGAGTGGGTGGACGAGCAGACCGGTCAGGTGGAAAAACGGGACGAAGAATCGGACAAGGGCGGCACCATGCGTCTGGGGGCCTATCCCTGCCGTCTGGCTGACGATACTTTTGCCATGCAGGCCTATAAGGCCGAAGATATTTCCGAGCGCCACCGCCACAGATTTGAATTTAACAACGAGTATAAGGCCCGCCTCATGGAAGCCGGACTGGTGGTCAGCGGTTCCTCACCGGACCATGATCTGGTGGAAATCGTGGAACTCAAGGATCATCCCTGGTACCTGGGTTGCCAGTTCCATCCTGAATTCAAGTCCAAACCCATGAATCCCCACCCCCTGTTCAGAGGCTTTATTAAAGCTTCCCTGAAAAACAGGAAGTCATAAAACCGCTTAGGCCCTGGCCGGAAGTGTCCTGGCAGGGCCTAAGAATTTGCCTATCCAATCATTCAGTCTTTAAGGAGGCCGGATGGAAAAAAACGTCACCATTTGTGTTCAAGGTGTCCGGCTTGAAGGGCGGTTGAATCTGAATCCGGACAGCAAAAAAGGGGTGGTTGTCACCCATCCCCATCCACTTTACGGTGGGAATATGGATAATCCCGTGGTTAAGCAGATTGTTGCATCCTTTTATGGGGCCGGGTTCACCACCCTGAGATTTAATTTCAGGGGAACCAAAGGCAGTTCGGGCATGTTTGACAACGGGGGGGGGGAACAGGACGATGTCCGGTTCGCTCTGGCATTTTTAAACGATCACGGGATTTCAACACCTTTTCTGGCCGGCTATTCTTTCGGGAGCTGGGTCAATGCCCATGTTGTGGCCAAAGGGGTTCAAATAAAAGATCATATAATGGTGTCTCCGCCTGTTGCTTTTATCTCTTTTGATACGGTGAAAACCCTTTCAAATACCGGCCTGATCATAACCGGTCAGGGGGACGATATTGCCCCGCCCAATCAGGTCCGGGCAGTGATACAGCGGTGGCAGATCAATCCCCAGTTCTCGGTGCTGGACCGGGGGGACCATTTTTATTCAGCCCATCTCAAGGCTCTTGGAGAGGTGCTGACAGCTTATTTGGCCTGATCAATCATAGCGGCCGGCCTTGTCCTTGTAAAACTCATGCAGGAAGGCCATGTCTTTTTCAAGATCCCCGCTGGGCTGGAGGGTGGGACCGACGCCTCCTATTTTCTTTTTATAGTCTAAAAATCCGCAGGCAATGGGGACATCGGCTTCAAGGGCAATCCTGTAGAATCCAGTCTTCCATTCGTCTACATTCCGCCGGGTGCCTGAGGGGGCAATGGTGACAATCAGGCGGTCTGCCTTCCGGAATTCATCTGCCATGATTTTTACGGTATTCTTGTTTTGGGACCTGTCGATGGGAATTCCTCCCAATCGCTCAAGCAGATGTCTGAACGGGGGGATGAACATGGTATTTTTACCCATCCAATGCACGGGGATTTGGAATTTAAAGAAAATAAGCATGGTAAAAACAAAATCCCAATTGCTGCTGTGGGGATGGGCAATGAGAATGAATTTTTTCAGATCAGGCATTTTTCCATGGGTCTTCCACCCAAACATAAAGAGTCCGATCCTGGCAATAAAATAAAATACCGGTTTGAAAACCGGGTTGTTTAAAAGGCTTGGTTTCAAAGTTTTCCCCCGTCAGTTTGGCAAAATAGATTTTTATACCCTTTGGAATGGGGGCAGGAAATTAATGACCCGCTGTTTTACAATAAAAATACAAACCCTGATCTTCTTTTTCATAAAAGTATTGCCAACAGATCCGGAAAACTATAACCATGGAAGGATAACCTGATATTGGTATCAAGGTACGGGCCATAACAAAAAAAGAAAAAGCGGATACATATTGCAGCTTTCACTGTTTCGAACTGTTTTCGCTTTCCCACAAAGGTAATGATTTTGGACAGGATAGACAAAAAAATACTCAATACCCTCCAGGAAAATGGAAAAACCACCAATGCAAAATTGTCTAAAATCGTTGGGATTTCAGCCCCGGCAACCCTGGAGCGGGTACGCCGCCTGGAGCTGTCAGGGGTTATTTCCCACTTTACCGCTGTGGTGGATCCGGAAAAGATCGGATTCTCCATCATGGCCATGGTGAGCATCTCTTTGAGTCTGAGTAAGCTCTCGTCTGTTGCAGAAATAAAAGAGCGCCTGGGCGGGTTGGAGGAGGTGATGGAATGCTACCAGATCGCCGGGGCCAATGATTTTATCCTTAAGGTGGTGGCAAAGGATATCAAAGCCTATGGTGAGTTTATGAATGAAAAACTCACCCAGATCGAAGGCATCCAGAAGATCCAGTCCTCCTTTGTCATTGACAGCATCAAAGAGAAGAAGAAGCTGACCCTGGATCTGGACGAGGACTATCGGGTCTAAACCCTTTTTTGCATCAGCCGGATCTTCACCGGGACCCCGGCCTGTTCGGTTAGCGTCGCTTCGGTGAGGAACATCAGTTTTTCCAGATTCTTGATCTCATCTGAAAACAAAGTGTCATCCATGACAAGGGATATCTGAAGGATTTCCCTGCCACCGAGGCGCATTCTGTCCATGTCGCAGTCGGGGTCGCAAATGCCTAAGGCAGCTTCCAGATAAACTTTTACCTGGTCCAAAGAGACCTTGATCCCGGAGATGATCATGTAATTATCGGCCCGTTCATTGAGCCATTCCATTTTCAGGAAAGAAGAGCCGCAGTTGCAGGGTTCGGTGACAAACCGTGCCATATCACCGGTGCGGAACCGGATCAGGGGAAAGGCACGGGCCGAGAGGGTGGTGAGCACCAGCTCCCCTTTTTCCCCGGAAGTCAGGACCGTTCCTGTAGCGGGATTGATTATTTCCGGCAGGATAAGGTCGTCATTGATGTGGAGCCCGCAATGGCCGGCACATTCGTGGGCAATGGCAGGTCCCGGGATTTCACTGAGCCCGTAATTGAGCCAGATATCCACATGGAGCCTTTCTTCAAGGTGGGCCACGGTTTCCCGGTCCACGGGTTCCCCAACCAGGATGATCCGTTTCAGGTTTAGTTCGTTGGGGTTCCGTTCCTGGTCGAACATGTGGTCCATGAGTTGTTCCGCAAAGGCCGGGGTAGTGACCAGGGTGGTGGTTTTATAGTCCCTGAGCACCATGAGGGTCTTGGACAGGGAGAGGGATGAATTGGGAATGACCCCTGCGCCCATGTCTTCCCCGCCGTCTTTGTAATCCCGGCCCCAGTTGGCCAACCCAGGGGGGAGTTGTATCTGGATGATATCCATTTCCGTGACTCCTGCGGCCCCAAGGCTTTGGGCCACAAGTTTTTTCCAGATGAGAAGATCTGCCTTGGTGTACCCGCTGATGGAGGGGCTGTCTCCCGTGCCCGGGGCCGTGTGGATGCGGACAATGTCCCTCAGGGGAACGGCAAATAGTCCGTAAGGATAGTGGGTGCTCAGATGGGACCGGTTCATGAAGGGCAGTTTTTCCAGATCTGCCAAAGAAATTATATCCTGGGGTGAAAGTTCTTGTTCCAGAAAGCGGTTCCGGTGGAAGGGCACATTTTTATAGGCCCTGTTCAGGGTGCTCTGGAGTTTTTCCAGTTTGAGCTGTTCTCTCTCTTCCATGCTTGTTTCCGCCGGCATCAGTTTTCCCTCCCATCGTAAAAATCACCGTAATCCTGACCCAGATAGGCCCGCTTGACATCATCGTCCACAAGCAGTTCTTCTGAACTTCCCTGGAGTACCATTTTCCCGGTTTCCAGTACATAGCCCCGGTCTGAAATTTTCAGTGCGGCCCGGGCATTCTGTTCCACCAGAAGTATGGTCACCCCCTGGCCCCTCAGGGTCTCAATTGTATTGAATATCATATCCACAATTTTGGGAGCCAGGCCCATGGAGGGTTCATCCAGAACCAAAAGCTGCGGTCTTGCCATTAGGGCCCGGCCGATGGCCAGCATCTGCTGTTCACCGCCTGAGAGGGTCCCGGCCAATTGATCTGCCCGTTCCCTGAGTATGGGAAACATATCCAGTACCATTTGAAAATCTTTTTTAACCTCGGCCTTCATTCCTTTCCGGTACATGGTGTAGGCACCCATTTTCAGGTTGTCCATGACGCTTAGGGGGGAGAAAATCTGTCGGCCCTCAGGCACCATGCTGATGCCGGACCGGACAATGGCCGGGGGGGACATGCCCTTGAGAGGCTTTTCCCGGAACAGGATGTCACCGGACCAGTTTTTCATCAGCCCGCAGATGGCCAGGAGCAGGGAGCTTTTCCCGGCCCCGTTGGCCCCGATGATGGAGATCAGCTCTCCTTCTTTGATGGAAAGGCTGACCCCGTGGACTGCCGTTATGCTCCCGTAGCTGCATTTCAGGTTTTTTATTCTCAGCATGCTGTTATCCCTGCCCCAGATAGGCGGCCATGACCGCCTCATCGTTCTGGATTTCCCTGGGCGTGCCCTGGGCCAGTTTTTTGCCTTGATCCAGGACAATTATTTTATCGGAGATCCCCATGGCCAGACTCATATCGTGTTCCACCAGCATCATGGTCACCCCGGTTTTTTTTACCTCTTCAATGAGTTTGCCCAAGCCTTCGGTTTCCACGGCATTCAGACCGGCTGCCGGCTCATCTAACAGCAGGAGAAGAGGGTCTGATGCCAGGGCCCTGGCAATTTCCGCTGTTTTCTGGAGACCCACAGGCAGGTCGCAGGCCGGTTTGCGGGCATAGTCGATGAGACCGGTGAATTCAAGGAGGGATTCGGCCTTTTCCACGGCCAGCTTTTCTTCCCGGCGTACCCAGGGCAGCCGGGTCACGGCCCCCCAGAATCCCGAGCGGGTCCTCACATGCATGCCCACCAGTACATTCTCCAGCAGACTCATTGACCCGAACAACTCCACATGCTGGAAAGTGCGTGCAATTCCGGCCGCTACCAATTGGTGGACCGCCATTTTTCGGGTATTTTCCCCGTTGAAAATGACCTGCCCCCCGTCCGGGGGATAGATCCCGGTGATCATGTTAAACAGGGTGGTCTTGCCTGCCCCGTTGGGGCCGATGAGGCCGCATACAATGCCCGGTTCAATGGAAAATGAGATATTGTCCTGGGCCCGAACCCCCCCGAACCTCTTGGTCAGGGACCTGACGTCTAGTATGTCTTGTTGTTTTTCTGCAGGGGCGTTCATGTTTGTTTCCCCCTATGTCTCTTTTTCCTTGAAACCTCGTAAATATCCAGAAATCCCCGGGTCAGGCCCTGGGGCATGAAGATCATTACAACCATGAGGATCAGGCCGAAAATGATCATCTCATATTCGGCAAACCCGTGGAGCACCTCGGGCAGCAAGGTCAGCAAAGAGGCGCCGAGAAGGGCACCCCATACACTGGCCATGCCGCCGATGACCACCATGGTCACCATTTTTACCGAGACCATGAAGCCGAATGACCCCGGGCTGATGAAGAGGACAAAGTGGGCATAGAGAAAACCGGCAATGGCACCCAGGGCCGCTGAGAACATAAAGATCTGGAGTTTGAGAAAATGGGTGTTCACCCCCACGGCCAGGGCGGCATTTTCCCCGTCATGGATGGAGCGCAATGCCCTTCCCATGCGGGAGGACAATATTCTGCGGCAGATGAGAATTGCCCCAAAAACTACACCCCAGACCAGGAAAAAGTAATTGCGCCCCGACATAAAGGAGACAGGACCTGCTTCCAGCACCGGGATGCCCACAAAACCCGAGGCCCCGCCTGTGACACTGCTCCATTCCCTGAACAGGATATTGACGATCATGCCGAAGCCCAGGGTGCCCATGCCCAGGTAATATCCGGACAGGCGCAGGGTGGGCAGGCCCACCACCAGGGCGATGAATACGGCGCATCCCACGGCGCAGACCAGTGCCAGCCAGGGGGATATCCCGTAGGTCCCGGAAAGAATGGCCGTGGTATAGGCCCCGATGCCGTAGAATGCGGCATGGCCTAAAGAGACTTGTCCGGCATATCCCATGAGCATGTTCAGTCCCAGGGCCAGGAGGGTGTTGATGCCGATAAAGGTCATGATCTGGAGATAATATGTGTTTTCCGTGAACAGTCCCAGGCCTAAGACAGCGCAGATAAAAAGACTGTGTTCGATGCGGATCTGTTTGCTGTTGTTATCCATTGGTGCTGTCATGTTAAAAACGTTTTGCCTCTTTTGCAGAAAATAGCCCGCCCGGGCGGATATAGAGAATCAGGAGAAGGAGAATAAAGGCAATGGCATCCTTGAGTCCCGATGAAATCAGTCCTGCACCCAGAGATTCCAGGACCCCCAGAAGGATGCCGCCGGCAAAGGCCCCCCACAGGCTGCCCAGTCCCCCGATCATTGCGGCGCAGAACCCCTTTAGTCCCAGTATGGTGCCCATGTCGTAGGAACTCATGGTGATGGGGGCTATGAAGATGCCGGCAATTGCCCCGCATCCCGTGCTGATGGCAAAGGCCAGGACCGCCATTTTTTCAGAGGGGATGCCCGTGAGCCAGGCGGCCTTTTGATTGACGGCACAGGCCACCATGGCCTTTCCGGTGAGGGTCTGTTTCAGGAAAAAATGGATCCCGCCGGCCAGAGCCAGGGCCGCAACCATGATCCAGATGCTCTGGGGAAGCAGTGCCGCCCCCAGAATCTCTATGGACTCGTGGATGGAAAAGGAAGGGACGCTGAAGGGGTCCTTTCCCCAGAGGATCATCCCCACGCCCCTCAGGAAAATCGAGGCCCCCACGGTGATGATTACCAGGACGATGGGCTGGGGGTTTCTGGCCGTCCGGATGGCAAACCGTTCAAAGAGTAGGCCCAGGCAGCAGCCCAGGGCAATGGTGCCGGCCATGGCCAGGGGCAGGGGCAGGGCTAATTGGACCCAGAGGGTCACCATGGCCATGGCCCCCACCATGACAAATTCGCCGTGGGCAAAGTTGATCAGCTCAGTGGAGCTGTAGAGCATGGACAGGCCCACGGCGATCACCGCATAAATGGCTCCGGTGGTCAGTCCTGAAAAGAGGTATTGGATTATTTCCTGCATGAAGTTCCTTTAGGAATCGTTACAAAATTACTTGATTAATTTCCAGGTGCCGTCTTTGATCTCTACCATAACAAAGGCTTCCGGTGAAAGGCCATTGTGGTCTTTTCCGGAAAAATTGAATTCACCGGTGGCGCCGATATGGTTTTGGGTGGCTTCCAGGTTGTCTCGAATCTTACCCTTGTCTCCTCCGGTTCCTTTTAATGCATTGGCAAGGATATTCACGGCATCATAGGCATATCCGCCGAACCCGGAAACATTGCCCTTGTATTTGGCGCTGTAATCCGCCTGGTAGCTTTCAAGAATCTTTTTCTGGACGTCACTGCCGTCCAGAAGTCCTGTGACCAGGATCTTGCCTGTGGGCAGAATGATTCCCTCGGCGGCATCCCCGGCCAGCTCGATGAATTTGGGAGAAGCTACCCCGTGGCTCTGGTAAAGGGGGATATCAATCTTAAGCTGCTTGACGTTTTTTGCCACAACCGCAGGACCCGGGTTGGTGCCCCAGCATACGATGGCCTGGGGGGCGGCTGACTTGATCTTGGTGAGCTGGGCCGTGGTATCCGTATCCTTGGCGCCGAAACTTTCCGCCTGGACAACCTCAAGGCCGAAATCCTTTGCCTGGTTCAAAAGCTGGTTTTTGCCGCTTTCCCCAAATGAATTGGCAACAGTGATGATGCCGATTTTTTTAATGCCTGCAGCCTTTATATGCTGATACACGGCTGCCACGGCCAGAAGGTCGCTCTGGGCGGTTTTAAATACCCAGGGTTTTACCGGAGAGGTGATCTTGACGCCGGCGGCGCAGCTTATCAGCGGGACCTGTGCCCGCTCCACAAAGTTCACGATGGCCAGGGTGGTGGGGGTGGTGGAGGGTCCGATGATGGCCAGGACTTTATCCTTGTGGATCAGCTTGTTTACGGCGGATACGGCCTTGGCCGGATCTCCCTCGGAATCATAAATCATCGCTTCAAGCATGTGACCGTCAATGCCGCCTGATGCATTAATCTTTTCAACCATCATTTCCATGGTCTTTTTTTCAGGATCTCCCAGAAAGGAGGCCCTTCCCGTGGAAGAAAAGATTCCCCCCACCTTATAAACGGATGCGGCCATCAGGCCTGTGGCCGGTAAAAAAGCAAGGGCAAGTGCCAGTACTGCTGTTGTGAGTTTTTTCATTTCATGCACTCCTTTAAAAGATTAAAAGTGGTGTTAGGGATCGTTAAAAATAATTTCACTTAAATTGTTTTCCAAACCCCTTAAAAGATAGGGGCTTTATTGAAAATAAAGGTGAACTAATTTTTGCTCCTACCCTTGTCCATGAATCCTTAACTGATCTGCCCCCTTTTTGCGGCGGCGCGTTAAAAAAGGGCTGAAGGCTTGCCCACAGTCCTTAGATATAAAAAACCATGGGTTACTGTGTCAGTCTGCCCATGGTTTGAGTTTGCGTGGTATCCTCCGATAGGTTACATAAACTCTCCCCGGACAGACTTCCTAAAAAAGAAGCCGCTGCCGCTGCGGGTAAAGCTAAAAAAATAAAAATAACGGAAAATCATGGCATCCTCAACTAAAATTGTACAAGGTTCCTCATTCCTAATTGACCCGGGGGTAAGTGTCAAGAGTTTTTAAAACCGGAGGGTTAGGCGTATTCTGCGGTATCGTAGGGCGGGGTTATAAAACACCTTTTATTGTTTTGCGAAATCTTTTTTTTATGCTACAAAATTAGCGAAATTAAAAAAAACACCTAATATAAAAAATTTGCAGGGGGACGATATGACCGGGCCCAGCCTGGTAGGGATATGCTCAAGTCCAGTGAAAAAGGAAAATAATGATTATCAAGATTATAATCTGGATATACCGGCTGTGGCGTTGAGTGGAAAAATGAATAGAAAAATATCCGGGCAGCGAAGGGAGATACATTGTGAACCGTATCTATAAAGCTGGGGCGGTACAGTTTAATATTGTTAACGGTGATATCAATGGCAATCTGGATACAGCCTTTTTTCATCTGACCAAATTGGCAGACCAGGGCGCGGATATTGCTGTCCTGCCTGAACTTTTTTCCTGCGGGTTTGACAATGAAAATATCGGTATCCATGCCAGGAGAACCCCTGAAACCCTGGAGAAGATGACGAAGTTTGCCAGGGCAACGTCCATGGCCCTGGCCGGAACCCTGCCCCAAGCAGAGGGAAACCAGGTATTTAATACCTTATATTTTATAGACCGGGACGGAGATATTAAAGGGGCGTACCAAAAACTCCATCTGTTCAGGCTTACTCTGGAACATCAGTTTTATACCCAAGGAAATCGAGCCTGTGTCATAGAGACCAGTTTCGGGCCGGTGGGGCTGATGGTCTGTTATGATTTGAGATTTCCAGAATTGGCCCGCCAGCTTTTCCTTGACGGGGCCCGGCTCTTTATTGTATCTGCCCAGTGGCCCACCCCCAGAAAGACCCATTGGCAGACCCTGATCCGAGCCAGGGCCATTGAGAACCAGAGTTATTTTATCTGCAGCAACCGGACCGGGACCGACGGTGACCTTGAATTTCCAGGGTGTTCTTCTATTGTGGATCCCCTGGGGGAGGTGGTTGCCGAGGCCGGTGATGATGCCCGGGGCATCATGGCTAAAATCGACATGGAGGCGGTGGACCGGGCCCGGGAACTTATTCCCGTAAAAGAAGACCGAAGAAAGGATATATATGGATAAGAAGATTGTTTCTCTCGATGAGATGTGTCGGCTGTCAAATGAATACAGAAGCGTGGGCAAAACTGTGGTATTCACCAACGGATGCTTTGATATCCTTCATGCAGGCCATGTCTCCTACCTAGCCCGGGCAAAGACCTGCGGAGACATCCTGGTGCTGGGGCTGAATTCCGATGCCTCTATACGGAAAATCAAGGGGGAGAGCCGCCCGGTGATTCCCCAGGACCAGAGGGCCGTTGTGATGGCAGCCCTGAAGATGGTGGACCATGTGGTGATCTTTGATGCACCTGATCCCGGTGATATGATCCGGATTATCGTGCCCACTGTACTGGTCAAGGGGGCGGACTGGCCTGAAGACAAAATTATCGGCGCAGATTTTGTGAAATCCGCAGGGGGGCGGGTGGAGCGGATTGCCTTTGAAGAGGATGTTTCCACCACCAAAATCATTGAACGGATTGGGAAACGGTTCTATGGTGCTTCCTGATCCCCTTGTCTTTGATCACCTGGCCAAGTTCCCAGGCCTGATCCACGGGGTGTTTTCAAGGGCAGGGGGCAAAAGCGTCGGCCCTTTTTCAGGGTTGAATCTGGGTATGAATTGCGGGGATGAACCGGTCACAGTGGCGGCAAACCGGTCCCAAATGCTGGCTGTTCTGGGGGGACCCAATGCCGTATTTTTGAATCAGGTCCACGGTAAGGATATTCTGGTGATTAAAAAGGGGATGGATATCCGGGATATCATATGGAATCCCGGGACCGGGAGAACACAGCAGCCCGTACAGGCCGATGCCGTTGTCACGGATATTGAAGGTCTTGCCCTGGTTATCCTGGTGGCAGACTGCCAGGCTGTGATTCTCTACGACCCGGTGAACCGGGTGGTTGCCAATGTCCATTCGGGGTGGCGGGGCAGCGTCGCCAATATTCTGGGGCAATGTGTGGACACCATGACCCGGAAATTCCGGTGCCGGCCGGAAAATATTCTTGCCGGGATCTCGCCCTCCCTGGGACCCTGCTGTGCAGAGTTCATCAATTACAGGACCGAGATTCCCGAGCCGCTGTGGAAATACAGGCTTAAGGGCCGGGCGAATTTTGATTTCTGGAAAATGTCCCGGGACCAGCTTGCTGAAAAAGGAATGAAACGGGATCATATAAGGTTCATGGGTAAGTGCTCCAAATGTAATGAGGATATCTTCTTTTCCTACCGGGCAAACAGGACGACCGGCAGGTTCGGTGCGGTTGTCGGGCTTATAGGGGATGAGTGAAAAACGGTCTTTTTTCACGTTGACTTAGTCCAACGCATATGGTATTTGCTCTCAAGATATTTGAAATTTTGCGGGGCAGTGGAAGTTAGCGATTGATTAAGAGAGAGGCGATACATGGATAAAAATACAGGCAAAACCTTTAGGGAACTGGGGTATTTTGCCAGCCTCGGAATATCAGTGGCATTGTCCATTGTCATCGGTCTGGCCATCGGTTATTGGCTGGATAAAAAATTTGATACACAGCCTGTTCTCCTGCTGGTGGGTCTGGGATTCGGCATTGCGGCCGGATTTTCAAACATCATCCGAGCAGGGCAGAAAAGCAGGCAGATAGATGAAGAATTAGATAGAAAAAACAAAGAGAATTAAATGGCGGATCTTGAAAAGATTGTAAATTTTATCACACGGACCAACTGGGTGCTGTTTCTGGCCACCAGTCTGGTCGCGCTCTGTCTGGCATCCCAGAAGGTTTACCTGGGTGTCTTTCTGGGCGGACTGGTCGTGACGATAAATTTCCACCTACTCAAGAAGACCGTCTGCAGAAATATCAACCAGGAAAAGGTAATGGAAAAGGGGACGTCCCTGGTGGGGAATCTCCTGGTAAAGTACTATATTCGGTTTACATTGACCGGCGCCATCATTTTTCTGTTGATATCAACCCATAGTGTTCATCCGTTAGGGCTACTGGCGGGCCTTTCGGTAGTTGTTGCAAGTACATTTATAGCAACGGCGATTGAGTTAACAAGGATTTTATTCAAGGAGGCGGTATAAGGTGGAACATCCATATTTGTTTCTTACTTCAGTGTTCGGTTTGTTCGGTTTGGAAGAGTGGGCGGCAGCGCATCCCCACGTAACTTATATGTGGCTTGCCATGGTTGTTCTGATCATTCTTGGCTGGCTCGGCGGTAAAGGAGTTTCTCTGGTTCCTAAAGCTGCTCAAAACGTATTTGAAGTTATTATTTCCGGTCTTGAAGAGTTCATGGTCAGCATTACCGGTGACGAGGGCAGAAAATCCTTTCCCCTGCTGCTGACGGTTTTCCTTTTCGTTCTTCTGGGAAACCTGTTCGGACTGGTTCCGGCAATGTATCCTCCCACCGCTAATATCAATACCACAGTGGCCCTGGCCATTATCGTGGTCTCCTGGAGTCATGTGATCGGTGTTAAGATGCACGGCGTAAAATATATCAAACATTTCCTGGGGCCTGTACCGGCCCTGATGCCCCTGTTCCTGATCATTGAAGTCATCGGTCACCTGGCACGGGTATTGTCACTGACTCTCCGTCTCTTCGGCAATATGATGGGCCATGAGCTGGTTGTAGGAATCCTTCTCATGCTGGCCGGACCCTTTCTGGTACCCCTTCCCATCATGGCTATGGGTATCCTGGTCTCTCTGATTCAGGCCATTGTGTTCTTTTTGCTGCCCACCATGTACATTGCGGGCGCCATTGAGGAAGCACATTAAAACAGGTTGTTTGCGGTAAGGCTTTTACGGGATTTTTGGAAGAAGCCCGTTTGTTTATAATACTTAATTTTTAAGGAGTAAAACATGGAATTTCTAGTTGGTAGTGTATGGGCTGCAGGTTTGGCAATTGGTATTGCTGCATTTGGTTGCGGTATTGGTCAGGGTCTTGGTTTGAACGGCGCAATGGCCGGTATCTCAAGAAACCCCGAAGCAGCCGGTAAAATTCAGGTGAACATGTTGATCGGTCTGGCACTGATCGAGTCTCTTTGTATCTATGCACTTGTTGTTGCAATGATTCTTCTCTTTGTTCATCCTGCAATCGCTCCTGCAGTTCAGGCACTTGGCGGACATTAAGCCATACAGCTTGAATTAGTAAGTATTTAAAAAGGGCATCTCCATCGTTGGAGATGCCCTTTTTGTATAGGGGGAGGGGTTTTTTCTTGCATGGATTATGGGGACCTGATATGTTTTGGCTGTCAAGTGTTGTTTTTCATAAATGACCCTAAACATAATTGTTGGCAGGAGGATGTAAATGACTGAAAACTCAATAGAATTTCAGCTTATGCCCGGTGATAGCCAAGATGGCGAAAGAGTTCGCCATTCCTTCAGGGTGCCGGCATCCGACAAAGACAATGTGCTGGCCGTTTTTTATAATAAGACATACACCGTGGTCAATCTATCCCCTGTCGGAATCGCCATTCATTCAGATTCCTGTCTCGAGTTTGAATCCGGACAGATTATTGAAGACGCTGCGCTTGTCCTGGGCAGCCAGCGAATGAGCGGACTTTCGGCCAAGGTTGTTCACTGCTCCGTCCATGATTCCGGAGAACTTCAGTTCGGGCTTGCCTGGTTGAATATGAGCTTGCATGACAAAAAACACCTTGAAACAATTTTGGATAAGATGAAAGTCAAGGTACTCAAAAAAGGGCAATTCCCGGGTAAAAATGTGTGAGCAGAGAGCGGGTATAAACCATGACCAAAAAAATAGATGTCATTGAAAGTATTTTAAGTGCAGACGATACGGAATTTGAATCGGATACCCGGGACTTGGACTGCCTGATTTACAAGGCTGCGGGTCGGGACAGGGAGGCACAGCCCGCTTCATGGAAAATCTCCAGGGAAAATGTTTCTGTGGAAATTTGGGAAGGCCGGGCGAGGATCAAGATCAAGGTCGGCTCCGAAGTGAAAACAAGACAGGTTTCCATACAGAGGCTTGCCGTTATTGCAGTTGATGCCATTATGGCTGAGTTAAAAAAGGAGGGGGCAAATTGATTATCACCTGTCCGAAATGCGCCAGAAAGCATAAGGTTAATCCAGACAGCATCAAAACATTTGCAAAAAGCAAAAAAAAGACGATTCTGGCCACATGCCGGTCATGTAAATTCAAATTTCCGGTTGCCATGGATACTCTGGTGGAATCACCCAAGGTCACAGAGACCGTGGCCCCTAATAGCGTTTTGTCGGCAAGAAAAATTTGTATTACCCTGAGCAAAGGCGGTGTTGGAAAAACCACCACCAGTGTCAACCTGGGAGCGGGATTGGCTCTGGCCGGATACAAGGTGCTCCTGGTTGACACGGATACCCAGGGCCAATCATCCTATATCTTGGGCAAACGTCCTTCGGCTGGCCTAACAGAGCTTCTGACCAAGGAACTTCCTCTGGATGAATGTCTGATGGAGGCACGTAAAAATCTGTGGCTGCTCGGCGGAGGCAAATCCCTTGCCGGTGTGAAGCGGATCATTGACCGGAAAAGTTTTGGCGCCGAATATACGCTTTCGGAAGCCTTGAAACCCTTGGATCAGGAATACGATTTTATTCTCATTGATACTTCTCCTGGCTGGGACCAGCTCATCGTAAATGTTCTCTTTTATGCCACTGAAGTCCTGGTTCCCGTTGCCCTGGAGGTCATGCCCCTCCACGGTCTGTCTGAATTTATCAAAAGCCTGGGCGCAATCCAGAAGTACAGAAAGGAAATCCAACTTAAATATATTCTGCCGACATTCATGGATGCCCGGATACAAGGCCCCCAGACCCTGCACGATCAGCTCAAAAAATTGTATCCAACACATTTGTGTACTCCGATCCGTTATAATGCGAGCCTGGCAGAAGCCCCCTCATTCGGAAAAACTATTTTTGAATATGCACCCGGATCAAACGCCTCAGAGGATTATCGGGAATTGGTTAAAAAAATTTCCCAAGACCAGACAAACCTTGTTTAATTAAGAAAGCTGTGGGACTATGAAGTCCTTAACACCACGGCATTTCACAGGATAGAAAAATATGGGTCTGAGATCGCGAATAATCACGGTTGTTGTTGTTGCATCCTGTATTATCAGTCTGTTTCTTTGCTTCTATATTACCGAGCAGGTGCGTACCCTTGAATTGGCCAGCCTGAGAACGAAAATTGATAAGGCCGCCTATGTGATGCGCCTTGTCAATACCCGCCCCCTCTATAATGTTGACCTTGAGACCCTTAAGGTCAACATGGAAACCTTCTTCGATGACGAGAATATGAAAAGCATCGCCATTCTCGAATCGGACATTGACATCAATATCCATTTGAATCGGGAATTTGAGCCCGGCGGTATGGATATCAATAAAAATTTTTACATTTATTATAACGGGTTGAAGCTTGGAAAAATTGCCGTTGTCTATTCCACCAGCCTGATTGAGAAAAAGCTGGCTGGCTTCAGAACCAGAATGCTTGGGTTCACCTTTTCCGTTATTTTTGTCATGACCATTGTCCTGATTTTTCTGATTACTGCATTGATGCGTCCGGTAACCAAGCTGGCTGATGTCGCATCTGAGATTGCAGCCGGAAATCTTGAAAAGGAAATTGAGGAAAACGGGGTGGGTGAAGTGGGGATTCTGTCCAGGAATTTTGCAATTATGCGGGATGCCATAAAGGAAAAGATTGAAGATCTGGCCCATACCAACAAAAATCTGGAAGGCGAGATCCGCCAGAAAATTCTCAAGGAAAAAAAGATCCTTCACCAGAGTATGGTTATTTCCTCTGTAAATACATTTTTCCAGCGGTCCATGGTAGCTGGCTCATACCGGCAGATCGCGGAGTTGTTCATTCCCATTGCCCAGGCAGTGATTCCCAGTCTTTACTGCTTTGTGGGGGAAATCAACAACGAAAAAGACGGAATGGATATCCTGGCCTTATCCGGTGCTGCGAAAAAAGATTGCCCCCAGGTGAGAGAGAACATAGAGAACCTTTGCAAGTGCATCAGAGGGATTCGGTCCAGAATCCTCAATGATAAGGAAACCGTGCTTACAAATGACCCGGGCTCCCATCCGGATTTTGCATTTTTACCGGAAGACCATATTCCCATTGATGCATTTCTGGGGATTCCTCTGCTCCTGGGTTCCGATGTTCTGGGTATGGTGGCCTTTGCTGGCAAGGAAAATGGATTTACATCCGAAGATAGGGATGCGGCCCAGATGCTTGTGGTTGCCCTGGTTGAAGCCCTGAGCCTCAAAAAACAGCAGGACGAAAAAGTCCGGTTGGAAGAGATGATCGTCCAGTCTGAGAAAATGGTCTCCCTGGGTGGTCTGGCTGCAGGGATGGCCCATGAAATTAATAATCCTCTTGCCGGCATTCTTCAGAACACCCAGGTGATTCGGAATCGGATCCAGAATCCGATTTCCGCAAATCTCAAGGCCGCAGATGAGCTTGGACTGGACTTCAATGCCCTGGATACCTATATGCAGCGCCGGGATATTCACAAGATGCTGGATTCAGTCATGGACGCCGGAAAACGTGCTGCCGCCATTGTTTCCAATATGCTTTCGTTTTCCAGGAAAAGTGCTTCAGGATTTATTCCCGAAGATTTATCCCTTCTACTGGACCAGACCCTGGAACTTGCGGCCAGCGATTATAATCTCAAAAAGAAGTTTGATTTTAAACAGATAAAGATCCACCGGGAATATGATCCTGAACTGCCCCGGGTCAGGTGCAAGGCCAGTGAAATTCAGCAGGTATTTTTCAATATTCTTTCCAACGGGGCCCAGGCCATGTTCAGTCACGGCGAAGAGGAAACTCCCGAATTCAGCATGCGGACTTTTATGGAAAGAGACCAGGTCACTGTGGAGATTAAAGACAACGGCCCTGGTATGGCAGAGGTCGTTAGGAAGCGTATTTTTGAACCGTTCTTTACCACCAAAGGGGTGGGAGAGGGTACTGGCCTCGGCCTGGCTGTTTCCTATTTTATTGTGACGGAGAACCACAAGGGGCATATTGAAGTGGAATCCACACCGGGTCACGGCACCTGCTTCCGTGTAACTCTTCCTGCAGGTGAGTAAAACGAAAAAAATAAAAAGCGGGAAAAGCAAAGGGGCTTTCCCTGCTTTTCCCGCTTTTCTTGCTTAAAGATTACATATTTCCTGGCCGTCAATCACCGTGATATCATTCTGGGCAAGAATTTCTTTTGCCTTTTCAATATCGTCAAACCTGAAAATCATGATGGCGTTCTTGCACTGGGGATTGGCAAAGGCATACATGTATTCCACATTCACGCCTTTTTCCCAGAGGGGATCCAATACCCGGTTCAGGCCGCCGGGTTGGTCGTTGACTTCCACGGCAAGGACCTGGGTCTTGCCAACGGTAAATCCCTGGCTTTTCAGGGCTGCAGTGGCCTTGTCATTGTCATTTACGATGAGGCGTAGTACACCGAAATCCGTGGTGTCGGCCAGGGACAGGGCTCTGATATTGACCTGGGCATCCCTCAGGATCGCAGTTACTTCAGCCAGACGTCCTTCTTTGTTTTCAATAAATATTGATATCTGTTCAGCCATTATATACTCTCCTTCTTATAATTTACGTTTGTCTATGACCCGGACAGCCTTACCCTGGCTCCTTGCAATGGTTTTGGGCTCCACTAGGGCAACCTTGGCAGAGACCCCAAGGTGCTCTTTGATGTCATGGGAAATTTTGGATTCCATGGTCTGCAACCCCTTGATGTCGTCACTGAACATGGTTTCGTCAATCTCGACCTTAACGGTCAGGGTATCCAGATTGTCGATTCTATCCACTTCCAGCTGGTAATGAGGGGCGATTTCCCGGGTTTCCATGAGTACGCTTTCAATCTGAGAGGGGAATACGTTGACGCCCCGGATGATGAGCATGTCGTCTGTCCGGCCCGTGGGTTTGTTCATGCGCACATGGGTTCTGCCGCAGGTACAGGGGACCGGGTTAAGGGAGGTGATATCCTTGGTCCGGTAGCGGATGACAGGGAAAGCCTCTTTTGTGATGGAGGTGAATACCAGTTCTCCTGGGTCTCCGTAGGGAACCGGCTCCAGGGTATCCGGATCCACCACTTCCACGATGAAATGGTCTTCAAATACATGGAGGCCGGCCTGCTCTTCAACACATTCAACAGATACGCCAGGCCCCATGACTTCGGACAGGCCGTAGATGTCTATTGCCTTGAGATTGAGCTTGGCTTCAAGTTCCTGGCGCATCTCCTCTGTCCAGGGCTCTGCACCGAAAATTCCGGATTTAAAATGAAGATCCCTGAAATCAACACCCATTTCATCGGCAACTTCGGCCAGATGAAGAATATAGGAGGGGGTGCCGCAGAGAATGGTGGGCTTGAAGTCCTGCATGATGGTGATCTGCCGTTTGGTGTTGCCGCCGGAAACCGGAATCACGGATGCCCCCAGCCGCTCTACACCGTAATGGGCACCCAGGCCGCCTGTGAACAGGCCGTAGCCCCAGGCATTGTGGATAATGTCTTTGTTGGTGGCCCCGGCAGCTGACATGCTTCTGGCCATGAGATCAGCCCAGGTGCTGATGTCCCGTTTTGTGTACCCCACCACCGTGGGTTTTCCAGTGGTGCCCGAGCTTGCATGGATTCGTACCACCTGCTCCATGGGTACGGCAAACATATCATAGGGGTAGTTGTCCCGCAGATCCTGTTTGGTGGTAAAGGGCAGGCGCCTCAGGTCATCTAAGCTTTTAATGTCTCCTGGAGTGATACCGGCCTTTTTATAGGTCTCCTTGTAAAAGGGAACCGTGGCTGTGATCCGTTCTATGGTTGTCTGGAGCCTGCGAAGCTGAATGGCTTTCAGGCCTTCCCTGGGCATGGTTTCAAAATCAATGTCGAAAATGGGCATATCTTTTCTCCCTGGTTATTTGAGCTTGCCTTTGAACTCAGGCTTACGTTTTTCCATAAATGCTGCGGTTCCCTCCTTGGCATCAACACTTGCCATGGTCATACCGAAGCCATCGTTTTCAATAATGCAGCCGGTCTCAAGGTCGGCTGCGGTTCCGGCCTGGATGACCTCTTTTGCGGCCCTCAGGGCCACACATCCTTTGGATGCAATGAGTTTTGCGGTTTTGAGGGTCTCTTCCATGAGGGCGTCATGGGCAAAGACCTGGTTTACCATACCATATTCCAGGGCTTTGGCAGCAGAAATATTTTTCCCGGTAAATACCATTTCTTTGGCCCTGTTGTTGCCAACAAGTCTTGCCAGCCGCTGGGTGCCGCCAAATCCGGGGATCAGGCCCAGGTTGATTTCAGGCAGGCCGAACAAAGCCTTTTCAGAGGCATAGATAAAATCACATGCCATGGCCGCCTCGCTGCCGCCGCCCAAAGCAAACCCGTTTACAGCGGCAATGGCAGGGAAGGGCAAAGATTCGATTTTGGAAAAGACCTTCTGGCCCTTGCGGGAAAAATATTTGGCCTGGAGGGGATCCATCTGAGCCAGTTCGGAAATGTCCGCACCTGCCACAAATGCTTTGTCTCCTGTGCCCGTGAGGATGAGGACCTTTACATCATCTTTGTCCTTGATCTGGTCAAGGGCTATGTCCAGCTCGTCAAACAGGGCATTATTAAGTGCGTTCAGCGCTTTGGGCCGGTTGAAAAAGATAGTAGCAATACTGTTTTCGATTTCAAGAATGATGTTTTCAAAAGACATGGGCTTCTCCTTTTCTCGCATTATAAATGTTTGGGGTTTGTGGCATTGATATATTTTTCAACTCCATCGGCGATGGCGTTGCAGATTGCATCCCGATAGGATTGGGTCATGAGCCGGTTGCATTCAACTTTATTGGAGATAAAAGAGGATTCAATGAGAATGGAGGGCATGCGGGCGCCCAGAAGCACATAAAAGGGGGCCTGTTTAACCCCAAGGTCATTGACCCTTGGATATTTTTTCTTCATTCCGCTTACCATGGCCTTGTGCACGTCATTGGCCAATCTGGTGGATTCTTCTATTTTGGCATGTTTCATCAGATCACTGAGAATATATTCCAGGTCTGAAATATTTTTCTCTGATGTGGCATTTTCCCGGGCGGCCACCGCAATGGCCTGGTCGTCTGTTGCCAGGTTCAGGATATAGGTTTCAATGCCGGACAGCTTTTTGTTCCGGGCCGCATTGCAGTGCATGGAAATAAAGAGGTCGGCCCGTTCGGTATTGGCAATGGCGGTCCGCTCTTCAAGGGTGAGTTTTTTGTCTGATTTCCGGGTGAGCATGACCTCACAGCTCAGACGTTTGCGCAGTTTGTCCGCCAGATTTTTGGACAGCTTGAGTACGACATCCTTTTCCCAGACCCCTTTGCGATACCCGGGCGCTCCCGGATCCTTGCCTCCGTGACCGGGATCAATGACGATTTTTCTGACCCCAAGGGCAAGCTGCCGGGCAATATCCGAGGATTTAAGATTATCCGTTGTGACCCGGTCCCTTTTTTCCGGTGGTGTAAGGGGCGGTGTGTCTATTATGGCCGTCTGCATCTCATCCATGGGAACTGTGGAGGCGACTTTTCCGTTTTCTCCCCATACGTCAATGACGATGCGAAAAGGGTCTTTTAAGGAAAAAATCTTATAATTTTCAAAGGCCTTGATATCAACCACCACCCTGACGGTGTGGGGCTGGTACTGGCCGGCCCGTGCCTGTTTAAGCAGGTTATCGTTGATGGGGGTATGCGCTGAAATTCCGTTCCCCAGCCGGGACTTTTCAATGTCCACATACAGACGCTGGAACGGGACGTTGAGTTTGGGATCTTTTTTCAGCAGTCTGTGGGAATAGGGTCGGTCACCGTCGGCGTTGACAACGATCCGGGTATATTCCGGGTTAGACCAGAATCGAAGCTTGGTAACCCTGGCGTCACCGTTGGGAAGCGGGGGTAGAAACTTTTCGGCCGGTTCCTCTGGAATGGGCAACCCGGGATCCGGGGTTTCAAGCCCCATTGCCTGCTGGAGCCGGATTTCCTTTTCCTCTTCCTGTTTCCGGTTATACCTGGCCATGGCAGCTTCATTTTTAGTCTCGTTTTTTTTTGCCTTCAGGGTTTTGATGACACCAGAAGATTTCTTGGAGTCTTTTTTTATGGCAGAAGCCAGGATTTTGCCCCGGCCTTTGTAGGCACTTTGCGGATACTTTTTGGCGATTCGGTCAATTAAGTCCTGGGCCCGAATTTTATATGCAGAGCGGTTGGACCGCTGATAGAGTTGATAATAGAGTTCCGCAGCCTTGAACATGCCGGCCGGGGCCCAGGAATCTTCAGGATGGGTCCGGTAAATGGACTCATATTGTTCAATGCAGGTCAGCCAGGCCGATATTTTCTGCTGCTTAAGGCTGGATTTTTTCAGTTTTTGGAGGCATCTGTCAGCAGACAGGTATTCTGATTTCGCTTTGCTGGCCCCCTCTGCAGTCAAAAGCCCGTTACCGGCCATGGCCCAGCAAACCCACACCAGAATCAGTGAAATATAGAAAAGAGCATTTGGCCGGGTCGGGTTCATGAACAGGCCTTTTGCTTGAGTTCATTAAGAAAATTCAGGGCATCAAGGGGGGTCATGAGCGCAATGTTTACCGTATCAAGCATCTGCTTGATTTCCGCCTCTGAGGTCAAGAACAGATCCATCTGTCTGTCGTTTCCGGTTTTCTTTGATTTTTTCTTCTTTTTTACAGGAATTGCAGGTTCCGGCTGGGGTGCCTCAGTGGTTTCCACGGAAGCCAATACATTTTTTGCAAGGTCAATGATCTGATCCGGAACCCCTGCCAGCCGAGCCACCTGGATTCCATAGCTTTTGTTGGTGCCCCCCTGAACCAGGCGGCGCAGGAACACAATATTGTCGCTGAATTCTTTTACGGCAATGTGATAATTTTTGATTCTGGTCTTGGTCTCTTCCAGTCGAATCAGCTCATGGTAATGGGTGGCAAACAGGGTCTTCACCCCCTTGCCGTTAAGATCGTGGAGGTATTCGGCCACAGCCCAGGCGATGCTCATCCCGTCGTAAGTGGAGGTGCCTCTGCCGATTTCATCCAGGATCACCAGGCTGTTTTCCGTGGCATTGTTTACGATATTGGCGGTTTCTTCCATTTCCACCATAAAGGTACTCTGGCCGGAGGAGAGGTTGTCCAGGGCACCCACCCGGGTGAAAATTCGATCCGTGATACATACCGAAGCGTTCTGGGCAGGGACAAAGGATCCCATCTGGGCCATGAGTACGGTGAGGGCCACCTGCCTGAGCACAGTGGATTTTCCCGCCATGTTGGGGCCGGTGATCAGCAGCTGCTGGCAGGACTCATTGTCCATGGATATGGTGTTGGGCACATACCGCTCCCCCTGAATGAGTTTCTCCACCACAGGATGGCGTCCCTCGTCAATGGTGATCCTTTGATCATCATTGATCTTGGGCTTGACATAACCGTTTTCCGAGGCCACCCGGGCCAGGCCCTGGAATACATCGATACGGGCGATGAATCCTGCCATTGTGAGAATATCCCTGGCCCGTTCCACCACCTGGTCCCTGACGGTGCAAAAAATTTCATATTCAAGGGTGCTTCGCAGGTCCTGGGCATTGAAGATAGTGGTTTCCACCTCCTTCATCTCCTGGGTGATGAACCGTTCCGCATTCACCAAGGTTTGTTTCCGGATATAGTGATCCGGTACCTGGGAAGACTGGGCCTTGGATACTTCGATAAAATAGCCGAAGACCTTGTTGTATTTTATTTTCAGGGAGGATAGTCTGGTTTTTTCCTTTTCCGCGGCCTCGGTCTTGGCGATCCAGGATTTTCCGTCCCTGGTAATGGCCAGGAGTTCATCCAGATCCGGGCTGTACCCGTCATTAATGAGATTGCCCTCGTTTAGAACATGAACGGCGTCCTCCCGGATAGCGCGGGTTATGAGACTCCCGAGTTCTCCCAGTCGTTTGAGCAGTTCATCCTGGCCATGAATATAGCTCTCTTTACTCATGGGATTGAGCATGGGGTGGGAAAATCCGGACAGGTCTTCAAACAGCAGGGGCAGGGTCGAAAGGGAGTTCTTCAGTGAAATCATATCCCTGGCATTGCCCTGGCCCATTGAAATCTTGGACCCCAAACGCTCCAGATCGTATACGGATTTCAGCCGTGATGCGATGGATTGGTGAATATGGGGGGCATTGAGCAGTTCTTCCAGGCTGTCCAGGCGGCTGCGGATTTTTTCCTTATCCACCAGGGGGTACCGGATCCATTGCTTGATGAGCCGGCCGCCCATGGCGGTCACGGTTTTATCCAGCACAGAGATCAGGGTTCCTTTTTGATTCTGGGCCTGGATATTGGACAACAGTTCCAGGTTTTTGCAGGACCGGTCGTCAATGATCATAAAGTCTTCCAGGTCATAAGGCGAAATTTTGAAGACATGCCGGATGTCCTGCATCTGGGTCTCTTCTACATAGGACATCACGGCCCCGGCCGCAGAAATGGAGGCGGGCATCCGCTCTATGCCGAAGCCTTCCAGGCTCCGGGTGGCAAATTTATCCTTGAGCCGCTCCCTGGCAGCCTCGGTCTGGAAGGCATGGGGCTCCAGATAGGTGATTTCCAGATGGGAAAATGCCTTTCTAACAGTGGCATAGGCAGGGTCGGTCCTGAAATTTTCAGGCATCAGGACTTCACTTGGATCCAGCTTCAGGGCCTCGTCAATCAGGGCGGCGGGAATTGTGGTTGATGTCCGTTTGACCTGGCAGGTGCTGAAGGTGCCCGTGGAAATATCCAGGCAGGCCAGACCCGCCCACTCCTTGACCCGCGTCAGGGCCAGAAGAAAATTGTTGGAGCCTTTATCCAGAAGGGATTCGTTGAGAATCATTCCCGGCGTGATGACCCGGACCACCTCCCGGCGGACCAGCCCCTTGGCCTGGGCAGGGTCTTCCACCTGTTCGCATACCGCGACCTTGCAGCCTTTTTCAATGAGCTTGGCAATGTATACGTCTGCAGCCTTATAGGGGACTCCGCACATGGGTATGGGGTTGGTATCGTTTTTATTCCGGGATGTTAGGGCGATCTCCAGGATGCCAGCGGCCTTGACCGCATCATCCAGGAACATTTCATAGAAATCTCCCATGCGGTAAAAGAGTATGGCATCCTGGTAGGTTTCCTTGATGGCCAGGAACTGGGCCATCATTGGGGTCTGTTTCTTTTTGCTCATGGATGCTTCAGGGGTTAAGGGTCGGTTCAAAAATTTAGTTCACATTCTGTTTTCAAAATACCCGGTGTTGCGGGGTTTTGTAAACTTATTTTTGAACGATCCCTATGCGCCTGCATCTGCTTTTTCATCTTTTTCAGAGGCTGCTGCTGTTGCTTCGGCCGCCTTGTTTTCCAGGTGCTGCTTAATATAAGGATCATGGAGGTATACATCCAGTTCGGTCTTCAGGGTGTTGATTTCCCCTTTGAGCCGGTCGATCCGCTGGTTTTGGGTTTTAATTTCCCGACCCAGGCGGAAAGCGGTGAACATGCCTCGCATGCCGGTGATCAAGAGACCCAGACCCAGGCAAATACCCCAATATGCAACATTGGGAAGGGCTTTGGCCGTATAGTGCAGGGATGATATTTTCAAATCAATGTGCAGAGCCGTGGGGGTCATAAAATATTCCTGGTTCTGATAGCCGATGGTGGCCAGAAGGCCCAGGATAATAAGAAAAAACAGAACTTTAATGGTCTTCATTCATCCTCTCCGTGTTAGATTATCAAAAGTCTTACAAATTGAAGCTGATCATAGATCAAATTTTCTTTTTTTTCAATTCTTCTTTTGGACAGATTTGCCTTTATAAAAGGCCTTAAAATCGACTCCAGAATTACTTGATCTTTTGTTTACAAAATACCCATTAGAGGGTTTTGTACAAAATATCCATTTAAGGGCTTTTGTAAACAATTTAGATCAGGTAATTTTATAGCGATTCCTTAGAGAAAAATTGGATTTACGTATGTCACCTTATCCCGGTTTGCAAAAAGGGACCAGTCCAGAGCAGCATTCTCAACATATGGAGGAATGAGTACACAGGAAAGGTGAAGGTGGGACAATAATCTGGACTTTTTACGCCGGGCATCAAAGGTCTGTGCAATGATCTGGCCCTTAAAAATGCGGTCTCCTATGGATAAACCCGGGGCCGGTTCAAGGTGGGAATAGACCAGTATGGGGGCTTCCCCGGCCCCTCCTGAATCCAGAGAAACGGCCATGCTTTTTCCCAGCATGTCATTGGATATGTTCAGGATTGTTCCGCCGGCCAGGGCCGGTACCCGGGCGCCGGGGACCAGGGCTGCAATACGGTTTCCGGCTCGGTAAAAACAGATGTCAATGCCTTCATGGGCGGCATGGCGCCGGCCGAAATCCGCCCACCATTTCTCCCGGCTCTCCGGGAGCATACCTGTGTAAAAAAACCACTCCACATCTTTTTGCGGGGCATCAATACCATTGCCCAGGCCGTTGGCCCGGCCAATGGTATTGAGGTAATTGGAAAAAATTTTCATTACAGGGCTCTGAGGATGATTTTATGCCCCATGAGATTGATGTCTTCAATCACGGCCAAGATTTCTTTTTGTTCTCCCAAAAGGCCTCTGAGAATAAATTTACCCCCATCTGCCGGGGTAATGGCGGCTACATTTTCCATGATCAGGGTTTCCTGATCCCCTTCCTTTAAATATACGTTGGATTCACACATGGGTTATTTCCTTATTTTTTATTATGGTTAAATGCCCTTCGGGCTTAGAGGTGTTTATCACCTGATCTCATCTGGATGCAAGAGATTTACCTGCGGGGACCCTCCTTTTTTAATATCAATGACGGCCCCCAGGCTTGAGCTGCCCATGGCGCAGTTGACTACCTGGGTTTTTCCGAGCATCCCTTTGCCCGGATGTTCATGGATGTGCCCGCAGAGCACCAGCCCGGGCTTGGCCAACCGGATAAATCCGGCCAGGTTTTTGCTGCCTGCGGAAAATTTTCCTCCTACGCGGTCACAGATTCCCTTGGGCGGGGGGTGGACCACCAGAACCGTATTTTCGTCCATGGGGCAGGGCAGGGTTGACAATCGTTTATTTTCCCCCAGGCAGATCCGGGAGGCAAAGGGAAGGACAAGGGTACCCGAGGCCCCCACAAAAGAGATCCCGTCAACCCGGCTGGGGGATGCCGTGAGCAGGCTTAAATTTCGGCCCTTTTTCAACGGGGCTTCAATCCGCTTGAGGTCGGTATTGCCCCGCACGGCCATTACGGGAACCTTCAGGCTGTCCAGCTGGGAGAGGCTGGTGCGCCAGTTGAAAAAATTGGTCAGGTCCCCGGCTGCCACCACAAGGTCGGGTTGGTATTTATCCAATACCCCGTACATGGCTTCCAGGTGGTGTCTCTTTCCGTGGATATCAGCAACAGCGTATATTCGCATGGTCCCTCTCTCTAAGAGGCGGCTTAGCTCTCCGCAGATTTATAGGCAGTATTTCCCTGGATCACAACCCGATTCACAGGGGTCTTTCCAACCAGGTAGCAAAGATCGGCCGGAGAATCAATATCCCAGACCACAAAATCGGCATCTTTTCCTTTTTCCAGGCTCCCTTTGGTCTGTTCCAGGCCCAGGGCTTTTGCTCCGTTCAGCGTGGACCCGGCCAGGGCTTCCTCACAGGTCATGCCCAAAAGGATGCACCCCATGTTCAATACCGGGGTCATGCCGAACACCGGGCTTGTTCCGGGATTGAGATCCGTGGCCAGGGCCATGGCGACTCCGGCCTCCCTCAGTAAATTCATGGGGGGCTTTTGGGTCTCTTTGAGCATATAAAAGGCCCCGGGCAGGAGTACGGCTGTGACATGGTTTTCGGCCATGGCCAGGGCACCGTCCTGGGAGAGATATTCCAGGTGGTCGCAGGACAGGGCCTTGAACCCGGCTGCCAGGGCTGCCCCGCCTGAGTCGGAAAGCTGTTCTGCATGGAGTTTGACCCTGAACCCCAGGTCGGTGGCGGCCCTGAATATTTTTTGGGTCTGGTCCCGGCTGAATGCAATGGTTTCGCAGAAGACATCCACGGCAACGGCAATCCCCTGATCTTTAACTTTGGGCAGCATCTTTTCAATCACAAGGTCCACATAGGCGTCGGCCTGGCCGGAAAATTCAGGGGGCAGGGCATGGGCGCCCAGGAATGTGACTTCAACGCGGATGGGAAACGCCCGGGCAAGGCGGCCGGCCACGGCCAGCATCTTGAGTTCGTTTTCCACGTCCAGGCCATATCCGGATTTGATTTCCACACAGGTGATTCCCTGGGTTATAAAATGGCGGATACGCTGGGATGCAATTTCAAAGAGCTGGTCTTCCGGGGTCTCCCTCACCGAGGTGACTGTTGAGAATATGCCGCCACCCTGTCTGGAAATTTCTTCATAGGAGCTTCCGGCCAGGCGCATTTCAAATTCCTTTGCCCTGGATCCGGCCCAGATCAGGTGGGTGTGGCAGTCCACAAATCCCGGGAGTATCCATTGGTCCGTGCAGTCAATGACCTGTTTGGCCAGTTGATCTGCCGGTCCGGGAAGGTCTTCCATGGCCCCGGCCCAGGCAATGCTATTTCCGGATACGGCCAGGGCACCGTTTTCAATGGTTCCGTATCCGGGCCCGGTCATGGTGGCCAGATTTGCATGGGTGAATACCAGGTCCCAGGGGGCGGGGGGGGAATGAGGGGTCACGTTTTTCTCCTTGGGTGGTGTTGACATTTGTTTCGTAATTCTATAGTACTTGTCTATACAAGTATAGATATGAAGTCAAGAAATTATATAGCAAAGAACTATGCAGCCAACTTGAATTCTATCATTTTTGGTTGTGTGCAGTGTGCTGGACGGAAGGCCAGGCTGCGCATAGCTGTTATACCACAATCGGGAATTTAGTGAATGGGAAAAACAGATAAACCCTTTGCCCTGTACCAGAGAATCAAGCTAAAAGTGATCCAAGATATTGAATCCGGGATACTCAAATCCAATGACAGGGTCCCCTCTGAAACCCAGCTTGCCAAGCAGTTCAACGCTTCAAGAATGACGGCCAACCGTGCCCTGAAAGAACTCACAGAAGAGCATCGGATCATCCGTATCCAGGGGGTGGGTACTTTTGTGGCCCGGCCCAAGCCGGAAGCCGCCCTTTTGGAAATTAAAAGTATTTCAAGGGAGATCGCAGACTGGGGAGGGGTCCACAGTTCCCGGATACTTCTGCTTCAAGAGGAGAATTTGTCCGGGGAAATTGCAGAGAAGATGCACCTGGATCCGGGAAAACCCGTGTTTCATTCCATTCTCCTGCACATGGACAGAAAGGTGGCGGTGCAGTATTCAGAGCGATTCATTAATCCGGCTGTGGCCCCCCAGTACCTGGAACAGGATTTCACCCGGATTACCCCAAGTGATTATCTGCTGGAGACAGCCCCGGTCCAGGAGGCTGAGCATGTGATCGAGGCAGTGCTGCCGGATGATACCATTCAAAACGCGCTGGGCATTGAAGCCGATGCACCCTGTCTTAGCCTGACCCGGCGAACCTGGTCCTTTGACCAGGTGGCAACCTATTCTCGCCTGGTCTCTCCGGGCAGCCGGTATACCCTTAAAGGAAAATTTAAACGACAATAGGCATCAGCCAGGCATGGAGAAAAATATGGAAGAAAAGATTAAATTAAACGGTGAGAATTTTCAGTTGGAAGAGCTGGTGTCCATTGCACGCCACGGGGTCGGGGTTGCCATTTCCGTTGAGTCCGTAGCCCGGATCAACAAGGCCCGTGCTCTGGTGGATCAATGGGTGAAAGAAGGGGTACGGATCTACGGGGTGACCACGGGATTCGGGGCATTGTCCGATGTGACCATTTCCTATGAAGATACCAAAAAACTCCAGAAGAAAATCCTTTTGTCCCATGCCGCCGGAATGGGACATCACATGGATGATGATGTGGTCCGGGCCATGATGGCCCTGAGGATCAATGATTTCTGCCGGGGCAACTCCGGGCTTCGCCTGGACACCATCCAGAAGCTGGCGGATCTGCTCAACCAGGGCATCATACCCGTGGTTCCAGCCAAAGGATCTGTGGGAGCCAGCGGGGATTTGGTGCCCATGGCCCATCTGGCTTTGGTGCTCATCGGTGAGGGCGAGGCCTTTGTGGATGGACACCGCATGTCCGGGGCAGATGCACTGGCCGCCAGGAATATTGTTCCCCTTGAGTTGGCTGCTGGTGAGGGCCTGGCCCTTATCAACGGGACCCAGTTCATGATTGCCCTGGGCTGCCTGGCCCTCCACGATGCCCTGAATCTGTGCAAGCATGCCGACATTGCCGCATCCATGACACTGGAAACCCTCATGGGTACGAGGGCTGCCTTTGACCCCAGGATTCACCGGGCCCGCCCCCATGCAGGTCAGATGAAGGCGGCCCGCAACATGCTCAATATCACTGAAAACTCAGACATTATATCTTCCCACAAGGATTGTTCAAGGGTTCAGGATGCCTATACCCTGAGATGCTCCCCCCAGGTCCACGGGGCCTCCTGGGATGCCTTCTCCTATGTGGACCGGGTCATCCGGGTGGAGATGAATTCCTCTACGGAGAACCCTTTGATTTTTCCGGAATCAGGGGAGTTTTTGTCCGGAGGCAATTTCCACGGTCAGCCTCTTGCCCTTGCCTGTGATTTTTTGGGTATTGCCATTGCCGAGCTGGCCAATATTTCCGAACGCCGTATCGAACGTCTGGTCAACCCCCAGCTTTCCGGCCTGCCCGCATTCCTGGTGGAGGACGGGGGGCTCAACTCCGGGTTCATGATTGCCCAGTATGCGGCCGCCTCCCTGGTCTCCGAGAACAAGGTCATTGCCCATCCCGCGTCCGTGGATTCCATTCCCACCTCGGCCAACAAGGAAGACCATGTCTCCATGGGTGCTGTGGCGGCCCGGAAATGCCGGGATATCGTGGAGAACGTGGAAGAGGTCATTGCCATTGAACTGCTCTGCGGGGCCCAGGCCATTGATCTGTTTACCAACCTTAAGGCCGGTAAAGGGACCAAGGCAGCTTATGAGGTGATCCGAAATGAAGTGGATTATATGAAGGAAGACCGGCTGCTGGCAAATGATATTGCAAAGGTAAAGGCGCTTCTGCGCAGCGGCAGAATTGTGGATGCTGTGGAAAAGAAGGTAGGGGGACTTTACTAAGGAATCCATGCAAAATTATTTGATCTAAATTTTTTCCAAAACCCCTTGCGGTGAGTTTTTTATAAACAAAAGATCAAGCAATTTTGGAGCCGATCCTAAACATGAGATATCCGGATAAAAATTCAGCGAAAATACACAAATCTACCCATTGAAAAATCGGCAGCTTACCAGTAATTTGCGTCATGTAAGGCACAAAATCATCAATAAACCGTCCATTGAAATTAAATGATTTTGTGCCCGCTTTGAATTGGATTGACTTTAGCTCAAATTTGGACGGTTAAAATTTGGTACTGAGCCTAATTGACGGGGCGGAGCCATGCCCCAGCCTCAGGGTTACCCCCCATGCCCGCCGTGTTGAAGCACATGGGTGTAAATCATGGTGCTATTTGATTTGAGCATTTTGCCTCCATTTTGTTTTCTTGTCTTCTGCAGTGTTAAAAAAGTCTAATCCTGCAAACACTTTTCGAAACTGCTTCTGGTGGGTTTTTTATATTTCGGTTCCACTTTTTGTACTGCGGTTTGTATCTTGGAAACGGCTTATGTTTTTTACCTAAAATTTTGGTATATCACTGTGTATTATATTTTACCTTGGGTTATCTGGGGTTGATACTCTAAAAACACTATATATCAAGGAAACGGTGAAAACATAATCCATCATTGCAGCGACCCACAAGGGGCGCGTTCCTTACCCTTTGTTCCCTCCTTGTAGTCGGTGGCCCGTGAAGCCGTTATTTTCCTGTTCATCAATTAATGAAAAGAAAGCGCCATGAATCAATTATTATATAAAGATAAACTGATTGAAATTTTTGAGAACTCAATCATATTTCATGATTATTATTTCCCTTTTAGGGATAAACACGTGAAATTTGAGAATGTGGATAGTGTTCTTGTCCTAAAGCCAAGCATTCTCAATGGGAAATACAGATATTATGGGACTGGTGATTTTCGTACTTGGTTCCCACCAGATCATCGGTCATCAAGAGATAAAATATTTGTTATGAAATTGAAAAAGAAATGGTGGCGTGTCGGTTTTACTGTTAAAAATTCACAAACTGTTTTGATTCTTCTTAAGAATAAATGTACAGTTATTGATAAAAGCATCGAAGCATAAGTGTTTGGAAATCACCATATAACCATTCATTGCCGCGGACCACAAGGGGCGGGCTTGGCTTCACCCCTTATTGCCTCCTGTTGGTCGACGGCCCAGAACTCAACCGTTACATTTCATTCAACAAAAAGGAGACCCTATGATTGCATATTGCGGCTTAGACTGTTCTAAATGTGATGCATATATCGCCACAATTGAAAACAGTGATACCAAAAGAATAAAAACAGCACAAAAGTGGTCAGTGATGTATAAGCACGACATAACGCCGGAACAAATTAATTGTGACAGCTGCAAATCAGGCGGAACAAAATTTTTTCACTGCAACAACTGTGAAATTCGACAATGCTGTATTTCCAAAAATGTCGACAATTGTGCAGCATGTAATGATTACATCTGTGATACTTTGGCCGGCTTTATTGAGTTAGCTCCTCAAGCGGGCTTGGCCCTTGAAAAACTGAGACAATAATTTAAAAATGCTTTGATAAAATTTTTAGGTTCTCTACTACATTGAAATGTAAACCCATAAGGATTGACACGACCTGCAAGGTCGTATTCAATCCCTTGTTCAAGAAGCCCGGATTCAAATTTTGTTGTATAGGGGATTGCTAAGCAGGGATGACAGGCGGCGATGGTATTCCTGCCGAGGATTGGGGTGTGACATTCACAGGTTCGTTCACTCATACCTGCAAGTTGCAGGGCGCGCATGGACTGATTTAGTAATCGTTCATTCTCATCTCCTTAATTTTGATTAGATCCCAAAATAAGAGATTATGAATGAACCTTATGCCGCTCGGCAACTTGCAGGATATTTAATTAAACCGGGAGAATCTGCCGCGCAGCAGCTTTCTTGAACAAATCACTGCACTGGATTTTAACTTTGCTACGCTTCGTAAAAATAAGTGAGCTAAAACGTTGTATGGGGGGGGAGGACTTGAGAGTGTTTTTTGTATTCTTTATACTTTTAATTTCAAGCATTGCTTATGCTGAGCCAGTGATTGATACGCGATTTAATTTCTACAAAATTTATCCGTCTTCAAAAAATGATTTAAGCAAAGAGATGCACAAGAGAAGTCCTATCAGAAAGAATGGAAAAACATTTAAGGGCAATACTCATTGGTATGTTAAGTGGACTTTTAAATGGAAGAGAAAAAATGGTATTTGCAGTATTACCAAAGTGGATACATCTCTTACGGTTACATACACAATGCCACAAATTGCAAAAGGTTATGAAGTAACTCAAAGTATTCGCCAATCCTTTGAGAATTACTACACATCTTTGTTGAATCATGAGAGAGGTCACATGAAATCAGGGCTTTTTGCGGCCAGAGAAATTGAAAAGTCACTATTAAGCCTTGGTTCCTTTAAAAGCTGCCAAAGGTTGGATGAAACTGCTAATGCATTAGGACATAAGATTATTAAAAAGTATAACAAGCGAGACAAAGAATACGATAAAAAAACAAATCATGGTAAAACCGAAGGTGTAGATATTAACAATTTCATATAACAAAGCAAATTAACTCGAACTGGCTTACAGCGGCGTTTTTTGAACACCTTGGTTATGCAAACTTTATTAACTTTTCAACCGATATCGGTCATATCCGTCAGCAGGGTATTTGCGACGTTCTACCTATTGAAATTAGACAATTCATTATCGTGCAATGATAAATTTGGAATCACCTCTCATAAAGGAGCAAAATGATTTTTGCAGATGGGCACTCACCGTCAATACCAGGAAAGGTGTTCATGTCTATAGGTGTTTTTGCAGGAACTCTCGCTGTGACGACTTTAACTACCGGCTATTCTGAGTGGTTCATGAATGTTATGAATTTTGAAAAAGTTGAAGGAAATACCTATCTACAAGATTGAGTTGCTTTTCAACAAAAGTAGTGGGAATCTTGTTCCATCACCAGATTGAACACAATGCTGCCCGAGGTCTTACCCAGAAGGGCATGGTTTTCTTCTGGTACCTGGTCCAGGGAGACCCGTTTGAGGCGGATGGCATCTTCCGGATCCCGGCCGGTATAGGAGATGGTGTCGGCCATGCGGATCACACAGTCTTCCATGGTCATGGGAACGGCATCTGTCCGTGGCCCTGTTTTCAGCTCTGCTGCCAGGCCGTTAAAATATTCAAAGGTATTTTCTGGATTCGGGATAGAGCTTTGACCCATTGGCCTCTCCGTTGTGGCAGAGACGACCGTGTTCCTAATTCTGCGCTGCGGCAGAACCGTTGACGCCGTTGAGGATAGGGTGCACTCTATTATTAATAGTAGGCCCTTAAACCTGTACAATTTGGTTTCTGCCCTTTTCTTTGGCCTGGTACATGGCACTGTCTGCCCGGCTGAGCACCCGGTCCAGTGATTCATCTGTCTTCCATTGTGTAAGGCCGCCGCTCACAGTCATGGGGATCTTCTCATTCCGAATCTCCAAGGGGCGGCCCTCCACTATTTCACTGATACGTTGGGCCATCTTGAGGGCGCCCTTCGGGTCTGCATCCGGCAGCAGCAGGGTAAATTCTTCACCGCCGATACGGCTGAATACATCAGATTGCCTAAGGTTTTCCTTTACGATGTCCACAAAATGTATGAGTGCCCTGTCCCCCACATCATGACCATAGGTGTCATTGATCTTTTTAAAATGGTCAATATCAAACAAGAGCAGTGCCAGGTGCATTTTGTGCCGTTGGGCAAGCATGTATTGACGGCCGGAAATATTGATAAAGCCCCGGCGGTTGTGGATGCCTGTCAAAGGATCGGTCATGGCCATTTTTTCTAAGTCCATTTCCATTTTTTTGCGTGCAGTAATGTCGTTTATCCCGGTAAAAATACCCTTTCCCTTATCCAGATCAAAGATTGAAGCAGAGACCATGGCCCAGATATTTTTTCCATTTCGGGTTGTGAATTGTATTTCATATCCCTGGACACTGCCCTGTTCGAATATTTCACGTATCAGGCCATCCCGCTCCCGCTGGTCTTTGTAGAAATCTTCTGCATTGATAGAGGAGAGATCCTCTTGATCCACCTCGAAGAGGTCCTGGGCCAGATCATTGAGAGCATATACCTCTCCGTTGAATCGGGAAATTACATAGGGGACGGGCAGGGCCTTGAGAATCTGCTCCTGCTGGCGGTTACGTCTGGCAAGGTCTGTTGTCAGGGTCTGAATTCTGAGCTGATACCCCACCCGTGCAAGGACCTCCTCCACCTGGAACGGCTTGGTGATATAGTCCGACCCCCCTGCCTTAAACCCTTTGACTTTACTTTCCGGATCTCCCTGGGCCGTGATGAAGATCACCGGTATGGAGCCGGTATGGGCATCGGCTTTCAGATGCCGGCAGACTTCAAATCCGTCCATTTCCGGCATCTGAATATCCAACAGCATCAAGTCCGGTGGTCTTTTTCTGACCACATCCAAGGCCCGTTCACCGGAGGTGACCTGCCGGGCTTTGTATCCCCGCTCTTTTAATACCCGGGTCAATACTCTCAGGTTGTCGGTGTTGTCATCCACGATCAGGATATCCGGCGGCGCAGGTTCACAGTTCAGTATCATTTTTCATTCTCCTGGATAAGGTCGGCAAGCAGGGTTAATATTCCGGCATCATCATAGGTGGCAGCCATGGCAATGATCCGGTCTGAAAAAACCTTGCAGGCATAGTCCTGGTCTGCGATTGCTCTGGCCTGATCCGCCAGGGCATCCAAGTCCCCTTCATCGACTTTCTCTTTGAGCTGGAGCAGTTCATGCAGGGGCGGCACATTCACAAGGGCTTCCGGCGTATGGATGATATTTTCCTTCCATGCCGCCTGGTCCTTATTATTCATCTTCTTTACCCAGTGAAGCTCCAGCACCCGGCCAAGTTCTGTGCAGAGGAACTCAATGTTCACAGGCTTGGGGACGAATCCATTAAACCCCGATGTCAGGCATTCTTTTTGTTTGCCCGGCCCCACACTGGCTGAAACGGCAAGGACCGGAATATTTTGTGTCTCAGAGTTTCGTCTTAATTCTTTAACGGTCTCAAATCCATTCATCACCGGCATCATCAGATCCATGAGAATTGCATGGGGGGATCGCTTCCCCACAAGATCCAGCAATTCTTGTCCATGTGCTGCCTCTTTTACTCTGAACCCCATAGATTGGAGGAAATTGACCAGAAACCCCCTGTTAAATGCTTCGTCATCCACAATATACAATAATTTTTGTTTCCCATGATAGCCTGAAAAAATACCTTCAGGAGCCGGCAGGGCAGAAAGGGGGCTGCCTGTTTCTATTATGGGGATGGTAAACCAGAACCGGCTGCCCTTGCCCGGGGTGGACGATACTTCTATGGTTCCCCCCATCTTTTCCACGATTTGGCGGCTGATGGCAAGACCGAGACCGGTGCCCCCGGATCGCTGGGTATTCGTTCCCGCCTGCTCGAATGGCGAGAATATTCGTTGGAGACTGCCGGGGGCAATGCCCGGCCCGGTATCGGTAAATTCAAACCGGATGCCCGGCCGGTCAGTCTGGATGAAGGTTTTATGTGCGCTGAATCTTACATTACCGGTTTGGGTAAATTTAACGGCATTGCCCATAAGATTGATTATCACCTGGCGGATCCGTTTGGGGTCGGTTTTGAACCATACAGGAATGTCCGGGGCAAGATCAACGTGCAGGTCAAGATTTTTCTGCCCCGCCTTGATGCGCATTACGGAAATTATTTCATTGAGCAGGGAAGGCAGATGGACCGGAAGGGTATCAAGCCCCATCTTTCCGGCCTCAATTTTGGCAATGTCCAGAAGGTCGTTGATCAGGCTGGTCAGATGGTTGCCGCAGCGCTGTATGATGTCAAGGGGTTCCACAATTGTATCTGGGATTTTTTCGATTCGCTGGAGGATCTGGGCATATCCCAGTATGCCGTTGAGGGGGGTTCTTAATTCATGGCTCATGTTGGCAAGAAACAGGCTCTTTGCTTCATTGGCCGCCTCTGCGGATTCCTTGGCCGCCTTCATTTCCCGGGTGCGGATCTCCACCAGATCTTCTAAATGCTTCCGGTGCATTTCCAGGTCCCTGTATAGGCGGGCATTTTCAATGGATACGGCCATCTGGGAGGAGAGCAGCTCCAATATGTTGATCCTGTCTGCCGTAAATGCATGGGTGGCCAAGTTGTTTTCAAGAAAGAGAATTCCCCGGAACACGGACTTATCCACCAGGGGCATGCAGAGGATGGACCGGGCCTTTTTTCCCATGACATAGGTATCATTTGTAAACTCTCCTTCATTAAATGCATCCTGGAGGACAAGTACATTTCCCGACCGTCTTACATAGTTGACCAGGCCCCTGGGCACCAGCTTTGGCTTGTCCTTGTCTGATCGGGTTGGGAATCTGGAAAACTCTCCGTCCTCCCAGGATGCGGCCACCTGCCATTGTTTTTTGTTCTCAAGGAACAGCAGTGCGTGCTGGGCCCCCCCGGTTTCCACCACCAGGGTCATCATTTTTTCCAGAAGCCGGTCCAGTAAGATTTCTTCGGAAATGGTCTTTGATGCCCTGATCACGGCTTCAAGGTCAACCCCCAAAGGACCTGTGATCCGCATTTGGTCACGGTCTTTATTTTTCTGGCGTATTTCCATGAAATCATAGGTTTCTCTGATATGGGAAACCTTAGCCATGGCTCCCCACAGGGTGTACAAGGAGGCGGCCTGGAACAGGTAAATTCGGGCCACCTCCGTGTTGCCACGTTCACGCCAGAAAATGCCGTACCTCTCATTGCACAGGGCCTGGTAAAGTATGGATTCCGAGTCTTTGGCCCCAATAATTCCGGCTTCATAAGCTTCCATGGCAGCCCCGGTTCTTTTTTCCAGTCGAGCTTTTTCCGCACGTATGAGCATCAGGGGGGCCGTGAAATTTTTTGGAACCTGTCCACACCAGGTCTCCAGCATCCGGAGCCCTTTGTCCAGAAAGGCATCGTATCGTTCTTTATCCTTGGAAGAAATTTTTGTCTTCTGTTTCTCGTCCAGGTAAAGCCCCAGAATGGCAAGGCAGTTGAATATGGTATAGATTGCCTCGTGGAAAATCCCTTCGTCCAGGTCTTCGGGACCCAGTCCCTCTTGAAGGGAAATTTTAAGCCCTTCGTTATAATTGCCAAAAAAATACCCCAGGACCAAGCGGGAGACCATGCGGTCGTATTTTCCGCACATATAGCCCTGGGCCTGGTAATCTGTTAAAGCTTCCTGCTCATACCCCGGCACATGGCTCAGGCCATTCCGGTTGGACAGTTCCCCTTTTAAGATTTTCAGCAGATTGACCTGGAGGGTGCACAGATATACCTGGGCCGGCTGTTTGATCTGTCCGCAGACCCGAACCAGGGTGTCAGTCTTTTTTAATAGGGCATCCAGGTTTTCACTATGTATGAATTCTGCAAAAAATCCAAAGATATAAGCGTGGACCCCCCAATAATAATCTCCCACATCCAGGCAATTGTCATAGGCCTTTTTGCGCAGATCAGCCGATAGGGCCAAGGGTTTTTGCCAGGTGAGGACGAAATTGGCATGCATCATCTGGAGTCGTCCCGTAAGGGAGGCATTGGGTAGTTTTTTTTCGATTTCCACAGAACTTCGGGCGGCCTCAAACGCCATGGGATAATCCTTAAGCACCTTGGTGTTCATCAGGGCGTACATCATGAAAACGTATGCTGAAAAACGGCTGTTTCCGTGGTTGATAGTCAGTTCCATCAATCCCAGAATGGTCAGGGGAAACAGAAGAGAACCAGAGTTATAGGCGCAGGGCTGCATGGCCATGAGAACATCCAATACCTTGAGTACCCGGTTGTCAGTCACCTCCGGCTGGGTCACCAGTACAGGGAATGGCCGTTTGTCAAGCAGAGCGGAAATGGTGCCGATTTTGGTCTCCATATCTTCCATCACCGGCGTGGCAGGCAGGGGGGCATCCAGAAGGGTCAGGGCCTTTTGTCCCTGATCCAGTGCCTGGGACAGCATACCGAACCTGGTGTACTGGGTAATGAGCACCAAGTGCAATGCGACTTTGTCATTTATGGTTCGGCACCTGTCATTTAACCGGTCTGCCTCCTTTTGCCCGCCTTCAAAGTCCCCGGACAGGAAGCGGCAGTCCATGAGATTTAAAAAGATCTCAATAGATAGCGAATAGGCCGATTCCCAGTGGTTTTCCGGAAGCATGGCTGTTCCGGTTTCAAGATAGACAACTGCCGGTGGGTAAGCTGTGGAATTTTTGGCCCTGAGGGCAGCCCGCAAGTTGAGCCTGGCCAGATCGGTTTTTTCATTCTGATCAGGCATCAGGTGGCGGCAGCCGTTTAAATGCCCTAGGATATCAAAGCAGTATTCGTCCAGGTTTTCAGCTGGCGTGGCTACAAAAATGGTACGGCCGATGGTCAGGTGAAGTATCTGCCTTGTCTTTTTTGGCAGCATGGAATAGGCTCCCTGCTGAACACGGTCATGGAGGAAACGAAATTGCCTGCCCGAGTAATATATGCTTTCACCCATCGCTTCAAGGTCATTGTCGCCGCCCATGACGGGAACAATGAGGCCGGCCTGGATACAGGGCTCAAGAAGGGTGTGTGCCTGATCTTTTTCCACACCAGCCACCTGGGCCAGTAGATCGAGCCCAAAGACCGACCCGATGCCTGATGCCGTCTGCATTATACCTTGGGCATTCCGGGACAGCCGGCTGATTTTCCGAACCATTAGGTCCACCACGTTGTTGGTGATCTTCTGGTTCCTGATTTCATCAATGGACCATTCCCACTGAAGCTGTTCCCCGTTAAACCTGAATATCCCGTCCTGGTTCAGGGCTCTGAGAAATTGATTGACAAAAAACGGGTTGCCGTTGGTTTTTTCGTGGATCAGCCCGGACAGGGCGTTCACCTTTTCTCCTTTCTGGTATACCGTATCTTCCACAAGGTGTTTAAGATGGTCTGGGGTCAGGGGAGGTAGGGTGATCCTTTTTATCTTGACTCCTGTCCCCTTCACATCCTCAAGCATCTCCATAAAGGGGTGGGCTGGATGGACCTCATTGTCCCTGAATGCCCCGATGAAGAGAAAATGGCTGCTCCGGGTATCGTTCATGAGCATCCGAATCATATTCAGGGTACCCAGATCCACCCATTGCAGGTCATCGATGAACAGAACAACGGGATGGTCAGCCGAAGCAATGGCGTGCATGAATTTGAGCAGGACCATGTTCAGCCGGTTCCGGTTCTCCTCAGCCCCGAGTATGGGTACCGGCGGCTGGGGGCCTAAAAAGGTTTCAAGCTCAGGCAGGATTTCGGTCATAACCCGGGCATTGGGGGAAAGGGCCAGGATAATCTTTTTGCGCCATTGTGCCAGCCTGGCCCGGGGAGCTGTGAGCAGCTGCCGGATCAGGGTGCTGAATGCCTCGCCAATGGCCGAGTAAGGGACATCCCGTTGGAATTGATCAAATTTGCCCGATAAAAAATATCCTTTGCCCAATAAAACAGGCTGGTGGATTTCATGGATGAGAGCTGATTTTCCCACCCCGGAATACCCGCCCACCAGAAGAATTTCTGCGGCTCCCTTTGACACCCGGTCGAAGGCCGACAACAATTGCGAAATTTGCCTTTTCCTGCCGTAGAGGCGCTGGGGGATACGGAAGCGGTCTGCCAGATCATGGCGGGCCGGGATAAAGGATCGTGACCGTTGATCACCAAAATTTCCATGGATATCAGTATTGGCCAGCAGCCATTCAAGGTCCCTGGTGAGTCCTGACGCGCTTTGGTAGCGGGCTTCGGTGTTTTTTTCAAGCAGTTTGGCCACGATATCGCAGATGGCCCCGGGCACCTCTGGAACAAGCCTGGAAACCCGGGGCGGGTGTTTTGCCAAATGGGCGTGGATTTGACCCATGGGGTCTTCAATTTCGTGGAACGGGGGGCGCCCAGTGAGCATGGTATAAAAAACAGCCCCCAGAGAATAGAGATCGCTTCTTGTATCAAGGGGGCGGTTCATCCGCCCGGTCTGGTCCGGTGAAATATAAAACAGATCACCCTGGATCATCCGGGACAGGGAAATTTCAGGATTTTCCTTTATCAGCTGTATGGATCTGTGAAACCCCGTAAAAAAGGCACGGTTATTCTTTGGATCCCAGAACAGGGTGTCCGGAGTGATGGATAAATGCACGATATCCTTGCTGTGGATCAGGGTCAGTGCACGGGCCATGGCCGCAGCCCGTGTTAAAAATGCGGGTATATTTAAGTCGTCTTTATCTTCGGCAGCCAGTACAGCCCTAATGGACAGGCCTCCGGGATCGGCCATGACCAGAGAAATCCTGTGCCGGTGCAGGCAGACCTTATTGACATGGGGGGCGCCCTGTCCGTTCAGCGTATCCAGGATCTGGGCTTCGTGCCTGAGGGCAATGATCTGTTGTTCCGTTACCTCCGGTCCCGGCTGGCGGATAAGAAGGGGCCGGCCTTGATCATCTCTTTCCCTGCAAATGTGAAACCTTCCCTGCCTGGATACGGTTGATATATCATTGTCCATTGTGCCACCTTTCCTAATGACATCAAGAATAAACGTAAATTGTATGAATCCGGTATCGTGTATTTAATTTTAGCATGAAATCGATTGTACAGTCTATCTGGAAGTTTTCTGGGCCGTATCCCATAGGGTCCTTCTATAGTTACGTCCTGGAGGGAACTCGTGGGGGGACATCGTTAAAGCCGGACCAGTTTGAGATCCCCCCAGAGTCCGATCTGTTTTCCCAGGATGATGACGATGCCCCGGACGCCTTTCATGGTCTGGCCAGCGGCGATGGCGAATTCGATATCTGCTGCTGTTTGGATCCGGTTGCCCAAGGCTGTGGCAGCGGCATCTGCCAGGGCGCAGGAATCGGCCAGCACGGATGCGGCATCGGCCCGGCCAAAGCTTTTTGAGTGGCCCAGGGTGCCCGAGGAGGTACACATGGCAAAGGGCTTCTTCTGTCTGGGAATTCGGATACCGGTTTTCATGCTCAAAGGGGACTCTCCCGCATAAATGGTGAACACCATTTCTGTCTCTGATCTGGCAAAGATATCCCCCCCGTTTTCCACCACAATTTCTTTGGAAAATTTTAAAAGTTCCCGGCCGGTGAATTCGGCCATGGCCCCTGCCACAGAGGCCATGGGGCCTACGCCGGTAGCCTGTGCCGCATCTGTCATTTCGGTGATTATGGCAGGAGTCGGCCCGGGATCGGGCAGGGGAGTGAGACTGGAGGCAAATTCCGGGTGGCGTGAAATGTGTGCCTCGATATGTTGGCGGTATGTGAGAGCTGCACTGACAGCCTCATCACTGAGATCTCTGTCCGCCTGGATATTGAGGTTGGTCTCCTTTACCGTGATGGTAAAAGAGGTTAATCCTTCTTTTTCGTGACGGCGCCTGTATGTCTCTCTGTTATCAAACATGGTCTATTGTTTTGGGCCGAAGGTGGGCCGGGGCCTGGCGGATAAAATAGGAATCTGTCATTCCTGAAATAAAATCCCTGACAATCTCTCCTGAGCTGTGGGCCGTCCGGTACGTTTCTCCCATGCCTTCCAGAAATTCAGTAAAGATAACTGATCTCTGGTTGTCTGAATCAAGATCCCCCAGGTATTGGTCAAAGAGATATTTGAAGATGTCTTCAATGCCTGTGAGATGCTGTTTGATGGCCGGGTTTTTATAAATATGTTTGTAATTGAAACGTTTCAGGGCCTTCAGTGCACAGGATACCTCAGGAGAGAATCCGATAAATTCCTGGTCAAGGCTGGTCTGGATCAGATCCGTCACCAGGTTGAACACAATGCTGCCCTGGGTCCGGCCCAGAAGGGCGCGGCTCTCTTCGGGCACCTGGTCCCGGGTGACCAGTTTGAGGCGGATGGCATCTTCCAGATCCCGGCCGATATAGGAGATGGTGTCGGCCATGCGGACCACGCAGCCTTCCATGGTCATGGGAACGGCATCAGTCCTGGTACCGGTTTTCAGCTTTGCCACAAGGTCATCAAAATCCTCAAAGGTCTTTCGAGATTCGGGATAGAGCTTTGACCCATGGGCCTCCCCGTTGTGGCAGAGAATAGCATCCAGGGTCTGAAGGCTTAGATTCCATCCCTTTCCCTTTCGTTCTACCCGGTCCAGAAACTGGATGCTCTGGATATTGTGGTAAAAGGTCCCTGCGCCATTGGCCCGGGTCAGCCGGGATAAAAAGTGTTCCCCGTCATGGCCAAAGGGGGGATGGCCGATGTCGTGTCCCAGGCTGGCTGCTTCAATGAGGTCTGTGTTCAGTTCCAGGTACCGGCCGATGGTCCTGGCCACCCTTGACACCATCTGGACATGGAGAATCCTGTGGGTGAGATGGTCATTGTTGATCAGGGAAAATACCTGGGTTTTATCCGGATACCGGCTGAAGGCCATGGAGTTGAGAATGCGGTCGGCATCCGCTGAAAAGGCCAGGCGGTATTCTGCCTCTGAGAAGGGTTCTAAATGCCGCCGGACAGCGGCATGGGAAAAAAAGGCCGAGGCACAAAAGCAGGTCTTTTCCCTGAGGTCAAGACGGGTCTTGAGCGCCCCGGCAGTATGGGGTATAGGGGTGTTATAATCCTTCAAGGATATTATCAACAACCTTGCTGAAGGCTTTTGTAAATGTAGTTTCCTCGCCGTTCATGGCCAGAGGCACACCTTTATCACCGGATTCGACCACCCGGGTGTCAAAGGGGAGTGATCCCAGGAAGTTCAGACCCTGGGCTTTGGCTGTTTTTTCGCCGCCGCCGTTTTTGAACAGGTCAATGTGCTCGCTGCAGTGGGGGCAGGTAAATCCGGCCATGTTTTCTACTATCCCCAGGGTTTTCATCTTAACGGTTTTGCAAAAGGAGATGGATTTTCTGATGTCGGCCAGGGCCACTTCCTGGGGCGTAGTCACGATAACGCCCTGGGCTTCGGGAATGGTCTGGATGACGGTGAGGGGCTCGTCTCCGGTGCCCGGAGGGGCGTCAATGACCAAAAAGTCCAGTTCTCCCCAGTTCACGGAACCCACAAACTGCTGGATCATGCCGGTCTTGGCAGGGCCGCGCCAGATAATGGCCTGGTCTTTGTCCTGCATCAGAGCCTGGACAGAAACAACCTTCAGGTTTTCATTGATTTCTTTGGGCATGAGAAGCTGCTGATCCGGGCTGATATCCAGAAGTTCAGTCATGCCGAACATTCCTGCAATGGAGGGACCGTGGACATCCACATCCATGAGTCCTGTCTTGTATCCTTTATTTGCAAGGCTGGCGGCCAGGTTGGCGGATACAGAGCTTTTGCCCACACCGCCTTTGCCGGAGAGGACAAATATCTTGTGCTTGATTTTGGCCAGGTTGGATTTGATCATGGCCTGTTGTTCCTGCTGTTTGCGTGCTGCGTCATTGCCTCCCTGCTGGGAAGGGCATCCCTGACTTTTCTTTTGTGCTTGATCAACATTTTCGTGGATCATAATATGTGTTTCTCCTGTGAGATAATGGTAATAATAAAAAACCATCTACATAATTATCATGATCCTGAACCTGTCAACCGGAATATGGATTCTTTTACCGGGGCATTGGGTACAAGGCCGGTTAGTGCGATTTCAAGGGTTTGGCCGGCAGTGTCATAAAAGGAGAGAAGGGTGGGGATAAGGAAGTTTTTTTTTGTTTTAAAATTTTTAAATTCAATCCCAAAGATCGGAATGAAATCCTTGTCAAGAATCCTGTATCTTATGACCTGCCCGCGGTCGCCGGTTTTCAGTTCCTGGAGGCTGGATGAGAAGTTTTTATTTGCATGGATAATGTCGGGACGGTCAGGGGAGGTCCAGGCCCGGTCAAATTCTCGCACCGGGATTCGGCCCAGAAGCATGGAAACCATTTGTGAAAGGCGGAGCGGCACTCCGATATAGGATTCAAGGTCAGGGTCGGCAGACAGGGTTGAGTGGGGCGTGTGGTTTCCGGTATGGGAGATAAAGGTTACCCGCTTTCCTGACGCGGCAATGGTTTCAACTGGATGGCCGGACAGAAGAAGGGTAAGGCGGAGGCGGTCGGGGGCCTTTGCAGCCCAGGCTATTTTATATACCTCGGGCCTGCCGCCGATATTGGCCACCAGCCTCCCGGTTCCTTTGGAGGTGGCAATTGCGGCATTATATTCCAGGACTGACAGAACCAGAGCCCGAGCTTTTTTATCCTGGGCAGGGTCGGTTTCCGGCTTTTTTACGGTGCATCCGCTGCACCAGGTAAAACCTATAATAACAAAGGCGGCCAGTACAAGGCACCGGAATCCGCAGCATGCCGTCCTATTTACTGCCACGGGATTTGTTTTCTATCTGTTTGATTTTTTCTTTTATGTCTTTGATCTGGTCCTGCTGTTCTTCTTTTGCATTGGCCAGGGCCCGTTTGTACATGCTCAGGGCCTTTGCCGTCTGCCCGGTTTTAACATAGGCATCTGCCAGGTGGGCGGCAATAATGGTTTCGTACTTTGAAATTTCGGCTGCTTTTTCAAGGTAAACCACAGCCTGGTCGTAATCTTGTTTTTTGAAGTAGACCCAGCCCAGACTGTCCGTTATATAGCCGTCCCCGGGCCTGATCTTAAGGGCGCGTTGAACAAGCTCCAGGGCTTGATCAAGCAGGATCTCCATTTCCGCATAGGTGTATCCTAGATAATTCAATGCGCTGGCATGGTTCGGATCTTCCCGGAGCAGGGCCTTCATTGTCTTTATGCTGTCCTCGCGCAGGCCGGCCTTGTCCTGCAGCGCCCCCAGCTTGAAGAGCAGGGTGGTATTCCCTGGGCTCTGTTTCAACCCTTTCTGGAGCAGGGTCATGGCGGTGTTGAATTGGCCTTCTTCATCATGGAACGAGGCCAGGTATGAGAGAATATCAATGTCGGCCGGGCTCTGTTTATGGTGCTGTTCAAGGAATCTTAAGGCTTCTGGCATATCTCCCTTGTCCCGGTATAAAAAGGCAATGCTGAGAATGGCTTTTTTATATTGGGGGTGATCCGGGGTGACCTTTTGAAAATATTTAATAGCCTTGTCCCGGTGTTCAAGTGCCTCGTGGGCCATGGCTAGGAAAAAATTGAGGTTGGTATTGGTGAGATCAACCAGGCGGAGCTGGGAAAAAATAATGATCGCATCCTCATACCGTTTCCGGCTGATAAAAGTATCCACGGCCGTCATAACCAGCCTGGGATTTTCCTTGATCTCCTGCCCCATCTGGGCAAACAGGGGATCTGCCTTGTCTTTTTCATTATTTTTGTAATGGAACAGTGCCAGTTCAAGGATGGCCCGGTCATTACCCGGATCCATTTCCAGGATTTTATTGTATTGGTCCAGGATCTGTTTTCGGTTCTTCTTGGGCTCCTTGATCCGGTAGAGCTCGATGAGCCTGAACCTAGGTTCCACCAGTTCCGGTTCCAGTTCGAGGGTCTTCATGAAAGAGGCCTCTGCCGGACCCTGTGCTCCTGCCAAAAGCTGGGCCTCGCCCAGATAGAAATGGGCCACATAATAGTCGGGAAATACCTTGACCATCCGGGTAAATAATTCCAGGGCCTCGCCCTGCTTTTCTTCGTCAATGTATATTTTCCCCAGACGGAGAAAGGTTTCCTTGTTTTCAGGATCAAGGGTTAATATCTTTTTGAAGAGGTCCTCCAGCTCCTGACCATCCCCCTTTTTCAGCCGCACCAGCAGCAGAAGATTATCCACATTCCCAGGATCTTGAACGGCTAGTTTTTCGGCCATGTCCAGGGCCTGGTCCATTTTTTTCTGCCCCTGCAGCAGGCGAATCATCTCCCGTTTTAAAAAAGAGGAGGCCCCGTCTTTTTCAATGGCAATATTCAAGGCTGTTTCTGCCTGGTCCATTTCGCCCTTGTTCATATGCCGCCGGGCAATGATATAGTAATACGGGGCGGTCAGCCCGGCATCACCGACTGCCTGGGCGCTGTTCGGTCCTGCGGCGAGGGGATCATGGCCCTGGGGACGGGTGGTTGTTGTGTCCTGGACACAGCCGTTGATGAAAATCAGGGGCAACAGAGGTATCAGGACCCAGATAATGGCTTTTTTCATGAAAAAATCACCTGCCTGTTATTGGGTGTGGTCGTACATGTCAAAATCCGGCATATCCTTTTTAAAATATGCCTTCATTTTTTTGAGAATATTATTTTCAATTTGTCTGACCCGCTCCCTGGAAATGGAGTAAACTTCCCCTATTTCCTGGAGGGTTTGGGGGGAATCGGAAAAGATCCTGCGGTCAAAAATATCCAGTTCCCTGTCGTTCAGAGTCTTTTTAAATTCTCCCACCTTGGTGTGGAGAATCTCTTCGATTTCTTTTTTTGCCATCTGATCTTCGGAAGAGTCTGTTTCCACATTGATAAACTCAATACGCTCAGTATTGGAATCGTTTTTCAAGGGCTCATCCAGGGACAGGTCCCAGTTGGCCAGGCGCTGGTCCATATCCACCACCTCTTTTTCAGAGACGCCCAGTCGCTCTGACAGCAGTTTGGGCTTGGGATCAAAACCTTGTTCAATGAGCCTGGCCTTTTCCTTTTTCAGCCGGAAAAACAGTTTTCGCTGGCCCTGGGTGGTGCCGATTTTTACCATCCGCCAGTTATCCATGATGAATTTCAGGATATATGCCTTTATCCAAAAGGATGCATAATAAGAAAATTTAACATTCTTATAAGGGTTGAATTTTTTAACGGCCTGGACAAGACCGATATTCCCTTCTTGGATAAGGTCTAGGAGGTTCTGCATCCATATCCGCTGGAACTCCAGGGCAATTTTTACCACAAGCCTCAGGTTGGAGGTGGTCATGATATAGGCTGCTTCCTGATCCCCTTCTTCCTGAATCCTCATGCCCAGCTCAACTTCCTGCTCCCGGGTCAGTAACTTATATCGGTTGATCTCATTCAAGTAGCTCTGGATAGGATCGGATTTTACCAGGGCCTTTGAATTGCTTGTCCTGGCTTTTCCCGCAGGCACCATGAAATCTTTTTTAGTCAGTCGTTTTTTTTCTTTGAGACTATTCTGCTTGGCAGTTTTTTTCATTCAGAAGAACCTTAAATTGAATTAAAAAGTAAGTATACCATTATCACACTTACCATAAAAGCAATATATTTTGAAAATTATCAGTTGGTCATTATTTTTTACTGGACAAAAACAGATTGTTTTGGTAAAAGATCCTCCTGTTGCGCCCGTAGCTCAGCTGGATAGAGCAACGGACTTCTAATCCGTAGGCCACAGGTTCGAATCCTGTCGGGCGCACCACTAACAACAAGGCTTTTGGGGGCTACCTCAGGAGCTTTTTTTGTTTAAGACTTATCTTGAGATGATGCACAGGCTGGCAGGCCAGGATCTGCTATGCTGCCCCAATTGTAAAAAGGGGAAAATAACGATTATCAAGGAACTGTCGAATCAGCTTCTGGATTCTTCATGACTCAGTATAAAATTGAAGCCTGTAGTAAAATCGCTGTACAGGCGGTATCGGACTCATGCGCCAAAAATACTATTTTGCCTGAGAAACCTTAAATAATAATCTGTTTGGAATATCAAAATGATCTTTTGTATTTATAATTTGCAGTTTTTAAAATCGATATCCCATCAAACAATTCGATAGAAAGTCATCCAATCCCCATAGCCGCTTCGGCACAGATTTAACATCCAGTTCATCCATTTAATCGATTTGTTGCAACTCTGCAAACAACTTCAACGAAAGTGGTGGCATGCAACAATCGATTAAACGCTCTACCATTATTGCACATATGTTAAATATAAAATTTCTACTAATTAATTGTGTTTTGCACAATATGATATTTTCATGTAGAATAGCCGATTAAATTTAAACCAAATTTTTTGAAAATCTTTTCATAAGCTTTGGAGGCATTATGCGGTTAAATGTTTTGACCAACCAAAAATATATTCGAAAACTTTGGCTGTCATTAATTTTTGGTTTAGTTTCCCTTAATTTATTTTTTAGTTCTCAGGCATCTGCAAAAGAAGTGTTTACAATTAATACAGCTGATAGTCCTCCATATTCAACTGAGTTGAACACGGGATTATACGATAGAATAATTAAAAAGACCTTCACTAATTTAGGGATACAAATAAAAATCAATCATTTGCCTTCAGCAAGATCCATTGAGAACGTAGACATTGGGCTTGATAATGGAGAATATGCAAGAATAAAAGGGCTCTCAGAGAGATATAAAAATCTGGTTATAGTTGATGAAAAATTAATTGACTTTGCATTTACAGCTTTTTCAAAAGATTCAAAAATTCGAATAGATGGATGGGACACTCTGAAAAATTATAATGTATGCTTTATGCGTGGATGGAAAATTTTTGAAATGAATGTCAAGGGAACCCAGTCACTGAATATAGTATCATCAGTTGATGAAATGTTTGGGATGCTGTTAAACGATCGGGTAGACATCATTCTGTATGAAAAACTTCGTGGCTACGATTTTCTCAAAAAGAACAATATAAAAGGTATTTCAGCTTTAAAAAAACCACTCTCCGTGAGGGGGATGTATTTTTATATTAATAGGAGCAATAGACTTCTTGTTCCAAAAATTGAAAAAGAACTAAGGCGTTTGAAGGAAAATGGAGAATATGATGCAGTTTTAAGTGATTTCATATAATATTTTTGACATTTGAAATACTTAAGCCTCAAATATAAACTACTTTTTTTTTCGATTGGATTGTCAATTTTCTTAACCGTCATTCTGTCTATTATTGAACTCAATTACGATATCAGAAAGTATCGAAATAACCTCCAAGAAGATTTAGAGTATTTTGAAAAAGTTCATCAGGAATACCTTTCCCTTAAATTATGGGAAATGGAATACGATTCTCTATCTTCATTTGCCAAAAATGAAGTCGGAGAAAAATTAATAAGTACTGTGAAAATTTCGGATACCCGGGATCATATTGTCGCACAGGCGAGCGAAAAAACTTCTAAAGAACGAATAGAACGACGTTTTGATCTAACTTACATCCATAACAACAAAAAAAACGAAATTGGGAAAGTATACATAAGCGGGAATATACCGACCTTTTATGAAATGCTCGAAAGCCGTTGGGAGGATCTCTTCGTTATTAACGGTTTTTTTGTAACCATCATTTTCTTTACATCGTACCTGCTTTTTTATCGAAGTGTTTTAAGGCGGCTCTTGAATATCACCAGATTCACAGATGAAGTTTCATCCTTTAACAAGGAGGGAAAAAGTCCAATAATACCTAATGATAATTATATACCAGATGAAATCACTCGTTTAGTCAATTCTTTAAATGATAGAACAAACAGAATAAATACGGAATTCCATAAAAGGAAAGAAGCAGAACTTCAGATAAAGGTAAAAAATGAAACATTGATAAATGAAATCCAGGAGAGAACACAAGTTCAATCTGAATTAAAAAAATCTCAAGAAACATTTTTATCCGTTTTGGATGGTATTGATGCTACCATTTATGTCTCAGATATTGAAACCTATGAGGTTCTTTTTGTAAATAAATATATGATAGAAACTTTTGGCGAGGATATGACCGGGAAAAAATGTTGGGATGTCTTCAGGGGAGAAAAAGAACCTTGTTCACAGTGTACAAATGGTCAAATTCTTGATGAAAATGGAAAACCTTCCGGTGTCTACGTGTGGCAAGGGAAAAATCCGATTACCCACAGATGGTATATTAATTATGATCGTGCCATCAGATGGCATGACGGCAGACCTGTAAGACTTCAGATAGGAACCGATATAACTGATCTGAAAAAAATGGAGGAAGATCTACGGCAATCTCATAAGATGGAATCCGTAGGGACTCTGGCTGGGGGCATTGCTCACGATTTTAATAATATACTTAGCATCATTATTGGTAATACAGAGCTTGCCTTAGAGGGTATGCCTGATTGGAATCCAGCATACAATAATATTCAAGAAATAAAGATGGCGAGTTTTCGAGCAAGAGATGTGGTGAAACAGCTTTTGAGCTACAGCAGAAAAAACAAAGAAGAGTTAAAAGCCGTCGACATGGCTCCTGTATTGAAAGAATCTTTGAAACTGGTTCGATCGACGCTACCAGCAAGTATTGAGATTAGAGACAATTTACCTGATTCCACTGAAACTGTTTTAGCCGATACGACCCAGATCAACCAAATAATTATAAATTTATGCACAAACGCTGCCCATGCCATGCCCGACGAAAAAGGTATTATAGAAATTTTCATAGAACCAGTTGACGCCGGTAGAATTGAAGCTTTGAAATATAATAATGCCAAGCCGGGTAAATATTTGAAACTGATGATAAAAGACAACGGAACTGGCATAGATCAAGAAAACATTAACAAGGTATTTGATCCTTATTTTACAACAAAAGAGATTGGCAAAGGGACTGGCATGGGCCTCTCAGTGGTGCATGGAATTGTTAAAAGCCACAATGGTTATATAAATATTGAGAGTGATATTATTAAAGGAACAACCGTCTATATCTATTTCCCGATTTCCAGTGCAAAAATATTTGCAAAATCAATAAAAGGAGGCATGAAAAACTCGGTTAAAGCTGGCCATATTTTGTTTGTTGATGATGAAAAACAAATTGCCAAGTTGGCAAAACAGACGTTAAGCAGGTTGGGATATTTTGTCACAACGGAAATAGATCCTATTCTTGCATTAAGAAAATTCAAAACCGCTCCTGATTCTTTTGATTTGGTTATATCGGATATGACAATGCCTCAGATGAGCGGTGCTGAGTTGACAGAAAAAATTAAAAAAATTCGCAAAGACATTCCAATCGTAATCTGTACTGGGCACAGTTCATTAATAGATGAAAAAAAATCTAAGGAACTTGGAATAAGCGCATTCTTAATGAAACCAGTTTCTGGGACTGATCTTTCAAAAACAATTATGCGATTAGTTAATAAAAAAAAGACAATTTAGTGACAACAGAAAGTGATTTTGAGTTTAAAAAAATAGAGTTGACTATGTCTGTTTTTTTAACTCTATGAGCCCTGCTAATAGGTGCTTAGCTAAGTTTTTCCAGTCCTGCCTATGAATTTTATCGGTTCGCCTGGTCAGCCCCAGCCATTGAAAAAACAACTCTTTATTAAGGTATTCCCCGATTAGCACAAACCGCGCATGGTGTTTTTCTGAACCATGCCCCGAGAATTCCACAAAATTTACCTTACCACTCTCAAGGAAAACGGCCGGTCGCCGTTGAATGATTTTCTGGTTGTTTTGCACATGATGAGGCAAGAGTTCCAGGTATTATCCTTTCTGGTGATTTTTGTGGAATGGAAAGGATCACTCCATTAAGTTGATTCTCAGGCAACCATTATTTCCATTTTTTATTGTGCGAGCTAATTAGTATGCCCAACAGCGCCTTGAGGATATCAACTGGATCACTGAAATTCATCCTCCTCAGAACTACTAAATTAATGACCAGGCAACCGGCATTTCCGTAGATAGATATCCTTTTGGCAATCTGGTCGAAATTAGGGCTGTCTAAGACAAGAGAGCACATAACAATATTCCCATGGGCCAGGGGCTAGCCCATGTTAGAAAAAAAAGCAAAATACCTGCCTCTTCACTATGGGCATGACCCAAAAAAGAAAAAAGGAATTCAAATTCGTTGGGCCATACATGAATAATGTTATTGGCATCATTTCTAAAAAAAATCTAAAGCGATAGAAGTTGAAAATTACAAAGGATTGATCAACCACAAGAGATTGATAAGGATCGGCTCAGTCCGGGACGATATTGGAACCCAACTGCCCCTTAATCAAGGATATCCAGAAAAAAACTTCACTTGGTAAATTCCACCCAAACTTGATTAAGATGTTGGCCCTTGACCGGATACCAGCCATTAGTATGGGATTTGATACCGCCCTGTGGGAAATGAAATTACAGAATATGGATACCTCAGAATATGAGCTTATATTCCCCCTTAAAATAGTGGAAACTGGCTTTGGGTTCAATAAAACAGTTGAACCAGGTCTTATTTCAGCCATGCAATCCGCTCTGGATGAACTCAAATATGAAGGCAGAGTAACTTTTATTATTGAAAAGTACAGGTATTGAGCAGGATGCATTTAATCCTATATCCGCGTTTTATGGGAATCTTAGACAATATTTTGGTGAAATATTGAAGGTACTGGCTTTGCCGGAGGTCCTTGATTGGGTCATTGAATTTTAAATTGAAATGAATGTTAAAATTATGACATGTTCATAAAACCATAACAGGTCAGGAGCCGCTTACAGTGGGCCTGACTACTTTGAATAGGTGGCGTTCCCCCCCCCCTCTTTCCATAACTATTTCAGGGTTTCACCCCTTGTAGCCTTCGTCATCGGGCAGGCCCGGCAGCCGGGCCGTTGAGTTGGCCAGGTGGTCGCAGGCTTCGTTCAGGGGATCCCCTGCATGGCCTTTGACCCATTTAAAGTCGATATCCAGGCCGGGGAGAAGATCCAGGAGTCTGGCCCAGAGGTCCGGGTTCAAGGCCGGTTCTCCGTTGGATTTTTTCCATCCCCGTTTTTTCCATCCCTTTGCCCATCCCTTGGTGATGCCGTTGATCACATATCTGGAATCGGAATGGAGCAAAATAGGGTTGTTTTCCCCTTCCAGGGCTTCCATGGCTTTAATTACGCCCATGAGTTCCATGCGGTTATTGGTGGTCCTGTTGAATCCGCCGGATAACTGATCCCCGTTTTTTATGACCACTCCATATCCACCGGGGCCGGGGTTTCCGATGGCCCCGCCGTCGGTGTGCACGATGACGGTGTTTTCAGGGTAGGTTTTGGGGGCCACCGAAGCGGCTTTACTGTCGGCTTTCCGGGTTCTACCCGGCTTTTTCCCGGCGCTGTAAACCGGATTATCAAGAAAAGCCTTGGCCTCTTTTTCGGTTTTAAAGCTTTTGTACTTTGCGCCGGCAAAGCCTTTGACCTGGCGTTCCGCCTCGGGCCATGAGGTGAATATTCCCGTTGTGCGTCCTTTTGCTACTGCGTAAAATTTCATGGGGGGCAATATAAATCCTGGGCGGTTTTATGTAAACCCTATTGTTTGACCTCATCTGTAATGATATAACTTCTATCATGACACCAGCAGTTGCCCAGGCCAAAAAGGCCAAAATTAAATTTACCCTTCATGAATATGACCATGACCCCAACACCCGGGCTTACGGTCGGGAAGCTGCTGAAAAACTTGGGATTGACCCGAACCGGCTGTTCAAAACCCTTGTTGTGGCCGTGGGGACTGCAGACCTTGCTGTGGCTGTGGTCCCGGTGGCAGGGCATCTGGACCTCAAGGCCTTTGCCAGGGCACTAGGGGTTAAAAAGACGGTCATGGCTGATAAGCATATTGTAGAAAAAACTACGGGGTATCTCACCGGCGGAGTCAGTCCCATGGGCCAGAAAAAGAGGCTGCCGGTCCTGATTGATGCCTCTGCCCAGGACCTGGATAAAATCTGGGTCAGTGCCGGCCGCAGAGGCCTGCAGATCTCTCTTTCTCCCCATGATCTTGCCGGTTTAACCCGGGCCGGCTTCCACTCAATTGCCAGGCCGAACTGACCCTGCCCATGACCCTCTTGGCAGGGCGGTTTGCCTAATCTTTTACTAAACCTTGAAAAATGTTACCAAGAGGTGTAGGATTCTTTGAATAATTATGGATATTTAATGCAGTGTTTAGATCACTGGATGTTCCGCTGGTTTATCTGTTCTTGCTTTTTATTAGACTGGGTGCCTGTTTCATCTGTTTGGTGGTTTAAGAACATGCTTGACCGATAAGAAAGAGGAGGTAAAATGGAGCCCAATAAATTTCGAGAGTCCAGACAAGCCATCAACCGGTTGTGTGATAATATTGATAAGCTCATAGAAGACAAGTCTGCCGAAGAATCCAAGGTCTGTTTGGAGCAGGTCCATGGAGATCTTGACGTCCTTCGGCCCCAGGCTGAGGGGGAAATTCAGGAACGGTCGGTAAAAAATCTGGGCATGAAACTCAATGCCCTGGCCAGCCGGATTTCAAAACTCAAGGCCAAGCGGACCAGTACCCGAAGCGCTTCCGGGGGTGGGAAAACAATGATTGTCTGGGATGAAGAGCGGGTGGGACAGCTTGCAACCCCGTTCCTTGAGAAAGTATATGCCAATATGGACGGTGATACCGAGTGCCAGGTCTTTTTCGGGACCACGGGCAAAGGCATCCGTCCCAATTACCGTATAAAATTCAGTGACAGCCGACTCACAGGCTATACCGGTTCCGGGCATAAGCCCCAGGACCCCCTGCCGGCCTCAGGGGCCAACAATTTGTCAGATCCCTTTGCCTTTCAGGTGATAAAATCAGCTTTAGAAAGTAAATATAAATAGTCAGTCATAAGGATTCTCCCACCTGTTAAAGGTCCTTGACCATGCTGATGGTGTTTTTCCCTTTATCAGAGCGGTGATAATTAACCTGATCCATAACCTGGTGGATAATATAAAGACCTAATCCACCAGGTTTTATCTCCGAAGGTTTTCCGGGGGGTAGGCGCATCGGAATCCATGGTTTTCCATAATCCATAATGGAAATTTCCACCCGCTTTTCCCCTGTGATGATCAAAAATTCTATTTTTGCGTCGGCGTTTCCCATATAGCTGTGCCTGATAATGTTTGAACAGGCCTCATCCACGGCCAGGATGATGTAGTCGGCAGCTTCCGGCGGGACCGACAGGATTTGCGTTACCTTTGTCATCATTCCCCTGACCAGGCGGAGAAATCTGGGATGGGAGGGGATGGTCAGCTCTATGGTCGGTTCGGCCGTTGGGTCAATATTCCGATGGTCCATGGTTTTTCGCTTTCCGGTCTTCTGTTGTTTATTCTTCTGTCATATAAAATCCTTGCCCCCTTTGTCAATCACCGAATCCTGAACCGATTTCCAAACGGATTTTCCAGGGAATATCATTGACAGGCGCCAGGCCTTAATGTATCTAAGATGATCAACCAGATTATAAGTGAAATCCATGATCATTGTAGAGAATCTCCTGAAAAAATACGGTAATGTTGTGGCGTCCAATCGCTTGAGTTGCCGGTTTGAAAAGAATAAAGTCACCGTGATTCTGGGGGGCTCAGGGTCCGGGAAAAGTACGCTTCTCAGACAGATTTCCGGGCTTGAACGGCCGGATGCAGGCCGGGTCATTTTTGACGGCCAGGACCTGACATTGGCTGGTAAAGCCCAATTGTATGCCCAGCGCAAAAAAATGGGCATGCTCTTCCAGGGGTCCGCTCTGTTCAATTATTTAAATATATACGAAAATATTGCATTCCCCCTCCGGGAAAACACCCGGATTGCGGATAATATCATCAAGACAATTGTAACCATGAAGCTGGAAATGGTGGGGCTCAGGGGAATCGAACATCTCATGCCCTCCCAGCTATCCGGGGGGATGATGAAGCGGGTGGGCCTGGCCCGGGCCATTGTCATGGACCCCCAGGTCATTTTTTACGATGAACCCACTTCCGGGTTGGACCCCATTTCCACAGGGGTGATTGACAAGTTGATCAAGGATCTGAACCGGAAAATGAATATCACTTCCGTGGTGGTTTCCCATGATATTGAATCCTGTTTCAGGATTGCCGACCATATTATCATCCTCTATTACGGGGAGATCATTGCTGAAGGCTCGGTGGATGAAATACGGAACAGCACGGACCCAAGGGTAGTGCAGTTCATCAAGGGGAGCCCTGAGGGGCCCATCCCCTTTACCCGGACCGAAAACAATTATGTGGATGACATCCTCATGGAAGGAGGGGCCCATGGCCGCATTTGATATGCCTGCAGTCCTTGGCCGGTCTACCTTGAGCCGGGTACAGGTTTTGGGCCGGAGCGGTATTTTTTTGATTCTGGCCGTGTGCCAGGTCTTTGTTCCTCCGTTCAGGATTCACCGGGTGATCAAGGAAATCGAATTCATCGGATCCAAATCCATCCTGATTATATTTGTAACAGGGCTGTTCACCGGTATGGTTCTGGGGCTCCAGGGGCATCATACCCTGGTCCAGTTTGGGGCCGAGGCGTTGCTGGGATCTGCCGTGGCCCTGTCTATTATCCGTGAACTGGGGCCGGTGCTCTGCGCTCTCATGGTTGCGGGCCGGGCAGGGTCGGCCATGACGGCCGAGATCGGGATCATGAAAATCACGGACCAGTTTCCGGCCCTGGAAATGATGGCCGTGGATCCCCTCAAATTTGTGGTCAGCCCCAAGATTATTGCCGGGATTATTTCCCTGCCCCTTCTCACGGCCTTTTTCGACGTGGTGGGAATTTTCGGGGGGTATCTTGTGGGGGTGAAGCTGCTGGGGGTGAATGAGGGGGCCTATTTCGGTAAAATGGTTTCTGCAGTCACCTTTACCGATATTTACGGCGGGGTGGTTAAGTCCCTGTGTTTCGGGCTGCTCATTTCATGGATCTCCTGTTTTACCGGATATACGGCCCAGGCCGATACCGAGGGGGTGAGCCGGGCCACCACACGGGCAGTGGTGCTCTCATCCCTGTCCATATTGATAATAGATTATATATTGACATCTTTATTGCTATAGGATTTAAATTAAAGACCATGTATTCAAAAAAAACGGAAATTTCGGTGGGGCTTTTCATGATCATGGGAATGGCATGTCTGGTCTATCTGTCGGTGAACCTTGGGGCTGTTGAACTCTTTGGGTCCAATAATTATACCATCAGTGCAGTGTTCGGCTCCATTGAAGGGCTTGAGCCGGGTGCTTCGGTGGAAATTGCAGGGGTTCCCGTGGGCAAGGTGAAAACCATTACCCTTGAGGAAAACAACGCCCTGGTGGTCATGGAAATCAAGAACGGCACTGAAATTTCCGATGATACCATTGCATCCATCCGGACCAAGGGGGTGATCGGTGACAAATTTGTTAAATTGTCCCCGGGCGGGTCGGATGAATTTATAGAAGACAAGGGGGAATTGATGGACACCGAGTCGGCCATCAGCCTGGAAGAGCTTATCAGTAAATATATATTTGAAAAATAGAACCATGGATCTTAATATCAGCAGCAGCGTAAATAACGGGATTGTCCTGGTCCGTGTGGCCGGGGAAATCGACATGTTCACCTCTCCCAACCTCAGGGATACCCTTCTGCCCTGTTTTACCCCGTCCACCTCAGGTATTGTCGTGGATTTGAGCGGGGTCTCCTTTATGGACAGTTCTGGAATCGCTACCCTGGTGGAAGGGCTTCAGTGGAGCCGGAAAGAAAAACGAAAATTTATTTTAACCGGCCTGGGCAAGACTGTGTTTAATGCCCTGAGTCTGACCAAGCTGGATAATGTGTTTTCCATAGAGACGGATGTGGATAAGGCTTTGGCTGGTATGGGAAATAAGGACGGGTGAATATGAAATTTATTAAGATAATCCTGGCACTGGCGGTGATGGCTTTTTTTTCAGGGGGCTTTTTCCCTGCCGCGGCAGGTACGGAGTCTGCTACGTTTCAGCTAAAAACCAGTATTGATCAGATTCTGGATGTGTTGAGGGACCCTGAATTCAAGGCGGAGAATCAAAAAGATGCCCGCAGGGAAAAACTTCGGCAGATTGCCGGCCACAGATTTGATTACCGCAGGATGTCCCAGTTGAGCCTGGCAAAGCACTGGCGGGGGAGAAGCGATGGTGAAAAAGAGGAATTCACCCATCTGTTCAGCGCCCTTCTTGAAGACGCCTATATGTCTAAAATTGAATCCTATACCGATGAAAAAGTGGTCTTTCTCAAGGAACGGATCAAAAAGAAGAAGACAAAGGAGTACGCCAAAATCAACACCAAAATTATCACCCAGAGTGCCGAAATTCCCATCGATTATATGATGTTCCGGGTGGGTAGTGGACCGTGGATGGTCTATGATATGGTGATTGAAGGGGTGAGCATGGTAAATAATTATCGGTCTCAGTTCGGCCAGATTCTTGAACGTGAATCTTTTGACACCCTTATTAAGCAGCTCAAGGATAAAGATAAATAAGGATCGGCTCCATAATTAGGCTCAGTATCAAATTAAAACCGTCCACATCCTAATCTGAGTTGACTTTCGGCTCAGATCGGGCACAAGCATTTAATTTCAATGTACGATCTATTTATTTTTTGCCCGGTCCCTAAGTCTGTCGTGAGCATCTCAACCAAGTCCTGATTTTTAAATCGAAACGCCCTGTCAGCCCATAGAAGGCTGACAGGGCGTTTCTGCGTTTTCAGGATGACTGCTGAAAATAAAATCTAACTTTATCCTAATACAAGGTTAAAGCAGACCTAATAAAAGACGCGTATTTTCTTCTCAGCATAAACACAATGGCTCAAACTTTTAAGGAAATATAATGTCTCCAACACACTTGCTACTGATTCTGCTTTTGCTCACCGCGGGCGGATACTGGCTGGGCCGGCGCAGGGCTTTTACCGTGTCGTCAACAGCCGGGGGGGCAACGGTTCTGCATTCCAGGCCGACTTACCACGGGTCTCTGGCCGCTCTCTGGTGTGCCGTGCCAGCCCTGATTGTCTTTTCCTTTTGGCTGGCATTTGAGTCTTCAGTGGTCACTGATATGATGATATCAGGACTGCCTGAAGAGATCCGGACACTGCCCGCAGATCGGCTTAACCTCATTGTCAATGACATCAGGAATCTGGTCAACGGTAATATCGTTGGCGGTGAAATCAGCCCTGCCATCCAGGCGGCTGCCGACCATTACCAGAGTCTTCAGATGACAAGCCATGCCGCCTTGAGTGTGCTGGTAATGACAATGGCCATCGCAGCAATTTTCTGGATTCGATCCATGATTTCACCGGGGCTTCGGGCCAGGAATCACGTGGAAACCCTTATCAAGATAATACTCATTGCCTGCTCTACCCTGGCGATCTTCACCACCGTTGGTATTGTGCTTTCAGTCTTGTATGAGGCCATAAGGTTTTTTCAGGTTGTTCCTTTAAGTGAGTTTTTGCTGGGCCTTGACTGGAGCCCCCAGATGGCCATCCGTTCTGACCAGGTGGGTTCTTCTGGGGCATTTGGTGCCATCCCCGTTTTCATGGGCACCATGCTCATCTCAGCCATTGCCATGTGTGTGGCCGTGCCCATCGGGCTCATGTCCGCTATTTACCTGTCCGAATACGCCAATAATCGGTTCAGGAGTATTGCAAAACCCCTTCTGGAGATTCTGGCCGGTATCCCCACGGTGGTGTACGGGTTTTTTGCAGCCCTGGTTGTTGCCCCTGCCATACGGAATGCAGGGGCATCCCTGGGGTTGGATGTCTCCTCGGAAAGTGCCCTGGCGGCCGGGTTGGTCATGGGGGTGATGATCATCCCCTTTGTCTCCTCTCTCTCCGATGATGTGATCAATGCCGTTCCCCAGTCGCTGAGGGACGGGGCCCTGGGCCTGGGCTCCACCCGCTCTGAAACCATTACCAAGGTCGTACTGCCGGCAGCTCTTCCCGGTATTGTGGGCGGGGTGCTCCTGGCCGTGTCCAGGGCCATCGGCGAGACCATGATCGTGGTCATGGCTGCGGGGTTGTCTGCCAACCTCACGGTAAACCCTTTCAAAACCGTTACCACGGTTACCGTGCAGATCGTCACCCTGCTGGTGGGGGACCAGGAATTTGACAGTCCCAAAACCCTGGCCGCATTTGCACTGGGGCTCATGCTTTTCATCGTAACCTTGATCCTGAATGTGATCGCCCTGGTGGTGGTCCGTAAATACAGGGAGCAATATGAATAATTCAGTCACCACCCGGGAATCCGGATCACATGTGATCCGGACCATGGACATTGTCAACAAAGGACTTGCAAAACGGTATAAACGGGAACGGATGTTCAGGCGCTGCGGGCTGACTGCCATTATTCTAAGCCTTTCTTTTTTATCCATCCTTTTTATCAGTATCTTTGCCAACGGATATTCTGCCCTGCAGCAAACCGTTATCCAGCTGGATATCTTTCTGGATCCCCAGGAGATCGACAAGGAAAATCTGAGGGCTGCCAACTACCTGGGGCTGGTAAGGGCCTCTCTTAAAAAGACTTTCCCGGAGGTCAAAAAGCGTCAGGATAAAAGAAAACTTTATAATATTGTCAGTTCCGGTGCGTCCTATATTCTCCGGGATTTTACGGCCAAAAACCGCCATGAAATCGGAAATACCATTAAAATATGGGTACCGGCGGATGATGATGTGGACATGCTCATGAAGGGGCACATCAGTCGTGAGGTTCCTGAAGGTGAACGACGGATGAACGATATGCAGCTGTCATGGGTGGATCATTTTATGGAAAAGGAGCAGATTAAAAAGGTCTTTAACACCACCTTTTTCACCTCAGGGGATTCCAGGGAACCGGAGCTGGCCGGTATCTGGGGAGCGGCCTGCGGCTCTTTTTACACCCTGCTGGTGACCCTGGCGCTGTCCTTTCCCATTGGGGTGGCGGCGGCGGTCTACCTTGAAGAGTTTGCCTCCACCAACAGGTGGACCGATATCATTGAGGTGAACATCAACAACCTGGCGGCTGTACCCTCCATTGTTTTTGGTCTGCTGGGGCTGGCCGTGTTTCTGAATTTTTTCGGTCTGCCCAGGTCCGCCCCCCTTGTGGGCGGCCTTGTCCTGACCCTAATGACTTTGCCCACCATTATTATTGCCGGCCGGGCAGCCCTGAAGTCCGTGCCTCCCTCCATCCGGGAAGCGGCGCTTGGGGTGGGGGCATCCAAAACCCAGATGGTTGCCCACCATGTTCTGCCCCTGGCCATGCCCGGCATGCTGACGGGCACCATCATCGGCATGGCTCAGGCCCTGGGGGAGACAGCTCCCTTGCTCATGATCGGTATGGTGGCCTTTATTGTGGATATTCCCGTGGGATTTACCGACCCTTCAACGGTGCTGCCGGTACAGATTTTTCTATGGGCGGACAGCCCAGAAAGAGCTTTTTTGGAGAAAACATCAGCTGCCATCATGGTCCTTCTGGCCTTTCTGGTGACCATGAATGGGCTGGCTGTTTTCCTGAGAAAGAAATTTGAAAGAAGATGGTAAGGATCGGTTCCAAAACTACTTGATCTTTTGTTTTCAAAATACCCGGTCTTTTAAGGGGGAAACAATTGATATCCAGTTATTTTGTAACGATACCTAAATTATTTAAACTCAATTACCCCCAATTATTTTTAACCTTATCAGGAGTACAGAGATGAAAAAAATCATTGTTACCTTAACCGCCCTGGCCGCTGTTGTCAGCCTGGGTCTCTCAAATGTAAATGCAGGTTCCTCACGGGATTATATCTCCATCGTCGGTTCCTCCACGGTTTACCCCTTTGCCACTGTGGTTGCCGAGCAGTTCGGTAAAACATCTTCCTTTAAAACCCCGAAAATCGAATCCACCGGGTCCGGCGGGGGGCATAAACTCTTTGGCGCCGGTGTGGGCGTTCAGCATCCCGATATCACCAATTCTTCCAGACGGATCAAAAAGAGCGAACTTGAAAAAGCCATGAAAAATGGTGTGAAAGATATTGTTGAAGTTAAAATAGGTTATGACGGAATCGTTGTGGCAAACTCCAAGAAAGGCCCTGCCCTGAAACTGTCCAGAAAAGACCTGTTCCTTGCCCTGGCCAAGGATGTCCCTGAAGGTAACGTGGCCGGTAAACTTATGCCCAACCCCTACAAAACCTGGAAAGACGTGAATCCTATTCTTCCCAATATCAAAATTGAAGTCCTGGGTCCTCCGCCCACATCCGGTACCCGTGATGCCTTTGTTGAACTGGCCATGGAAGGCGGAGGGAAGAAATTTGCCTGGATCAAAGCCTTGAAGAAAAAAGACAAAAAAGCATATAAAGCCCTCTGTCATACCATCCGTGAAGACGGTGCCTATATTGAAGCCGGTGAAAACGACAACCTCATCGTTCAGAAACTTGAAGCCAACCCTGATGCCCTGGGTATCTTTGGCTTTTCCTTTCTGGACCAGAACACCGATAAAATTCAAGGGTCTTTTATCGACGGTGTGCAGCCTGACTTTGAAGCCATTGCAGACGGGTCCTATCCGGTTTCCCGCCCCTTGTTTTTTTACGTAAAAAAAGCCCATGCCCAGACCATCCCCGGCATGAAAGAGTATCTGGCTGAGTTCACCAGCGAAAAAGCCTGGGGTGACGAAGGGTACCTCACCGACAAAGGCCTGATTCCCATGCCTGTTGCTGAACGTAAATTGTTCCGTGAAAATGTTGAAAATCTCAAACCCCTTACACCTGCTGACCTTTAATCGTTATCTACCCCGGGCTGTGCCTGCAGGGCGCGGCCTGGATTTTTTTCCTTAATTATTGGAACCTGCCATGCAAATGACCGCAGTCAAACAGAGACGAACATATATGATACAGGAAGATAAAATGGGTGCTGCACCAAAAAAGACGGGTAAACGCCACCTGGTAGCCAGGGAGGAGCGGGCCACCGTCGGAAAGATGACTGTGGAAAATCCAAGGATGAGCTGCCGGAATGTGGATGTCTATTATAATTTTGGCGAGAAAAAGGCCATCAACAATATTTGTCTGGACATCGGCCGCAATGAGGTCATAGCAATGATCGGCCCGTCCGGCTGTGGAAAATCAACCTTCCTGCGTTGCTTTAACCGGATGAACGACACCATTGAGGGGTGCCAGGTGGAAGGGCAGATCACCATGGAAGGGAAAAACATCTATGACAAAGATGTGGACGTGGTTCCCCTGAGGGCCCAGGTGGGCATGGTTTTTCAAAAGCCCAATCCCTTTCCAAAATCCATTTTCGATAATATTGCCTACGGTCCCAAGATCCACGGCCTGGTTCAGCACAGGGACGAAACCGAGGAATTGGTGGAACGTTCCCTGAAGCGGGCCGGCCTCTGGAACGAGGTGAAAGACCGCCTGGATCAGCCGGGCACAGGGCTGTCCGGCGGTCAGCAGCAGAGGCTTTGTATTGCCAGAACCATTGCCGTGAATCCGGAGGTCATTCTCATGGATGAGCCCTGTTCGGCTCTGGACCCCATAGCTACGGCCATAATCGAAGACCTCATAGATGAACTCAAGCAGGAATACACCATTGCCATCGTGACCCATTCCATGCAGCAGGCATCCCGTGTGTCCCAGCGCACTGCCTATTTTCATCTGGGTGATCTTATTGAAATCGGACCCACGGACCAGATCTTTTTGAATCCCCTTCACCAGCTCACAGAAGACTATATTACAGGCCGGTTCGGTTAAAGGGACCTTAAGTGGATAATGAGTGCTTGAACGAAAATCCGCCATCTGCTGCATTGCCGCAAAAATATGAAATCCTCATGTACTAGAGTACACTCCGGTTTCAGATTTTCTTGCGCCTTTTTTATGGGCAAGTTTTCATCCAAGCAAGGGGTTCTGGTCAGACACTGATTTGTTTAGTATCCCATCCTGTCCGGGATTACCCCCCGGACGCCGCCCCTGGGGTCGGGGGTATCATTCAAGCGCCTTGGTATCAGGTGGATATGGGTGTGGAAAATCGTTTGCCCGGCCACTTCCCCACAGTTTACCCCGATATTGAATCCCAGAACAGTGGAATCTTTTGACATAATTTCAGTTTTCAGCTTTTCAATCAATTCCCGGATATCACAAAGTTCTTCCAGGGTCATCTCGAAATAGTCCCTGCAATGGCGGCGGGGAATGATGAGCATATGATGGCGGCTGACGGGGGTGGTGTCTTCAAGGGCAAATACACTGCCGTGGTCTGCCTTGATAATGTTTTTATGGATATTGCAGAAGGGGCATGTCATATGATTCTCCGGTTGTCTGTTGGGCGGTATGATAGACAGGTCCGTCTGAATATGCAATAAAATTTGAGAAATGGCGGATCATGATTATAATTTGACTATTCCTTCACTGACTTTTGGGGAGAATTTTAATGAAAACAATTATGATCACAGGTGCTTCGGGGTTTGTGGGCAGATATCTGGCAGAGGCGTTCCTGAAACAGGGCAATACCGTGACCGGCATGGGCACTTCAGCCGATCATGACTTTGACCGTCAATACGACAATTTTTCCTGGGTTTGCGCCGATACAAGCCTTCCCGGGGACTGGCAGAACCATGTGGGGGCTGCTGACATCATTATCAACCTGGCCGGGAAAAATATATTCAAGCCCTGGACCCGGGCATATAAAGATGCCATTTACGAATCCAGGATACAGACCACCCAAAACCTGGTGGATGCCATGGGAGACAACTGGGACGGGCAATTGATTTCCGCCTCTGCGGCCGGGTACTATGGAGACAGGGGTGATACAGTTTTGTATGAGACAGAACCGTGTGGCAACGGCTTTCTGGCCGGGGTCTGCCGGGACTGGGAGGCCCACGCTTTTCGGGCAGAGGAAAAAGGGGCAAAGGTTGCCGTGATTCGACTGGGGGTGGTTCTTGGCGAGGGCGGGGCATTGTCCGTGATGGGCCGGGCCTTTAAATTTTTTGTGGGCGGGCCTCTGGGATCAGGGAGTCAATGGTTTCCCTGGATCTATATTGAGGATCTGGCACGGGCGGTTCTGTTTTTGGTTTCTGGGAACAGCTCCGGGGTGTTTAATTTTACCGGGGCGGTTCCCCTGCGCCAGAAGGATTTTGCCAAAGCCTTGGGCCGTGCCATGATGCGGCCGGCTTTTATGCCGGCTCCTGCCTTTATGGTAAAACTGGTCATGGGGGAACTGGGGGCTTCTTTGCTACAGAGCCAGAAGGCCATGCCCGGAGGACTGGAAAATGCCGGATTCACATTTGGCTGCCAAACCGCAGACCGCGCTCTGGGCCATATATATGTGGCCGGTAATAAAAAATAAAGGGTGAACAGGAATGGGCTGTTTATATTAGGTTAAATCTGGTATACAATTTGCTGATATTAAGAATTGGCAGTTGCTATTTAAGGTAAAAATGATATAGCAGAATATGAGATAAACCAGAGACAAAAAATCAGGACACAAAAACACCAAGAGGAGGTAAGCGAATATGAATTTCGGATCAGTAGATGAAATACTAACCTTTGCCATTGACAGGGAAAAAGAAGCCGTTGAATTTTATGCATCTCTCGCGGAACAGGCCACCCGTGATTCCCTGAAGCAGACCTTTGCAAGTTTTTCAAAAGAAGAAGAAAAGCATGTGTCCCTTCTTTCGGACATCTCCGGCAATAAAGATAAAATTGATACCTATGAGTTCAAGCCTGTCACCGACCTGAAGATCAGCGATTACATGGTGGAAAAGGAATATGAGGAAGGCATGCCCATGCCGGAAATTCTCAAACTGGCCATGAAAAGAGAAGAAAAAGCAGTCAAGCTCTACAGTTCCCTGGCCGGACAGACCGACAATGCAGATGCCAAAAAAGTGTTTGAGATTCTGGTTCAAGAAGAGTCCAAACATAAACTGGCCCTTGAGTCCATGTATGATGATTATCTGGCAGATCAGGATAATTAGGAATCGTTACAAAATAACTTGATCACCCCCTTAAAAGACAGGGTATTTAGAAAACAAAAGATCAAGTATTTTTGGAGCAGATCCTTAGAGCTAAGGCTCAGTATCAAGTTAAAACCGTCCACATTTGAACTAAACTCAATACCAATTCAAAGTGGGCACAAAATCGTTTAATTTCAATGGATGGTTTATTTATGATTTTGTGCTTAAGACGCGTAAAATATCCAAGAACTGATTTCTCCGGTACAGGAAAATCATGGGGGAATTGATATTCGTATCAATTCCCCTTTTTTGTAAAATACAGGCAGGTGTTTCATGACAGATAAAAAAGAACTAAGGCTGATTTCCTGGAATGTTAACGGACTCCGGGCGGTGTTGAAAAAGGACTTTTTTGAATCCGTGAACCGGATGAACCCGGACGTTCTCATGCTCCAGGAGACAAAACTCCAGGAAGACCAGCGCACAGATGAGATGACCCGATTTGCTCCCTATGAAAATTACTGGGCCTATTCCACGGTGAAAAAAGGGTATTCCGGGGTGGCTGCCTATTCAAAGGTTGTGCCCAGGATGGTAAAGACCGAGTTCGGCATGCCCGAATACGACGGGGAGGGCCGGGTGATCCAGATGGATTTTGAGGGGTTCACCCTGTTTAATATCTATTTTCCCAACGGTCAGATGAGTGATGAGCGGCTTCGGTACAAACTGGATTTTTACGATTGGTTCCTGGGGTATGCCCAAGGGCTGCGGGATGAGGGTAAAAGCCTGATTATCACCGGTGACTTTAATACGGCCCACAATGAGATTGACCTGAAAAATCCCAAGCCCAATTCCAAGCGGTCGGGTTTTCTGCGCGTCGAGAGGGATGTGCTGGACCGTATGTCGGACATGGGTTATGTGGATACATACCGCCATTTTTATCCGGATACGGTCAAGTATTCCTGGTGGTCCTATCGGTTCAGTGCCCGGAAGAATAATGCAGGATGGCGCATTGACTATTTTTTCGTAACCCGGGATCTCATTGAAACGGGTGCGGTCAAAGAGGCCTTTATCGACAATGATATTTTTGGATCAGACCATTGCCCTGTGGGGCTTGTGATCGCTGTTTAAGGAAACGGGCCGGACGTTATTCCGGCCCGTTTTTCTAATCTTTAAATACTAATTTTCCGCCGATATGCCCGGCAATGCCGGCTGATGCCAGCATGACCAGGTTCAGGAGAATAAAAAACCATCCCTTGGATGAGTTCAGAACCTCCGGATCAATCAGATACCAGATCACTGAGACGGCACAGCAGGTTGTCGTCACTGTGGCGGCCAGAATTTTGACCTTAAAAATGGTACTCATGGCCCCCATATATTTTTTTTGCCATTCCAGGATGCCTGAAAACAGGACCACGGGCAGGGCCAGGATTACAAAGACCAGGTTGATGAATCCCGCCTTGACAAAGAGGCTGGAGTCAAAGAGCCAGGCCAGGATGAAGAGTATGACGGCCGCCGGCAGGATGCCGTTGGGTGTGTGCACCGTTACCGGGTGGGCATGGTGTTTGAGCATGAGCCCGGTGATCTTTTCATATAAATTCCGGGGGACAGGTTCAGGTGTTGCAACCGCCTCTTGAACCTGTGGCTCAGCAGCAGGTGTTTCCGGTTTTGCCTCTTCTTTTTTTGTTTCTTCCGGGTCTTCCAAAAGAACGAATTTACTTGCCGGAACTCCGCAGACCGGACATTTTTCAGGGGGTTCATCTCCTTCATGGATGTATTTGCATACCGAGCACTGCCATTTTTTCATGATCTGTCCTTAACTTTGTGAGTTAGTTTTATCTGTTGTCAATTTCTGTGTATGAACACTCATCCGGTCCGCAATAATCTCCCACATAGGAGGCGCCGGGCCTGTATAGGGATGGCTTGGGTGCAGCCATGGCGAACTGCTCTTCAATGACATGGGCGGTCCAGCCGCTGACCCTGGACACGGCAAACAGGGGAGTGAACAGGTCAGTGGCAATGCCCATGGAATAGAACAGAGACGCGGAATAAAAATCCACATTACAATAGATATCACGCTGTTTTTTTTCCTTAAAGGCAGCCTTGCCTTTGACTTCCAGGGCACGGGTCAATTCATACCAGGTGGTATCTCCTGCCAGTTCCCCCATCCGTTTGCTCATGGGAGCCAAGATGATGGCCCGGGGGTCGTCGGTCTGATAAACGGCATGACCCAGGCCCATGATAAGCCCGCCGGAATCCAGAATGTCATTGATATACCCGTCTATTTTATCCACATCACCGATTTCCTTTAGCATCTTCATGACCCTGACGTTGGCCCCGCCGTGAAGCGGTCCGGACAGGGAACCCAGGGCTGCGGTTATGGCCGCATAGATATTGGCCTTGGTGGATGCCACCTGCCGGGCCGTAAATGTAGAGGCATTAAATGAATGCTCTGCATGGAGGACCAGGCCGGTGTCGAAAAAATGGACGCTCTCGTCATCGGGTTTTTCACCGTTGAGCATGTATAGAAAATTGGCGGCATGGGAGAGTCTGGGATCCGGGGCAATGGGATCTTTGTTGTTCCTGATCCGGTCCCAGGCAGCCGTGGCCGTTGCTATACCTGCAATGAGGTTCTCTGCGCTGTAAAGGGTGTTTTCCATGCCTTCCTCCCCGGCATTGGGATCGGTCTGGATGAGCATGGGGGTTACGGCCTGGAGCACGTCCATGGGGTTCATGTCCGGGGGCAGGGCCGCCATGAGGCTGAAAATATTGTCCGGGATCTTCCGTTTGGCGGCCAGGCTCTGGGTGAACTCGGCCAGTTCCTGTTTTGAGGGGAGCCGCTCGTAGAGCAGCAGAAAACAGATTTCTTCAAAACCGGCCTTTTCCGCCAGGTCCTGAATCAGGTATCCCCTGTAAATGAGTTTGCCTTCCTTGCCCTGGACATCACAGATCTTTGAGCTTGCGACATCTACACCCCTCAGTCCGGTATTTAATACAGGTGTTACAGGTGTGCATTCATTCTCATTCATGGCTCTCTCCTTAATTAATGAAGTGAGGAAAAAATACTAAAAAATCTTTTCAGGGGGTCTGCGTTCAGGGACGTATTGTGATTCGATTTCATTGTTGTTCATGGCCTGGGATACATAAAGACCGCAAAAACAGGCGCCGAACTCTTCCAGGTCCGGGGCCCGGTAATCACAGGGACAGATAATATCCTTGTCATTATCCCGGTCTGCACATGCCAGCCTGCAGGGGCAGGCCATGTATCCGTATCTCTCTTTATTGAGCAAAAGGGATTCCAACAGCTCAAAGACCAGGTCCTTATCCTTATTAAAATATATGCCCTTGGCTTCCTGCGATTTTTTTAATGCTTGATATAGCTGCTCAACTTTCATCCTTAATCCCCAGGGCCTCCTTGATCTGTTTTTCTTTGTATCCTATGATGACAGTTTCATTTATTTTGATAGTGGGAAAGGAACACCGTGGATTCAACTCCTTGATATCCGCCAGAATGGCTTTCCGTTCCTCTCCTTCCAGGTCATCCACTTCAACATAATCAAATTCGACGTCACAGTCGCTCAGCAGTTTTTTAGTTGATTTACAATGGCTGCAGGTACTCAACGCATATAATTTCGGCTTTTCCGAACCCATTTGATGGTCTCCTTGACGGGTTGAGGTCAATCAGATCTTCTTTCCATGATTTTGGTGTGGAAAAAAGATGGTGTTGATGAATATATATAGATTAGTTTTTTGCACATTTTATGCCGGTTTGGCAAGTTAAAACTATGGCCTGGTTTTTGCTTTGTACCTTGGCAGGCAGATTAGAGGACTTGTTTTTCAAACCTGAATTAGGGTAAGGTGAGGCTGGTAATCCAAAATTCAAAAAGGCTGGTCAACCAGCCCCAATCAAAGGAGATAGATCCATGAGTCTTTGGTATTGTTCCGTCTGCCATTGCGAATATGATGAACCTGAAACACCTTTGGTCTGTGAAAATTGCAAATCCGATCATCGGATGATCCTCAATAAAGAGGACCTGCCCGGAACCCTGGAAGGAATCCGGGACATTGCCCGGAAAAAGATGAAGGGTATCTGTGCGGCCTATCCTTCCTGCGACGGGAATATGGACAAAATATGCCAGCGGGAAAGCTATGGAAAACCCATCGGTCTGGGCGGAGCAGGCAAAGGCCTCTCTTTCAGAAATAATACTGCAGCCCTGGATGCGATAAAATTTAATATGTCCGTTGTCGGGGAGGATTTTGAACCCGACACCCGGACCCGGTTTTTAGGCGTAGATCTTGAGTTCCCCATCTTGCCCGCCTCCACTGCCGGTGCCCAAAATTATAACAATGCCCTGGACGAGACAGATTTTTGCAAAGCCGTGCTCATGGGCGCCAAAGATGCCGGAACCATTGCCCTGAGGGGGGATACCTGGTTTTATACCCCTGAAAAAAATCCCTCCCTGGATGCCATGGAGACCTGTGACGGCTACGGCATATCCATCTTTAAGCCCAGGTCTCAGGACGTGCTCAAGGGATTGATTGAGCGGGCGGAACGTATGGGATGCATAGCCGTGGGAGTGGATCTGGACGGTGCCGGTTCCACCATTATGGCCCGTCAGGGACAGCCTGTATTTAAAAAGAGTGTAAAAGATATCGAGGAATTGGTGGGGTTTTCATCCCTGCCCTTTATTGCCAAGGGGGTAATGCGGCCGGATGAGGCTGCGAAGTGTGCAGAAGCCGGTGTCGCCGCGGTTGGGGTATCCAACCATGGCGGCCGGGTTCTGGACAGTACCCCGGGGACAGCTGAAGTTTTGCCCCTTATCCGGGCCCAGGTGGGGAACCGTGTGGCCCTCACTGTGGACGGCGGCGTGAGGACCGGATATGATGTGCTGAAAATGCTGGCCCTGGGCGCAGATGCCGTACTCCTGGGCCGGGATATCATCCGGGCAGCAGTGGGGGGGGGCGCCTACGGAGTCCGCCTCCATCTGGAACATGTCTCCAAAATACTGAAGAAAGCCATGTTCATGACCGGAGCAAAGACCATTGATGAGATAGATTCAAGAATTTTATTCTAACACCAAAGAGGAGGAATCATGGGAAAAGTATTGATTGGATATGCCACAAGATCCGAAGAGACAAAGGGAATTGCAGATCTCATTGCCGAGGGTATCAGAATGTCAGGGAATGAAGCCGTTATCAAGCGGGTCGCAGAAATAAAAAGCGAAGAGGACCTGAACGGGTATGACGCCTATCTGTTTGGATCACCCACATATCACGGAGAGATGATCACCTCCATGAAGCAATTGCTCTTTATCGCCGAACGGGCGGAACTTGAAGGAAAGCCCGGCGGGACCTTTGGATCTTACGGATGGAGCGGGGAGGCTGCCGGCAGAATCTTTGATACCATGTCTCATATTTACAAGATGAAGATGACCGAAGACGGTCCCCTGATGCTCAAGGCCGGCTGGGTGGGCGGTGGGATTCAGGCGGCCCAGAATTACGGCAAAAATATCTGCGCCATGATTTAAGCGAAAAAAGACCTTTGGACGTATTATCAGAATTGGACCAGGACCGATTCCTGGCCTGGGTGGAATCCCTCTGGGGGATCCGTGTGGCAGGCATCTGTCGTGATGCAAGTATCCAGGGCAGTCCTGAGCGGTCCCTGTCCCGGGCGGTTGTTGAGGGTGCATGTGGTTCGTTATTTTTCATGGAAAAGTTTGCTCAAGAAAAATTCAGGCACAGGTCCCGGGTTGCACGGACCCTTGTCCTGCTTAACCGTGGAGGACTGTCCCGGGCGCTGGCTCCAGAGACGGCCCGGACCGGAGAATACCTCCCTTTTTTCCGGGACGCCTGCTTCCAGGTTACCCGGTTCGTGGATTCCACAGAACTTGACCGCCCCCAATGGCTGTCGTCTGCAGACATCGGTACTCAAATGGCCGGATTCCTTATTGAGATGAAAGGGGCATCCAAAGGTATCGGGCGGGAAATATCCTTTCCCGCCTTTTCCATTAAAACATATATATATAGGTTGTTCAGGGACATGGAGACCCATCATCCCCGACATCTGGATCAATATCTGCCTATCCTCTCTTTCCTGGAAAAAGGATTTATGGATGCCCATGACAGTCTGCCCCGTGACTTCTGTCACGGAGACTTTCATCCCCTGAATGTGATTTGGGACCAGCACCGGATACGGGGGGTGATCGACTGGGAGTTCACCGGTATGAAGCCGGATTGCTATGATGCAGCAAATCTGGTGGGGTGTGCCGGCATAGAGCATCCCGAAGGTCTGGCCATGCCCATGGTTACCTCCTTTTTATCACAGCTTAAACAGGCGGGCGTCATCAGTGTTCAGACTAGGAAGTGGTTTCCCGAATACGTGCTTGCACTGAGGTTTGCCTGGCTGTCCGAATGGTTGAGAAAACAAGATGATCAGATGCTGGAAACCGAAGCCGCTTTCATGAATATCCTCATTGGCCATATGGATGAATTGCGGGATATTTGGCATTTGGAAAAATAAAATTTCTTCTTGATTTTTTTGACCTGGCTTTGATAAGTTAAATTAAGCCCCACTCAAAATTAGCGACCCACAAATTGTTACGAAAACCAATCTCCGGAAAAGACGCACCCTTGTCCCGGAGGCTGATACGAATTTCGAGACAATTATGTTTCCGGTTGTATCGCGGCGGCCGGTTAAGACCTGGTTTCTGGTGGGTATGGCAGGATAAGCCGGGCACGGTATTTGTTTTTTTTTAAAAATGAGCCTTCAAATCAGGCTGTCTTCGTGACCTTTATTTACTTTGTGGAGCATTAAACGGTTGAAAAATCGAGAAAGACCGGGAGATCACTCAGGTTTAGGGGGACATGTCTAAGGATTGGCTCCAAAATTACTTGAACTTTTGTTTTCAAAAGACCCGCCGCTTTAAGCAGTTTTTTAAAGGGTTTTGGAAACAATTTAGATCAAGTCATTTTGTAATGATTCCTAATTACGTTTGGAAATGTCATGGTACGGATTTTGCTTTTTTGTTATGGAGAATTTGAAGTTTCTTGGAAAAAATAAAATCCAGGAGGGATGAAGATGGCTGAATCAATTGATTATCGGAAAAAGAAAATAAAGGGCAGCGGCGGGATTCAGTTCTACGGTGCAGTGAAATCCAGGAACGAAGTGTATTTCCAGATGGCCTCATTGTTTAAGGAGGTCACCAGAGGGGAACCGGATCTTTCCGGAAAATGGATGGACAGGATTATTAAATCCCGGACACCAAGACCCCTCAAACAGAGCCAAAACAGTTAAAATAATCCTGATCACAGAAGTATTTTTTATGATATAAAATCAAAAAACATGCATGGTTTATAAGCGCTTATACCGGGACTTCAAATGGTCCTGGAAAAAATATTACCAATACCATATAAAAAGTGGTAACATACAGAAACAAGAGTCCGGTGTCTTTCATTTTCAGGCCGGCAACTGCTGAGTCAGCAGAATCATCTAAAAGATTAAGGAGGAGTATCAATGGCTGAACAACTGGGTATCTATAAATGTGAAAAATGCGGTAACATCGTACAGGTTCTTCACGGTGAAAAACCACCGGTAACCTGCTGCGGCAAACCCATGGACCGGCTGGTGGAAAATACGGTTGACGCGGCCCTTGAAAAACATGTGCCCGTGGTGGAGAAAATTGACGGCGGATATACAGTAAAAGTGGGCTCCGTCGCCCATCCCATGGGGCCGGACCACTGGATCGAATGGATTGAACTGGTATCCTGTGACGGAAAATATGTCCAGCGGGCCATGCTTGATCCCAACTGCACCCCTGAAGCCACCTTTAAATGTGACTCAGATAAGGTTTTCGCTCTTGCCTACTGCAACCTCCACGGCCTCTGGAAATCATAAGCCTTTGGGTGGATGCTAACCTGCATTTCTTCAAAGCCTGAGATTCTCATGTACGACAGTACACGCAGGTCTCAGGCTTTTTTGCTCCTTGCATATAGCTGTCCTTTGAAAAGGATGGATTTTATGTATACTCTTTTTTTTATGAAGTATTTTTTTTCTTTCCAAAATCGAGGATAGGATAATTATTCGCAACTCTGGCAATCGGCCCAACATTACTCCTTCCAGTCCTGCCTTTTTAAAAATTCTTGCTACACAGCTTTCATGCCATTATTGTGCAGTCTTATATTTGGATCATTCTTGCTCTGATTCAGGCAATCCCAACTTGTTAATTCCCCATGAATGCATCATCTCAAGAATGGGGAATGCACTCTCACCGAGAGCTGTCAGTTTGTATTCGACTTTGGGCGGGATCTCAGGATAAACGGTTCGGTCTATTAGGCCGTCTTTTTCCAACTCCTTCAATTGTTGAGTAAGCATTTTCTGGCTTACCCCTGGAACAATTCTTTCAAGTGCCTTATATCGTTTCGGCCCCTCATTCAGATGCCAGAGCATAAGACATTTCCATTTTCCACTGAGAACGGCCATACTGACTTCAACAGGGCAACGATATTCCTTTCCATTCCATTCAATCATTTTTTATCCTAAAAAAATATTTACCTGTTCTTTCTTTATTACCGGCAATTCGAACCAAAAGGTGCGCAGCGAATGAAAAAGTGCCGTCTTGTCATTAAAAATCAGATAGTTATAATCTATGCATCTTTAAGTTAACTGAAGATGAAATTTGATTATTTAATATAATTTAACACAAATGATAGGAGACTAAAATGACATATCCAAGAACTTTTTCACATATTGGCCTGTCCGTTACAGATCTTGATAAAGCTGTAGAATTTTATACTGAAGTATTGGGCTGGTACGTCATCATGCCGCCCACTGAAATCGAAGCGGATGACTCAGCCATTGGCATCATGTGCAATGACGTGTTTGGTGAAGGCTGGGGGAGCTTTCGCATCGCCCATTTGTCAACCGGTGATAAAATCGGGGTTGAAATTTTTGAATTCAACAACGCAGAACAGCGGGAAAATAATTTTGAATACTGGAAAAACGGTGTTTTTCATTTCTCTGTCCAAGATCCGGATGTAGAAGCTCTGGCAGCCAAAATTGTTGAACACGGCGGAAAACAGAGAATGCCGATCCGTGAGTACTATCCCGGTGAAAAACCTTATCGAATGGTTTATTGTGAAGATCCCTTTGGAAATATCATTGAGCTATATTCTCATAGCTATGAATTGACATACTCTGCTGGGGCTTATCAAGATAAGCTCTAATCATCATGCAAATTGTCACACGGGGGTAGGATTTCTGAATCTTACCTCCTTTCTTTTAAAAATGAGTTCTTTTTTCTTTTTGAACAAAGTGAAATTTACGGGCCTTGATAAAGCAACCATTCTGTCTATCGTTGAATGGTGTGGGGCATGAGACCACTGGCGTTGGCTACTTCTGTTATTCCTGCCTGGCACTCAGTCAAGGATTATCCGGAAAAATACCATTATTGCGGGGTTTTGATTTACTGCATTTTCATGAATTTATTGATTCGTGTTGGCTGTGTGTGGGGGGCAATTTATACCTAATAATTCGCTTGTAATCTTTTCCTTAAAGCGTTATCTCTATAGGCCTTTGAACAAGATATATGGAAGTGTTGATGAAAAAGATTTTGTTAATTTTGATACTGACTTTATTTACCGCCACTATTGGCCTTTGTAGCGAATTTGAAGAGGCTCTATTTAAAGCAAAACAAGGAGATGCTCATTCCCAGTGCCTTATAGGTGTGATGTATTCACAAGGTAAGGACGTTACCCAGGATTTAAAAAAGGCCACTGAATGGTATTCCAAGGCCGCAAGGAATGGACATGCTCATGCTCAAGCATTTTTAGGAATATCATATTTTTTTGGTCAAGGGGTACCTCAAGATTATAAACAAGCTTTTCACTGGTGTTTTAAAGCCGCAAACCAAGGCATCGACTGGGCGCAATATCGCATTGGCTATATGTACTACCTTGGCATTGGCAGACCACAAGATTACAAAGAAGCTTTTAAGTGGCACACTAAAGCAGCGGAACAGGGCTTTGATGAATCCCAAGCTACATTAGCGATGATGTATGTTAGAGGTGAAGGGGTTTCTATAGACAAGGAAAAAGCCTTCAAATGGTGTTACTCATCTGCAATACAGGGAAACAGCGGTGCACAATCCTTTTTGGCATACTTTTATTTCAACGGGGATGGTGGGGCAGAGCAAAGCTATGTAAAAGCATACGCATGGTGGAATATTGCAGCATCACAGGGTGATGAAAATGCAAAAGAAAAAAGGGATAGTATGTTAAAAAAGATGACTCCAGTCCAAATAGACGAAGCACAAGAGCTTTCACGGCAATTATACAATAAAATATATAACAGTTAAGGAATGTTCAGCACAGTAGGTGCAAAAAATGCAAAAAAATAAAGAACATCTCTGAATTAAGGGACAATTTAAAGGGTGTGGGTATGGTTTGTTTGGATGATGTTTCATGCAAAAAAGAACAATCAAAAAATAAAATGTCTATCGAGAATGTTAATGAATAATAAGTTTCTATCACATTACCATATATAGTTCTCCGATGAAAAAATATATAATCCTACTAACGTTATTTGTTACTTGTTCAGCCACATGTTATGCAGATCAGCCAACAACATCATATGATGGTACTTTTTTTCAATTAGTGTACCCAGCCCAATGGCACCAAACAGATTACCCTCTGGACAAATCTACAGTTTTATTTTTGGAAAGGAAATACTCTGAAAAAGATATAGGAACTTTAGCTTTTAGGGTGGCGCCAACGTTGACTGATAGTGGTTATTTAAAATATTTAAGAACTGAAGTTGATCAATTTACTACTCGACTTAAAAGCAGGTTCCCTGATGCTATGCTCTTGTCTTCTGTTCAGACATCTTTGGGTGGTTACGATGCCCAAGCTATTTTCCATTCATATTCTGTAAAAAACCCTGGAACAAATTATGAAATCATAAATTTACAAATCCATTGTGTGAAAAATAAAAAATTATTTATGATAGTCTATGAGACAGTAGAAACGGAAGACTATGAAGGGAAAATGGACGAAGTGGTATTGCTGCTTTCATCTTTTATGTTTAAATAATATTGCTGCGTTCACCTTATGCGAATACTCAGTGGTTTCTAGTAATAATGAGTAGTCCAACGACGAGCCCTTTGTTTATGAAGTTTCATGCAAACAAGAACAATTAAAAAATAAAAAATCTATGGAGAATATTTGTGAATAAAAAATTTAATATTATTTTGATTTTAGTTTCTTCAATTGCATTGATCACATCTATCGCCTTTGCTGGAGTATTAATGTCGCAGTGGACCGAGGGGACAAGCAGATTTTGCAAATATAGTGATGGCCAGGTTATAGAAATTAGTTTCGGCTCAACATGTCCAAGTAGCAACTGACAGAATAAAAGCACAATATCTGATACATTTCTTCTCATAGAGGGTGGTTAAAAAATGAAACTATTATTTTCTACATTTCTATTATTTATCGTTACTGGGAGCGCATATGCAGGTTCTAAAGCAGCTGAAAGTGAAATAAACTATGCCATAAAAGTAAACCATAGATGCTTATCGAAATACATCGATATGTTAGATGATAACTATAGTGGAGCTGATGTAATCGCAAAAGCTGTTGTTAATAGCTGTGGAGATGAGGCTACTTTCGTGGTGAATGAATTAGTTCGTGGGGTTTATCCAGTAGATAAACAAGATATTTTTAATTCCATGATAGAAAAGAACTATAGCCTTGCTCTTAAAGAAATTTTAAGGAGAAGGGCTGCTCAAGGTGGAAATAGTTCACAAAAATTTACCAATAAATGTGAAAAAAAATGTGAGATAATGTTCAAAAACGGGGATCTTAAAGATGGTATGACATTACAAAAATGTATAGAAATACTATGTAATTAAGGCTGTTCTGCGGCCCAGAGGATTTTTTTGATTTAAATACAACTGAACGAATATTTCTTATAGTGACCCTCTATTGAATTGCTGATTATAATAGGTTGATTTTTAAGGAATTGACGACCCCACAATATGTCTATCATTGTGGGGCAGGGAAACTGATTTTCTGTCCCATGATTATTTCTGCCAGTAGTCGTTTTTAGGTCAGCCTAACAGTCAATGATCCTTGCATGATTTTTGATTGTTCAATCGTAAAGATTATTGAAGAGTCTCCTTGCCCTGACCGGGAATTGAATAGGGAAGATATTAATTTGGAACAATTCAAAAAAACATCAGTAAGTTGGCTTGGAATGATTCTGAAAAACTTTAAGAGGATTTAATGCTGAAAAAATTCCCCTCCCATTGCAGGTGAAAACAATGGGAGGGGGGCTGTTTGTTCTCGCTGTTCGAGCTTTATTTAAATTTCGAGCAGTTTTCCGGCCAGCATCTTGATATGGCTCATCTCTTCTTTGATGATGTCGTCCACTCTTGATTTGCCGGCTTTTTGGGAGACCAGCTCCTTCATGCCCAGGTAAAAGGCAATGGAGTCTTTTTCCGCAGCTATGGCTGAAGTGAGGATGCCTTTCATTGTGGCTTCAGGCTGGTCTTTTTCAAAGAAGACCCGGGTGTCGGCCAGGGCTTTCAGGTAAAGGGCATTTTCATCATTGGGGTCAAATGTCATTGAAGCGGTTTCAGAGGAACCCAGTTCTTTTTGCATATCTGCAAAGGTCTGTTCGTGGCTGTCTTCCATTTCAGCAAGCCCTGTGAGGAATTGCTTGTGGGCCTCTTCGTCCACCCTGTTGGCAGCTTCTCTGTAGAATTTGGCGCCGTTTATTTCTATCTGTTTTGCAATATCAAAAATATCATTTGCATTAAATTCGTTGCCCATTATCTCCTCCGTTAGTTTGACATTCTGTCTTTCAAAGTTGTTGCCAGTTTTACGCCAAGGTCAAAGCACCTGTCAAGATCTGCTTCATCAGGTACATATTGCACCTTTACCCCGGGGTCAATGATATCCAGCTTCATTTCTTCAAAGTCTTTATTGAGAATTTTCACGGCTTCCCCGCTCCAGCCGTAGGAGCCGAACGCGGCGGCAATCTTGTTCTGGGGCCGCAGTCCCTTGATATAGGTCATGACATCGGCAATGACCGGAAATATGCTGTTGTTCAGGGTGGGGGAACCCACGGCAATGGCGCCGGCATCTATGATTTCGGTCATGATGTCCGAGCGGTGCCATTTTCTGGTGTTCATGAGCCGCACATTGACATCCTGGGATTCAACACCGGAGGTAATGGCCCGTGCCATTTTGGTGGTGCTTTCCCACATGGAGTCAAAAATCACCACCACTTTTTTGCCAGGCTCCTGTTTGGACCATTTGTCATAGGCCTGGATGATTTTTGCAGGGTTGTCCCGCCAGAGAATACCGTGATCCGGACAGATCATATCAATTTTCAGGTTCATCTTGGCCACATCCTTGAGCAGGGCCTGGACTCTCGGGGAGAAGTGGAGCAGGATATTGGCATAGTATTTCCGGGCATGGGGCATGATCTCATCCCCGATCTCGTCATCAAAGAACATGTCCCCGGCATAGTGCTGGCCAAATGCATCCGAAGAGAACAAAATGGCTTCTTCAGGCATATAGGTGAACATGGAGTCCGGCCAGTGGAGCATTCTTGTCTCAAGGAATGAGAAGGTTCTGTCTCCCAGTGTCAGGGTGTCTCCGGTGCCCACCACCTGGAAATTGTAGTCACGGTTAAAATGGCTTTTCAGGTTTTTTGCCCCCATTTTCGAGCAATAAACCGGCTTGTCCTGGCCTATTTTGTGGAGCACCTTTGGGATGGCCCCGGAATGGTCCATTTCCGTGTGGTTGGAGATCACGGCATCAATTTTTTTAGGATCAATGATCCTGGAAATATTGGCCAGAAGTTCATCCCCGAATTTTTCCTTGACCGTATCAATGAGGATGTTCTGTTCACCCAGAATCAGAAATGCATTGTAGGTAGTGCCTTCATAGGTGGAATATCCGTGAAAATCACGGATGTCCCAGTCCCGGCATCCCACAGAATAGATCTTGTCTGCTATTTCAATGGGTTTATACATGAATTTTGTCTCCCGCTGTTTTACAGCTTTTTTTATAGCTGTTTTCCCGCTGTTTCTCTCTGGCTTCCGGGTTTAGTCTTCAAGCTTTTCAAAGTCTTCCTGTGCAGCGCCGCAAAGGGGGCAGACCCAGTCTTCGGGAAGGTCGTCCCAGGATGTGCCGGCGGCTACGCCATTGTCGGGGTCACCTTCGGCAGGGTCATACACATATCCGCAAGGGCATTCATATTTTTCCATTTTTTTATCCTCCATGTATTATGATTGTTTATGGTCCTTCGTATCAGGAACCATGATGCAAGGCTCATGCCGGTTTGTTGCCTTTAAATCGGAAAAAAGGCACAGATAAAGGTTTAAACTTGCCTGACATTCATATAATATAAGCCCTGCAAAATCAATAAATCATTTAATCTGTAGGCAGGTCATGAAGGATAAAATTTTTACCCAAAAGACCCAGATCAATGTACCGGTGGCGGACCTTTTTGCCTGGCATGCCCGGGAGGGTGCCATTAACCGGCTCACCCCCCCCTGGGCCCCATTGTCCCTTATCTCAAGGAAAGGAGAGGGTATCGATCAGGGGGTCCAGGTTAAATTCAGAATGAAGGTTATGGGGGTTCCCATGATCTGGGAAGCCGAGCATGTGGAGTACAAGGAGAATGAATTATTCCGGGACCGCCAGATAAAGGGCCCCTTTGCCCTGTGGGAGCACAGCCATCTCTTCCATGCCGGAGGCCGGCATTCTACCGTCATGGAAGACCGGGTAAGGTTCAAGCTGCCCATGGGTGCTTTAAGCCTTCCCTTTTACGGCCACGCCAAAAAAGAGTTGGCGCGGATATTCGGTTACCGCCACCGGGTACTCAAGGCAGACATGGAAAAACGGGTGGGCAAGATCAGAAAACAGCGGATTCTGGTCTCAGGGGCCTCGGGCACGATCGGCAAGGCCCTGGTGCCCTTTTTGCGGACCTGTGGCCATGAGGTTATCCGCCTGGTCCGTGATCCTCAAAATGAGGCTCCCGATGCCCTGTACTGGGATCCTTATAAAAATATTCTGGATATGGATGCCGCCGGACCCATTGACGCTGTGATCAGCCTCAACGGGGTGGATATCTCCAGAGGCAAGTGGACGGAAAAACAAAAAAAACTGATTATTGACTCCAGGGTGATTCCCACCCGGGTGCTGGTGGAAAAAATGCGGACCATGGAACAGCCGCCCTCGGTATTCATATCTTCATCGGCCATCGGGCTTTACGGAGAGGGTGGGGATACCCAACTCACCGAGGAAACCCCCATGGGCGACTCTTTTATTTCTCAGGTGTGCGACCAGTGGGAAACCGCTTCCCTGGGCGCGGCCCGGGGGGGGATACGGACGGTGCAGCTCCGTATAGGGGTGGTGCTCACCCCGGCAGGCGGGGCATTGGAGCGGATGTTTCTGCCCTTCTTTTTGGGGCTGGGCACCCGGCTTTCCCACGGCAGGCAGTACATGAGCTGGATCAGCATGGATGATGCCCTGGGCGGAATTCTTCATATCCTTGAAAAAAAAGAGGTCCACGGCCCAGTGAACCTGACGGCACCGGTGCCGGTGACCAATAGGGAATTTACCAAAATCCTGGGCCGGGTGCTTGCAAGGCCGGCTTTCTTTGTCATGCCGGGACCGGTTGCAGGGCTCCTCTGGGGGGACATGGGACGGGAGACCCTGCTGGCCTCGGCCCGGGTTTTGCCCAATAAGCTTACGGACAGTGGTTATGAATTTACCCACTCCGGGCTGGAACCGGCCCTGCGCCATGTGCTGGGCCGGGAATAGCGGGGTTTCCATCCAGTCAAGGAAAGGTTACAAAATAACTTGATCTAAATTGTTTACCTAGGATAATTAAATGAATACCAGGTTGAAATCTCTGTTTTCTTTTCTCATGATAATAGCCCTTGCATTCGGGTTTATTCATATTTATTTCCCGGTGCAGGAGTATAGTTTTGAACGGCTGCATATCTTTTTGTTTAATCTCTGCTCCGGGGGCACCATTCTTTTGTATTACACCCAGCGGCGGCAACGGATGTCCAAGACGGTGCGGCTCTTTTTTCTTTTCTCACTCCTGTATGCTTTTTCGGCATTTTTTAAAGTTTACCCCCTGACCCTGGCCGTCTCTGCCCTGCTGTTTGTGCTGGTGGAAAAGATAAGGATCCAAAAATTTTCCCTGGTGCCTGTCCAGTTCCTCCAGGCCAGGGTTCCGGTGTCGGAAAAATTCCATCAGGCCTCTCTTTTGTGTCTGTCCATCGGTATTGCCATGGCTTCTCTGGTTATCATCAACAATGAATACACCCATTGGGTGCATATGGAAAAGCTGACCCTTAACACCTTTTTTCTGGGATATTCCTTTCCCCTTTCTCTTGTGACCCTTTCTCTGATTTTTTCCATGCTGAAAAAGATCGAAGGGGCGGACCGGAAGGTCATTATGGAGGTCTGTTTCTGGACCATTACCCTGGGGGTAATCATATTTTTTGTTTTCATCCTGTTTGAAAAATTCATTCCCCAGGTATTTGTCACGGCGGCCCTGTTCACAGCCGTGGTTATGGTCTTTCTCCTCTATTATACCTTTGCGGACAGGATTCAGCAAAAATTGTTCCTGACTTCGGGCATCGGCTTTTTGATTGTCACGGCCATCACAGGGATTGCCTATATTGCCCTGCAGATGCAGGACGGATATGATCCAATGAAAACCAAGTGGCTCCTCCATATCCATGTGTTTGCTTCCCTGTACGGCTGGAATCTGTGCGGGTTGTCCGTGATCTGCCGGTTTGATGATTTTCCCATCAAACTCCATTCGCCGTCGGTTATTTTTGTCCACTGGATCATGGCACTTGTCATGGCCCCTCTGGGAGTATTCTACGGATGGGCGGCTGTTTTGGCCATTGCCGGATATGCCTATATTACCTTCACTCTCTTTTTTTCCAGCAACGGGAAACTGGCCTATGACCAGTAACCGGGAGCGGATGAAACAGATGCTGGCCCTGTTTTCCGGGACCTCAAGGGTGCTTGTGGTGATCAATGCCGATCCAGACGCCATCGGCTCAGCCATGGCCGTGAAGCGGATCCTTTGGCGCCGGGTATCAGAGGTGGTGATCACCTATTTCAATAAAATTACCAGACCGGACAACCTGGCCATGATCGAGTATACCGAACCCGGCCTGGTCCACCTGGATGAAGTGGACAGGGCTCAATTTGATAAATTTGTCATTATTGATTCCCAGCCGGACCACAATGAATGTTTCAGCGGGTTTGAGTTTGACGTGATCATCGACCACCACCCCTTGTCCTGCACAGATGCGTTATTTGCAGATGTACGCCCCGAATACGGGGCCTGTTCCACCATGATGACCGAATATCTCAAAAGCCTGAAAATTGCCCCTTCAGCCAAGCTGGCAGCCGCCCTCATGCTGGGCATTAAAACCGATACATCGGATTTTACCCGTCAGGCCTCATCTCAGGATATACGTGCCTTTCAGCACCTTTACCAATTTGCAGACATGAACATCGTCACTAAGGTGGAGCGGGCATTGATGACCCAGTCGGATCTGGATTTTATAGGCCAGGCCATAAAAAAACGGCGGGTGGTGGATAACAGGGCTTTTTTTCATGCCGGCCGAATTTCCAAACCAGATGAATTGGTAGTCACGGCTGATTTTTTTCTGGCCATTGCCCGGGTCAACTGGAGTGTGATCTCAGGTGTGGTGGACAATAAGCTGGTTATTATTCTGCGCAACGACGGGTTGAGAAAAGGGGCGGGCAAAACCGCCTCAGAAGCCTTTGGGAAATTCGGTTCAGCCGGGGGGCATAAGACCATGGCCAGAGCTGAACTGGAGATGAAACTCATCCGGAAGGAAATTAAAGGTGTCAGCCAAAAAGCCCTGGCCGTCTGGGTCATGGACAGAATTACCCAGACGGCAGGAAAAAAAATAGAATAACAACCGCCATGAAAACGCAGGCAGCCAAAGGCTTTTCTCGCTTTTGACTTTTCTCTATTTACCTGCTATTTCATATATAAAAGTGAAAAGGAGCTCAAATGAAATCAACTGTCAGTTCAATCATGATCGGCTTGTTAATGCTAACCGTGGCCCTGGTGATCGGGGAGCTTTTTTTTAGATAACACAGAGGGTAAACTGTTAAGTTAACAGCTTGACCAGATGCTCACTCATAAACATGACCGCCTCGATATCCATGTGATCCATTACGGTCTCATCGAACATGAGTTTTGCGTCAGGTTCAAATCCCTCGTTTCCATCCCAGAAGAGCAGTGTGATATAGACTCTGTGGAACACCCGGAACTGAAATGCAATATCAAGTGATTCATAGCGATCACCCACATCGGTTCCCCCGTTTGCCAGGCATTGGGTCTTAAGTTCATCCATCCGCCCTAAAAATTTTTGTTTCAGAGGTGTTTCCACGCGTTCGTTCATGGATACGATCTTTGAGACCGTGTTGGGAAATTCCTTGAGGCTTTTCATCTTTCCGGTGGGGGATGAGGTTCCGCCGGCGGCCATGTGAATAAAGATAAAGGTTTGCTCGTTTCTGGTGAGATCCTGGCCTTGCTCATCCGTTACCTGTTCTTTGGTCACCAAAAGACTTTTCCCGAAATAGGGCAGACGGTTATGGGGACTGCCTTTAAGGGGACCTAAAGCCCGGCCGTGTTCCAGGATGCCGCCTATGCGGTGTGCCACATCTTCCAGGTCCATGGAGGCGGCCCGCTTTCTGGCCAGGGACAGGGCTTCAGCCGCCATATCCTTTTTCAGCCATTTGCCTTGGCTGTATTGTTCTTCCAGTTCAGCCTGGGCCGGAGCCAAAAGGTTCGTATCAATATGGGGGCAGTTTTTCAGAGACCACCGTGCCGGCAAAGGCAATGCAGGTGGGGAATCCACAATCTTTACAATTGGTTCTGGGCAGAATCCTGGCATATAAATCCACGACTGAAAGGGCCATATTCCCTCCATAAGAAATGCCGGACAGGGAGGCCCTGTCCGGCATAGGCATAGTTCGGCTGAGCCGGGCTATTCTTTTTCAAACTCATCTTTGGCAGCGCCGCAGATAGGGCAGCACCAATCTTCCGGAAGATCTTCAAACGCAGTTCCCGGGTCGATACCGTTGTCAGGGTCGCCGTCTGCAGGGTCATACACATAGCCGCATGGGCCGCATACATATTTGTCCATGAAATTTTCTCCTTAATTTGAATTATATTTTACTTGCTTAGGAATCGTCACAAAATAACTTGATCAAAATTGTTTCCAAAATTCCTTAACAGACTGCTTAAAGCGGCGGGTCTTTTGAAAATAAAAGATTAAGTAATTTTGTAGCCGATCCTTATCTTCTGTCCCCGGCAGGTGATACTGCCGGGGAAAAAATAACCATAGTACAGTTTAATAGGCTTCGTCCATCCCAAGATCTTCATCTGTGATGGGATCTTTAAACAGATGGTAGGCCCAGATCTGATACCCGATGACAAGGGGAATGAATACCAGGACCACTCCCAGCATGATTTTCAGGGTCAGGGGGCTGGACGAGGCGTTGAATGCCGTTAGATGCCATTCCGGATCCATGCTTGAGGGGAACAGGGCCGGGAACAGGCCTGCGATTCCAAAAAAGGTGCATCCAACAATGGTCAGGGCTGAGGCAAACCATGCCTTAAACCATGCCTCTTTGGCCAGAAAGTAGCGGGTGGCAAACAGGGCGGCCACAGCCGTTATGATGATCAAAAAGAGCATCGGGTACTTAAAATAGTTGGCATAAAGGTCTGTGGCAAAATAGGAGGCAATTAAAAATAGCACAGCCACAGGCACCAGGATTTTCCAGGTGGTGGCGGAGATGGCCACAGCCCTTTTTTGCAGATCCCCTGTGGCCTTGATGGTGATCCAGTTGGAGCCGTGTAGGATAAAGAGAAGGACAAAAAGAATCCCTCCCAGTAGGCCGTATGGGTTGAGCAGCTTCAAGGTGTTGCCGTGGTAGACCCCCTGGTCGTCAAAGGGGATGCCCTGGAAAATATTGGCAAATGCCACGCCGAATAGCAGAGCAGGCAGAAAGGAGCCCAGGAAAATAAAGGTATCCCAGACCATTTTCCAGGCAGGGGAATCAATTTTACCCCTGAAATGGAGGGATACTCCCCTGAAAATAAGGGCAAAGAGGATGAGCATCAAAGGGGTGTACAGGGCGGAAAACATGGTGGCATAGACCTTGGGGAAGGCGGCAAAGGTCACGCCCCCTGCCGTAATCAGCCAGACTTCGTTGCCGTCCCACAAGGGCCCCATGGCGTTGAGCATCACCCGTTTGTCCTTGTCTGTTTTTCCGGCAAAGGGATAGATGGTACCGATGCCGAAATCAAATCCGTCTGTGAGAAAAAACACGGCCCACAGCAGTCCCCACAAGAAAAACCAGATTGATTGAAGTTCCATAATTTAATTCTCCTTAGTTGGTTTCGGCCTCAGGGCCTTCTTTTACGGATTTTGCGATCAGATAAAACCCCACGGCACCCAAAAGACCGTATACCAGAATAAACCCGATCAACGAGATGGCCACCTGGGAAAAGTCAATGGGAGAACCTGCATCCGCTGTTTTCATCAGGCCGTATACAATCCACGGCTGGCGCCCCACTTCAGAGACCACCCAGCCGGCTTCTATGGCAATATAGGGCAATGGGATGGACCAGAGCATGATTTTTAAGTATAAGGGGTTTTCCATAAGCCGGTTCCGCTGGAACCACCCGTAGACCATGAGAAGAATCATCAAGGTGCCGATGCCCACCATGGTTCTGAATCCCACAAAAGTGGGAAAAACAGGGGGGCGTTCATCTTTGGGTATATCTTTGAGCCCGATGACTTCCGCATTAAAATCGTGGAATCCCAGAAAACTTAAGAGTCCGGGGATAGAACCGATTTCAATGATATTTTCTTCCCTGTGTGCTGCAGGCAGGGCGAACAGAATGATGGGCGCCTGGGTCTGGGTTTCCCAATGGGCTTCCATGGCCGCAAGTTTGGCAGGCTGGGTCTTGGATACGTTGACGCCGTGCATGTCTCCGGTGAGACCGCTGGACAGGGCCGTGACCAGGCCCACGACTAAGCCGATCTTAAAAGAACGCTGAAATACCTCAACGTGCTGTTTTTTCAGAAGGTGGTAGGCGGAGACGCCCATGATGAAAAATGCGCCCAGAAGCAAGGCTGCCGGTACGACATGGATGATTTCCAGCCATCCGTGTTTGTTGGTGATCAGGGCAATAAAATCTGTCAGCTCCGCCCTGCCGTTTCTGATGGTATAGCCCACGGGGTGCTGCATGAATCCATTGGCCAGAAGTATCCAGATGGCGCTGAAGTTACCGGCAATGGCCACCAGCCACATCACCGTGGCATGGGCCTTGGCAGAGAGCTTTTTCCAGCCGAAAATCCAGATCCCGATAAAGGTGGATTCAAGGAAAAAGGCAACAGATGCTTCAATGGCCAGCAGGGAACCGAACACGTCCCCCACATACTCACTGTACCTGGACCAGTTGGTACCGAACTGGAACTCCAGGGTGATGCCCGTGACAACCCCCAGGGCAAAATTGATTAAAAAAAGTTTACCCCAGAATTTTGTCATTCTCAGATAGACCCTGTCCCCTGTTCTTGCGTACTTGGTCTCCATATAGGCAATGAGAACAGATAAGCCAAGGGTTAGGGGGACAAACAGAAAATGGAACATGGTAGCTGCGGCAAACTGCAGTCTGGATAGAAAAACCGGATCCATATACGCCTCCTGCGTTAGATGTTAATCAGTTAAAAGTTAAATATTTTATTGGTGTAATTCATTTTTTATGACTTAGGGGAGTGAATAATAACACCGCTTGGGAGAGATGATCTGCCCTTTTTCTCTAAGCTGTTTAATGGCCTTTGAAACATCTTTGCTATCAACACCCAGAATCGTTGCAATTTCTCCGGGGCGTACCGGTTTACCCGCTTCTTTCATGGCTTTCAATACATTGTTTTCCATTTTTGTTACTCCTTTTAAAGTAAATTAGTTTAAAAAATATCTTCAATGGAGTCAGCAATTAATGTGCCATATGCATTTCCCTAGGGCGGAAACCTTGGGATATCGTGAAATCAGGGCCAGCATAACCAATTCCGTATGGGTTTTCAAGGTCATTTTGTATCGGGAAAAAGAGATGAAACAAAATCGTATCGACACTTTGGTACAATTGTGTGGGCATCAGGGGGCGGCTATTCTTTCGAAGGCGTCTATCCTATCTTTTTCTTTTTTTGGTACCAGTCTTCTTCCCCGTAAAATTTTTCCGTGCAGTCCGGACACATGCTGTGGCTGAAAGTGGCGTCCGAGTGTCTTTCAATGTAGGCTTCCAGTAAATTCCAATACCCCTTATCATCCCTGATTTTTTTGCAGCCCGAACAGATGGGCACAATTCCTTCCAGGGTTTTGATTTCCGCCAGGGCTGTTTCCAGTTCACCGATAACTTTGATCCGTGCGGATATTTCTTTTTTCAGTTTTCGGTTGGCAACCAGGATGATTGTCAGAATAATTCCTGCGATACAGACAACGATTACTATCCACTTAATAATGTCAACGGGTCTGAGGCCGTGTTCGTATCTTACGGAAAGCCATTTGTTCCGTATCTTCATATGTTGTTCCGGGGTGGTCCATTCCAATACCTTATTGATGATGGAGTGAAGCTCGGGCAGATTTTTTTGGACACCCATATACAGATTGTAATTGCCATAGGGGGTAGGGGCCGCAATTTTGATATTGGTCAGGCCGAAATTCTGGATGATATAGCTGGCGGCTGCAAGGTTTTCTATGCCGGCGTCCACCCGGCCCAGAGAGATGGCCTCCAGCCGTTGGCGGGGGGAACCCACAGGATACGTGATGAATTCGATCCCGTCCCGGCGCAGCCAATCTATAATGACGTTCTTTTTGACCACTGCCAGGGTCTTTCCGTGGAGATCCTGGATACCTCCTATAAAGGGGGCTCCTTTCCGGCTGAGGATGACCAAGGGAAAAGAAAGATATGGGCGGGTAAAATTCAGATAGGCTTCCCGGTCTTTGGCTTTTGCCGTACAGGGGATCAAATCTATTTCCCCTGATTTGGCCTTTTCCAGCACCTGGGGCCACGGCATGGGCCCTGTCACTTTTATTTCTATGCCTAACTGATCCATGATGGTGAATGTGTAATCCGCAGAGATTCCTCTGAGTCTGTTCTGATCATCATAGTAATGAAAGGGGGGGAATGACATCGGACCGCCAACCCTTATGGTATGGCCAGACTTTATCCAGGACCTCTCCTTTGTGGTCAGTTTTAATTCATCCAGAGAGAGTTCTATGTCCTGAGCCTGTCCGGTTCCGGCGATGAGCAGGCCAGCCAGGATGATTATGGTACCCAGTAACCAGGGGCGAAATTCTGACTTGCTTTTTATGGAACCCACCATTTAAATACAGTCCTGCATAGCTAAAAGTTTAATGAACAGGCATATCATCTCCGGGTAAGGCCTTATTTCTGGGATTTAAATTAATATAAGGCAATCTCCATGATTAAACAAATAGTTTCCAGATCAATTTTTCAGCTGTCATCAAAAACCTTTCGAATGGCCTCGGCCAGGTCGCTTTTGGAAACCGGTTTCATCACAAGGCCCTGGATGTTGAATGCCTTACAGGTCTGTTCATTGACCTCATCACTGAATCCGGTGCAGAGAATCACAGGGATATCTTGTTTTAATGTCCGTATTTTTTTGATCAGTTCCAGGCCGGCCATCCGGGGCATGGTATAATCGGTGATGACAAGATCAAATTCACCAGGATTTGCCCTAAAGGCGGCAAGGGCAGGGTGGCTTCCCTGTATTGCCGTGACCCTGTAGCCCAGGCGTTCCAGCATGAGTCTTTCCATTTTTATAATGGCTTTCTCATCATCCACCAGGAGGATCCGTTCCATGCCCCCTGTGATCTCTTTATCCAGGAAGCCGTTTTGTCGTTCCGGATTTATGTCCCCTGTTTCCTTTACCACGGGGAGATAGACGGAAAAGGTGCTGCCCTTGCCGGTCCGGCTTTCCGCCCGGATATCTCCTTTCATGGTCTTAACGATTCCCAAAACGACTGAAAGGCCCAGGCCCGTGCCTTTTCCCCGTTCCTTGGTGGTGAAATAGGGATCAAAAATATTTTTTAATACCTCTTTTTCAATCCCGACACCGGTATCGCTGACCTTCAGCAGTGCGTATTCTCCCGGTGGGAGCTGCCCGGTTTCCATGGGGACCTGGGGCAGGCAGGCCTGCTCCAGTGAGAGGGTCAGCCTGCCGCTGCTGCCCTGCATGGCATGGAAGGCATTGGTGGACAGGTTCATGATAATTTGGTGGATCTGGGTGGGATCGGCCATCACCTTTCCGCAGGATTGGTCTATTCTCTCCTGGATATCAATGGTTTTTGGGATTGATGCGCTTAGAAGTTTGAGGGCTTCCCTGATAATGGGTTGAAGCCTTATATGCCTCAGTTTCTGGTCGGATTGCCGGCTGAAGGCAAGGATCTGTTTCACCAGGTCCGATGCCCGCAATGCCGCCTGAAGGACTTCAGAGACATTGTCCTGGAGAGGGCTGTTCAAGGGCAGATCTTCTTTGAGCATCTCCGCAAATCCCACCAGAGGAAAGAGGATATTGTTAAAATCATGGGCAATGCCGCCGGAAAGGGTGCCGATGGCCTCCATTTTCTGGGCCTGCTGGAGCCGAATTTCGAGCTTTTTTTGTTCTGTGAGGTCTCTGACAATGGAAATCCAGCCGGTCCTGACCTTTTTTCCATCTGTCATTTCCAGGACCACATGTTCCGTAGGAAAGACGGCCTTGTCTTTCCGTTTCATCTCAAACCTGAGGTTTTTAACCATTCCGAATTTGCTGGTTTCAGAGTAAATTTCATCCTGAAATTTTTGCAAATGGGAGGGGCTGATATGTAGTTTTGCCACGGTGTCGCCCAATAGTTCTTCCTCACTATAACCGAAGATCTCCAGGGCTGCTGAGTTGCATGCCTTGACCAGGGGTGGAGCTTTTGGGTCGAGAATGAAAATGGCATCGGGCTGGCTGTGGAATACATTTTGGAACAGGGCTTTTTGCCCAGCCAGGTCCTGTTCGCTTTTCTGCCGTTTCAATATCTCTTTTTTCAGCTTCCGGTTCCAGATAAGGATGATCCCCATGATAAGGCCGAAAACCAGGGCCATGCCGGAGACCCATTTAAGGATATCCAGTCTGCTGATCCCGTATTCATACCTGAGAGACAGCCAGTGGTTTCTTATTGCTGCATGGTCCTGCGGGGTCATCGTTTTAAGGGCTTTATTTATAATCACTGCCAGAGGATGCCAGTCTTTCCGAATCCCCATGGCCTGGTTGTGGGCTTCAAAGGGGGTGGGGGCGGCCACCTTGATATTATTGAAATTGTTCTGCTGGATGATATAGGAAACCGTGGTCAGGTTCCCTATATGGGCATCTGCTTTTCCTGTTGCCAGAGCTTCAACGGCCTCTTCAGAGGTTTGGGTGACAAGAAGGTTGATAAGGGGAAACTGGTTTTTCAATTTTTTATGCATGACATAGCCGTTTTCCACTGAGACGGTACGGCCCTGTAAGTCCACAATTCCGGATAAAAATTGAGCATCGTTCCGGACAAAGATGACCCAGGGCATAAACAGGTATTCATCTGTAAAGGATATGAATTTTTCGCGTTCCCGTGTTCTTTTGATGGTCAGAATGAGGTCTGTTTTTCTGCCGGTTTTAATGTCTTCAAGGGCCTGGGGCCAGGGAATGCCCTTGACATACTCAATTTGAAGCCCTGCCCGGTGGGCAATAAGATCCAGATAATCCACAGATATGCCCTGGCTCCGGTCTTTTTTGTAAAAATGCAAAGGAGGTGCCTGACCGATTCTTACCCGGATGAGGGGATGATCTTTAATCCATTGTTTTTCGTATTCAGTATATTCGGGTAAGGGCGATGACGAATGTGCCGGGAGGAGGAAACAGAAGAACACGGCAATGATGAAGCATAGATGTTTTAATGTGAAGGCCATGCGCCCTCCGGCATATTAAAGGGGAATATAATTTTTCAGGTCTCTATCTTTGTATGAAAAAACTCAGTTTGTGTCAATTAAATGATCCAGGGGAAATGCATATAAACCCGGCGTGTTTTTTGAACCCATATAATTTAGTATTCATCTTTATAACAAATTTTTTATGCAACGTTGGGGGTTACACAACAATAAAAGGCTTATAAAAATCATTCGTCCCGGAATTATACTTGGGTTCACCCTGTAAAATGATCTAAAAAAAAAGGCAGGTGGAAGGGATAAAAAATGCCCTGGCCAGAAGGTTTCTGCCCAGGGCATTTTTACGGTGAATCAGGAAAGGATGATTAGACTTTTTTGGTGGCCTTATTTTCCCATTCCTGGATTTTTGTGGTTTCGTAAATTTCTTCCCAGCCCGTGATCATGCCTGCGATATGGCTGAACAGGGAATGGCCTGTGGTGGTCATGTATACATGGATGATCAGAAAATTCACCAGCAGGAATGCCACCAGGGTATGGGCCACGGCAAGAATGGACAGATCAATTCCACCGGGTACCACATTATAAAGGTAGTAGAGCAGGCCCGTGACCATTTGTATAGGCAGGAGCATGGCCGAGATACCCAGATAGGCGATGCGCTGAAGAGGATTGTGCTTGGCACCCTTGGATTTTTGCACCGGATGGCTCTGGCCCTTGAAGATGCCGTAAGCGTAGTAAAGCACCACGTCAAACAGCTTTTTGGTGGTGGGGATATACTGTTTCCACTCCCCGGTGGTGAGCAGCCAGAAGACAAAGAAGGCAAAGAGGATCAGCCAGGCAAGGCCCACGAAGTTGTGAACATCAACAGCGGTTTTGAACCCAAGCAGGGTGTAAGTGCCGTGAACCTCAAAGCCCGTGATCAGCAGGATGATGATCATCAAACCCTGGAGCCAGTGCCAGAGGCGTTCGAACCGGGTGTATAGATAGACCTTTGTTATTTTGTGTGTGTTCATGCCTTACTCCTCCTTTGGGTTCCGGGTGAAAAATCGGCCCAGGCCGTGGAGCATGACCCCGCCGAATGCACCGAGAACCGCAATCATACCGATGCTGTCGATAAAATTGTTCTTATCCCGGCCCGGCATGTAAATGCCGGTGATGTTGGCCAGCCTTGAATTATCCCGGATATGGCATTCCGTGCAGTTCACAGCGTTTTGTGCCGGCGCCACCATATGGGTGATGGGAAAGGCATAGGTGGTTTCCACATAGTCGAATTCACCTGAGTAGGGAACGTCCAGTGCCTTGTTGCCTCTGGTGATGGCATCATCCATATCAAATGTGGTCCAGAATCCCTTGGGCCCGGACAGTATAGGAGCCACTAATTGATTGTTGATTTTATCGTAGGGCTGTTTACCCCGGTGGATTTTAAATGGATGGATCCGGGCATCGGGGGCTGATTTTTCTCCCAGGGGATGGCTGACCTCAACGATCTGGGCAGGGTCAATCTTGTCCTTTATTCCGATATTGGAAAAAGAGCCGTTGTACCAGAAATATTCAGGCTTAACATTCTTTTTCCATTTAAATTCACCTTTAATGGATTTGTAGGTGGGCTTTCCGAATTCCCCTTTGACTACATAAGGTTTGCCGTCTTTGAGATCACCGGCTTTGGTCCAGTCCCACCACATCTTTGTGGGGTTGACCCGGGCAAATTCGGGAATATGGCATGACTGACAGGCCACCTTGTCAACATGGTCGTTCATCTTGGAATCGGCTTTTTTATGGGGAAGGGTGCCGTGGCAGGATTCACAGGTGATCTTGGTGGCCATGTCATCCTGGATCAGGCTTTTGCGCTCCGCCGATGCAGGCCGGGTGTAGAGGCGTCCTGCAATATTGTGCTTTACAGTGGTGTGGCACCGGGTACAGGTGAAGTCCGCCCCTTCTGCGGCCATATGCACATCCAGCATCTTATTGGGTTTGGCCATGGAGGTGTCCAGGTCGCCGTGCTTGACCCCGTCTCCGCCGCCGCCTTTAAAGTGGCATTCCCCGCAGTGGTTCCGCTGGGGCATGGTGATATTTTTGACTGCGGTTTTGATTTCGTTCTGGAGCTCAGTGACGATCTCCTGGGTTTCGGGGTCTTCATCCCCTGCAAATGCCTGGATATCGCCGAAGGCCTCCTTGTAATTGTATTTTTCACCGCCGTGGCAGTTGAGGCAGTTCACCTCTTCCTTGGTGCCGTTCCAGCCCACATGGCAGCTAAGACAGCCCTTGTCTTCCATGGCATTGCCGGAAATGCAGAAATTGTTCACGGCGTGTCCGGCCTTGCCGTTCATGATGCCCGGTTTTTCCGACTCCACCTTCCAGGTCCAGTGGATGGTTTTTTCAAACTGCATGGATGCATCGGTGTGGCAGGACAGGCAGGCCTGGGTGATCTGGCTGCCCGAGGTGAAATTTTGATTCAGGGCTTCTATCTTGGAATGATCGGTTGTGGTCCAGTGTTTATCAGCCTTTACTGCCTGCTTGGCCAGTTTTATGCCAAGAGCTTCTTCACTGGTCTCCGTTGCTGTGGCTGCCGTGCCTGTATTCACTATACCCATGCACAACCCAAAACCAAGGATCAGGGCCAGGCAGATTCCAGCTGTTTTTTTTCCCATAGCGCCTCCTGTCTTAATAAATGTTATGTGCCGCAGGGATGCGGCACACAACAGGTGAATACAGAATTATTTACAGGTTGCAGGGGTGGGTGAGTCTGCCGCAAAACTGTAAAAATATGAGTAGATGTCCAGGACATCCTTGTCAGAGGCATTGGCCCATTCTTCATCGCATCCGAATGCAGAGAATTCCTTGCCTTCAAAAATGGCTTTCCACTCAGCCTGTTTTTTGTCGGCAGGGCTGACTTTGGGAGATGCCGATTCCACGGCACCTCTTTCAAAACAGGCCTTTACCAGTTTGCGGTAGGTGTATTTGCCCTTTCTTTTGTTTCCACCAGGGCCCTCACCGGCAAAGGCCACGGCAACAGTTCCCAGGGTGAACAATACCAGCACAGCAGCAATAATAGATTTTTTAAACATGAATATTCTCCTTACTATTTTAGTTTTTTTCAGGGGTTAGTTCTTTTTAATGGTGTAGGAACCGTCTTTTTTGTAATCAATGGTGGCTTCAAGGTAATATACTTCAAGCCCGGGTCTTACATCTTTAACCATGTAATAGGCTTCCCCGCTTCTGGCACCTGTGGAGCATACAAAGACAATGGGCTTGTCCGAGGGCAGGTCCTTGATTTTGGGCTCCAGAACTTCCGTGGGAATATTAACGGCGGTTTTGAACCGGCCTTTGGCAAATTCATCTGCATCCCTTGCATCAATGAGCGTGATGGATGACGGGTTGTCAGCAAGGATCTTTTTAAATCTTTCTAGATCAATGGAACCTTCCACATCGCCGGCTTTTACGGCTACGGCTGCAGGATCCGCGCCGAACATTTTTTTCCAGTTGGGATATCCCCGGGTAAATACGGATACGTTTTTATATCCCATGACCAGGGCTTTGGCAGCTGCTTTGTGGCTGAGCTTACATTTCAGGCCGCCGCAGTAGAAGATAATGGGGGTTTCAAGATCCCGGGGGAGTTTGCCTTTAAGGGCCTCAAACTGGGAGTAGGGGATGTTGATGGCCGTGGGGATGTGGCCTTTGTCGAATTTTGTTTTCTGGGGCCTGGCATCCACGATAATGGATTTATTTTCAGCAATCTGGGCGGCAACCTGTTCTGCAGTAATTGCAGGATATGCGCCTGGCTGTTTCTTATATTCGGGAAACCCTTTGGCAAATACCTTTACATTGGTATAACCCAGGGCAACCGCTTTTTTTGCGGACTTGTGGCTGAGTTTGCATTTGAGGCCACCGCAATAGAAGATGAGCAGGGCATTTTTATTTTTTGGCAGCAAGTTTGTTTTTTTGTCAAATTGGGAAAGAGGAATGCTTACGGCGCCGGGGATAAATCCTTGTATATACTTGGGCTTATAGGGCCTGGAATCAATGATCATGACGTCTTCATCCATGGGTACGGATATCTTTGAAATGACGAAATTTACATCTACGATATCGTCAAACATCCAGGGCTCTTTCGCCTGGGCCGGGGATATTGTAAGAATCCAGGCCAGAACAAACAAAACTGCAATGAGTTTTAAAATTAACGGATTACCTTTGGTTGTTTTCATTGTATCTCCTAAGTTAAGGGGGGTTATTTTTAAAGGATCTATGCAATTCCTTTTTATTTATATCAATTCCGTCAGCGGGCAATGGTAAACCGGCAGACAGTCTGTTTATTTAAAGATAGCAAAGGCTGTGCCAATTGAATTTGAAGATTATTTTTTTGAAGATAACAGCTTTATTTTAAAGGAGAAATTTTAGTGGCGCAACCTTTTTTTTGGACAAGCCTTGGTGGGTAGTTGTTTTTGTGTTAATATAACGTTAATGAATTGTTTGCGTGGGTTAACACAAAGGATATAGAAAATATGGATATCGGTTGCCAGTGGCGTGAAATAATTGATTCGGTCCAGGACGGCATTATTATTGTTGATGCCCACGGTAATTTTCTTGCTGCCAATGATTCTGCTCAGCTTATGACGGGATATTCGGAAGAGGAACTGAAGGGCCGTTCCTGCCGCCTTCTCAATTGCACGGGATGCGACATCGTGGGAAAAGGACCGGGAAAAAAATGGTGCGGCCTGTTTTCAGCGGGCCGGGTCAGGGACAAAAAATGCGTAATTACTTCGGCCTCCAACCGGGCCGTCCCCATTGTGAAGTCCGCCAGGGTATTGTATGGCAGGGACGGCCAAACACTTGGGGCTGTGGAAACCCTCAAGGACATTTCGGAAAATATTAATTATAAGAATGAGCTGGCCTCCATCCGCCGGATGTATCATGTGGATGATGAATTTCACGGCATTGTGGGCAGGACCCCTGTGATGATGAACCTCCATGAGCATATTGAAAGTGTGGCCTCCCTGGATACCCCGGTGATGATTTTAGGGGAGAGCGGGACAGGCAAGGAGATGGTGGCCAAAGCCCTGCATGAAACCGGGAATCGGGCGTCTAAACCGTTTATCAAGGTCAATTGTGCCGCATTAAGCGAAAGCATTCTCGAAAGCGAGTTGTTCGGCCATGTCAAAGGGGCCTACACCGGTGCGGACACCGACCGGATGGGCCGGTTCGAGGCTGCCCACCAGGGTACTATTTTTCTGGATGAAATCGGGGATATCCCCCTGTCTGTCCAGGTGAAACTGCTTCGGGTCCTGGAAGAGCGGATGATTCAGCGGGTGGGGGAGAACAAGTCCATCCCCATTGATGTGAGAATCATTACCGCCACCAATAAAGATTTAGAGAAGATGATTTCCCAGGGGGAATTCCGGGAAGACCTCTTTTTCAGGATCAATGTCTTCCCTCTGACCTGTCCGCCTCTTCGCCGGCGCAGGGATGATGTAACTCTGCTCATCCAGCATTTTATTACCATACATGGGGAGAAAACCGGAAAAAATATCCTGGGCTTTACCCCTGAGGCCATGCGGTTCATGGTGTCCTATCCCTGGCCCGGGAATATCCGGGAGTTGAGAAATACCGTGGAATATGCCTTTGTCCTTGCCAAGGGCAAGGGAATCCGCCCCGAACATTTGCCTGAAAAGATCCTGGTTAGCGGCAATCCTCCTGTGGAAATACCGGCACCCGACCTAACCGGGCAGATGCCTGATCCCCAAGGGGCCACTACAGTGGTTGTCCGGGACAACCGCCGCCGGGAACTGGTTGACGCCCTGCACAGGGCCGGGGGCAACCAGACCCGGGCAGCAGAACTTCTGGGGGTGTCCAGGATCACGGTGTGGAAGCGGATGAAAAAATATAATATCACTCTGAGAAACGAATGACGAGGGTGCGCCATTTAGTGATTATAGACTGATACAGGCTGCCTCACAGGCCAGATCAATCAGTTCTGCCGCAGTTGCCATACGGCAGGATTCTGCCAGGTCATGTTCTCCGATAAATCTGGATTTTGCACAGGGGGTGCAGACAAGAATGGGGACCCCATGGGCCTGGAGATGGGCCAGAGAATCGTCTGCCGAATCTCCGGTGGCAGCTTTCAGGTTGGCACAGATACCCTCTCTGGCCAGGTATACCCCGTCATCCAGGAGAAACACCGTTACGTTTTTACCTTTTTTCTGGGCAACTGCAGCAAGGAAAAGCCCCCGGGTTGCCCGGTTGGGATTGTCAGTGCCGCAGGCAATGGTAATCAATACATTGTCAGTCATTTTAAGCTCCTTTTTTCAGGGCCACTGATGTGGCGATTGGGGGGAGGATGTTACTTAGGATCGGCTCCAAAATAATTTGACCTTTAACAGTCTTTGGAAACAATTTAGATCAAGTTGTTTTGTAACGATTTCTTAAGTCATAGCCGTGTTTATGCCCCCTTGTAAAGCCACATTGTGGTACACTCTTTTTTATGTAGGTGTTTTATGATATTCTGATATTCTGTTTTTTTGAGAGTGGCATATATTTTGCTGCTGCTAATTGTACCCCAGCAGGGGGATATATTTGTGTGGAATGAAAATAGGGATTTATAGAATGCGAAAAGAAAATGTACTGGTTGCAGTGCTGGTGGTGATTCTCCTGGGCGGGATATTCGGGTATAGGTCAATGGTTTCCAACAAGACACCGCCTGCCGTGCCGTCAGTTGCCCTGGCTCAGCCGGCCGCTTCCGGTAAGGCAATGCCGGATTCGGCAGAACATATTGTATGGAAGGACTATACGCCGGGCATGTCACTGGCTGAAAAAGAAAATAAGAGTATTTTTTTGTACTTCCACGCACCCTGGTGCACCTATTGTACAAAGCTGAAGAAGACCACGTTCAAAGATAAAAAAGTGCTGGCCTATTTAAATAAAAATTTTGTCAGTATCCAGGTGAATACAGACGAGAATCAGGCTCTTTCCGAGGAATGGAAGGTTCGAGGGCTGCCCACCATGTGGTTTCTGGAGCCTGATGGTAAAAAAATCAACCGGATGCCCGGGTATATCGAAGCCGGCCAATTGCTGAAGATCCTGGAGTATATCCACACCCAAAGCTATACCACCATGGAATTTAGGGAATTTATGAAACAAGGATAATCCGGCGTCCTTATGGAATCCGGATGAAAGGCAGGAGAACGATGTCCAGGAAATTGTCACGTCGGGCTTTTTTAAAGGGAAGCCTTACGGCCGCCGGTACTGCAGCAGGGGTTGTTACCGGAACGGCACCTTTGGCCCGGGCTGCAAATGCAGTAACAGCCGGGGCCGTGGACCCCTTGGTAACGGTAATTGATATCAGTAAATGCATTGGGTGTGAAGAATGTGTCTATGCCTGCAGGGAATCCAACTCGGGAAAATTTCCTGCGCCAAAGAAGCCTTTTCCCAGGATGTTCCCAGCCCGGGTTCCGGTCCAGGACTGGTCCGGGAGACAGGATGTCTCAGACCGCCTCACCCCCTACAACTGGCTCTATATCCAGCATGCCAGCGCCAGGGTGGGGGGAGAAGAGACAGAACTGACCATTCCGAGAAGATGCATGCACTGCAATAATCCACCCTGTGTCAAGCTCTGTCCCTGGGGAGCGGCCAAACAGGAGTCCAACGGTCTGTCCCGGATTGATGCTGATATCTGTCTGGGAGGCTCAAAATGCAAAACCGTCTGCCCCTGGGATGTGCCCCAACGCCAGACCGGTGTGGGTCTGTACCTGGATATCCTGCCCAGCCTGGCCGGCAACGGGGTGATGTACAAATGTGACAGGTGTTACCAGAAAGTCGCAAAAGGGGAGACGCCTGCCTGTATCGAGGCCTGCCCGGAAGATGTCCAGACCATGGGTCCGAGGTCCCAAATGATTGACCAGGCAAAAGCCTTGGCCAAAGAGATGAACGGATATCTTTACGGTCTGGATGAAAACGGGGGAACCAATACCATTTACATTTCCCCTGTTCCCTTTGACCAGCTGGTCCTTGAAACAGGGAAAGGCAAACCCCATATGAATCCTGTGGCCGACCATATGGCTACTGGGACCAACCTGGCCCGGGCCATGTTGATTGCCCCTTTTGCGGGGGCTGTGGCCGCTTTCGGCAAATTCTATAAGCAGGCAAAGGAGGATCGGTCATGAAAAATGGAATTATGAATCTCCTATACGGACTGACCCTGTTTCTTATCACCCTGAGCGGGTTTGCCCAGATGCCTGTTTTTAAGCGGTATTATATTGCGGATATCCCGGGTTTAGGGTGGCTGGCCCAATTTTATACTACCCACACCATCCACTATATCATGGCCTCCTTTCTTCTGGCCACTGGGGGCTATGCCGTGACCCGTCTGCTGATTACCGGCAAGGGGTTTGGCGCCCTTACCTTCTGGGGCCGGATCAGGGGGGGGCTTCTTCTGGGCCTGATGATATCCGGAGGACTCATGGTGCTCAGAAATCTGCCAGGGATTTATTTTTCCCACATAAGCATCTATGTGATGAATCTGGCCCACCTGGGGTTGTGCATGGCCCTTCTGGCCGTATCCGGTTTGACCATGGGGAAAGCCTGGAGCCGATGAACCCGGTGAATCCGAGGAAAATATGAATCCCGCCCTGCCGCCCATCGTACTGTTAACTGATTTCGGACTTACGGATCCCTTTGTTGGGATGATGAAGGGGGTGATCGCAGGCATCGCCCCCGAGGCACGGATCATTGACCTTACCCACGGAATACGGCCCCGGGATATCTTTCAGGGGGCCTTTGTTCTCTGCCGTTCTGTGGATTACTTTCCAAAAGGAACTGTGTTCTGTGCCGTGATAGATCCCGGGGTGGGCACGGCACGCAAACCCATTGTTCTGAAAACCCGGGATTTTTATTTTGTGGGACCGGACAACGGGCTGCTCTGGCCTGCCGCCCTTGCCAATAATATTGAATCATGCGTCTGCCTGGATAATCCTGCTTATTTTTTGCCGCAGGTATCAAACACCTTTCACGGCCGGGATATTTTTGCCCCGGTCTCAGCCCGGATCTGCCTGGGGACCCCGGTGGAAAATCTGGGCAGCGAGATGGATACACCGGTATCCCTTGAGTTACCCCGGCCTGAACCTATAGGGGAAAATCTGGTGCTCACGGTGATTGACAGGGACCAGTTCGGGAACCTGACCCTGAACCTGTCCCCAGAGGCGTTTCAGGTGTTTGTTGATTCTTCTTTTTCCCTGGAGTTTAAAGAACAGGGCATCACTGTATTCCATCATACCTACGGAGAGGCTGACGATAATCATCCTTTTATTTTGGCCGGCTCTTCCGGATTCATTGAAGTGGCCGTGAAAAACGGCAGTGCCGCACAAAGTCTTGGGGCCGATGTCATGGACCAGTTCCAGCTAAGGATCGGCTCCATCCTTCCCAAGGTTTTACGGTAAAATACTATAGCTGCAGCCGTCAAAACTTTTGCAACGCTGGGGGCAAGAGTATTCATTAGGCGCAAGCACCCTTAATGAACCCTAAAACGAGAAAGTTTAGTAGCCTATCTTTATCATTAGAGCTACATTGTTGAACAGGGTGTCAGTGGGTAATTCATCCTTGATAAGCGCTATGAAATATGGTAGCGGATGGGGAATGTAAAGCAGTGACCACAGCACTTATTGCAAGGAGCATATATGATACGGGTCGGTATAATCGGCGGATCAGGGTTGGATGACCCTGATATTCTGAAAAATCCCAAGGAAATTGATGCGGACACCCCCTATGGCAAGCCCTCATCCCCATTGAAGTCCGGCAGGATCGGGGATACCCAGGTGCTTATCCTGGCCAGGCACGGACGCCGGCACCAGTATAGCCCCACCCAGGTGAACAACAGGGCCAATATCCAGGCCCTGAAACAGGAAGGGGTTACCCATATCCTGGCCACCACCGCCTGCGGCAGTCTGAGGCAGGAAATCGACCGGGGCCATTTTGTCATTCTGGACCAGTTTATCGATTTTACCCGGTTTCGAAAAAATACCTTTGCAGATTCCTTTGAGACCGGTGCCGTGCATACTGCCATGGCCCATCCCTTTGACCGGGAACTGCGGCTGAATTTATATGAATCCGCCCGGGCCCTGGATCTGTCTGTCCATAAATCAGGCTGCGTGGTCACCATCGAAGGCCCGCGGTTTTCAACCGTGGCGGAATCCAAGATGTTCCGGCTATGGGGGGCGGATGTGATCAATATGTCCACGGCCCCCGAAGCCATGCTGGCCAATGAGACTGGTATTCCCTATGCAGCCGTTGCAATGTCAACGGACTATGACTGCTGGAAAGAGGATGAAGCCCCGGTGACCTGGGATGAGATCCTGGCAGTATTTAATAAAAACGCCGGCAATGTCAAAGATCTGCTTGTCAGAACCATTGAACATTTAACACTTTAGATAGGAGACATTATAATCCATGGACTTGAAAGAGACCATCAGAAGCATTCCGGGCTGGCCCATTGAAGGCGTTATTTTCAGGGATCTGACCACCTTGATGCAGGACCCCGATGCATTCCGGGAATCCTGTGATATACTATATGACCGGTATAAGGACCAGGGCCTGGATAAGGTCGTGGGTATTGATGCCAGGGGCTTTGTATTCGGAGCGGTTCTGGCTTACAAGTTGGGCATTGGTTTTGTCCCGGTGCGTAAAAAAGGAAAACTGCCCCATAAGACTATTCAGGAGAGCTACAGCCTGGAATACGGCGAAGATACCCTGGAAATCCACGAAGACGGCATTGCTAAGGGAGAAAAAATCGTGATTGTGGATGATCTCATTGCCACCGGAGGAACCGTGGGAGCTACGGTCAAGCTGGTGAAAAAACTGGGGGCCGATCTGGTTGAGTGCGCCTTTATTGTAGAATTGCCAGACCTCAAGGGACGCGACAAGATTCCTGGATGCCCGGTTTTCAGCATTACAGAATTCGAAGGTGAATAATCCACTGCCTGCCGGTCATCTATTTTAAGCCCGTCGGGCATAGCCATCGGTACCGGGTTCCCCTTTTACAACAGCACCAGCCGTGGAGGTGGATGAGCTAAACAAAGAGGTGACCATATTCGATCTCTGTAAATCGGATTCCGGTTTCTCAGTCGGTGGATAACGGATGGGGGAGACCTCCCAGGACGAACCCGGGTCAATGGTTTAGGCTCAGACAGATTCCTAGAGGCGTTAATCTTATTTTCTTTGTGGCCTTGTCTTTTTTCGTGGTGAATAAAAAAGTGAAAACACCGCGAAGGTATCGAAGTTCACGAAGCTATTGGGCTTAGATGGGTAGGCCCTGGGATACCTCCTGGAGAAGATTGACAGATAAATAATTGGTTTTTATTTTTTCAGGAGATAGTCATGGCATCCCGGAACTCAGAGGGCGGCCGGGGGATCAGCCCCGGTCTTTCCATCATTCATTCCAACCACCTTGAAGACCTGCGGAAGGTGGCCGTGGGCTGGATAAAGGCCCATCCCCTTGATGTCCTGGAGACTGAGCAGTTCATTGTCCAGAGCAACGGCATGGCCCAGTGGCTCAAGCTGGCTCTGGCAGATGACCAGGGCTGCGGCATCAGCGCAGGCCTTGAGGTCCAGCTGCCAGGCCGCTATGTCTGGACAGCCTACCGCTCGGTGCTGGGTGGAGATATTCCGGAAAATTCTCCCTATGACAGAGAACGGCTGGTATGGCAGCTGTTTCGCCTTTTACCCGACCTTGAAACCAATCCTGTTTTTTCTTCTCTGAACCGTTTTCTTGCCCAGGATCAGGATAATGACCAGCGCAGGCTTAGCCAATTGGCCGCACACCTGGCAAATCTCTATGACCAGTACCAGGTCTACCGGGCGGACTGGCTTGAGGACTGGGCCGCGGGCCGGGACCGCCTGGCCAGGATCGGGGGGCCGCCTCTCCCCCTTTCCGGGGATCAGCAATGGCAGGCCGAACTCTGGCGGCTGATCCGGGCGGATATCCCAGAGGCCCTCAGGTCCATCAGCCGGTCCGACCTCCACCAGCGGTTTATTGAACGGGCAGGGGCCCTGGGAGAAAACCGGCCCCACACCCTGCCGCCCCGGGTGATGGTCTTTGGAATTTCCTCTCTGCCCCGTCAGGTGCTGGAAACCCTCCATGCCGTATCCAGATTTTGTCAGGTGCTCCTCTTTGTTCAGAATCCCTGTCGCCATTTCTGGGCCGACATCATTGAAGACCGTGAACTGCTGCGCATCTCCCATGCCCGGCACAGGAGTAAGAAGACCATGCCCGACCCCCTGGAATCGGACCAGGTACACCAGCACGCCAATCCTCTTCTGGCGGCCTGGGGCAAGCAGGGCAGGGATTATATCGGCCTGCTCTACGGGTATGATGTCCCTGAAAGCTATAAGCATGAATTTGCCCAGATCGATCTGTTTGAGGATTTTGTCCAGGGGCCATCCGCACCCTTGCTGCACAGGGTTCAGCAGGCCGTTCTGGACATGGAACCCCTTCCATGTGATTTAGAGACAAGACCTGTGGTGGATTTTCATGACCGGTCCATCAGTTTTACAGCGGCTCACAGCCGCCAACGGGAGGTGGAAATTCTTCAGGACCGGCTTCTGAGTAATTTTGAGAACATTGATGGGCTTCAGCCAGGGGAAATCATGGTGATGACAGGGGATATCGAAGCCTATGCCCCCCATATCGAGGCGGTGTTCGGTAATCTGCCGCCGGATGATCCCAGGTTTATTCCCTTTACCATTGCGGACAAGCCCGACCGTGAGAGTATCCCTCTGCTCAAGGCCATTGAAAAGCTTCTCCAGCTTCCTGATTCCCGCATGGGGGTCAGCGAGCTGGTGGACCTTCTTGAGGTGCCGGCCTTCAGAGAGCGGTTCGGCCTGGGTGAAGAGGATCTGCCGATGCTCTGTCAATGGATACGGGATGCCGGGGTTGCCTGGGGCCTCAACAGCATGCAGCGGGAAGGGTTTGGCCTGCCCCGGGGGCTGGACCAGAATACCTGGCGTTTCGGGCTGGACCGGATGCTTTTGGGCTATGCCGTGGGCCGGGGGGAGGCCTGGAACTCCATTGAACCCTATGACGAGGTGGGCGGGCTTGATGCGGCTCTGGTTGGTCCCTTGTCCTTGGTGATCCGGGAAATGGAATCCCTGTGGCAGACTTTGAGCCGGCCGGCCTCCCCGGAAGATTGGCGTGTCCGGATTCGGACCCTGGTGGACAGATGCTTTACGGCCGGAACCAGCCGGGACCGGCTGACCCTTAACCGGCTGGAAGAAGTCCTGGACAACTGGCTTGACGCCTGTACCCAAGCAGAACTGGATCAGGACTTGAGCCTGCCCGTGGTTCGTGAGTTTATTTTGGCTCAAATGACCCAAGCAGGCATTTCCCAACGGTTTCTGGCCGGCAAGGTGAATTTCGGGACCCTCATGCCCATGCGAGCCATTCCCTTTCGCGTGGTCTGCCTTTTGGGTATGAATGACGGGGAGTTCCCCAGAAGCCACCCTCCTCTCGATTTTGATCTCATGGCGGGAAAGGGCCTGTACAGGCCAGGAGACCGGTCCCGGCGGGAAGATGACCGATATCTCTTTCTGGAAGCCCTGCTCTCGGCCCGGAACAGATTCTATATCTCCTATGTGGGCCGGGATATCCGGGACAACAGCGAGCGTATGCCGTCGGTGCTAGTGGGGCAGCTCAGGGACTATCTGGAAGGGGGATGGCAGCTTGAACCGGGCCTGGGTGAAACCTCTCTTCTGGACCATCTCACCATCGCCTATCCTCTCCAGCCCTTTGGCCGTGAATATTTTAAGGGCGTCCATCCCCATTTATTTACCTATTCCCATGAGTGGCGCGGTTCGCTTGATTCCGGAAAATCGGAGGACAGCGTTCAGGATCCGAAGGATCTGGACCTGCCCTTGTTTGACCGGGGACTGAGGCTGGTGGACCTGGTGAGGTTCATGAAAAATCCGGTGAAATATTTTTTCAACTACCGGCTTTTGGTGCGGTTTGATGAGATCTCCGTGGCAGGTAAGGACCTGGAGCCCTTTGCCCTGGATGGCCTTGCCCCCTTTGGTCTGGGCAGCCGGCTTCTGGAAGCCGGTCTCACCGCTCTGCCCGGCGACGAAGAAAACGCCGTTGCCAATGCGGCCCGTCGCCTCATCCGCACCGGCGATCTGCCCATGGCCGGCTTCGGCGGCCTGGCCGCAGAAGAACTGGCCCGGCCGGTGATGGATATGGTGACCCGGCACCGGGAACTTCTGGCCAAATGGCCCCGGGCCTGTGACCCAAAAGAAATTGCCCTGTCACTTGATTCGGACGACTGCCTGGCAGCCTCCTTGGATGATTGGCTGGACCTGGTCCATGAAACCGAATCCCAAGATGGATCGGCAGTTTCCTGCGCCCGGTACGGGAGATGGGAATTTTACCCCAAGCCCATCATGGACAAGGGGGGGAGAGTGACCCGGTTTAACAGCCTAATGGGACTCTGGGTGAGGCATGTGGCGGCCGCTGCCCAAGGACTGGACCTTGAAAGCGCTCTCGTGGCACCGGACGGTATTGCCACCTTTGCCTCCCTTTCCAGGGATCGCGGCCTGGAGTTGCTTTTGACCATGATCCGGGCCTGGAAACAGGGAATGAACCGGCCCCTGCCCGTCACAGCCAAAACCGGCCTGACCTATGCCCACACCCTGGTGATAAGGGACGGGGAGGCCGCCCAACAGGCCGCCCAAAGCGCCTATGAGGGGGACGGATTTCGATTCGCCGGAGAGGTGAGCTATGATCCTTGTCTCCAAAGGGTCTATCCTGAATTTGAAGACCTGTGGCAGGTAAATGACAATCAGTTTATATCCCTTAGCATCGCCTTGTACGCCCCATTGATAGATGCTGTTTTGAATGAGGAGGCCTGATTATGGCGGAAACACTCAATTCCATGACATTCCCTCTCCACGGCACCCGGCTCATCGAGGCCAGTGCAGGAACCGGCAAGACCTATACAATAGCCGCCCTTTATCTTCGCCTGGTTCTGGGTCACGGTGGGAAGAACGGGTTTTCCCGCCCCCTGACCCCGCCGGAGATCCTGGTGGTCACCTTTACCAACGCGGCCACCGAGGAGTTGCGGGAACGCATCCGCAGCCGACTGACCCAGGGGGCTGCGTTTTTCCGGGACGCCGGGGAGGGCGACGAGTTTCTCTGCGCCCTGAGAGAGGACCACGACCCTGGACTATGGCCGCTCATGGCCATGCGGCTGGACCAGGCCGCCCAGTGGATGGATGAGGCCGCTATTCACACCATTCATGCCTGGTGCCAGCGGATGCTCCGCCAGCATGCCTTTGACAGCCTATCCCTTTTTGACCTGGAGCTGGCCCCCAGTGACCGGGATCTGCTGGAAGAGGCGGCTTGCGATTATTGGCGGTCAAGGTTTTATACCCTGGACCCGGACGGGCTCTCTCAATTCAAGGACGTGGCAGGGATTTCCACGCCACAGGATCTGTTGGATAAGGCATTGCCGTTGATCAAAAACCAAGGCCAGGGTGTTCACATTGGTGCGGATCCCTTTAAGATGCTGGAAAAGCGACGTTCAGCCATTGAACTGGCCAGGCAGGCTTGGGTAAAGGCGTTTGACACTGCAGTTGCTCAGGTTGAAACGGCCCGGGCCGGCAAGCTCCTAAACAATAATAAATACCGGAAACCTTCCCTGGAAAAATGGACCCATGCCATGGACCTATGGGTGAACCGGTCCGGTCCTCTGCCCGATGATCAGACCCTGGAAAAGTTTTCTTCCCGGGGGCTGGCCGCCGGGGCGGCCAGGAATAAGGTTCCCCCGGCCCATCCGGCCTATGATGCCATGGATGAATTGAACCGGGAACTTGGGCTTCTGGATATTAAAACCGCTCTGGTCTGCCATGCGGCCCAAGAGATCCTGGACAGGACCCAAGCGGCCAAGGAACGGCTCTCCCGCATGGGGTTCAACGATCTGCTCACCCGGCTGGGCCAGGCCCTGTCCCGGCCGGAAACCCAAGGCCTGGCCAGGATTATCCACGATCAGTTTCCCGTGGCCATGATCGATGAGTTCCAGGATACTGACCCGGTTCAGTATAAAGCCTTTTCTACCATCTACCTGGAACGTGAAGACGCGGGGCTTTTCATGATCGGTGATCCCAAACAGGCTATCTACGCATTCAGAGGGGCGGATATTTATACCTATCTTCGCGCCCGGGAAGATACAAAGGGCCGCCACTATACCCTGGAGAAAAATTATAGGTCCACTCAGGGCATGGTGGATGCCGTGAACCAGATCTTCGGCCGGGCTGCAAAATTTGACCAGGGCGCCTTTTTCTTCAAAGACGAAATTCCCTTTGAACCGGTCCTGGCCCAGGGCCGTTCCGACACCCTGGTGGTGGACGGTGTGGGGCAGTCGCCCATGACGCTCTGGCAGCTGGATCAGGATGAACCTGTGCCCAAAAAAGGGCCAGGGGGCTATCTTACCCGCATGGCCGGAGCCGCTGCCAATGAGATCGCCCGCCTTATTAACCTTGGGGCCAGGGAACCATGGGGGGCTGGATTCCTGGAAGGAGACCAGGCCCTGGTGCCCCTGAAACCGTCGGATATTGCTGTCCTGGTTCGGGACGGCAGGGAAGCCAGGGCCGTCCGGAATGCCTTGGGCGCACGCCGGGTTAAATCCGTCTATCTTTCGGATCGGGATTCGGTGTTTGACAGTTCCGAAGCCCTTTCTCTCCTTTATCTGCTCAGGGCCTGCGCCGATCCTGGAAATGATGCCCTGTTGAGGACGGCATTGGCCGTACCTCTTTTATGCCTTTCCTTTGGGGATCTGGACAGGATGAACCGGGATGAAGCCGTCTGGGAAACAGTACTCCAGCGGTTCAAGGAATTCCGGTTTATCTGGCAGAGCCGGGGCATTCTGCCCATGGTCAGGGCTTTGCTGGCCTGGTTTAATGTGGGGGCCAAACTTTTGGCTGACTCCGCCGGAGAGCGGCAGATGACCAATGTGCTCCATCTGGCTGAGATGCTTCAGACCGCTGCGGCCTCCCTTGACGGGGAACAGGGCCTGATCCGGTGGCTGGCAGGGCAGATTCAGGACCCCCAGGCCGGTGCCGAGGACCAGATTCTCCGTCTTGAAAGCGACGATGCCCTGGTAAGGGTAGTGACCATCCATAAATCCAAGGGCCTGGAGTATCCTCTGGTCTTTTTGCCCTTTATCTGCAGTTTCCGGAAACTCACGGCCCGGAATACAGCCATGGCCACCTTCCATGATGAGAGAGGAGAGGTCCTGCGAATGGTGAATCCGGATCAGGAGACCCTGGACCTGGCGGACCGGGAACGGCTGGCCGAGGACCTGAGGATGCTTTACGTGGCCCTGACCCGGCCCTGCCATGCCTGCTGGCTGGGCATCGGGGTGATGGGCAAGATAACGAAAAAATCAGGAGAGACCACGGATCTCCACCAATCGGCTTTGGGATACCTGCTTTCCGGAGGAGAGATGATATCCACTGTCGGGCTGGGACCGGTGCTCACCGATGTGCGGGGAGACTGTGATGCAATTGTTGTGACCCTCCTGCCGGACAGAGCAATGGAGAGGGTTGACCCGAGCCGGAAAGAAGATGAACTTATTCCGGCAAGGGCATTTACCGGAACCATCCCCCGGGACTGGCGGATCACTTCCTATTCAGGCATCCTGGCCGGCGCGGCCATGGCCGGACACGGCAGTCAGCAGGTCATGGGGGCTGAGGATTTCCCGGACACGGCCTCCCAAGACCAGCTCCGGGAGGCGGAAACCGAAGAAAGCCTTTTTGTCCCTGTAAAATTTGGATCCCGGTCCATCCACACCTTTGCCAGGGGGCCGGAGCCCGGCACCTTTCTCCATGATATCCTTGAATGGGCTGCTGTCCGGGGGTTTGACCGGGTGGCACAGGACCGGTTCACCACCCTGGAAGAGGTGTCCCGGCGTTGCGCTCGGCGGGGGTGGGACGACTGGGCCCAGGTGATCGCGGACTGGCTTGTGGATCTTGTCCAATGGGATATGGGCATAAGTTCCAGAGCACCCATGAGGCTGGCAGATCTGACCCCAAGACGCTGCAGGGCAGAGATGGAATTCATGTTCCAGGCCCATGGGGTGAATATCCGGGATCTGGACCGCTTGGTTACGGATTCGGTACTGCCGGGAACGGCCCGGCCGGTTCTGCGTCATGACCGGGTCAACGGTATGCTCAAGGGATTCATCGACCTGGTATTCTGTTTCGAAGGGCAATATTTTGTTCTGGATTATAAGTCCAATCACCTGGGGGACAGCGGGGAGGCTTACGGGCAAAAGGCCATGGCCCATGCCATTACCGGGCACCGCTATGACCTTCAATATTTGATATATACCCTGGCTCTCCATCGTCTGCTCAAGGCCAGGCTGGAAGGGTATGACTATGACCGGGATGTGGGCGGGGCTGTCTACCTTTTTCTCAGGGGAACGGGAACAGGGGGGCAGGGGGTGTACACACACAAGCCGTCCAAAGAGGTGGTTGATGATCTGGATCAATTGTTCCGGCAAGGAGGTTTTTAAATGATAACGGCTCAAGAAAGTGTTGAACTCATCCGGATCTGGACGGTTCGGGGCTGGCTGCGTCCTCTGGATCAGGCATTTGCGGAATTTCTGGCCCGCCGGGAACCTGGTGCCTCTTCCCTGGTGATTATGGCGGCCGCCCTGGCAAGTCATCAGCTGGGCCGGGGGCATATCTGTCTGGATATCCGGGCTGCCCTGGCAGATCCAGATGCCGTGCTTTCTTTGCCCCCGGAAGGGGAAACCGGGGAAGACATGCCGCCTAAACCTTCCGAGATACTGGGCGGACTGACCCGGAAACAGTGGATTGAGGCCTTAGACGCTTCACCGTTGGTGGGTTGTGATAAGGGCAATTCACCTCTTGTTCTGAACCGTGGACGCCTCTATCTGAGACGGTTCTGGCAGTATACCCGGAATGTGGCCGTGGCCGTCCTGGGCAGGACCGGAGCTGTTCTGGAGACCCCAGGGGATATGGAAACCAGGTTGGACCGGCTCTTTTTTAATTTGAGAACCGATGCTGAAAAAGATAAAAAAGAGGTGCACTGGCAGAGCATTGCAGCAGCAGTTGCTGCTGCAGGTACGTTCTGTGTGATTTCAGGGGGGCCGGGCACCGGGAAAACCACCACCGTGGTTCAGATCCTGGCCCTTCTCCAGGGAGTTGCCATGGAAGATGGGGGATGTCCTCTGCGGATCTGCCTGGCCGCGCCCACGGGTAAGGCTGCGGCCAGGCTCACCGAATCCATGGGGTTTGCAATGGACCGACTGCCCCCGGGTCTGAAAGAAAAAATGCCTGCAGAGGTTACCACTCTCCACCGCCTTCTGGGCACCCGTCCGGACTCCCGCTACTTTATCCACAACAGGAACAATCCTCTCCATGTGGATCTTCTGGTGGTGGACGAGGCTTCAATGATCGACCTTGAAATGATGGATGCCCTGCTGGGGGCCCTGCCTGCAAAAGCCCGACTCATTCTTCTGGGGGATAAGGATCAGCTGGCCTCGGTGGAGGCGGGATCAGTACTTGGGGATATCTGTGCCAATGCGACACGTCCCTGTTATGGGCCTGAAACACTCGACCGCCTCAAGGCGGCTACTGGCTTTGATCTGTATGAATTTTCCGGTCCCGGCACTGATCTTGATCAGCACATCGTTGTATTGCGAAAGAGCCACCGATTCCATGACAGAAGTGGCATTGGTGCCCTGGCCCGGGCCGTGAACCAGGGTCAGGCTCCAGGTGTGGACGGGGTATGGGATCAGGACTTTTCCGATATTTCACGCCTTACGATGAACTCCTGCCGGGATACGGCATTCCGGCGGTTGGTTCTGGACGGCTATCGGGCATATCTTGAAATCATTGCCCAGGGGGCCAAGGCCGGGATGCTTGAAAGAGATTGGCTCTGGGCAGTGCTAAAGGCATTTAACCGCTTTCAGCTGCTTACCCCCCTGCGCAAGGGAGAGCTGGGAGTGGAAGGACTTAACCGGGCTGTGGCCGGTATCCTTTACGGAGCCGGGCTTATTTTTGAAACCCAGGGCTGGTATCCCGGCCGTCCGGTGATGGTGATCCGGAACAATTACGGCCTGGGTCTCATGAACGGGGATATCGGCATTGCGGTTGAAGTCAGTGATAAACGGTCCGAGGATCCCGGGCAGGTCCTGCGGGTGGTATTTCCCATGGCTGACAGATCCTTAAAACAGGTACTGCCCTCCCGACTGGAGGCCGTGGAAACCGTTTATGCCATGACCGTGCACAAGTCCCAAGGTTCGGAGTTCGACCATACAGTCCTGGTGCTGCCCGGCACCATGAGCCCGGTGATGACCCGGGAACTGGTCTATACCGGTATCACCCGTGCCCGCTCCTTTTTTACCCTGGCAGGGCCTTGTACGGATATTCTGGCCCGGGCTGTGGCACAGCGGACCCACAGGGCATCGGGTTTAGGGGCTTTTCTCAGATCGGGTACCTGATTCTTTTGCAAAGCCTGTCACGGTGTCTTTTTATTGTTGAAGATTGGGTTTTTATTTGATAGTATCAAATATTGATTGTGACAAATAAGGAGGTCATTGTGTCGGACAGGTTGTTTTTTATGCTTTCCAGGGTTCAAACCCGGCTAAGCACCTATTTTAAAAGAGAACTCAAAAAGGAAAAAATATCCCTTTCTCCCGGTCAGATCGGTATTCTTCTCGTTCTTGACAGGGAGAGGCAGACCACCATGGGGATGCTGAGCGGCATCCTTGAAAGTGACAATGCGGCCGTCACAAGACTTGTGAGTAAACTTGAAGCAAAAGACCTTGTCCGACGGCATATAAATCCTGACGACAGGCGGCAGATGCTCTTGAATATTACGGAACAGGGCCTGTTACAGGCCGAGGTGCTGAAACGGATTATAGAAAAAGCGAATATGATAATTAAGAAGGGATTTACAGAGGAGGAAATTGCCATTTACAACCGTGTCAATCATTCCATGCTGGCGAAATTTTCGTGATGATTCTGCTGTGTTTGCAGCGTTTTTTTATGTTTTTATTTGATAGTATCAATAATTGATAACAACAAATGAAAGGGACAACAATGAACACATTGATGAAAGTTTACAATACCTGTACCGGGCTGCCTTTTGGAAAGTCTCTTTTTTCAAAACTTGTATGCTTTAAGGCTCCTTATTTTGCAAGTATTAAGCCTAAGTTCCATGAGCTGAAACCAGGATATTGCCAGATCCTCTTAAAGAAAAGGCGTTCAATTACCAATCATTTGAATTCGGTCCATGCCATTGCCATGTGCAATGTGAGTGAGCTTGCGGCAGGCTCAATGCTTGAAGCCAGCATTCCTGGGCACCTGAGGTGGATTCCCAAGGGAATGAATGTCTCTTATCTGAAAATTGCTAAAACAGACCTGAAGGCAGTGTGTGAAATATCCCTTGATGATATTCAGCAACCCGGAGAATTACCCATGACTGTTCACGTAACAGATACAGGCGGGATTGAGGTGTTTTGCGCGGTGATTAAAATGCATCTTTCACCCAAGAAGAGCAGGGCATAAAAAGCAAGTCTTATCCTTCGGTGCCGAGGACCGGGTGATCCGGAAGAAAAAACTGCATGACCTCCCGTCGGCAGGAGGTAATTTTTGCCCTGGAGCAATGCTTTAAATTGGCAATACTTTCTCATTGGCAGAGAAAACGGGCTTTCCGGGATTGAGCATCCCAGGCCTGAAAATTGCAATGATTGTTTGCCGGTTGCGAAAACACCTATTAAAGGAGAAGGGTATGAAGATTGGCACCCAGTTGCAGACCGCCTGGGATCCAGTGGGGCCGAGAATACAAATAGAAGGATCCGACCCGTTTGCCGCTTATCTGGCAGAACAGATGGCGCCCTCTAAGGCCGCCGCCGGCGTTGGGGACGAAGAGACGGGTGATGCTGCCGGGAGCGATGCCGATAGTATCAGAAAAAAAGGGTTCACCGGTTTTTTCAAGGAACTGAGGGAACAGCGGATGGAAGAGCTCCGGAAAAAGATCCTGGCAGACATGGGGATTACAGAGGAAGATCTTGCCAGGATGTCCCCGGACCAGAGGAGTACCATTGAAAAAATGGTGAATCAAGAACTCCAGAGGCGGCTGGCAGCCGAGTCCGCCATGGAGAATGATAATAAGAAAAATGGGAATTTGATGGTGGCCGGACAAGCAACGGCAAGAGAGGGCCTGTCCGGTGGCTTTTGGATGAACCCGAAGCTTCCTTTTGAAACCGGGCTGTACACAGGCAGACAGAGGGGTGAACCAGATTTTCAATTTTGATCTTTTTTTAATTTTTTTTTGCATAAAATTAGATAGATAAAGTGCAGGTATAAAGCTTGCCTTGAGAGTAACTTCGCATTAATAGCGGCCTTGGGAAAAGTCGTTCTATTTCATTTCGGTTCCGGTTCAGGATGATGAAAAGCCGTCTTAAAAAAAAGAGGTGTCCGTTTTGAGAATCGATACGTCACAAATCCGTTTATCCACCAGTGGTCAGTATTTTGAAAAAGTTAACGAAAAAAAAGAGACCCGGTTAGAGTTTTCCCAGCTCTTTGATGACCGGCGAAAGCAAACAATTTTAGAAACTGCCTCTGTTCAGGATAAAAATAGCACAAGTCAGCATGAATGGTCTGAAACTCGAACCATTGATAACCGGCAGATTGATGCCCACCCGACACGATATGGCCGGGCGCTTTATCTTGCCTATGAATTTTGTTCCAGGGAAATTGAAAAATTAGAGCTGGAAAACGAGGATATCCCGTATGAAGAGGTGCTCCGCGCCAGCATTCAAAGAACCCGGAATCTGATCCAGTATATCGAATATGCACCTTCCCTTGATTTGGCTGTTGTTGGAAATTTACTCTCCGACCCCTTGGGTTATGTCCAAACCAAACAAGGACCTGACATTGATTTTATCTTGATGGAAGATGCACAAAAACTCAATTTGATGCAGGTTTTTTCAAGCCTTATTGAAGAATCACCCGTTTTTGATGGCCCGGACTCACTCCTAAACGACCTAAACAAAATGAATGCCCTCATCGAAGGCATCGGTAAAAAGCTGTCGGCTTTATCCAATGATTCCATGTGGAAGGCCTCTGATCCGGATTATAGTCAACAAGATGCCTCTGGTTTTAAAAATATTCAATTGGATTGGGTCAATATCGATCCCAGGGAGCGAAATCCCCTTGACCTGGGCGGATATGCATACGCACATGAGAATCAGGTCAGTGTTACCCGGTACCAAAAGGAAAATATCAATTTTCTTGCCGATGGTATCGTAAAAACCATTGACGGCAAAAGCATTGACTTTTCACTTGAACTCAACTTGAGCAAAGAGGTATTCAGCGAAGAGTTGTTTATCATCAAAAAAGAAGGCTATGTCTTTATTGATCCGCTGGTTATCACTCTTAACGGAACTTTGCCCCGATTATCCGAAGTAAAGTTCAGTTTTGATCTTGATGCTGACGGAACAAACGAAGATACTTTAATGCTTGAAGGGGGCAGCGGATTCATATGCCTGGATAAAAACAAGGACGGCATTATCAACGATGGCCGGGAACTATTCGGGCCTGCCACCGGGAATGGTTTTTTGGAACTGCTTCAATACGACCAGGACCAAAATTTATGGATCGACGAAAATGATGAGGTCTTTGACGAGCTTGCCTTCTGGGAAAATGACGGCAAGGGGAATATGCGATTGACAAAAATTAAAGATGCCGGTATTGGCGCCATTTACCTTGCCAATTCAAATACCCCCATGGATATTCTGGATGATGAGGGTAATGTTCAGGCCGAATCAAAAAGTCTGGTGTCGCCTTAAATGAAGACGGTTCCGTCAGTCCCGTCCAGGAAATGGACTGGCTGGCCTGAATTCTTTAAAAATAGTGGACTGCCGAATCCTGTCCTTTGAACCTCGGGGGGGGCGTCAGTTTCGGCAGGCAGGCGTTGATGATGTTGGGCACGCCGGTCAGGTGAATATGGGTTGTACATTATTTTACAAGGCTTGGTCCGGCTTTATGAAATCAAAAAAGAGATCAAGATACAATTTTGTCATTAAATATGTGATTAAAGTTACAATTATGGTATTTAAATAATTGGAATCCTTTTGTTTTTAAATTATATATCTCTGAATAAGTTTAAAATTCAGTATCTTATGCTCGTGATTCGTACCATGGCATCATAATTGCTCTTCTCTTACAAATTAATTGAAATTATTTTTTTTAATTATATCAAAAACAAAAAGGAGCAATACCAATGACAAAAGAAGAAATCCTATCCATTATTGAAAAAGAGAATGTTAATTTTTTTAGAATCCAGTTCAGTGACATCAACGGGTTTATGAAGAATATCGCGATCCCGAAAAGTCAGATTAATAAGGCCCTTGATGGTAAAATCATGTTTGACGGCTCATCAATAGACGGATTTGCCCGCATCCATGAATCAGACATGTATCTGGTTCCGGATTATAATACCTTTTGCATCCTGCCCTGGAGAAACCAGGACGGTGTGGCCGCAGCAAGGATTATCTGTGATGTTCACAAATCAGATGGAACCCCTTTTGAAGGCTGCCCGAGGGTCAATCTCAAGCGCGTCCTGGCCCAGGCCAAAGAGATGGGGTATACGATGAACGTCGGGACCGAAGCTGAATTCTTCTTGTTTAAGCTGGATGCAGATGGGAAAAGTACAACCACCACAGACGACAATGCCGGCTATTTTAGTCTTGACCCGGAAGATACCGGCCTTAACTGCCGCCGTGAAATAATCGAAACCCTTGAAGAAATGGGGTTTGAAATTGAAGCCTCCCACCACGAGGTTGCCGAAGGCCAGCACGAAATCAACTTTAAATATGCAGATGCCCTGACCTGCGCAGACAACACACAGACTTTCAAGTGGGTGGTAAAATCCGTGGCGAAAAAACACGGGCTCCACGCCACATTTATGCCAAAACCGATTTTTGGAATCAATGGATCCGGAATGCACTGCAATCAGTCCCTGTTCAACCTGGACGGCTCCAACGCCTTTGCCGATGAAACAGACAGCCTCCAGCTCAGTGAAGTTGCCTATCAGTACATTGCCGGTATCATGAAAAATGCCAGGGGATTTTCTGCCGTCACCAACCCTTTGGTGAACTCTTACAAGCGAATGGTGCCCGGATATGAAGCACCTGTTTATGTGGCATGGTCCGCTTCCAACAGAAGCGCCCTGTGCAGAATCCCTGCATCCCGCGGTATTGGGACCCGTGTTGAAGTCCGCTGCCCGGATCCGACCTGTAATCCCTATCTGGCCTTTGCCATGATGCTTACCTCAGGTCTTGACGGCATAAAAAACAAATTATGCGTGGCAAAATCAACCGACATCAATATTTTTGACATGACACCGACAGAGAAGGAAGAGGCCGGGATTGCTTCAATGCCAGCATCTCTTCGTGAAGCCCTTGACGTTTTTATTGAAAACCCGATATCCAGAGAAACCCTTGGTGAACACATTTTTGAAAAGTATATCATCAACAAAGAAAAAGAATGGGATAGTTTCAGGACAGCCGTAACCAATTGGGAGGTCGAGAATTATCTGGATCTCTATTAGTTTTTATACAATTTTGTAATCTTAATTTTAGTGAAATTTTTCGTCCTGGATGAACAACAAAAGACCCTGCACCCTCTGCAGGGTCTTTTTATTAAAGTCTAATTGGCAGGTTTTCATCTATCCCCCGTTATATTTCTGCACTGTGAAAAAAAAGGGCCTTTTGTACCTTTTTTATTTGCTTTACCGGTGATATCCATATCATTGTGGTTACCCTTCAATTAGTGCGATTCGACAACAGGAGTATGGCTCTTGATCACACAAGTTAAAAGACGGCCTTATTTTTACGGATATACAATTATTATTGCCGGTTTTTTTATACAGGCCGTGGTCTGGGGAGCGAGCAATAGTTTTGGTGTTTTCTTTGATCCCTTAATTAAGGAATTTGGCTGGTCAAGAGCCACTATTTCCGGTGCCGCCTCTTTGGGGTTCCTTGTACACGGATCAGCCAGTATTTTTTTAGGGAACCTCAATGACAGGTTCGGTCCCCGGATTATCATGTCCGGTTGCGGCCTTTTCCTCGGTCTGGGTTTTTTTCTTATGGCAGGCCTGGAATCGGTCTGGCAGCTCTATGTTTTTTACGGCCTGATCGCCAGTGTCGGGCTCGGCGGCATCGATGTGATCCCCTTATCAACCGTGTCCAGGTGGTTTGAAAAAAAACGGGGCATGATGAGCGGTATCATCAAAGTCGGGACAGGGGTGGGGATGTTCGTGATGCCGTTCTTTATCAACTGGCTTTTAAACAATTATGGGTGGCGTCATTCTTTTCTGGTATTGGCCTCTGTCATTATTGTTTTTGTTTTGTTCCTGGCACAGTTTCTGGTTCGTGATCCCATCCAGAAAGATCAGTTTGTTGACAATGGGATCAGGCCTGTATCCAAAACCACCCATAACGCGGAATCCGGGTTTTCATTTAAGCAGGCCGTCGGTACAAGGCAGTTCTGGACGATATGTATGGTCTATTTTGTGGTTTTATTTTGCGTATACACAATATTGATGCATATTGTTCAGCATGCCATTGATCTGGGCATCGCTCCGGGTGTGGCCGGCGGTATTTTGTCCACCATCGGCGGGGTGAGCATTACCGGTCGGTTTTTGATGGGAGGGGCCGGCGATAAGATCGGTGAAAAATCAGCGCTGCTGATCTGCCTTTTTTGTCTTCTGGCATCACTGTGCTGGCTCCAGGCTGTAACCGGTTTATGGATGTTTTATCTTTTTGCAATGATTTATGGCTTTGCCCATGGCGGATTCTTCTCCCTGGTGTCACCCCTCATCGCCAAATTTTTCGGTACCAAATCCCATGGGCTACTCTATGGGGTCGTTATCTTCAGCAGTACCATCGGGGGCGCCATCGGCCCGTTTATGGCTGGATATGCTTTTGATGCCACTCATAATTATAAGCTTGTTTTCATCTTCCTGACAGTGTTGTGCGCGATTGCAATCTTATTGACGGCTTTCCTTAAAAAACCCCTCATTAAAGGGTAAATTGCATCAGTTTGGTTTTACCAAACTGTATTAATCCAGAGCCCGGCCTATGGTCTGTGAAATTTATTTAAACAGAAAGGGTTTCATTATAAATGCACAACCCCTATGGTATGGGCTTTTTGTTTGTCTATCAGATCGCTGTGTCCGGTACAGACAATTATGGGAATATCGCCCCTGATCTCTTTTAGTTTTTCTGTCAAGTCGGCACCCGTCATCTCCGGCATGGTCATATCTGTAATTACCAGGTCAAAAGACCCGGACTCTGATTTAAAAACCATCAAGGCTTCCAGAGGATTGGTGAAGGCTTTAACCTGGTATCCGATCCTGGTGAGCATCTCATCCAGTGCTTTATCATCATCCACAAAAAGAATATTACCTTTCCCAGGGAATGTTTTTTTGGGGGGGGGAAGCCTTTCCTTTTGGTCGGGACCTGTATCAGCCAAAGGCAGATAGATGGAAAACCGGGAGCCTTTTTCAGGTTCACTGTCTACCAGAATAGCCCCTTGATGGGTTTAAATAATTCCAAGGACCACTGACAAACCCATACCAGAATCTGTAATTCGGACAGAGACGTCAATCCTGCCTTTGGAATCTCCCATGGAATGGTATGCGTTGATGCACAAGTTCATGATGACCTGGTTGATTTGGATGGGGTCGGCCAGGACAGGTATCAACATCTCTTTGTTATGCTGGTGAATTTGAACGGTACTGGGAATCGTGGATCGTAAAAAATTCAAGGTTTCATTGATTACAGGTGTAATATCAATGATCTCAAATCCTTTATCTGCTATACGGCTGAAGCTTAGCAGTTGGGAAACAATTTTAGCGGCTTTGAGGGTTGCCACTTTAATAGATTCAAGATTCCTATAGACCGGGTGGGTGGGCTCGATATCTTCTTGGGCCAACTCGGTATTTCCGAGTATGCCCCCCAGGACATTATTAAAATCATGGGCAATACCCCCTGCCAGGGTGCCGATGGATTCCATTTTTAAAGACTGTTTGAGCTGGGATTCAGGACGCTTGTTTTCTGTGATGTCATGAAATTATATGAGGAAAAATTCTTTTTCATTTATTAGGATGGAAGAGGCATAAAACCATATTTTTATGGCTGAACCCTCTTTTGTATAAAAATCCATCTCCGGTCTCATCCGTGCTGGATTCAGTTAGAACATGGGTCAGATCGCCTGAGGCTATCTTTTGAGACATTTTAGCCGCCAATGCAATGGGCTCAGAGATTTTTTTGCCGATTAAGGTCATGATGACAATTGATAAAATAAAAAGAACGGTTGAAATAAAAATGGCTGCTGTCAAAATCCTATTCTTGATCTTAATATCTTCGCTAACAATTTTATCATGAATCGTATCAACCAGGCCAACGGGTTCCCCCACCACAACCATGCCCGTGAAACCGTTTTTGAAACTGCGATCAACCCATTATTCTCATTGGCCGATGAAAACGTATTAAAGGGAAATCGGTGGCAGCAATACTCATTCCCGTCAATCCGGATACGGTTGACGGCGGTATTTCCAGGGGTCGCATCCCCATTGGCATCAAAGTCGTGAAGCCAGCTGGCGATATCATTTTTACTCCCGGACACTCCTGTCCAAACCAGGGGCATATTTTTATCTGTCAATAAACAAATTTGTCCGGTTTCCCTGAAAAAATGATCCAAGGGTACAGAAAGGCGGCTGCTTTTAATACCGCTTAAAATATATCCGACAGGCTCGTCGAGAAAATCATTGGGTACAATACCTGCTGGCAGGATCACAATATATCCTTTATCCCCGGTATCAATGTTGTACCTTTGAGAACATTTTGCGGCAGTTTTTCAAATGATGATACAATAGAAACCTTTGTCAGATCATTCTCCGCAACAGCAGGAGCAAATGTTTCGAACAATGTAAGGCTTTTAAAATGGGTTTCAGGGTAGGCCTCATCCATATCAACCGGGTAAGAGATCAGCACTTTTCATTCGGAGTCGAAAACCACCATAAAATCGATATCCGTATTCCTGTATACGGTAGCCACCTTGCTGAGAAGAGCTTTCCACTGTCCTTTGACAATCGTCTCTTTTAACTCGCCGTCAAGGCAGACATCGGCTAAGGCAGTGTTAATCCTTTGAATATATGATGCGATGGTATGATGCAGGAAGTTTTTTCCGGTTTCAATCCGGTTGTCTGACTGATGTTCAGGCTTCCCAATAAGCTCCTGGGTCTGTGTTTGAATGCCCTGATTTGAAAGGGTCAGGACACTGAGCATCGTAAGCAGGGCAGCAAGGGCAACAATCGTTGTCGTGGAGATGACTATTTTTTTTAATGTTCATTATTTGGCAGCTAAGCCTCCGGCCTTCAGGATCGCCCTTCTGGCGTGGCCGGATGGGATAAATTCAATAAATTTTTTCAAACTGCCCGTATAATTGTTTTTCTTAAACAGTTTTCAGCATTCGTCGTCGGCCCATACAGGGCGAGCGCAAGTAGAATTTCAGGACAAATGATTTCAATGGGTTAACCTCTGCCGGCAATATGATGTTGTCAATATGATATGGTTTGTGATAAATTTTGACATCGGTTCATTTATTCTCCCTTAATTTTTCGCTGTGGCGATAACTCAAACATCTTTGAACCGCTAGGAAGACCAGGCGATTGGGCTTTCCCATGATCTTTAGGATCAGGGCTCTTATGCCGGGCGAAATAAGACCGTTAGGTAATCGAAGAAGGGGGAGTTCAGATGGTAAACAACGAGTATGGCGGCATAGAAAAAAGAAAGTCCCTGCGCAGGATTTATCCCGCTGCTGCACGACCGATACTTCGATTCAGGGGACAAAAATTAGAAATCAAAGATGTGTCCAGGGGCGGCCTGAGATTCTGTAGTTGTGAGAAAATAAAAATCAGAGGGTGGGTGACCGGGCGCATGGATCTGATAGACGGAACCAGCATCAAGGTTGAAGGAATTGTCGTACGGGTGGACAACACGGACATGGGACTGTCCTTTATCGGTGACCTAAAAGATGATGTGTACCGCCGAATAGCAGCCACAAGCAGGCTCACAGGCACCTAAGGATCGGCTCCCAAATTACTTGATCGTTTGTTTTCAAAAAACCCAGTCTTTTAAGGTGTAAAACAATTTAGATCAAGTTATGTTATAACCATTCCTAACTTGGACACAGGGAGCATTAATGGTTCCTCTTGTAAAAATAGATGACCACCAATAGTTTTGCCTTTTTGTCTCCCAAACTTTTTCCCACATGGGGGACAACGGAATCAAAGTAGACATTGTCCCCTGCCTTGAGTACCATCACCTCATCTGCGTAATGGAATTCCAGCTGCCCTTCCATCACAAAAATGGTTGCTTCTCCTTCGTGGGTATAAGTCCGGCTGATGTCCCATGGGGCGTGTATTATAAAGGGTTCCATGTTTTTCCCGGCCTTGCCTCCGGCCAGGATTTCATAATCATAACCGCCAAACTGGTCTGTCTCCCGGATGAGTTCTCTTTTGTCTTTTCGGCTGAGGAAAAGCCGGACATCCCGGGGCATGGCATCTCCGGCCAGGAGGGTGGTGATTTCAATGCCTAAGCCTGCGGCGATCTTGGTCAAAGTGGAATAGGGTGGGGCTTTTTGGGCCCGCTCCACCTTGGAGAGATATCCCTTGGTCAGGCCGCTCCGCTCCGCCAGGCCCTGGAGGGTCATTTTTTTTTGGGTCCTCAGTCTTTTGATATTTTTGGAAATACCTTTTTCATCCATATTTTAGCTCACCATTCCTTCTCTTGTACGGTCCGGGAGATGGGGGCGGTGGGGCCAGTGGGTACTGATGTATCAGAATGTCGGAATCTTTTCCAGTCTGGAAATTCCCGTTGGCTCAGATTAGAGATTTTTGAAATGGGTTTCCCAGATGGACAGGATTTTGCCGTTCTTATCCATGCAGGAGAGGATTGTGGCCAGTTTTTTGATCAAGGAATTTCCGGTCATACAGGCCAGTAGAGCCACAGTGACCCGGTTTTCAGACAGCAGGATCAGGAGGCCCTCGGGGGTGTAAGCCATTATCCTGTCCATATTTTGGGTTCGGTCTTCAGAAAACTTTGATCCTTTTAAAATACCGGTCCTGTATGGTGCCAGGCTTTCCCATCCGCTGACGGTAAAATTTTTTTGTTTTGTAAAGACACAGGCTTCAAACCGGCCGATGGGGTGAGGAACCATGATCAGATTTCTATAACTTTTATTGATGCCGGAGATCCGGTGGACCTCTCCGTCTGCCAGTCCATTGTTTGCCATTACAAGTGACCGTTCGGCCGGGTAAAGGATGATGGGTATTTTTATGCCCAATTGATCATATGCCTCTTTGAGCACGCTGATGGAATGTTTTGAATTAACCGACCCTTTAAAGGTCGTTAGTACCAGAGGCCTGGGTTGTGCGTGGGAAAAAGGCACCAGGCAGGTCAGAATGATAAAATGGGCTATAATAAGGCGTAAGAGGCTCATCGTTTTTTACCCGACTCAATCGTTTTTTTAGTAAAAATGTAATTTTGAGCTTTTGTTTGGCCGGAAGGTCTTGCAGCCAAGCCTGAAGGTATTATGTTCTAATTTTATCTATTTTAAAAGGAATAATATAAGGATTGTAATATGGCATTTCTATTGAACATCATCTGGTTTGTTCTGGGTGGCGGATGGGCTGCCGGGCTCATGTGGATATTGACCGGCTGTCTGCTCATGATCACTGTGGTGGGGATACCCTTTGGATGGGCCGCCTTCAGGATTGCAGGTTTTGCCGCGTTTCCGTTCGGCAAGGAACTTGTGGATGCAAGGGACATGGGGGAGGAACGGATGGCGGGCACCACATTGGCCAATGTGCTCTGGGTCGTTCTTGCGGGCATCTGGCTGGCCATATCCCATGTTCTGGCCGGGATCAGCCTCTGTGTGACCATTATCGGCATTCCATTCGGATTTGCTCATTTCAGGCTCGCCGGGGTCTGTTTCGCCCCTTTGGGAAAGCGGACAATAGAGAAGTAGAAACAGAAAAAATAGAAAATAAAAAACTGCCGGGAGGGTTTGAAAACTCTCCCGGCAGTTTATATTCGGTTAGACACAAAATTATAAATAAACCGTCTATTGAAATTAAATGATTTTGTGTCCGCTTTGAATTGGTATTGAGTTTAGTTCAAATTTGGTACTGAGCTCTACTCAATGTTAGCTTCTTTACATCGCTGTTTCCGGATGGAATACATTGACCTCTTTGAGATCATCCCCGAGGTACTCTCTTTCATTGGGGCCAAGAATGCCCAAAGAGAGGCAAATCAAGGTCCACATATGAACCACCGGGTAGTTCCCGCCGTAATGTTCCGACAGCTCGTGGATCTGGGCATGGCAGTTATGGCATCCGGCTATGCAGTAATCTGCACCAGTGGCCTTGATCTGATCGTCTTTGAGTTTACCGTATTGCAGACGTTCTTCTTTAAACCCGGATTGGAGGAATCCTCCTCCTCCGCCGCAGCAGTAGTTGTTGGAGCGGTTGGGCTGCATGTCAATGAAGTTTTCTTCACCCACAACGGATTTTACGACAAATCGCAGGTCTTCGGCAATGGGGTCGCCATAGCTTTTTCTGACGATCTGACAGGGATCCTGCACGGTGAACTTGATCCCTAAATCCTTATTCCAGTCGGAATTGACCTTGAGTTTTCCTTCGCGGATCCATTTAGCATAGTATTCATAAATATTTTTGACCTGAAATTTATGTTCCAGGTTGAATTTTTTCAGTCCGGCCCGGACTGAGAATGTGACGTGGCCTCACTCGGTATTGAGAAATGTTTTCACCCCCAGTTCGTTGGCCTTGTCGGCGGAGGTCTTGGTGATGTGCTTCCAGGAGTCGTCATCGGCCAGGAACATGCAGTAGTTTTCTCCGGCCCATCCTTTGCTGCCGTATGTCCAGTCCACACCGGCCAGGTGGAGAATTTTCCACAGGGGGACCATTTCATCGGGTTCTGTGACAGGTTCCCTGGAGTTTTGATTCAGGATGAATTCCGCCCCTGCCTTATCAATGGGAGCCTGCATATCTGCAAATTCAGGCTGGGCTTCCTGGTATTCTTCCAGGACATCCTCAACCACAAATTCAAAGTCTTCCTGATTGGTACCCATGGCAGAGGTCGTGTCGTTTTTCAACGCCATATCACAGGATGCCAGAATCCCTTTGGGCCGTTCTTCTCTGGGCCGAAGTTTCCGGGCATTGAAAATCAATTGTGGAATATCTATTTTCATGGGGCAGACATAGATACAGCGCATACACATGGTACACATCCAGGGCCAGTTTGAAGCTGCAATCTCTTCATCCATGCCCAGGGCTGCCATGCGTAAAAATTTTCTGGGGTCCATATCTGCCAGTCCTGTTGCAGGGCAGCCGGATGAACAGGCGCCGCAGGTCAGGCAGGCGTTGAGATTTCCGCCCTCGGGCAGGATTTCTTTAACCTTGTCTAAAAATGTTGAGGCCTTTTTCTTCCGGCCCAGCTTGATGACAGCTTCTGCCATGTTGTTTCCTTTCCTAAAATATTAAATTGTCTTCGGGTATTTAGTGATAATCGTGGGTTCCCATTATAACTTCGATTCCCGTTTTTTCTTTGATAATACCGGCCAGGTCTTCGGGGCTGGTATATGGGCATTTGGGAACAGCATTTGCCAGGCAAGAGCTGAGGTAAATTTTATCCGGTTTGATTTCGGACAATTTTGCAGCCATGCCTATGCTGGGAACAACCGCTCTGCCCGGGCACTGGCATTTAACAAAAGAAACTACCGCAGCGGGTGATTCAAACTTTCCTTCCCCATTGGCAGCTGCTTTGAGACAACGCCACTCTCCGGGACAGCCGTAACCCTGATCGATATATGCGCCACAACCCACAATTGCAACTTTTTCCATGGTCATCTCCTTAAAATCCTAAAGGTCTGATTCTCCTTTGGTCTTCCTTCATCCCGAACTACAGCAGCACAATGTATGCCATCGAATATTTTGAATTCAATGTTTGCTTTAAAGATCTTTTAATTCAATTGATTATACCGGGGGGGGAGGGAGGGAGGGTTCTGGGATGGGTTGCAATCGTGCTACTTCTAACCGGGGCGAGGTTTCAAATCTGCAACTGAAAAGGGTGTGCGGAAAAAAACTCTTTTCTTTGGCACGGGGGTTGGAGTACAATGCCCGGGCCTGTAAAACAGATAATATCGAAATAACATGTGAAAATGGATAGACGGGAATTCCTTAAATCAGCCGGAGTTGTGGCGGCGTTGAATGTGATCTCCCTGGGGGACTACTTTCCCTGGGCGGGCATGTTGAATGCTTATTCCGCTACCCCGGATTCTCCGGTGTGGGTGCCGGACAAGGCCATTAAGGACCGGTTGATGAAAACCCGGCTCTTTGATCGCCATTTTCGGGATGATACAATGCTTCCAGGCCCGGAAATGGTACTGCTTAAATCCTGTCTGGAACGCATGAAGCGGCTGCAGCGGCTTATCGGATACGGCAATTTCTGCCTGGCCGGATTTGACGAGACCCTGGCCTATGCCCGGTCTTATTCCAGGGTGGGGCGGTTCACCGGGCCTGAACTTGAATTCCTTGAAAAAATTTTCTACAGCCCGGCCCGATCCTACGGGTTCATGGGCGAAAAACCTATTTCAGAGATGACGGCATCCATCAACCGCAAGAAAACCCGGAAAATGGCCGGAACGGGAAATTATTTGTACAGGGGAAAACCCACACAGATGTACCTGGATATCCAGAAACAGATCGGTCGGGATGTGGTCCTCACCTCAGGTATCCGGGGGGTAATGAAGCAGTTTCTTCTCTTTTTGAATAAGACGCAAGCAAGCCGGGGAAACCTGTCCATGGCATCCAGATCCTTGGCGCCTCCGGGATATTCCTTCCACGGTATTGGCGACTTTGATGTGGGGAAAAAGGGGTTTGGCATCGATAATTTTACGGAAAAATTTACCCAAACCCGGGTATACAATCAATTATCCGACTTGGGGTATATAAAATTCAGATATGACCGGAAAAATGATCTTGGCGTTCGGTTCGAACCCTGGCATGTTGAAGTGGGTTGACCCGATATGGAAAAATAGGCATGGCGGAGGTTGTCTGTTGAGGGCTTTTATTTTGCTGGTATGCCTTATTGGGCCATTGGGGCTAAGCGCCCCGTCCCTGGGCCGTGCCGGTACATCTGATTTTTCTCTGGATTTTTCGGTGCACACCCTGTCGTCGGGCGTTCCTGGAAATACGGCATTGATAGTGGGCGGTATCCAGGGCGATGAGCCTGGCGGATTCAATGCTGCGGCCCTTATTGCCACCCATTATAAAATTCTTTCCGGCCGGGTTATTGTGGTGCCTAATTTGAATTTTCCAAGCATTGTGAGGCGTTCCAGAGGGATTTACGGGGATATGAACCGGAAGTTCGACCGTCTGAAAGAAACCGACCCCGAGCGTCAGACCATTGACCGGATCAAATCCATGATCCTGGACCCTCAGGTGGATTTCATCCTCAACCTTCATGACGGAAGCGGATTTTATACCCCTGCCTATGAAGGCCCCCAGCGCCATCCTGACCGGTGGGGGCAGAGCATTATTATTGATCAGGCAGCCATGCCGCCGGGCAAAAAGGAGCACCTGTTTACCGATCTTGCCCGGGTCGCAGGGCTCTGTGCCCAAAGTGTCAACACCCGACTCATAGACCCTTCCCATGCCGTTTATGTGAAAAATACCCATACGGCCCGGTGCAACAGGGAAATGGCCAAAACTCTGACTTTTTTTGCCCTGAAACATGAGAAGCCGGCTTTTGGTATTGAAGCCAGCAAATCATTTTTAACCCCCGTCCGGGTCTACTATCATCTGCTGGCCATTGAAGCCTTCTTTAACCGGGCCGGCATCAAATTTGAGCGGGGATTTGTCCTGACCCGCACCGGAATCCAAATGGCCATGGACCAGGGAATTGCCCTTAGTATGGGGGGGCGCCGGGTTCTGCTCTTTGCGGAAAATATCCGTAATCGTATTAATTTCATCCCCATGGAAAAAAAACAATCCCCTGAATTTTATGTGAATCACCCCCTGTTGACCCTTGTGGCCAGTGGGAAGGTGTATAGCCTTTTTCACGGTAACCGCAGGCTGGCCCGGCTTATTCCCCAGTATTTTGAATATGATTTCGGCCTGGAAGGCATTGAGATGATTGTGGACGGCCAAACCCGGTCTGTGGCATTCGGCTCCCGGATACCTGTAAAAGAAAGGTTTCTGGTCAAGCATATCCCGGAACACAGGGTTAATATTATCGGTTTTTCAAAGCAGGGTCAGGCCAATGAATCCGGATTTGTGGTCCGGAAACACAATTTTACCCGGCGGTTTTCCCTTGACCGGGCCGGGGAAATTTTCAGGGTGGAGGTCTATAAGGGTGATAAATTCAACGGAATGGTTCTGGTTGATTTCAGAGACATGGAAAAACCGTTTAAGCTTGCCGGTCTGGAAAATGACTACAGGGACGGGGAAAATGCCGGAAGATAGATTGATGTCCGGTCGCTCTGTTGATTACCCCTCTTTTATGATTATATTGCCTTTTTAAAAACTAAATTTGCGAGGGAAAATGGAAAAAAAATCAGACACCACCCATATGGTTCATAAACAGACCCTTTATATTGCCATACTGGTTTCAATCACATTCGGGTTCATGGTGGGGGCGGTTTATACCTCTTTTAAACTGGCAAAGGACCATGCTGGCCAGGCCCAGGTCACCGGCAAACCTCCCCATGGAAATGAACCGGCAGGGGAGGCCCAGGCCAATGCAGAAGCTAAGGTTGGTTCCCAGATTTTGAAACTGGAAACTTTTTTAAAGGAAAATCCCGACAATGCAGAGGCCTGGACCCAGCTTGGCAATCATTTTTTTGATTCAAACCGGTTTGCCGATGCCATTGAAGCTTATGAAAAATCCTTGTCTCTGGCTCCGGGGAATCCCCATGTCCTCACCGATATGGGCGTAATGCACCGACGTAACAAAGCCCCTGAAAAAGCCATAGCCTCATTTGACAAGGCCATTTCAGCCAAGCCGGATTTTGAAACCGCGCGGTTCAATAAGGGGGTTGTCCTCATGCATGATCTTAATGATCTGCCCGGTGCCATCAAGGCCTGGGAAGCGCTGGTTGATGTCAACCCCATGGCCCAGGCTCCCGACGGCCAGCTGGTCAATACCCTGATTCAGGGATTGAAAGACAAAAAAAAATAATGCCTGATCTTAAACCAGATATGACATCTGATTTTAGGTCTGACCTCACATCTGTTCTGCCCGCTGCGCCGGCAGGCTGGCATTTATATGTTTTGTATAAATCCGTCCGTCACATTTATTTCAGAATTTATCCCGGACAAAACCAGGTGAAGATTACAGTGCCCCGAAGGATATCTTCATCAGGCCTGGATGCGGCCATTCAGGCCAAATCCCAATGGCTGCTCAATAAGATTTCAGTGCAAAGGCCAATACCCGGAGCCGACAGTGAATTAAAGGATGAGGGAGAATGCCGGTTTAAAGGCAGGACTTATCCTCTGGTTTTCAGGGTATGGGCGGCCCCGCCCCGGGTTTTGTTTGATTCTGAAACGGGGATCACCGTTTATACCCGGCCCGGCACCGGTCCGGAAAAAAAGGCCGGTATCCTGTCACAGTGGATGCGGCAATGCCTGAAGCGAGAAATTCGAATCCTGCTGGACAGGTGGGAGCCTGTGATGAGGGTTGAGGCTTGTGAGTTCGGGGTAAAAAAAATGAAAACCCGGTGGGGCAGCTGTAATACAAGGGCAGGGCGGGTATGGATCAATCTGGCCCTGATCCGTATGTCATCAGGACTCTTGGAATATGTCCTTGTCCACGAGCTGGTACATCTTCTGGAGCCTTCTCATAACCATAGGTTCTATGATCTTATGGACCGGTTTCTGCCCCGATGGAAAAGGGATAAGGCCGAACTGGACCGCTTCTCTCCCATGGGGTAAGGATTGGCTCCAAAATAACTTGATCTTTTGTTTTCAAAATATCCAGTTTAACGGTTTTTGGAAGTAATTTAGATCAAGTTATTTTGTAAGGATTCCTAAGAGGGTTTAAGCTGGAAGCCGCTTTTCCAGCCAGGTTCGAATATCTGAAAAAACCTGGTCATATCCGGGGTCGTTGAAAATTTCGTGAAACTTTTCCGGGTAGACGGTGAGAGATTTGTCCTGGGATCCCACTGCCCCATGGAATTGGATAGCCCCTTCCGGGTCCACCAGGGCATCGGCCCCGCCCTGGAGAACAAGCAGGGGCAGGCGGATCTCTTTTGCCCGGGCCATGGCCTTTTCACAGGCATTTAGCATTTCGGATGCCAGCCTGGCTGATATCTTTCCTGTGGAGACCAGGGGATCATTGATATAGGCTTTAACCACGGCCGGATCACGGCTGATGTCCCCGGCGTCCAGCTGGGTGATACCCATGCCCGGCACCAGGAATGAAAAAAAACGGGCTGCCGTTCGAGTGAGAGCGGTGACATGATCCGGGATTTTGACCCCTGGGCCGGAGAGAATGGCCCCGTCCACTTTATTTTGGTGATCCTGGAGAAAGGCTGCTGTGATCAGTCCCCCCATGGAGTGGCCCACCAGAAACACAGGTTTATCAGGTTCCCATTCTTTGACCTGGTCCACCAGGAGGTCAAGGCCGTCTAAAAAGATCTGAAACCTGGGTACAAACATCCGTTTTCCCCCGGACTTGCCGTGGCCGTAATGATCTATCGCATAGATTGCGAACCCCTGTGGCACCAGGCTGTTCACCAGATTCATATATCTGCCGCTGTGCTCGGCCAGACCGTGGACCAGAACCAGCACCGCCTGGGTATCATTCTTTGGCAGCCAGCATTGATGGAAGAGTTTTGTATTGTCCGGTCCGTTTAAATATCCGTTTTCCGTTGCCATCAGATCTCCTTTACGTTTCAATATCTTTTATCAGATCCTCAGTTTTTGCCACCCGTATTTTTCCCTGGTAGAGGATGAGGTTTTTCCAGGACCAGTTATGGTGAGTGATGATGTCTTTTGCATTGAGGTGGGGACGGTCCGCCGTGGTATGGGCATCCCCGGCCACCCATACCTCAATATCCTTGCCGGCTGCCGAGCGTACAGTGGTATCCACACAAAAGTCCGTCGCACATCCGGTGATGATGATCCGTGTGTCGCCGGATTCCTTTATGGTGTCAAGTAACGGGGTGTGTGCAAAGGCGTCGCAGGCCTTTTTCCGGATCAATATTTCATCCGGGTGAAAATCAAGCTCGTCCACAAATTCCCACCCGGGGGTGCCGGGTGCCAGGGGATCGCCCTGAGGGCCGTCGTGCCGGATGTAGATAATCCGTCCTCCGCCTTTTCTTACCGAGGCAATCAGCCGGTTGATTCTTCGGATGACGCCCTCAGCATCATGCCGTGGGGTGTCCCTGGTGAACAGACCTTTTTGCATATCAACCACGAGAAGCTGCATGGGTGTCCTTTCATGGTATTAAAAAAGTGAGTCAAAAATATGATACCTGCAACTCAGGCCGGAGTATCCAAAATGATATCACCCCGGCTCCATCCTGGGGCTAAATCAACACTTTCTTTCAAAAGCGTTACGAGGATGCATTCACCGTTTATAGTGGGGCTGGATTTTCTTGTCAAGCGGAGTCGACTCAACACTCAGGGATACCGCATACTATCCTTACCTCCAAAGTCGCATGCAATTGCCGGGGCAAGGATGATAAATGTTGAGTATCAGCTTTTACTTTTTAGAGGCGGAATGTGTCAATGACAATGAGACACTTTATGCCTAAAATTAGGCTCCAATCTTATCTTTCTCTTCCTGTTCCGGTTTGTTGATCCAGGCTGCTTCTGGTAAAGCTGGTGGCCGAGGGATTTTCCC